>TARA_B100001121_G_scaffold250150_1_pt1 | contig 71469 bp, 53 predicted proteins | sample TARA_B100001121 | Tara Oceans TARA_B100001121 (sample SAMEA2622817) | marine metagenome | biome: marine biome (ENVO:00000447); feature: surface water layer (ENVO:00002042); material: "saline water (ENVO:00002010), including plankton (ENVO:xxxxxxxx)" | depth 5 m
CTGCACGATGTCCGCGTTCAGGACCGTCGCCAACCCCTTGGCCAGCAGCACCACCGGCAGCAACGTCAACACCAGCAGCACCGCGTGGTACACCCCCCCACGCTCCGTGTCCGCGTGCCCGTGGTCCTCCGCCTTGCCGTCCAGACGCCGGAACTCGAAGAATCCGCGGTGCTCCACCGTCTGCACCCACAGGAAGATCGCGTACATCACCAACCCCCCCACGATCAGGAAGTAGTGGAACGCGTCCTCCTTCAACTGCGGCATGAACCGCGGCAGCACCAGACCAATCCCGATCAGCAGGATCAGCATCCCGATGTAGGTGTGCGACGACTGGATGTTGTAGTCCTGCTGACGGAACTTCCTCGCCCCCACGAAGATCGCCACCCCCAGCAGACCGTTCAGCACGATCATCAACACCGCGAACATCGTGTCCCGGGCCATGGTCGGCACGTTCTCGCCCGTCACCATCACCGTCGCGATCATCAGCACCTCGAGGCCGATCACCGACAACGTCAGGATCAACGTGCCGTAGGGCTCACCGAAGATCACCGCCAGACTCTCCGCGTGACGCACCACCGAGAACGAGGCCAGCAGGATCACCACGAACAACCACGCGAACACCAGACCCACCGTGGACGCCGAATCCAACGCCCCGGTGATCGTCGACCCCAGCAGCAGCAGCACCACCAGCGAGCCGTAGCTCACCAGCAAGGGCCACTCCTTCTTTACCAAGGTGCTCAACACGGCAAACCGCCCCTGAAACCCGCTTCCTCGACCCGCGCAGCCTACCAGATCACCCCGCGGGGATGCCCCGCCCACACCCCACGTATCATCAGGATGGAGACCCACCCATGATCCAACTCCCCCTGCTGCTCACCCTCGCCCTCCTCACCCAACCCACCCCCGGGACCCCCGGCACCCCCGGCACCCCCGGTGCCCAGGGACAACAGGGCGAACGCGCCCGGCAGCGGGCCATGGAACGCTTCGACCGCATGGACACCAACGAAGACGGCGTCCTCACCAAGGACGAACTCCCACGCCCCCAACTCATGAAGGCCATGGACGACAACGGCGACGGCAAGGTCACCCGGGCCGAAGCCATCGCCTGGGGGCAGGCGAACCTGCAGCAGGGACGTCAACGCGGACAACGCAACAACCGCAACGGTCGCAACACCCCCGAACGCAGGGCCGCCCCCGATCCCATGGGCGACACCCCCACCGCCAAACCGGAGGCGAAGACCCAACCCTTCACCGTGCACCGCGACGTGCCCTACGTGACGAAGCCCGCCAATCGCCAACGCCAGTGCCTGGACATCTACCAGTCCACCACCGACGCCGTCCGACCCGTCGTGATCCACATCCACGGCGGCGCCTGGGCCGCCGGCGACAAGAAGAACAACGCCCAGGCCAAGGCCAAGGCCCTGGACGCCATGGGCTGGATGCTCGTCACCCCCAACTACCGACTCTCACCCGAGGTGAAGCACCCCGGCCACATCAAGGACATCGCCGCCGCCGTGGCCTGGGTCCATGACCACATCGCCGACTACGGCGGCGATCCCGCACGCATCGTGGTCATGGGCCACTCCGCCGGTGCCCACCTCGCCGCCCTCGTCGCCACCGACCACGAACGACTGGCCGTCCACGGCAAGTCACCCGAGATCCTCGACGGCGTGATCCTCCTCGACGGCGCCGCCTACGACCTGCCCACCACCATGGACAGTCCCGAGGGCTACGAACGCATGAAACGCATGCACCGACGCTGGGTCGGCACGAAACGGGGCGACTGGATCGACGCCTCGCCCATGCTCCAGGCCACCGCCGACGTCGGCACCCCGCCCTTCCTCATCCTGCATACCGCACGGGCCGAGGCCGCCGCCATCTCGACCCGACTCGGCGAAACCCTGCAGCGGATCGGCAGCGACGCCGTCGTCCTGGAATGCTCCGACGACGACCACGGTTCCATAAACACGAAGATCGGACAGCCCGATCACCGACCCACCGAGGCGATCCGGATCGTGCTCGAGTCGCTGCACCCGCGGAAGTGATGTTCAGTCCAGCTTGATGCCGAAGCGGCGGAGCATCTTCTTCTCCATCCGCCAGAAGTACGGCCCCTGCCCGAAGCACACCGCCACCGCCATCAGCAGCACCTGGTAGGCCAGCATCACCACCGCGATCCGCAGCGGCCAGAACAGCCACGGGGCCAGCACCTCGTCGCTGATGCCCAACAGGTCCATCAACGGCCCCGACACCACCACCGACAACGATCCCGTGATCGAGAACACGATGAACACCAGCGTCAGCTGGAGGTTGGAATCGACCTTGAATATGCGTCGCAGGCGGTCCATCGAAATCTCCGAGGGGGCATCGTAGCCCGCCAAGGGCCCGTAAGCCTGGATTCTGGGGCCATGCCAAGGTTTTTTCGAATAGGTGCGAGATACCGGCGCGGGGGCCGCATAGGGGGTGATGCAGGACAGGCCCCCGGGCCTGCGGTCACCAAACCCCATCGGAGAATGAAGATGCACGCAGTCAACGCCCCCCGAGCCCTCCTGGCGCTCGTCGCCGTCGGTACCCTCACCACCGGCCTCCAGGCCTCCAACCGGTACGACAACCAGCTCGAAGTCCCCTACGAGTACCCGACCATCAACAAGGCCATCAGTGCCGCCGACGCCGATGACGTCATCCTCGTCTATCCCGGCGACTACACCGAGGACCTGCTCATCGAGTCCTCGGTCACCATCCGCGGCGTCACCGTCGACGGTCGCCGCCCCACCCTGTACAACGACCGCGACGAACACCGGATCGAAGGCTGGTGGTACGGGCGACGACCGACCGCCAACTTCACCAACATGAACTTCAAGCGCCACAGCGGCTACACCCGGGCGCGGAAGACCGGCTTCTCCGCCGCCTTTGCCACCGTGAACTTCGACCGCTGCACCTTCGAGGGACTGCTGTACGAATCCTCCGATGAATACCGCAGCGGGAACACCAGCTTTGGAGGAGCGGTCCGCATCAGCCGCAGCGACGGTCGCTTCACCTCCTGCAGCTTCACCCGGAACAAGGCGGTCAGCCGCGGTGCCGAAGGAAACGCCTACGGCGGCGCGATCGAGGCCTACCACAGCAGACTGGAGGTCGAACACTGCACCTTCCAGCTCAACCAGGCCCGCGTCGAACTCACGTCGCCCAGACAGCATGTGTATTCACAGGCCCAAGGCGGCGCCATCTTCTGCTCGGACTCCATGGTCACTCTCCAGCACAACAACTTCTACAACAACATGACGGTCATGGAGCAGACCGAAGGAAGAAGCGTCTATTCGAACAAAACCTATTCGCAGGGCGGGGCCGTCACGCTGAGCGGATGCGACATCCGCGAGTTCTACAAGTGCTATCTCTTCAACAACGAGGCCCGCAACCGCATCCTCGGCGGCACCAGCACCGGCGGTGGCCTCGAAGTCGCACACTACGACTATTCGAACCTCACCTTGTTCGAGATCGAGTCGTGCTTCTTCGGCTTCAACATGGCCGACGCCGGCGGCGCCATCTACGACGACACCTACACGAAGATGATCCTCGCCAACTGCACCTTCTACCGAAACACCCCTCGCCAGGTCGCTGCCGACTTCGTGTGGGAGTACGGCTGCCGCTGGTTCGAACTGGACTTCTGATCCTTCACCGACCTTCGGCCCCCGACCGGGCGTCCACCACGGGACGCCCGGTTTTTTCTCGGGAATGCTGTGAGAAACGGACCGGAGCGACGCACTGGTGGCGAGGCAGACCCTCACTCACACCTTCCTCTCTTTCTTCACGGAACGAGACCAACACGGAGAACAGCAATGAAACGCACCATGCAGCGAATGAAGACGGGCCTGACCGGACTGGTCGTGGCCACGGGACTGCTGACCGCGGGACCGGCCCTCGGGGCCACCCCCGCCGACAGCGTCACCACCCAGCTCCTCAAGAACGACCCGGGCTACACCCATCTGCGGATGGAGTTCCCGACCCAACCGCAGATGCAGGATCTGGTCATCGACGGCGAGTCCTTCATGCGGCTCGGCGACATCAAGGGCGAACTCCACAGCAGCCGCGACGCCGGCTGCCCGGATCTGCCCGCCGCCGTCCACCGTCTGCGGATTCCCAACAAGGGGATGATGCATCTGGAGATCGCCAACGCCGACTACTACGAACTGCAGGGCGTCCGGATCGCTCCCTCCAAGGGACCGATCTCGCGTGAGCTGCTGCCCGAGAAGGTGCCCTACACCTTCGGGGACGAATACCAGAAGGACGAGTTCTGGCCCCGGGACATCGTGCAGCTCGGCGAGCCCTGGATCATGCGCGACCAGCGCGGCCAGGACCTGACCGTCTCACCGTACCAGTACAACCCCGTCACCAAGACGCTCCGCGTGTACACCGCCATCGAACTGGTCGCCTACGCCCAGGGCGACGACGACCGCAACACCCTGCCGGCGGACGCACGATCCAACAACCGGCTCGGATGGCAGGACACCTACGAGGCGACCTTCCTCAACTGGCAGCCGTGGGAACTTCCGTGCTTTGCGCCGCTGGGACCCGAAATGCTCGTGATCACGCCCAAGAAGTGGGCCGATCTCGTCCAACCGCTGGTCGATCATCACAACGACAACGGGATCTGGACCGTTTCGGCGGAACTCGAGGTCATCGGCGACAGCACCGATCAGATCCGGAACTTCATCGCCTCCCGCTATCGCAACTGGGACATCAGCTACGTCCTGCTGGTGGGCGACTTCGAGGACATCCCGACCGATCTGGTGAACTACGCGGATTCCACCGGCGGCACCGATCCGACCTACGGCTTCATCACCGGGAACGATCACCAGCCCGAGGTCATCGTGGGACGCTTCTCGGCCAAGACCGACGCCGATGTGATGACCCAGGTCGAGCGGACCATCCGCTACGAGCGGGAGTTCGGAATGTTCGCCGGATGGCGCAACAACGCACTGGGCGTGGCATCCAACGACAACAACGTGGCCATCGCCGACGACAACGAATTCGACTGGGAACACCTCAACGAGATCCGCGACGATCTGCTGGCCGCCGGCTACAACAACGTCGCCCAGGTCTACGAGCCCAACGACGATCCGGCCGACGTCAAGGCCGCGATCGAAGCCGGACTCGGCGTGATCAACTACACCGGACACGGTGAAAGCGACAAGTGGTGGTCCACGAAGTTCGATGTGGACGACGTCGATGCCCTGGAGAACAGCAACCAGCTGCCCTGGATCATCTCCGTGGCCTGCGTCAACGGTCAGTTCCACCTCGACGGCGACGACTGCTTCGCCGAGCACTGGCTGCGCGCCACCGACTCCGCGGGAGAACCCACCGGAGCCGTGGCGACCCTCATGTCGACGGTCAACCAGTACTGGGCACCGCCGATGGAGGCCCAGGACGTGATCGGCGATCGGACCGCGGACCGTTCCATCCGACGCTTCGGCAACCTCTGCGCCGCCGGCACCGCCTCCATGGTCAGCGCCTACGGCGACGCGGGTGACGACATGATCGAGACCTGGACCATCTTCGGTGATCCGGCGCTCAATCTGACCGCGCGTCCGCTGCAGATCATCCCCATCCAGTGGCCCGAATGGCGCCTGAACCTGGATGCGATCGAGGCCCTCGAACCGCGTCTCGTCCAGTTCACCAACGAGAGTCCGGAACCCCGGTTCGTGGAACTCGAATGGAACGAGGACTGGATGCACGTCGAGCCGTCGATGATGGTGATCGAACCCGGCAAGACCATGGAGGTCGCCATCTACGCCGACGTGACCAGCAGCTCGTTCACCCCCGGTGAATACAACGCCGCCATCATCGCCCGTGATCTCAACGAGGGCACGGCCGACCAGGGCCGGATGGTCCGGATGGACGTGACCGATGCGGTGTGCACCGGCGATCTCGACGGCGACGGCACGGTCAACATCGGCGACCTGCTCGAGATCCTCTCCCAGTGGGGCACCTGCACCGGCGGCTGCTCCGCGGACACGAACGACGACGGCCGCGTCGACGTGACCGACCTGCTCACCGTGATCGCGAAATGGGGTTCGTGCTGATCACGGCGAGACGGCCCCCCTCCCGGCACGGTAGGGAGCCTACATGCGAGTCCGCCGGGTGCCTTCGGGCGCCCGGCGGACTTTGTCGTACAGACCTCCCACGCACAATGCATCTGCTCAGCGGTGCGCGGTCGCGTCAAATGCTCGGCGCGGATCAACGTCCCTGATGCAGAAGGGCCGGGCCATGCAGCCCGACCCCTGCGGTGCTCCCACTGTCGTTGTTCAATCGCTCCATACGCATGGAGCGGGATCCCGCCGGAACCTTCGCAAGGACACGATCGACGGGCCATGACATCCTGCGCCGATTCCTTGCCCCGCGGCGTGATTCATGAAATGATGGGGAAAATATTTCTCCCGACCGAGGCCCGCACCATGCTCATCCGCAAGACCGATCCCGCCACCACCACGCCCGTCGAGATGGACGGCGTCAAGGATGTCACCATGCAGATCATGGTCGGACGCGACGACGGCGCTCCGAACTTCGCCCTCCGGCACTTCGTGGTGCAACCGGGCGGTCACACCCCCCTGCATCAGCACGACTACGAACACGAGGTCTACATCGTCGAGGGCGACTGCGATGTGGAATGCGACGGCGAGACCGCGGCGGCCACCGCCGGGGACGTGCTCTACGTCCCGGCCAACAGCCTGCATCAGTTCCGGAATCACTCCGAGGCCCCGATGCGGTTCCTGTGCCTGGTTCCCGTCACCTTCGACTGCGACAAGCCGGTGCCCGGCTCCTGATCAGGAGGCGTCGTCGGGTGCGGCGGCCTTGATCTCCTTGGCCATGTTGAACCGCTCTCGGACCCACTGGATCACGACGTAGAACACGGGCACGACCAGCAGACTCAGGAAGGTCGAAGCGAGCATGCCTCCCAGCACGGTGGTGCCGATGGAGTGCCGCGCCCCCGCGCCGGCTCCCGAAGCGAACACCAGCGGCAGCACACCGAGGATGAACGCCAGTGCGGTCATGAGGATCGGCCGCAACCGCAGCCGGGCCGCCTCGACCGCCGCCTCGAGGATGCTTCGACCCTGGATCCGGAGTTCGCGTGCGAACTCGATGATGAGGATCGCATTCTTCGCCGCCAGGCCGATCAGCATCAGCAGACCGATCTGACCGTAGATGTCCAGCGGCATGCTCCGAATGGCCAGAGCGGAGATCGCCCCCAGCACCGCCAGCGGAACCGCCAGGAGGATCATCAACGGCATCGCCCATGATTCGTAGAGCGACGCGAGGATCAGGAAGATCGTCACCAGCCCCAGCAGGAAGATCATCGACGTGTAGCTGCCCGCGATGATCTGCTGGTAGACCATGCCGGTCCACTCGCCACCGAAGCCCGCCGGTTCGAGGACCTCCTCCTGCAGTGTCGCCAGCGCCTTGATCGCGTCGCCGCCGCTGTAGCCCGGCGCCGGCCCGCCGATGATCTGCGTGGAGGTGTACAGGTTGTAGCGAGGAATGTTGACGGGCCCGGTGGTGTACCGAACGTCCATCAGTTCACCGAAGGGCACCGACCGACCGTCCTGGGTCACCACTCGGAGACGAGCCAGATCCTCCGGCTCGCTGCGGGCCGCACCCTCGGCCATCACGTTCACCTGGTAGACCTGCCCGTACTTGTTGAAGTTGTTGATGTAGATGGAACTCAGGTAGGCCTGGATCGTGGTGAACAGCGTCCCGACCTCGACGCCCAGCACCTCGGCCTGGGCCCGATCGATGTCCATGAATAGTTCCGGGTAGTCGATCTCGAAGTCGGAGAACGCCTTGCCCACCTGCGGCAGGGCATTGGCCTTGGCGATGAACTCCTGGGTGATGGCGTAGAGCGCATCGGGCCCCTTGTCGTTGACATCCTCGATCTGGTACTGGAAGCCGCCGGTGGATCCCAGGCCCGGAATAGGAGGTGCGTTGAACGAGATGCCCACCGCCCCCTCGATCTCCCGGTCGAGCTCCTTCTTGATCACGTCGATGATGCCGGGAATCTGCTGATCGGCCTTCGACCGTTCGCTCCAGGGCTTGAGGATGGCGATCGCGAACCCGAAGTTCGAGACGTTGATGCTCTCGAGGAAGTCCACCCCGTTGACCTGGATGACGCTCTCCACGGACGGGTTGCGCATGATGATCTCGGTCGCCTGGTCGACCACCGCCTCGGTGCGCGACAGCGACGCGCCCGGCGGCAGCTCGAAGATCGTGAAGTACCAGCCCTGGTCCTCCTCCGGCACGAAGTTCGTCGGCCGCTCCATGGTCAGCCAGACCGTGAGGAAGAAGAGCCCGGCGAACCCGAGCATCACCAGCAGCCAACCCTTCGAGAGCAGATGCACGATGCGGGTGTAGCCCGCGGTCAGCCCCTCGAAGAATCGGTTGAACCACCGGTAGACGAAGAACCGGGGCTCCTCCGTCCGGGGCCTCAGCAGGCAGCCGGCGAGCGCCGGACTGAGCGTCAGGGAGTTGATGGTCGACAACGCCACCGAGAACGCGATGGTCAGCGCGAACTGGTTGTACAACTGGCCCGTGATGCCGGGCATGAACGCCGCGGGAACGAAGACCGCCATCAGCACCAGCGAGGTGGCGATGATGGGCCCGGCCACCTCGTCCATCGCCTTCTCGGCGGCGCGCTTGGCGTCCGTCTCCCCGTTCTCGAATTGACGCTCCACGTTCTCCACCACCACGATCGCATCGTCGACCACGAGACCGACCGCGAGCACGAGGCCCAGCAGCGTGAGCAGGTTGATGGAGAAGCCGAATCCCGCGAGCACCGCGAAGGTCGCGATGAGCGAAACGGGAATGGCCACGATCGGAATGAGCGTGACCCGCCAGTTCTGGAGGAAGAGGAACACCACCGCGACCACGAGTGCGATCGCCTCCAGCAGTGTGATCACCAGCTCCTTGAGCGACTCCTCGACGAAGTCGTTGATGTTGAAGGTGACCTCCCACTCGAGCCCCTCGGGGAAGTTGCGCTCCAGTCGGGCCATCGACTCCTTGATCCCCTTGGCGACCTGCAGGGCGTTGGCGCCGGGAAGCTGGTAGATGGCCATCGTCGCCGTCGGCTTCTGATTGAGCGTGGTCGACGTGGTGTAGTTCTGGGCCCCGAGCTCCGCCCGGCCGATGTCCTTGATCCGCACCACCGACCCATCGTTGTTGGCCCGCACCACGATGTCCCCGAACTCCTCCGCCGACTGCAGCTGGCCGAGGGTCGAGAGCTGGTACTGGACGGCCGGGGTCCCGGGGACCGGGGGCTGCCCGATGTTGCCCGCCGCGATGTCCTTGTTCTGGTTGCTGATGGCGCTGGTCACCTCGTCGATGGTGATGCCCAGTGCGGCCAGCTTGTCGGGATCGATCCAGATGCGGACCGAGTAGTTCTTGAGCCCGAAGATGGTGATCGAACCGACCCCCTCGACGCGGGTCAGCGGATCCATCAGGTTGATCTGCGCGTAGTTGCCCAGGAAGGTGTTGTCGTAGCCACCGTCGGGCGCCTTGAGCGAGACGATCAGCGTGATGTCGGAGGACTGCTTGACGACCGAGATGCCCGCCTGCTGCGTCTCCGCCGGCAACTGGGCCTCCGCCGTCTGGACGCGGTTCTGCACGTCGACGGAGGCGATGTTGAGGTCGTAGCCCACCTCGAAGGTGACCGTGATGACGGACGAGCCGTTGCTGGTGGAGTTCGAGGACATGTAGATCATGCCCTCGACGCCGTTGATCTGCTGCTCCAGCGGCTGGGTGATCACGCGGGCCGTGGTCTCCGCGTTCGCCCCCGGATAGCTGGACGTCACCTGCACCGTCCCCGGCACGATGTCCGGGTACTGCGACACGGGAAGCGTCAGGATGCTGACTCCACCCACGAGCAGCATCAGCAGTGCGATCGCACAGGCGAAGATCGGGCGATGAATGAAGAACTTGGTCACGAGCCGCCGCCGCTCCCGGATTCGCCGTCGCCCTTGCCGGAGGCTCCGGAACTCTCATCGATCGCCGCCTGCTCAGCCTTCTGCTGGCTGGTCACGAAGGTCCGGGCATCGACGATGTCCGGCTTCACCTTGGCCCCCTGGCGGACGAGCACCGGGTTCCCCTTGACGACCACGACATCCCCGGCCTTCAGTCCGGAGGTCACGTGACGGAGTCCTTCGTAGAGCGATGCCGTGACGACCGAGCGTCGCTGCAGCACCTGCTTGGAATCCACCACGTACACGTACTGCGAGGTGGGCGTGGCGGACATCGCCTCATCGGGAACCATGACCGCCCCCTCGATCGTCCGCAGACGGACCCGGACCGAGACGTACAGTCCCGGAAGCACGTAGCCCTTCCCGTTCTTGAAGACGGCCCGGGCCTTGAACGTCGATGTGGTCTGCTCCACGATGTTGTCGACGAGATCGAGCGAGCCGTTGTAGATCACCGGATCGCCCCCCTGCTGGGAGACGGTGACCTGCACCGGCACCACGCCCGACTCGAAGGCCCGGAGGTATTGGATCAACTCGGTTCCGGCCGGCTCGAACATCACCCGCATCGGATCCAGCATGACCAGCGTGGCCAGCGTCATGTTCTCGGTGGGACCGACCAGGTTGCCGACGTCGATCTGGGTCTCCCCCATCCGTCCGGCGAAGGGGGCCAGCACCTCGGTGTAGGAGAGGTTGAGCTCGGCGTTGATCACGCCCGCACGGGACGACTCGACGGTGGCCATCGCTTCCTTGAAGGTGGCTTCGGCCTGCTCGACCTCGTAGACCGTGGCCGCTCCGCCGGCGAACGCCTCCCGGACGTTGGTCAGGGTGAGCTGGCTGAACTGGGCCTGCGCCTCCGCGTTGAGCAATGTGGCCTGCGCCTCGACGAGGTCCGCCTTGAACTCCTCCTGCTGGATCAGGTACAGCCGCTGACCGGTGGAGACCCGGTCCCCCTCGACGAAGTTCCGCTCCTCCAGAAAGCCCGATACCCGGGCCACGATCTCGGCTTCGAGCACCGCCTGGGTGATGCCGGGGTAGTAGCGGTAGTCGGGAATGTCCTCCCCGACCGCCTTGACGCACGTCACCGTGGGGACGGGCGGTGCGGCCGGCGCGGGTGCACTGGAATCGCCGCACCCGACGACACACGAACAGACGAGGGGCAGCAGTGCATGGCGTATTCTGGGCATGGAGGGTCGCTTTCCGGGGTTCCTGATGAGAAGAGACTACCCGTGGGCGGTACCCCCAGCAACCAAACCGGACCGGCGCGTTCAGTCTCCGGTGCGATCACCGCGGATCCACTCGTAGAGGCCCCAGAGCGTGAAGCCCGCCCCCAGGACACCCACCAGACGCCAGTCCTGACCCAGCACCGAAAGGATCACCGCCAGAATGATCAGCAGACCACCCAGCAGCAGATCGAAACCCGTCCAGAACCGGCCGCTCATCCGTACAACCTCCGGACCAGTGCACGCACCGTCTGCAACGGCTCCTCCCGGTCGATCTCCAGCGGTTCGGCCGACTCGGGAAGGTACCGGGCAATGGCCGCTTCGAGCCAGAGGATGATGCGACGTCCGGCGTAGCGTTCGCGACCTTCCGCCCCGAAGATGTCGCCGGTCACCGCCGTGATCAGCGTGGTGGCGCCGCACTTGGGGATATGGACCAGGATCGGGACATCACGCATGGCCAGAATGTACCACGGGGATCAGTTGGGCACGTACTTGAACTGCTGACCGCCGATCGCGGCTCCGAGTTTCAGTCCCTTGTAGCCCTGGGTGAAGACCATCACGCCTTCCGAGTAGTCGAGGTTGTCTCCGGTTCCGCTTTCCACGGCCACCGCGGAGATCGAAGCCTGGAAGGCGAACTGGTTGGCGGCGAACTTCTGGAACGTCCACTTGTCCTGGAAGAAGATCATCTCGGAATAGTTCGAGCCGCCCAACTGGGCGCCGATGGTGCCCTCGGTCACGCTCACGAACCCGATGACCTCGTCGTTGCGGAAGACCTGACCGCGACCGAACGCTCCTCCGACGATGGCGCCGCCGGACCCGATGGCCGGGAAGACCGCATAGGCGTAGGAGGACTTCATAAACTTCTCGACGTTCGGATCCGCCGCGGACATCCGATCCACGGTCCGCTTGACGTCGGCCTCCAACTGGACGCGGTCGCCCGCGGTCTGGGGAACGGTGGCGCAGCCGGCGGTGATCAGGACGAGACACCCCACTGCAAGCAGAAGATTCATGATTCGCATCGACAGCACTCCTCGGAAGGCGGGCCCATCCCGCCGCTGAGAACGTACTCGTACGGCAACCCGGCCGCAACAGGCGTAGACTGGCCCCATGCGACGAGCCCCCCTCTGGTTCCGACTGTCCGCCCCGCTGCTCACCGCGGGAACGTGCATCGCATCCGGCCAACCGAACATCGTGCTCGTCCACGTCGACGATCTGGGCTGGCAGGACACCTCCGTGCCCATGCACGAGGAGACGACCGACTTCAACCGTCGCTATCGAACTCCGTCCATGCAGCGGCTGGCGGACTCCGGAACGGTGCTCACCAGCAACTACGCCGCCGCTCCCGTGTGCACTCCCAGTCGCACCAGCCTGCTCACGGGCCAGACCCCGGCCAGAACCGGCATCACCTACTGGACACTCCATCGGGACCGAGACACGTCCCGCACCCACCCCCGGCTGCGGGCCCCGCAGTGGAAGTGCAACGGTCTGGACGAGGACGATGTCAGCCTGCCCCGCCTCCTGCGCCAGGCCGGCTACCGGACGATCCACGTCGGCAAGGCGCATTTCGGAGCGCACGAGACGCCGGGCGGCGATCCCCGCCGCCTCGGATTCGATGTGAACATCGCGGGCCACGCCTCCGGCGCCCCGGGAAGCTACCTCGGGATCCACCGCTTCAAGCAGGCACGCAGCACCGAACCCGTCGACACCACCAGCGTGTGGGACGTTCCGGGACTCGAACGATGGCACGATCAAGACGTGTACCTCACCGAGGTGTTGGCCGACGAGGCGGTGCGGGCGATGGACGATGCCCACTCCGAAGGACGACCGTTCTTCCTCCACTTCGCTCCCTACGCCGTGCACACCCCGATCATGGCCAACGACCGGTACCTCGAGGGCTACGCGGACCTCCCCCCCCGGGAGGCGGCGTACGCCACCATGATCGAGTCGGTCGATACGGCACTCGGCTCGATGCTCGACCGGCTGGAGACCCTGGGCATCGCCGACGACACCATCGTGATCCTCTCCTCGGACAACGGTGGGCTTTCTGCACACTCCAGAAACGGCGAACCCCACGTGCACAACGCACCGCTTCGCAGCGGCAAGGGATCGGCCTACGAAGGCGGCACCCGCGTCCCGGGGATCGTGCGCTGGCCGGGAGTCACCTCGCCGGGAAGCCGCATCGATACGCCGGTCATCACCCAGGACTGGTTCCCCACCCTGCTGCAGGCGGCCGGCGCGACTTCGCTGGTCTCGCACGACCACGTGGTGGATGGCCGCAGTCTGCGACCGCTGCTGGAGGACGGCGATTCCACCCTCGACGATCGCGTGCTGCTGTGGCACCAGCCCCACCAGTGGGGTGCACGTGGCCCCGGCATCCATCCCTACACCGCGATCCGCCACGGAGACTGGAAGCTGATCTTCCGACATGCCGACGGCGGGCTCGAACTCTACGACCTCGAATCGGATCCGGGCGAACGCGTCGAACGCTCGGCGCTCGAACCGGACCGCACCCGGACGATGGCGGCCCTCCTCGGGGAGACGGCTCGTGCCCACGGCGCCATGCCGTCGATCGACCGCCGCACCGGCGAGCCGGTCCCCTGGCCCGACGAACCGGATGATCGCCGACCGACTGCACCTCCCGGGATGACGTGGATTCCCGGCGGAACGTTCGTGATGGGCGAACGCGACGGCTACCCGGAGGAACGCCCCCCGCACCGGGTGCGCGTGGACGGATTCTTCATGGACACCCACGAGGTGACCAATGCGGAGTTCGCCCGCTTCGTCGACGAGACCGGCTACGTCACGGTCGCGGAACGCACCCCGCGACCCGAGGACTATCCCGGAGCGCCGGCCGACATGCTCGTACCCGCTTCCGCGGTGTTCATCACGCCGGAATCGATCACGAACCGCAACGACGTGACCCAGTGGTGGTCGCTGGTCCCCGGAGCCCAGTGGCGGCATCCCGAGGGCCCCGGGTCCGACATCGAGGACCGCATGGACCATCCCGTCGTGCACGTCGCCTGGGAGGACGCCAACGCCTACGCCGAGTGGGCGGGAAGACGCCTCCCCACCGAAGCGGAATGGGAATACGCCGCCCGCAGCGGCCTCGAGGGGCGAACCTTCGCCTGGGGCGACGAACTGCGACCACGCGGACGATGGATGGCGAACACGTGGCAAGGCGTCTTTCCGGTCGAGGACGAGGCGTCCGACGGTCACGCCGGCACCGCACCGGTCGGATCGTTTCCCCCCAACGGATGGGGACTGCATGACATGACGGGCAACGCCTGGGAATGGTGCGCGGACTGGTACTCCGACGACTGGTACGGTCGCAGCGAAAAGGAGAATCCCCTCGGCCCCGACCTCGATTCGATCGTCGACCACGCCTCGCCCGGCATCCCGCGACGCATCACCCGGGGGGGATCCTTTCTCTGTGCTCCCGGATTCTGCGTCCGCTACCGCCCGGCGGCCCGGATGCCCGTCACCCCCGACAGCAGCCTGTCGCACACCGGATTCCGCTGCGTGCGTTCGGCTCAGGAGTCTGCGGGAACCCCGTAGACCACCTGCAACCGGCGCAGCTCACGCTCCAGTCGCCCACGCGTCTCGGCGTGTGCAGGCTCGCCCGCGAGATTCCGGATCTCGTCCGGATCCTCCTGCAGGTCGAACAGTTCCCACTCCTCGGTCCCGGGATACTCGATGAGCTTCCAGCGATCCGTCCGCACCCCGCGATGCGGATGCACGTTGTGGATGCCCTGCTCGAAGTACTCGTAATAGATGGAGTCGCGCCAGTCGCCCGGCGTACGGCCCGAGAGCAGCGGCACGAGACTCGCCCCCTGCATGCGGTCCGGCGCGTCGACCCCGGCGACCTCGAGGAAGGTCTGGGCCAGATCGAGGTTCTGCACGAGCGCGTCCTCGCTGCCGCCGGCGGCGACCGTCCCCGGCCAGCGGACCAGGAGCGGTGTCCGCAGCGACGGTTCGTACATGAACCGCTTGTCGTACCAGCCGTGCTCCCCGAGGAAGAAGCCCTGATCGGAGCTGTAGACCACGATCGTGTCGTCCGCGAGCCCCTGTTCGTCCAGCCAGGCCAGCAGTCGACCGACGTTGTCGTCCACCGAGGCGATGCAGCGCAGGTAGTTCTTGATGTAGCGCTGGTACTTCCATCGCACCAGATCGCGCCCCTCGAGACCCGCGGCCCGGAACGCCTCGTTGCGATCGGTGAACGCGGCATCCCAAGCGGCCAGCTGCCCCGGCGTCATGCGCTCGCGCATGCCGCGGATCCACCGGTCGGCGCCCCGGAGGTTCGCCGCCTCCTCCTCGGTGGGCACGACCTTGAGGTCGTAGTGGATGTACATGTGCCGATCGATCTCCATCTCCTGCTCGCGGGCGGGACTCGCACGGCTCGCGTAGTCGTCGAACAGCGTCGGCGGTTCGGGAATCTCGACGCCGTCGTACAGATCGAGGTGGTCCGGTCCCGGCATCCAGCTCCGGTGCGGCGCCTTGTGCTGGCACATCAGCAGGAACGGCTTCTCGCGATCCCAGTCCTGCTCCAGCCAGTCGATCGAACGGTCGGTCACGAGGTCCGTCACGTACCCCTCGTCGCGAACCGTGCCTTCGGGCGTGATGAAGTCCGGGTTGTAGTAGTGGCCCTGCCCGGGCAGCACGGCCCAGTGGTCGAAGCCGGTGGGATCGGACTTGAGATGCCACTTGCCCACGAGCGCCGTGTGGTATCCGCCGTCCCGCAGCAGCTGCGGGAACGTGGATTGGCTGCCGTCGAACACGTCCCCGTTGTCCATCAACCCGTTGACGTGGCTGTGGGTGCCGGTCAGGACCACCGCCCGACAGGGGGCGCAGATGCCGTTCGTGCAGAACGCGTTGTCGAACCGCATGCCTTCCCGGCCGATGCGGTCGAGGTGCGGCGTCTCGTTGATGCGGGAGCCATAGCAGCCCACCGCCGCCGCGGAATGGTCGTCGGTGTAGATGAAGAGGATGTTCGGACGTCCGCCAGCGGGCTCCGCGGAGGCCGTCGCCGGGGACATCGCTGCCGACAGGATGAGGATCAGATGCATGACCCCGTGAGTATACTCGTGCCCATGCTCATTCCGACGATCCTGCTCGCACTCACCGCCGGCGCAGCGGCCGAACCGGCCGCCGACACGCCGCCCAACATCGTGATCATCTACACCGACGACCAGGGGTGGTTCGACCTCGGTGTCAACGGCGGTCGGCACGTCTCGACCCCCCACCTCGACCGTATGGCCGAGGAGGGACGACGCTTCACCGACTTCTACACGGCCCAGCCGGTGTGCTCCGCCTCGCGGGCCGCCCTGCTGACCGGGTGCTATCCGAACCGCATCGGCATCGCCGGCGCCCTCGGACCGTGGTCGAAGATCGGCATCCACGACGAGGAGACCACGCTCGGCGAACTCTGCCGCGACCGTGGCTACGCCACCGCGGCCTACGGCAAGTGGCATCTCGGACACCACGAGCAGTTCCTGCCGCCGAACCACGGCTTCGACGACTACTTCGGCATTCCGTATTCCAACGACATGTGGCCGATGCATCCCACGGCGCGCAAGAGCACCTACCCGCCGCTGCCGCTGATCGAGGACACCGAGACCATCGAGGTGCAGCCCGATCAGCGCCGGTTCACGACCGAGTTCACGGAGCGGGCCGTCGGGTTCATGCGGGAGCACGCGGACCGGCCCTTCTTCGTCTACCTCGCCCATCCCATGCCGCACGTTCCGCTCTTCGTCGACGAACGACGCGACGGCATGACCGGCAAGGGGCTCTACGCAGACGTGATCGGGGAGATCGACTGGTCCGTGGGCCGGGTGCTCGAGACCCTGCAGGAACTCGGACTCGACGACCGCACGCTGGTGCTCTTCGCATCCGACAACGGTCCCTGGCTGAGCTACGGCGATCACAGTGGTCGCACCGGTCCGTATCGCGAAGGCAAGGGCACCACCTTCGAAGGCGGCGTGCGCGTCCCGTGCGTCATGCGCTGGCCTGGTCGCATCCCGGCCGGCACCGTGTGCCGCGAACCGATGATGACCATCGACGTGCTGCCGACGATCGCCGAGTTCATCGATGCTCCACTGCCAACTCGACGAATCGACGGCCGGAGCGCCGTGGGCCTGGTCACCGACGCCCCCGGGGCCGTGTCCCCGCAGGAGGTCTACTACTTCTACTACCACGACAATCACCTCGAGGGATTGCGGAGCGGCCGGTGGAAACTGCACTATCCTCACGGGTATCGCAGCATGCGGAATCGGGAACCGGGACGGGACGGCGCTCCCGGTCCGTACAACTACTCGCTTCGAACCGATCTGGAACTCTACGATCTCGAGACCGATCCCGGTGAAACGACGGATGTGAAGGCCCAGTACCCTGAGGTCATGACGAGGCTGCTGGCCTTGGGCGATGCCGCCCGCGCCGACCTCGGGGACGCACTCACCAAGCAGGACGGCACTGGCCGACGCGAAGCCGGGCGACTGCCCCAGCAGGAAACCACCGAACCATGACAACAGCGACAACAGCACGCCCTCTGTATTTCACCGAGCACTACATGCATCAGGTCTCATGTGATTTTCTTTCATCTATGATCTGCTGCTGGGCACATGGGACCGGACGTGTCACGGTGGAACAGGTCCGTGAAGCGATGCATGTCATCTACGATCGCCATCCGTTCCTCCGCTGCCGTATCACCAGTGAAGCGGAAAAATACGTCTTCAACTTCGACGTTCCATTCGATTCGGTTTCGTTCGAGGTTGTGGAACTGAAGCCGACCGATGACTTCACATCAGCCGCGGACACACAACTGAACAGCACGCTGCCGACAGGAGGCCCACTGTGGGCAGCGCGGCTGATGCACACACCTGAAGCGGGCGACCAGGACGGCTTGGAGCGATGGACCCTGCTGCTGCTGCTGAGCCATTCGATCGCCGATGGTCGATCCGTCACGATGCTGCTGGACGAACTCGGCTCGATCCTCGCGGAACTCCTACAGGGCGGCACACCGGACAGGACCAGCCGACCGATTCCAGACCCCATCGAAACCCAACTCGAACCCCACGGAACCATAGATGGGTTCAACGCTATGTTTGAAAAATGGCAGTCGCAGTTTGATCACATCACTCCGTGGGCGACGAATGAGGCATCAGATCTGACCGACCGGCACTGCCACATCACCTGCACCGTTCACGATGCGGATTTCTCCAAGCGACTCGCCGAACGTTGCCACCGGGAAGGCACCACCATGCAGGGGGCTTTCGCCGCTGCCTATGCCATGGGGATCGCTGAATGCCGTGACAGTGAGGGCGCCATCGACATCGACACCCTCACCCCGGTGGACCTCAGATCGAAATCCGACCAGGACATCGATCCTCACGAACTGGCATGCAAGATCATCACCTTGCCCACCGGTTCCAAGGGTGTCAGCCCCAGCAGCGACCCCTGGGAGCTGGCGCGTGACTACAAGAAAATGTTGACGCAGCAGTTTCAGGAGATGGCCTCCCTGCCGGTCGAGTTCGGTCGGGACGATATCTCGTCGTTCCTCAGCGGATTCACCGCGCCGCCCAACGAGTTCAGCCACGGATTCAACGTGAGCAACTTGGGACGACTCCCAACAGACGGCGATCATGGACCGATCCAGATCGAGGGAATCGATCTGGTTGCGAACATCAAGGGCACGGGGTTTCCGATCCTGGTTGAAATCTGCTCATACCGCGGCCAACTCCGCTGTAGCTACACGTGGATCGAACCACTGATCAGCCGCGAGCACGCCCTGAAACTGATCGGAATTGCAGAATCACGGCTGGAATCAATGGTCGACGAGGGCTGAACAATGAGCCCGCCAGCCTTCTTACACCTCTCAACCGCCCAGAATATGCACACCCCCGGGAGTTGCCCATGAACCCCAGCCACCCGCGAGAAAGTCGACCATGAGCAAGCGGACCATCTCAGGAACCGGCCACGACATCACTCCGCCCACGTGTCGGAACGCTACCCCCAGGTGATGGAACGCATGCCGGCCATCGCCGAAGCGGCGCGGGAGGACCTCGGAGACCGTCTGAACGAACGGGAAGGAACGGGTCGACGCGAACCCGGCCGCATCCCCCAAAAGGAGCCCGCCCCGTGAACGTCGAGCCCCGTCCCCTCAGCTTCCTCGAGTCCATGCAGCAGGAGGCCACCAAGCATCTGCTGAGTTCCATCATCTACTGCTGGGCCGAAGGCATCGGCCCGGTGGAGCTGGATCACGTGCGGACCGCACTGGGCATCCTCCATGAACGCCACCCGCTGCTGCGATCACGCATCGACGGGGAACCCGGCGCATACCGGTTCGTGCCCGACGTGGACTTCGACGACATCCCGGTCCACGAGCTCACCGTGGGCGACGGCGAGGAGTTCGAGACCTTCATCGAGGACCAGACCAACGACCCCTTCACCGGCGAGGACCGGACCTGGGGCGCGAGGTTCATCCGGAGCACCGACGGCGATCGCTGGTGGCTGCTCCTCGAAACGCACCATTCGATCACGGACGGCCGGGCCGCGTACCACCTGCTCGATCAGTGCGGCGAACTGCTCGGCCGACTGGTGGCGGACCGGGACGTCCGGACCGAACCGTACCCGATGCCCGCGCCCATCGAGGACCAGTTGGATCCCCCGGGCACCATGGAACGATGGCAGCGGGTGCAGGAGGCATGGTCGGAACGCATCGGCTCCATCAGCCCGTGGCCCACCGACGGCGACGCCGAGTTCGTGGACCGCCGCAGCCGCAACACCTTCTCCGTCCACGACGAGGCATTCACCCGTCGGCTCACCGAACGATGCCACGCGGAGGGAACCACGGTGCAGGGCGCGCTGGCGTCCGCGGTCGTCCGCGGGGTCGCGTCGTACCTCGATCGAACCATCACCATGGATACGCTGACTCCCGTTGACATGCGGCGGTTCGCGAACGTCGAGATCGACCGGCGCGAAGTCGCCTGCAAGGTGACCTGTCTGGATACCGGCTCGTTCGACGTGTCGCCGGATTCCGACCCCTGGGAGACCGCCCGGGCCTACACCACCGCCCTGGGCAAGCAGCTCAGCGAGGCACGCTATCCACCGCGCATGTTCACCCGCGAGGACGTCACGGCAAGCATCGCGGGCTGGAAGGACGTCGACGGCCGGCACACCCACGGCTTCTGCCTGACCAACACGGGACTGCTTCCGTTCGACGGCGACTACGGCCCGGTCCGGTTCGAGACCGTGGACATCACTGCGGCCTGCCGATTCGGCGGCTTCCCCTTCCTGCTCTCGGTGTACACCTACCGCAACCGTCTTCGCTGCACGTACACCTGGACCCAGCCGACCACGACCCGGGCCCACGCCCTGGAAGTCACCCGGGCCGTCGAAAACCATCTCTACAGCATGGTCGACTGATCTTCCGACCCCGCGAGCGTCCAAGGGCCTAGAATGAGGCTCGTAGATCCGGGACATCCCCCATGAAGACCATACCCTTCATTGTGCTGACGCTCACCGCGGCCCTCGTCACCATGGCGATCCTCGCTGGCGGTCGCGTGACCACCCCCGAGCAGGCACCGACGGAAACCAGGAAGACGACCATGAGCAAGCGGATCATCTCAGGAACCGGCCACGACATCACTCCGCTGACCGAGGAACAGGTCGCCGAACTCGCTGCGAAGCTGGATCCGGAAGCCTACCGGGTGACCCAGAAGGACGGAACGGAACGTCCGTTCTGCGGCACGCTGCTCGACAACAAGAAGGACGGCACCTACTGCTGCGTGGTCTGCGGTCTGCCCCTCTTCTCGAGCAAGCACAAGTTCACCTCCGGCACCGGATGGCCGAGCTTCTACCAGGAGTACGACAAGGACCACGTGCGCAAGGTCGTCGACCGCAGCCACGGCATGGTGCGCACCGAGATTGAGTGCGCCCGCTGTGGAGCCCACCTCGGACACGTGTTCGACGACGGCCCCGAGCCCACCGGCATGCGGCACTGCCTGAACTCGGCCGCGCTGGTGTTCGTCGAAGAGGGCTCACCGCTCCCCTCTCCTCCCGTCGGGGATCTGGAGACCGCGTACTTCGCAGGCGGCTGCTTCTGGGGCATCGAGCACTACTTCCAGGCCGGCCCGGGCGTGGTCGACGCCGTCAGCGGCTACATGCAGGGCGACACGAAGGATCCCACCTACAAGGAGATCTGCAGCGGCACCACCGGACACGCCGAGGCGGTCAAGGTCGTGTACGACCCCCAGCAGATCTCGTACGCAACCCTGCTCAAGGCGTTCTTCCTGATGCACGATCCGACGCAGCTCAATCGCCAGGGACCGGACCGCGGCACCCAGTACCGCAGCGGGGTCTACGCCGCCGATGCCGGCCAGCTCGCGCAGGCCCGGGCGTACGTCGCCGCTCTCAACGACTCCGACGAATACGACGGCGGAGTCGTCACGGAAGTCGAGATGGCGGACACCTTCTATCCCGCCGAGGACTACCACCAGGACTACATCGAGACGACCGGCCGGCGCTGCCACGTCACGAATCCCTGGCCCACCATCGAAGCGGCCGCCCGGGACACGCAGAGCTCCGATCAGCCCGCCACACCCTGAGCGGGCGGCCCCCGCACCGCTGCTATCATCCTTCGCATGACCTCGACGGTGCAGTACCTGCTGATGCAGGTCCGAAACCCGGACGATCCGATGGCCGAGCACGAGGTGCGTGCGTTCGCCCACCATCTCCACTGCGAACCGTCGGACATCCGCACCTGGGATCTGCTGCGCGGCGGCCCCGACACCGGTACGCTCGATGACTGCGACATCGTCCTGATCGGCGGCAGCGGCGACTATTCCGTGGTGTCCGGAGGCGCGTGGCTCGAATCCGCCTTGAATGCCATGCGCTTGCTGCATGAGCTCGACAAGCCGACCTTCGCATCGTGCTGGGGCTGCCAGGCCATGGCCCGGGCGATGGGCGGAACGGTCGTCACCGATCCGGATCGTGCGGAGGTCGGAACCCACCGGCTTCATCTGACCGAACACGGTCGGCGCGATCCGGTCACGGGTCCGCTGGGCGACTCGTTCCTTGCCCAGATGGGACATCAGGACCGGATCCGGACCCTGCCACCGGGCGCCGTGCTGCTGGCATCGTCCGAACGGGTGGAACACCAGGCGTGGACCTTCGAGGACCGTCGCATCTACTGCACCCAGTTTCATCCCGAACTGAATCTCGAGCTGCTGCTGGACCGCCTCCGACGCTACCCGGTGTACATCGAGCAGACCACGGGTCTCGACTACGACACGTTCGTGGAGCGCATGTGCACCGATGCCCACGACACCGACGATCTTCTGGCACGGTTCGTGCGGCGGGTGCTGGAGAACTGACCGTGCCGAAATCCAGCCGTCTGACGCGCATGATGGACCACGGCCCCGGCCACCCCCTGGCCTGGATCGTGTGGTCGGTCCCCGCCTTCTTCTTCCTGTACGAGTACATCCTGCGGATCCTGCCGGGAATCATCGAGCACACCCTGGAACGCGAGTTCGCCGTCAACGAGTCGCAGATCGGCGGCGCCCTGGGCATGTACTACTTCGCCTACGCCCCCATGCAGCTGGTGGTGGGCATCCTGCTCGACCGGTACGGCTCCCGGATCCTGCTGGCGGGCGCTGCGGTGCTCTGTGCGATCGGAATGGTGGTCTTCCCGATGTCATCGACCGAGTTCGGTCTGGCGGGCAGCCGGTTCCTCGTCGGCTTCGGATCCTCGTTCGCCTTCATCGGCGCCATCTACGTGGCGATGGTCTGGTTCCCCGCCCGGCAGGTGCCCCTGCTGACGGGACTGACCGCCGGACTCGGATTCGGCATCGGCATCGTGGGCGAACTCTTCGCCCACGATCTGCTGGGGAAGCCTCCGGCCTGGCGATCCGCGTCCCTGGTGCTTTCCATCGTCGGCATGCTCATCGCGGTGGGCATGCTGATCGTGGTTCCCAAGCGACCCGCGTGGTACCTCGATCGCACCGGGACCCGTGAACGACAGACGATCCGTGGGGCGGCGAGCGGCCTGCTCAAGGTCATGGCCCGACCCCAGATCTGGCTGATCAGTCTCGGCTGTGCCCTGCTGTACCTTCCCCTGCCGCTGGCGGCCAACTGGGGCCCCCGTTCGATCTCGGAACTCCTCGGACGACCGGACGAGGTCAGCAGCCAGCTGTTCGCCTGGTTCTATCTGGGCATCGCCATCGGTTGCCCGCTGGTCGGCTGGCTCAACGGCCGGATCGGACGGGCCCGTCCCATTCTGCTGCTGGGCGGACTGGCCACCTCCGCGAGCCTGATCCTGTTGGCGACGACGGGATCTCCCGCCGGACCATCCGACGTGGAATGGCTCTCCGGAACGCTGCTGCTGACCATGGGGCTGGCCACCAGTTCCTACGTGCTGGGGTATCCGATGGCCGCCGATCTGAGCCCCGACGACGCCAACGGCTCGGCCATCGCGTTCGTGAACTTCGTGGCGATGATGATCGCCTTCGGCTTCGTCTGGCTCTTCGGCGTCGCGGTCGACGCCTTCGCATCCGCCGGTGGACGCCTCTCCGCCCCCGATCCGGACGACTTCCGATCCACCCTGCTCTGGGCCGCCGGCCTGATCGGCCTCTCCATGCTCATCCTCGCTCCCGTTCGTTCACGCCCACCCCGGGCAGGTTGACTTCAGTCCGCCCCCGAAACGGACCGACAGAGAGGTAGACCCTCACCCTGGAATCCGCCGGAACACAACCATGACCGTCTCCAACAAGACCACCCTGAGCTGCTACCCGGAACTGGCCTACGGAGGCTACTCCCGCGTCGACGGCATCGTCGCCTTCTACGCCCGGGTCAACGCACTGCTGACGCCGGACTCGACCGTGCTGGACATCGGATGCGGGCGCGGTGCCTTCATCGAGGACGAGACATCCCCCTGGCGCAACGATCTCCGGCTCTTCCGGGGCCGGGCCGCGAAGGTCATCGGCATCGATGTCGATCCGGAAGGCGAGAGCAACCCCGACATGGACGAATTCCGGATGCTGGAGGATCAGCACCACTGGCCGATCGAGGACGAATCCATCGATCTGGCGGTCAGCAACTGCGTGCTGGAGCACGTCGAGCACCCGGACACGTTCTTCTCCGAATGCGCCCGGGTCATGAAGCCGGGCGGATACGTCTGCCTGCGCACGCCGAACAAGTACTTCTACATCTCGCTGATCGCGGCGCTGATTCCCAACCGGTTCCACACCGCCCTCACCTCGCGGGTGCAGCACGGCCGGAAGGACGAGGACGTGTTCCCGACCTACTACCGCTGCAACACCAAGCGATCGGTCACCCGGATGATGAACAAGGTCGGATTCGACGTGACCATCGTCCGTCACGAGGCCGAACCGGCCTACATGCACTTCTCGAACCTCGCGTACCGGCTGGGCGTCATCGCCCACCGGCTCATGCCGCCGCCCCTGGCGTCGACGCTGCTGATCTACGCACGCAAGCGCTGACCCACTGCGGCATCGGCGAGGGCTGTCCACACCTGCTTCACAGATTGTCCAAGGTCGGATTTTTCCGCCTGCAGGGCCTGATTTGCCTGCCGCGAGGGTTCTCGGACCCAACTTGTCCTCAAAGGGCCGATTTCGTTTGCCGATCGCCCTGACTCGGTCAAAATAAGCGCGTCGCCGGGATCTCCTCCCACGACTCCTCCGCCATCCGGCACGCGTGCAATCCAAGGAAGAGAACGAGAGGCCTTGATCATGAAGAGATCGACTGGTTGCGCATCCTGCGCCCTGATCGCCCTGGCCGGGACGAGCCTGGCCTTTGCGGGCTCCGGCATCCCCGAATCCCAGATCCTTCTTCCCACCGGCAACGTCGGCGACGACTCCTACGGCTGGTCCGCGGCCATGGATGGCGACGACATCGCCATCGGGGCGCCACTGGACAACGTCATCGGGGCCAACAACGGCTCCGTGACCGTCATCAACGGATCCGACGTCCAGGTGCTGAGCCCGGCCAACACCGGTGCCTTCGACTACTTCGGATACTCCGTCGACATCAGCGGCGACGTCCTGATCGCCGGGTCCACCATCCACCCGATCGCCACCCGCGAGGGCGCCGCCTACATCTACCGGCGCGACGCCGACGGCACGTGGATCGAGGAGGCCATGCTCGTCGCTCCCGACGGCATGTACCAGGATTCGTTCGGATGCGCAGTCGCCATCGACGGCGACACCGCGGTCGTCGGTGCCTTCCTGGCCGACACCGAAGGGACCTCTTCCGGCTCCGCCTACGTGTTCACCTACGACGGCACGGCCTGGTCGGTGCAGCAGCAGCTCGATGCGGACCAGGCCACCGTGAAGTTCGGCGCCAGCGTGGACATCGCCGGCGACACGATCCTGGTCGGTTCGCCGCGCGACAACGTCGACGGCATCAGCGCCGGCGGGGCCTACGTGTTCGGACTCGACGGCGGAGCATGGACCCAGCAGGCCCGCCTGGTCGGCTCCACCACCGTCGCCTACGACTACTTCGGCTACGCAGTCGAACTCGACGACGACGGCTCGCAGGCCGTCATCGGTGCGATCTTCTCCGACGTGGCCGCCCCCAACGCCGGTGCCGCCTACGTCTTCGAAGCGGACGGATCCGGATGGTCCGAGGTCGAGCAGCTGGTTCCCTCGGGGGCCGAGGCCTGGCAGAAGTTCGGATCCTCCGTCTCGATCGACGGCAACCGGGCCGTCATCGGAGCCTACGGCTACCCCGACAGTGCCGGACACGGGTACATCTATGAATCCACGGCCGGCGGATGGGTCGAATCGGTGAAGCTCGTCGCCAGCAACGGCATCGCCGGAGCACGCGTCGGCTACGCCGCAGCGGTATCCGGCAACCGGGCCCTGCTGGGGGCTCCATGGCAGGGTGCCACCGACACGTCCGGCTCGGGCTACCTGTACGACCTCGTGCGTTCGATGCCGCGGGGCGACTCGAATCGGGATGGAAAGGTGAATGTCCTGGACATCCTCGACGTGCTGGCATCGTGGGGCAGCTGCCCCACCCGGCCGGCCCCGTGCAATGGAGACATCGATCGCAACGGACGGACCGGCGTCGTCGACCTGCTCGCCGTGCTCGCCGAGATGAACTGATCACCAGACCACCGGGCCGAGCCCCCCGATCCCTTGCGAAGAGGGGATCCGACGGGCGGACCCGACGCCGGATCGATCCGGCGACAACGAGAAGAGGACATGACCATGAAGCACACGACCACCTTCGCCACCCTGCTCGCCGCCACCATGCTCGGCGGCACCGCCACGGCTGGCATCACCTACACGTACTTCGGCTCGTACGGTGGCCACGACTACTACACCACCGAACTCTCGCTCGAGTACTACGACGCCCGCGAGGCCGCGGAGCAGTTGGGCATCCAGCTCGGCTACGATTCGTACCTGGCCTCCATCACCGACGAGGCGGAGTCCGACTGGGTCCAGTCGATCTCGCTGGACACCATGTGGATTGGGCTCAACGACCTCGACATGGACGGGCAGTGGACCTGGGACAGCGGCGAGGCGTTCGACTGGTCCGACTGGGCCCCCGGGGAACCGAACGAGAACTCCGGCGACGAGAACGTGGTCGTGATGAACTGGCTCAACGACGAGGCCTACGGGTGGAACGACTGGAAGGATCTCAACCGGTTCGCCCCCGCCCTCATCGAGGTCGCCGTGCCTGCTCCGGGTGCGATCGCCCTGCTGTCACTGGCCGGACTGACCGGCCGCCGAAGACGGCGGGCGTGATGCACAAGGCGGCTCGATCATGATCTGGACCCTACTGGCGAGCACGGGAATGCTTGCGGTCGGCGCGCTGGTCTGGAAGGCGCTGTCCAAGCAGGGCTACGCGAGCCCCCCCACCGACGACGAACCACCCGCATCCTAGGACTGCAGCGACTGGAAGTCGTGGCCACTGGGCGACTGGAAGACCCGCAGCCCAAACTGCGGCGCCGCCGCGAGCAGGTGGTCGAAGATGTCCGCCTGGATCTCCTCGTACTGGACCCACCGGTTGTCCGTGGTGAACACGTAGAGCTCGATGGGCAGCCCCCGGTCGGTGGGCTGCAGCTGCCGCACCAGGAAGGTGAACCCCTCCTGGTGGATCTTCGGATGGTTGCGGAGGTAGTGGTTGATGTAGGCCCGAAAGATCCCCACGTTGGTCTGGGCCCGGCCGCTGACGTCGAGTTCGGCCCGGATGCCCTGTTCGGAATTCCAGTCGCTGATCTCCCGGCACCGTTCGTCGATGTAGGCACCCACCAGCCGGAAACCGCGGCAACGCTCGATCATCTCCGGATCCGCGAAGCGGATCGAGTTCATGTCGATCATGATCGACCGCTTGATGCGCCGGCCACCGCTGCGGGACATGCCCTGCCAGTTGATGAACGATTCCGAGATCATCTTGTAGGCGGGTACGAGAGTGATGGTCCGGTCCCAGTTCTGGATCCGAACGGTGGTCAAGGTGACCTCCATCACCTCACCGTCCGCCTTCTGCGAATCCATCTGCACCCAGTCCCCGACTTGGATCAGGCGATTGGCGTTCAGCTGGATCCCCGCGACCAGTCCCAGGATGGTGTCCCGGAAGATCAGCAGGATGACCGCCATCGCCGCACCGATTCCGGAGAGCAGATACACCGGCGACCGCGAGAACAGGACGCTGACCAGCAGCAGCCCCCCCAGCAGCACCACCACCAGCTTGCCCGCCTGGGTCACCCCCCGGATCGAGAACTTCGACTCCAGCCCCTTCGACTCGTAGAGATCCTCCAGCACGTCGATGAGACCGATGAGGATCATCACCCCGATCCAGATGATGTAGATGTCGATCAGCGGCTGGGTCCAGGTCTCCACGTACAGGTACTGCAGCAGCGGAAGCCCGTAGGAGAGCAGCAACAGCGGAACCAGATGGGAGAGCCGGGTGATGACCTTGTACTTGAGCAGCAGGTTGATCGGATGCCCCGGCTGATCCCGAAACGGACGCTGGACGACATGTCGAATCACCCACTTCGTGATCCGGTTGCTCAGATAGCAGGCGAGGCCGAGGCCGACCACGCAGATCGCCGTGGCGACCCAGCCGGCCGCGGACACCCCGAGCCCCCATGACTCGATCGAGGTCGCAAGCGATTCGAACCAGCCCGCAACCGTCGCATCCAGCGTCTCCGACCGGTACCACGGAGAAACCTCCGGAACCGTCTCGACCGTGTTGGTGTCCTGCTTCATGTAAACGCCTCCTGCGGATCAGTAGACCTCGACCAGACAGCGCGGTCCGGGACGGATGCCGCGCTTCATGTCGCGATCGTCCCACTGCTCGTGGTCCTCGAGCGTGAGCGGATCGCGCAACTCCATGTAGCCGCGGGACAGACCGTGCCGCGCCAGCAATCGGTAGACACCGGACTGCATCCCTTCGACCCCGCACATGTAGACCAGCGTCCGTTCGCCTTCGAGCAGGTCCCGGAAGCCCTCCGAGTCGAGGTTCCGCTCGAGGTAGCGGTCGACGTACTCGCTACGTAGGTCGCTGCGGCTGATCGAACGGTGGTAGTTGAAGTTGGGACACGCCCCGGCCAGATCGGAGAAGAACCGCTCGTAGATCAGATCCGTCGCGTAGGGAGACCCGGCAATCAGATCGATCCGCCGGTCGCAGGCGTCTCCGGGGCGCTGCAGCAGTTCGCGGACCATGCCGTAGAACGGCGCGATGCCGGTCCCGGTGGCGATGAAGAGGTAGTCGTGCCCATCGGGATCCTGCGGCAGCAGGAACCGCCGGCCCGCCGGACCGGTGACGAGCACCGGATCCCCCACCCTCAGATCGCAGAGATGGTTGCTGCACACGCCCAGGAAGAGATGGTGTGCGTCCGGATCGTCCGCTTCGGAATCGGGGGTGAACTCGTCGATCACCCGCTTCACGGTGGTGGAGATCACCGCCCCCTCGCCGTCCTCCCCCCAACTGGGACAGGCCAGGGAATAGAGCCGGACTGCATGGGGACGCCCCCGGTCATCCTCGCCCGGAGCAACGACCCCGAAGGCCTGGCCCGCCCGGAAGGAGCCCGCCAGGGGCGTGCCGGAGACGTCGATGCAGATGTGCCGAACGAAACTGGCCGATCGACCGCTCAGGCAAGGCTGACTGGAGACCACTCGACCGACGACCGGGGCCTTGGGCTGCACCGCATGCATCTGAACTTCGCCGAGTATTGGAGCGTTCGCGTCGGTCACGGCGATCAGTATAGAGGGGAGTCGATCCACGGCTGCTCCGGAGCGGGCCGCCGGATCCCCCGCTCGACCGATGGGGCTTCACGTTGTAGGATCTGATTGTTGCGGGAGCATTGGACGCACCCGCCGTGCAGGATGCCGACCGGACATGGATGAATTCCGAATCCAGGGTGGAACCCGACTGACCGGCCAACTGGTCGTCGATGGCTCCAAGAACGCCGCACTTCCCCTCATGGCCGCCTCGCTGCTCACCAGCGAGCCCGTCGTGCTCAACGGCATCCCCCCTCTCGCCGACGTACGCAGCATGGAGCGACTCCTGGTCGAGCTCGGCCTTGGGGTGCACCGCAGTGGCCGCACCATCCGACTGCACGCCGAGGACGAACAACGGTTCCACGCCCGCTACGACATCGTCAAGACCATGCGGGCCAGCATCTGCACGCTGGGTCCCATGCTCGCCCGTCGGGGCATGGTCCGGATCTCGATGCCCGGCGGATGCGCCATCGGCGACCGGCCGGTGGACCTTCATCTCCGGGGCATGGAGGCGCTCGGAGCCGAGATCACACTCGATGGCGGTGACATCATCGCCAAGGCCGATCGACTCCGGGGCAACACCATCTTCCTCGGCGGCCCGTTCGGATCGACCGTGCTGGGCACGGCCAACGTGATGTCCGCCGCGACGCTCGCCGAAGGAACGACCATCATCGAGTCCGCCGCCTGCGAACCGGAGATCGCCGACCTGGCCCGGATGCTCAACGGCATGGGCGCCAAGATCTCCGGTGCCGGCACGCCGCGGATCATGATCGAGGGCGTCGAGGGACTCCACGGCACCGAACACGACGTGCTCCCCGATCGCATCGTTGCCGGTACGCTCGCCATCGCAACCGCCATGACCCGCGGCGACGTGCTCCTCGAACAGTTCCCCTGGGACCACCTGCTCGCGCTGATCGACCGGCTCAACGAGATCGGCGTACGGATCGAACGAACCGATCCGTCCGAACCCTGCGAACGCTGCACCGTCCGGGTCACCGCTCCGGATCCCTTCAAGCCGGTGCTCTTCACCACCCAGCCCTACCCCGGCTACCCCACGGACCTCCAGGCCCAGTTGATGGCCCTCCTATGCCTGGCCGAGGGCAACAGCATCGTGACCGAGAAGATCTACCCGGACCGGTTCATGCACGTACCGGAACTGAGCCGGATGGGAGCCAGACTGATCCGACAGGGGTCGACCGTCGTCGTCCAGGGAGTGCCCGAACTGATCGGGGCTCCCGTGATGGCCAGCGACCTCCGTGGCTCGGCCTCACTGATCATCGCCGGCCTCGCCGCCCGCGGCGAGACCACCGTCAGCCGCGTGTACCACGTGGATCGTGGATACGTCCATCTGGAGCACCAGCTGCATCATCTGGGAGCGATGATCGAACGCGTCAACGCCGAGACCGGCGAGGTCACCAGCAGCATGCCCGCCATCTCGACGCGACCGGTGCGGGACATGCCGGCACCCGCGGGTCAGGTGCGGACCGAACGCATCCGTTCGTAGAGACAGATCGCAGCCGCGGCGGCCACGTTGACCGAAGGCACCTCGCCGTGCATCGGAATCTCCACCACTGCATCGCAGGCGGCCAGCGTCGCCTCGGTCAGACCGTCCCCTTCCGCCCCGACCAGCAATCCGCACCGGGCGGTCCAGTCGATGTTCCAGATCGGCTGCGCACCGTCGCACCGCTCCGCGGCGAGGAGTCGGCAGCCCCAGTCGTCGCGGAGACGCGAGAGGACCGCCGGCCACTCCCCCGACGAAGCGATCGCCCAGGGCACCGTGAAGACATGGCCCATCGAGACCCGGATCGCCTTTCGGTACAGCGGGTCGCAGCAGGTGGGATCCAGCACCACGCCGTCCACCCCGAGGGCGGCGGCGTTGCGGAAGAGGCTGCCCATGTTGTCGACGTTGGTGATGCCCTCGGCCAGCAGCAGGGTGCAGCGGTCCGTCTCCCGCAGATGTCCGAGCGACCGGTCCAGACGCAGGTCCGCATCCTCGGGCCGGTGGCCGGACGCCAGTACGCCGCGGTGGACATGGAAGCCCGCGATGCCGCCGAGCAGTTCCAGAGACGCCGTGTACACGGGGACATCGTCGGGCAGCACGTCCAGGGTGTCCCGCAACGCCTCGAACTTCCCGTGCGAGAGCAGCAGGGACTGGAGCCGATCGGGCGTCGCCAGCAGACGTCGCAGCACCAGCTCCGACTCGGCCATGAACAGACCATCGCGTCCGCGCAGATCGCGGTCCCGAACGTCTCGGAACACCCCCACGCGGGGATCGCCGGGATCCGTTACATCGTGGGGGCCGTTCACTGGTCGCCGGCGGAATCGTCGCGAAGCAGGTCCATCATCTGTTCCTGCGCCCGCTCGTAGCGCCGGGCGCTGTCGATCAGATTGCGACGAATGACCTCCAGCTGGGGATCGTCGGCATCCACCGTCCCCCCGGAGGCCTCCATGAACCGCTGCATCGACTCGGCCGCGGACTTCAGGTCCGCGGCACCGAAGACGAAGTTGCGGGAGGCCGAATAGATCAGTTCCTGGGCGAGCTGCTTGTCCGTGGGCCGGTACAGCAGCCGCCAGGGACTCGCGGTCACTTCGGCCAGCAACTGCGTGAGCTGCTGGGATGCCAGCGTGACGTTGGCCAGACTCACGTCCACGTCATCGAACCACGGACCGGCATGGGCCCTCAGATCGGACAGGATGACCATGAGGTCGTCCACCGTGACCAGCAGGTTGTCCATGAACCGGTCGACCTTCGGCCAGGTCTCCTCCTGAATGGTCTGCGCGATGCCCGAGGCCCTGGCCAGCGTGTCGTCGAGGTTGTCGGCCATGTCCTGGAACTGCGATTCGTTGTTCTTGATCCACGACGTCAGCACGTCCACCGCCCGGGCGAAGTCCTCCAACTCGGCGACGAGCAGATCAACTTCTCCCGACCAGTCGCCCCAGTCGCGGTCCAGCTGCCCCAGGAAGATGTTGGCCTTGTCGATGGCCTCGCGAAGGCCGGCCGTGGCCAGCTCGATGTCCCCCGACGGGCCCTCCCCCGCGATCCAGCGGAGCAGTTCCCCGTCCTGTTCCAGCCGCTTGGTGATCGTGGCCAGCGACTCCAGGGTGGCGTCGATGTTGGCGGACGCGTCGCCTCCGATGAGGCTGTCGATCATGCTGAGCGACGAACCCACCAGCTGACCGCCCGGTGGGACGATCGATCCTTCGGTGCCCAGCGACGAGAAGTCGAGCCAGGCGTCGCTGCCGATCAGGCTGGCCCCCACGGAGACGGTGGCGTCGCTTCGCAGCTGCATCGAGGACGGAATGCTGAAGCCGACCACGATCGCGGTGAGCGGCCGTCCCTCCTGGATGTCGAACGTCACTCCGGTCACTTCACCCACCACGATGCCCCCGACCTTGACGAAGGATCCGGCTCCGAGCGGGCCCACGCCTTCGGCGACCTCGTACGTGGCGGTGTAGGAGGCGTGACTCGGACCGAAGTACCGTGCGAAGTCGCCCAGCACGAAGATCACGAGGATCCCCACGATGATGGCGACGGTCACGAAGATGCCGGCCTTGATGTTGTTCTGGGAACGAAGTGCTGCGCTCGACATGCTGTGCTCCGTGGCGGTCTGACCGCCGCTGTGCTCGGTCCTACTTGATCCGCCGTGTCGTCTGGATTGCCCGGCCACCGGTGAGTTTGCTCAGATCCGCCCCGAGCAGATCCTCCTCGTAGCTGTTCTGGGTGTGGGACTCGGTCATCGGCCCCTCGTGATCGCCGCGCAGGAACTGGCGGATGAGCTGCTGCTCCTCGGTCAGTTCCCCGATGCGGTCCTGCGGATAGTCGCGGAGCTTCTCGTAGGCCTCGCGGGTGTCCACCATGATCATCCGCCCCTTGTGCAGCATGGCCATGCGATCGGCGATGGTGAAGGCGGAATCCATCTCGTGGGTCACGACGATGCTCGCCACACCCAGCTTGCGGGTCAGGTCGACCATCAACTGGTCGATGGCGGCGGAGGTGACGGGATCGAGCCCCGCACTGGGCTCGTCGTAGAACAGGATCTTGGGATCCAGCGCCAGGGCCCGTGCGAGTCCGGCCCGCTTCTTCATGCCGCCGCTGATCTGGGCCGGATACTTGTCCGCGGCGTCGCGGAGCCCGACCAGCTCAAGCTTGATCTTGACCATGAAGTCGATGATGTTCGCATCGAGATCGGTGTGCTCCTCCAGCGGCAGAGCGACGTTCTCGGCCACGGTCAGCGACTGGAACAGTGCGCCGGACTGGAACAGGATGCCGAACTGCTTGCGGACCTCGTTCATGCCCTCCTCGTCCAGCGTGGCGAGATCCTTGCCGAAGAGCTTCACCGAGCCCTCTTCGGGCGTAAAGGTCCCGATCATGTTGCGAAGCAGGGTCGACTTGCCCGAACCCGATCCGCCCATGATGACCATGGTCTCACCCGGATGGATGGTGAGGTTGATGCCGTTGAGGACGGTCTGATCGCCGAACCGCTTGACGAGGCCCTCGATCTCGATGATGTCCTCGTGGTCTTCAGGCATCTGGTTCGGACGTCTCCTGCTCCAAAATCCCTCGCACCGGGAGCGGCTCACGCTCCTCATCGGCCGCGGCCGGAGGCCAGGCCACGACCGGATCGTCGCCCACCAGCACCGAGCTGAATCGCAGCACCAACCGGTTGCCGTCGGGCCCCGGCTCCAGCATGACGAACCTCGCCTCGCCGGGCACCCGGCCGTGCTGGAACTCGAAGACATAGGGTACCCGAACGGACCAGCCGTCCGGTGCGAAGATCGGTTCACGGGTATCGTCCACCCGAATTGACTTCAGCAGTCCGTAGTCGCCCCGCAGCGTGGCGAGGAACCGACCGGCCTCCACGTCCGGAGTGGCCGCGACGGCGGACGGTGCGAAGCCCTCGTTGAATCCCTCCATGTCGCCGTCCATGCCCGCCTGGATCGGAGCCAGCGGACCGTTCATCAGCGGCACCCGCACTTCACCGTTCCACCAGACCATGAACCAGGCCGTCAGGGGCGTCACCACGGCGGCGATGATCATCGCCGTCCAGCAGAGTCGACGACCGGACTTGGCCTTGGAACGAACATCACGAAGACCGAGCATTCCCAGCGGAAACGCCAGGATCGTCACCAGAGGACAGACCCCCAGCGACGCCACCATCGCGAGGATCGACCAGGTGCTCAGGGGCGGTCGCCGTCGAACTGCGGGTGGCCCGGCGGAAAGCGTGACGTCGCTCATGGTGTGACTCCCTGCGGCAGCACCAATTCCTCCCCGTCGCCGTCGTCGATCCTCAGCTCCACCAGCAGCGGAACGAGGGTCCAGCGTCCGGGCGTGGGGCTCAGCACGAATCGGGCCGATCCGTTGCGTTCACCGGAATCGAAGCGGCAGATGATCCAGGCCGAGACCTCCGGAGTCAGGAACGAATCGCCGGGAACCGTCTGCATGCTTCCGATCCGAACCGATTCGAAGACACCGTTGGCCTGCTTCAGATCGGCCGAGAAGGACACCAGCTCGTCCCGCGGCACCGGAGTGCTTCGCAACGACCACGACTGGAGGGCGGTATCGAAGGCCTCGTCCTGCATGGCGTGCATGAACTCGTCCAACGCCGCTCCCATGTCCTGCTTCTGCTGGTGCTCCATGCCTTCGGCGAGCTGCTGGAATCCGATCAGGGTCACCACGCTCATCGCGATGCCGCCGAAGAGCGCCGTCAGACTGGTTCGCCGCCCGCCGAGTTGACCGCCCGACTCGCGTATCCGTCGCCAGGCGATCACACCCAGCAGCGCCCCCAGCGCATTGACCGGCGGACACAGCGGCACGAAGGCCAGCACCACCGCGATGATGGCCAAGACCGAAAACCGGGGGCGGGCCGGAGGCGTGGGAGGCAGGTCGATGTCGGGGGGATCGTGCATGGCCGGTAAGCATTCTAGCGGTCTGGGGTACACTCGATCCATGCCCACCACTCCGCCCGACAGTCCGATCAGGCGTGTGACCGTACTCGGCCTGGGCCGATTCGGCGGCGGCCTCGGCGTGGCCCGGTGGTGGCTGGACCGGGGAGCCGAGGTGCTGGTCACCGATCTCGCCGACCGGGATGAACTCGCCGACGCCGTTTCGGTACTCGACGTGCATGCACACCGCGACCGCCTGCAGTGGCGGCTGGGCGAGCACCGGATCGAAGACTTCTCCGAGACCGACTTGGTTGTGGCCAATCCCGCGGTCCCTCGACCCTGGAACAACGACTGCCTGCAGGCCGCCTGGCGGGCCGGCGTCCCCGTCACGACCGAGATCGCGATCCTGGTCTCCCAACTGGATCGCAGCCGCGTGATCGGCATCACGGGGACGGCGGGTAAGTCGACCACCGCTGCGATGACGCACCACATCCTGCGGTCCTGCGACGTTGCCAGCGTGCTGGGTGGAAACATCGGCGGATCGCTGCTGACGACCATCGACGAGGTTCGGGCCGCCGATGCGGTGGTGCTCGAACTCTCCAGCGCCATGCTCTGGTGGCTGGGGGCGACCGACGACGCCCCCCCCGGTGCCCCCCGCTGGTCACCGGGGGTGGCGGTGACCACCAACGTCGCCCCGAATCATCTCGACTGGCACGAAACGGAATCGCACTACCGCGCCTGCAAGTCCGGCATCGCCGCTCACCAGGACGACTCCGACGTGCATCTGTCGCAGGATCCCGGGGGTGCGGATGTCTTCCTGGGGATTCCGGGTCGACACAACCAGAGCAACGCACGCCTGGCCATCGCCGCCGCGATGCAGCTCGCCGGAGTCGACGGGCCGCGGGCCCGGGCCGCCGCGGGATCGTTCACCGGTCTGCCGCATCGCCTGGAGCGCATTCCCAGCACGGACGATTTCCACTACTTCAACGACTCCAAGTCGACGACCCCGGAAGCGACGCTGCTGGCCATCGAGGCCATGGAGGATCCGGGTCGCGTTCACCTGATCGCCGGCGGCTACGACAAGGGCGTCTCACTGGATCCGATCGCGCGGCGGGCCGGCGAACTCGGCGGGCTGTACACCATCGGCGCCACCGGAGCGGATCTGGCCGCCGGAGGCGCCGCCCGCTCCTGCGGTACGATCGACGTCGCTGTCCGCCACGCCAGAAGCAGCATGCGACCGGGAGACATCCTGCTCCTGAGTCCGGGCTGCGCAAGCTGGGATCAGTTCGAGCACTTCGAGGCCCGGGGCGAGGCCTTCCGGCGGCTGGTCACGACGGAAGTCTGACCTGCCCCACCAGTTCATCGAGGCGGCTGCAGCCCTGGGCCCTGACCCACCGGGCGAGGCCGCGGTTGATTCGCCGCGGGGCACGGTGATCGTGGTAGAGCGTCGTGCCGATGCCGATCGCCGTCGCGCCGGCGAGCACGAAGGCGGCCGCCTGCTCCCAGCGACGAACGCCACCGAGACCGACGATCGGAACGCCCGCGTCACGCGCGACACCGGCGTACACCCGCTGCACCATCGACAACGCCGGGAGATGGACGGCCGGACCGCTGAGTCCACCGTGTCCGAATCCCAGCCGCGACGTCCGGTCCTCGACGTCGATCGACAATGCCGGCACGGTGTTGATCATGGTGAGTCCGTCGGCTCCGGCCTCGATCGCGGCCGCCGCCATCGGAACGGCGGTCTCGAACAGCAGCGGCAGTTTCACGAGGATCCGTGACCGCACCACCGCCTTCCGGACCTCCCCCACGACCTCCGCCAGCTCGTCGGGGCCGTCCGTGAATCGTCGTCCGGTGCTGGAGTTGGGGCACGAGAGGTTCAACTCGATCAGGGGGAGAGATTCGACGGCGTCGAACGCGGCCGCCACCCGGACGTAGTCCTCGATGCTGTGCCCGGCGACCGACCCGATGAAGGTGGTTCCGTGTCCTTCGAGCGAGGGCACGGTGCCGGACAGGAACGAGTCCACCCCCATGTTCATGAGTCCCACGGCGTTGAGCATGCCGGCGGGCACATCCGCCACCCGCATGGCCGGGTTGCCGGCCCGGGGCTCCGGGGTGATCGACTTGGTGGTGACGGCTCCGAAATCGGCCAGGTCGAGCACGTCGGCCAGTTCGGTGGCCGTGCCGCCGGTTCCCGCGGCGGACACGAGCGGACCCGTCAGGTGTACCCCGGCGAGGGTGGTGGACAGGGACGAGTGCGGCTCCGCCATGGCCGACATGATACCGCCTACAATGGTCGACCATGAACAGCCCCGAAGAACGCATCGCACAGTTCGAGAACATGGCCACGGCCGATCCGGACAATGAAATGGCCCACTTCAGCCTCGGCAACGCCTACCTGCAGGCGGGCCGGGCGGCCGAAGCCGCGGTCAGTTTCGAACGCTGCATCGAACTCAACCCCGAGATGAGCAAGGCCTACCAGTTGGCGGGCGAATCACTCATCAAGGCCGGCTGGTCCGATCGCGCCGTCGAGGTCCTCAACACCGGCTACGTCATCGCGGCCCGTCGCGGCGAGCAGCTCCCCCGTCAGGCGATGGACAAGCTGTTCGAGGAGCTCGGACGCAAGGCCCCCACCCTCGACGAGGAGGTCGAAGCGGAAGCCGCTCGTCGCGCGTCGTCGGGCACCTTCACCTGCGGCCGGACGGGACGGGACGGGACGCAGCTCGAGGCGCCTCCGTTCAAGGGACCCGTGGGCGAATGGATCCAGGCCAACATCGCCGCCGAAACCTGGCAGGAATGGATCGGTCAGGGCACGAAGGTGATCAACGAACTGCGGCTGGACCTCTCGCGCGACGAGGACAGCGCCGCCTACGACCAGCACATGCACGAGTTCCTGGGGGTTCCCGCCGAACTCGGCGGGGCGTGATCACCAACTTCCGATCTTCCGGTTGTAGATCCACCATTCGATCAGCAGGATGACGAGGCACATGCCGACGGCCCACGGCCAGAGCGGGCGGTAGCGGACCGCGCCCGCGTCGGTGGACTCAATGCGCTGGGTGCCGAGGACGACCTCCGTCGCGGCGGCCGCTTCGGACTCCTCCGGGGGCATCCGGACCGACTCGAACCAGGACACTTCGTCCCCGCTGCCGGTCCGGACGTAGCGGAGCTCGTGCAGGCCGCTCAATTCCGCGGGGCCCCACGTCACCCGGGCCGGATCCTGATCGGACAGATCAAACGTCGTCCCGTCCGGGGTCACGAGTTCCATCCCCGTCGCATCCGCGGGCAGGCGCGCCACCAGGGCCGCGCCGGGCGTGAGCTGCGAGCGGGTGAGCGCATCGCCGTGGTGCCCCAGGTACTCGACGGCATTGAACAGAAAGACACCCATGCCCCGCAGGTAGGGCCAGTTGGAGTCGGCGATCGGATCGAAGGTCACGAAGACATGTTCCCGACCCCGCTCGACGAAGGTCAACACCAGCGGACCGGCGCTACCCTCGAGCACGATCTCCGCATCGTCGCTTCCCTGCACCTGCCGGCCCCGGGCCACGAAGATCGGATCGACATCGACGTACCGCAGGAGCGGATGGTCGCCACGCCCCTCGAGCACCACCTGCCCTTCCGACTCGCCGTACGCACGCACCCGGTCGGTGGGCGGCGTTCGTCCGAGAAAGACCGAAGGCGTGTCCGGCATGGCCGTCGGCGCCACCGCGTCGAACACCAGCACGTCCCAGTCGCGACCCCGTCCTTCGGTCACGATGCCTTCGTAGTCGGCAAGCGTCATCACATCCAACCGCTGGAGGGAAAGCCCCTCCATGATGCGACGGACCAATCGCCGGTTCGGCGAGACCAGTCCCACCCGCAGGCTTCGCGGGGGCGGAACCACCATCCGGGCGGTGTCGTCGGTCGCCAACTGGTCGTCCCGCAGCAGCGCGACCTCGATGATCGCGTCCCGATCCTGCCGGAAGGGGGTGAAGGTGAGGTTGCGTCGTCCCGCCTGCAGTCGGCCGGTGACGGAATCGCGGGAGGCGGCGGGCAGCTCGATCTCCTCGACCCGTCGGGCCAGACCGTCGACCGACAACTGCACGTCCGCGACGACCGGTTGCTCGTTCCAGTTGGAGAGTCCGGCGAACACCTCGATGAACGCGGGACGATCGTAGGGACGGTCGGCGGCCACCGTGGAGACCGCACAGTTGTCGACGGCATCCCCGCCGACCCGCTGAAAGACGAGCGACTCGCCACGCAGCACCAGACCGTCCAGATCCTGGATGCGTCCGTCGGAGATCAGCACCAACGCGGCCGGATCGGCCGTCGGACGGTCCACCACATCGGGGGTCGGATTCAAGCTGTAGACCCGGGCGAGATTCAAGGCGTCCTCGATCCGGCTGCGTCCGTGCGACGGACGGATCTCCCGGAGGGCGTTCCGAAGCCGCTGCCGGGAGGCGGTGAACGGCTGCACGATCTCCGCCTGCTCGGCGAAGGTGATGATCATCGTCTCTCCGTCCCCGCCGCCGAAGAGTCCGCCGGCGTGGAGTCGATCGATCTCCGATGCCGCGGCCTCGATCGCCGCATCGAACCGGGTCTCACCGTCGACGTCCCGCGTCTGCATCGAAGCCGACCGGTCGATGAGCAGGATGGTCCGACCTCCGCCGCCGCCGGCCCCCTCGATGCGGGGCTGCATGACGGCGAGCACCAGCATGAGCAGTGCGATCAGCTGCAGAAGCAGCAGGATGTTCCGCCGCAGACGCTGGAACGGTGCGTTGGCCCGCAGATCCTCGGTCGACGTCAACCACAGCATCGTGCTGGATACGACCTGGGTGGAGCGACGCAGCTTCAGGAAGTACAGCAGCAGCAGTAGCGGCACCGTCGCGGCGGCGAGGAGGAATCCGGACCAGGGTGTCAACCACGTCATCGGACGATCCCCCGCTGCCGCATCGACTCCACCAGCACCGACTCGATGTCGGTCGAGGTGTGGACGGTCAGATGCCGCATGCCCCGGCGCACGCAGTCGCTGCGCAGGCGGCCGCAGTGCTCGTCGAGTCGTTCCCGGTACGCACGCAGCAGGGCGGGCGTGACGGTGACCTCCACGTCGCCGTGTCCCTCCACATCCCGAAGCCGCAGGTCACCGGCGAGTCCGGCGGCCGCCGGATCGACCTCCTCGGGAGCCAGCACCTGGAGACAGATCACCTCGTCGCCCCGCCCCCCCAGGAAGCGGAGCCCCTCGTCGATGCCCGACGGCTCCATGAAGTCGGAGAGGATGACCAGCACCCCGCGGCCCTGCCGGGCCGTGGCCAGGGTCTTCATCGTGTCGGTGAAGCCCCCACCGACGTCTCCTTCACCGGCCTTCAGATCCAGGAGCCAAGAGCCCATCTCACGGGTGCGTCGTTTCCCCCGCAGCGTCCGGAGCGACGAGAGGCCGGCCCCGTCGAACGCGTGCAGGCTGACGCGGTTGTGGTTGATCAGTCCGATGTAGCCCAGGGCCATCGCGAGCCGCCGGCAGTAGGTGAGCTTGTTCGGATTGCCCCAGTCCATCGAGGCGCTGGTGTCGATCGCGATGCCGAGCGAGAGATCCTCCTCCTCGAGAAAGAGCTTGAGGAACAGGGTGTCGAGCCGGGCGAAGATGTTCCAGTCGACGAACCGCAGGTCGTCGCCCGGGGTGTAGGGCCGGTAGTCCGCGAAGTCGACGCTGGTGCCGCGGCGTCGTGATCGCCGCTCGCCGTGGATCTTGCCGCTGAAGATCTTGCGGGACACGATGTCCAGCCGCTCCAACTTGGCCATCAGACCTCCGCCGAGCAGTTGATCGATGCGGGTGGGCGGCGGTTCCGTGCTGGCTCCGAATCGACTCATGCCGCGTCCCCCCCATCGGTGCGGGGAAGGGCCTCGATGATGGCGGTGATCAGTTCGTCCGTCTCGACCCGGTCGGTCTCCGCCTCGAAGGTCCGGATGATCCGGTGCCGAAGTGTGACGTGCGCGATGCTGCGGACATCCTCGATCGAGACGCCGTAGCGACCGTCCATGAGCGCAACCACCTTCGCGGCGGTGATGAGGGCCTGCCCACCCCGGGGGCTGACTCCCACCGCGACCATGTTCCGGATGGCGTCCGGGTGGTACACGCCACCGGGATGCGTGGCGAGAACGAGACGGACGACGTAGTCCTGCACGTGGGGTGCGACCACGAGCTCGCGGACCAGTTCCTGGGCCGAGCGGATGAACGCGGCATCCATGGCGGGTCGCGGCGTGGTGTCGTACGAGCCGGTGGTCCGCTCGAGGATCTCCCCGACCTCCCGTCGCGAGGCGTAGGGCACCGTGATCTTCAGCAGGAACCGGTCGAGCTGGGCTTCGGGAAGCGGATAGGTCCCCTCCTGCTCGATCGGGTTCTGCGTCGCCATCACGAAGAAGGGCGCGGGCAGCGGACGGGTCTCGCCGCCGCAGGTGACGGTCCCCTCCTGCATGGCCTCGAGCAGGGCGGCCTGACTCTTGGGCGTGGCCCGGTTGATCTCGTCGGCCAGCACGAGCTGGCTGAAGATCGGACCCGGCCGGAAGCAGAAGGCCCGACGGCCCGTTCCTTCGTCCCGCGCGACGATGTTGGTGCCGGTGATGTCCGCCGGCATGAGATCCGGCGTGAACTGGATGCGCGAGAAGTCGAGCTGCAGCGCTTCCGACAGCGAACGGACCAGCAGGGTCTTGCCCAGACCGGGCACCCCCTCCAGCAGCACGTGCCCTCCGGCGAAGAGGGCCACCAGTGTCTCATCCACCACCCGCCGCTGTCCGACGACCGCGCGGCCGATCTCCCCCCGGACCCGCTGGAAGGTGGCCCGGACGAGATCGCATCCCCGTCGGATCGAATCGATGTCGGGCCGTTCCGCATCGAGCCTCGGCAGTCCGGCGTCGCTCATGATCCCCCCCCGTCCTCACGACGACGGGCGCGGTCCCTGGCCGCCTTGAGACGACTGGTCATGTCCATGGATGCCTCGTCCGGATCTCCGGGATCCTCGGGCTGCGCCGGCGCCGGGGCCGGCGGCGGCACGGGAACCGGAGCCGATGCTTCGTCGCGGGGGCGTTGACGACGGGATTTGCTGCGACGCCACGCCGACAGGGATGCGCCGCCGGTCGACGGACGACGATCCGATGCCCCGGAGGTCAGGGACCGCAGCCAGTCTCCGTCGAGTGCGAGTCGCCGGACCGCCACGTCGAGCAGCAGGATGACGGCTGCGATGACGGCCAGCAGCGCCCAGGTGGGCTGCTCGCTCCGCGGCATCTCGAGCTCGGCCCGGTCGAACAGATCCGGAAGGACCGCATCGTCGAGCGACAGCACCCGCCCGCCGGTCATCTCGGCGACCCGACGAAGCAGCGCCGCATTGTGCGTCTGCCTGCGGTATTCGTCGGAGTAGGAGCGGTTGACCGCGGCCTGGATGTTGCCGCTGGCGACACCGCCGCCCTCCACGGGTGAACCGAAGTGGACGTTGACGACATGCGAACCGGTGACGTCGGGACGGAACCGGCCGCGGTACCGGCCGGGCCCGATCTGCTGGAGATCCAGCGGTTCCACCTCCCCGGCCGGCGAGATCACCGAAGCCCGGGTCTGCAGGAAGTTCAGGAAGCCCGCATCCGACTCCAGCGCCTCGAGGTCCACGACCACGTCGCCGTCCTCGTCACGCGTTCCGAGGACGAACTCCGACGGCGTCGCGGGACGCATGACCCAGCGCAGACTCTGTTCCCAGAAGGCGGGGAAGGACGACCAGGCGACCCACTCTCCGCCCCACCGACCGGTCACGTCGCTCAGGAAGGCGATCGATCGACCGAGTCCGAAGTTCCACCATGCGTAGAACGGGTCGGATCCCTGGTCGGTCGGAATGGTGAAGGTGGTCTGGGCCAGCCCTTCGCGCGGCGCCGCGAGATCGAAGCCGAGCACCGGCGGCACCGAATCGAATCCGGAGACCGGCCCCGGCAGCGCGTTGGTGCGCTGCGGCTGGAAGAGCCCCTCCTGGATGAGCGAACGAACGACCAGCTGCGCCTCCTTGATGAAGATCTGGGGAAGTCGCGACGGATCCTCGACGATGTAGAAGTCGCCCCCGGTCACGTTGGCCACCGTCTGCATCGTGCCCTGCGCGGTGGGAACGTGCGGTCCGACCAGCACCGTCGAACAGGTCACGTTCGCGTCGACGTAGGCCTGCAGCAGCGACCGGGTCGGGGGCTGCGGATCTCCGTCGGAGATGATCACCACATGGCGGGCTCCGGCGTCGACCTCCTTGAGCCCCGACAGCGCCATCTGCATCGCGGGCGCGAACTCGGGCATGTCGCCGTACCGCAGCTGCCCCGCGGCCGCCTTCGCCGCGACCTTGTCCCCGACCAGCTGCATCGGAAACGCCCAGACCGTGCCGCTGCCGTTGGCGAACTCGAGGATGCCGACCAGATCGAGCGAACTGAGCGCCTCGATCGCGGCCTCCGCCACCCGCCGGCCCCAGTAGTTGCCCTGGGGCATCTCGCAACTGTGGATCACCAGGGCCAGTGCCCCCTGCAGCATCTGGCGGTTGGCCGGCGGATCCAGCTGCACCGGCAGCGCCTCGGCCAGGGGTGAATCGATCCACCCGCCGGCTCCGAACGAACTGGGACCACCGGTCATGAGCAGCCCGCCCCCGGTGTCGTGCACGTAGGCACGCAGCGCGTCGACCTGCTGTCCGCTGAAGGACCAGCGGGGCACGTTCGCGAGCACGATCGCATCCCAGGCCAGCAGCGGCACCAGACCGTTGCCGATGGTCGACGGTGTCCGGATCGTGGTCTCGATGCCCGCACCCTGCAGCGCAGCCGCGAGGGCGGAGACCTCCTGCTGGTCCTCGGTGATGAGCAGGACCGCACCGGTCCCGTCCACGAACGTCACTGCGGTGGCCCGGTTGTTGCGAACCAGCGCGTCCATCGCGGGCGAATCCGCCTCGAACACCGCCTCGAACTGCTGCGGTCCGCCGGTCTGCAGGTCGACCGTCACACGTTCGACATGGGTTCCTCCGTCCAGCGTGAGCGGAATGTCTCCCCCGAGCTGGTTTCCGTTGTGCAGCAGGACGAGACGACCGGTGGCACGCCCCTGACTCTGCAGCACCACCGTCAGCTCCACCGCCTGTCCCTGCCGGGAGCGAGCCGGAGCCAGCAGCCGATCCACCAGGACCTCGTTGGCGTGCGTGTACTCCAGCGGCAGGACATCGATGGGAATGCCGCCGTGCCGGGCCAGGTCCGCGGCCGCCAGGATGGAACCCCGGGTCTCGTTGCCGTCGGACACCACCAGAATCCGATTGGCGGTCTCCTGCGGCAGCAGCCCCTTGGCCAGTTCCACACCACGGAAGAGATTCGTTTCGGAGATGTCGGCGGGCTCGCCGGAGAGGTCGATGATCGAAGCCACGTCCGGCATCGCGGACGGGACGGCATCCAGTCCGGACTGCACGACCGCGATCCGATCCCCGGGCTGGCGCTGGGGACCTTCGGCGGCGGTCTGCAGCCAGCGGACCGCTTCCTCCAGCAGTTGCGGAGGAACGCTCCGACTGCGGTCCAGCACCACCGCCACGGTGACGCCCTCCCCCTCCTGCTGCCAGGCGGGACGGGCAAGGGTCATGGCGAGCACGAGCACCAGGACCGTGCGCAGTGCGACCACGATCGTCGTCCGCAGCGGCGACAGACCGCCGCGACTCGACCACGACAACAGCCACACCGGTACCAGCAGCAGCACCAGGAGCAACCAACCGGGATGTTCAAAGGTGATCGGCATGCGTCCGGAGCCCTGCGGCCATCATACCCCTGCCCCCGGTGCATCGATCATCTGCACACGGTCATTGCCCGAATCAAGGATGAAGACGGTGTCGCCCATGCGGTCGATCGACCAGGGAGCATTCAACTGGTCGGGGCCGTGGCCGTGGGACCCCCAGGCCCCAAGCCAGCGCCCCTCGGGGTCGAACCGCTGGATGCGGGAGGAACCGAACTCGCTCACCAGCAGCGAACCATCCTCGAGCAGGACCAGATCGTACGGATAGTGCAGCGATCCCGGAGACCGCCCCACGCCCCCGATGATCCGGATGACCTCCCCGTCGGGAGCCAGCACCTGGATGCGATGATTGCACGAGTCGGCGACGTAGATCCGCTCCCCGGCGGGGTCGACCACCATCGACTGGGGCCGGTTGAACTCGCCCGGTCCCTCGCCGAACCGGCCGATCACCGAACGCAGTGTCCCGTCGGGCCCGAAGACCTGGATGCGGTCGTTTCCACCGTACTCCGAGACGTAGAGCGTCCCGTCGGGACCGAACGCGACATCGGTGGGATAGGTGAACGCCCCCGGCTCCTGCCCGAAGGTGCCGAAGCGGGCGACCTCCTCCCCCTCCGGCGTGAATTCGATCACGCGGAATTCGTGGGTGTCCGCGATGTAGACGTTCCCGTTGGGACCGACCGCGATCCCGGTCGGCTTTCCGTTCTCGAACGCGGGCATGATCCATTCCCGAAGCCAGCGGCCCCCGCGGTCGAACACCTGCACCCGCGCCGTCTTGTCGATGACGTACACCGTGCCTCGATCGTCGTCGGTGGCGATCGCCCGCGGATAGACGAACTGACCGGGACCACGACCGGGATGACCGAACCGCTCGGTCACCGGAAGGGGCTGCGCTTCGGATGTGTCGCCCGATCCGCATCCCGGAGGAACGACCATGCACAGCAGCAGCAGTGCCGGCACGAGCACGGAGCGGAGTCGTCGATTCCACGCACCGGCCACCACGCCGGTGACCACCGCCGCCAGGAGTCCGGACACCAGCAGCGCCGCGATCGTCATCACCACCGTGTCGGGACGCTGGTAGTGCATCGCATTCAGCAGACTGACCGCCAGAGGTGGTTCCGCGGCCGGAGGCGCGACCATCGCGGCCAGGGGAATGTCCCCCAGGGCCAGCGCGCCGCCGAGCATGACCGTGGCGACCGAGGCGATGACCAGTCTCGGTCGCAAGGCCGCGACCAGTCCCCCGTCGTGCTCGAGCCGCCGGGCCGAACGCAGCGGTTCGGGCTCGGAACGCACCGCCCACCGTGCGAGCAGGACGGGAATGATCGCGGTCCGTGCGGTCAGCGCGAGCAGCAGTGCGACGCCGGAACCGTGCACCCCGGAGCGGAGCCACGGCGCGTCCGACCGGTTCCAGGCGGATTCGATCGCGAGCCCCAGCATCGTTCCCGGAACGAAGGCGCACGCGATCCAGCCGATCGACAGCACCACCGCGGTCCATTGCAGCACGGGGGAGTCATCGGACCAGAGACGGACCAGCAGCCACAGCGGAATCAGTCCCGCGAGCCCGACCAGCGCCGCTCGTCCCAGAGCACGGAGCAGTCCGTTGCCGTAGAGATCGAAGTAGGTCGACCAGTCCAACGCACCGGCCTGCAGCCATTGCAGCAGCGTCGGCAGCAGGTAGGAGAGGCACCACAGCAGTCCGAAGGCCAGCCACGCCGTGGGTCGGACCACCGGAACGGTCTGCTGCAGTTCCGTCTCCGGCAGCCGCAGCGTCCGCCACACCAGGACCGACACCACGACCGCCAGCAGCCACGAAGGCCACGCCAGCGGGAGGAGATCGACCGGCGTCGCGCCCAGCGCCACCTGGGCGCGAAGTTCGTTGGAGACGGTGTAGATGGCCGCGAGGTCGAAGCACGTCGTGTTGGCGAACACCAGCATCCACACCAGCAGGAACCCCAGCAGCAGACCCGACGCATCGTGCCGAAGACGCTGGAGGAGACGCTGGGATGCCGGCGCGCCGTCGATCGCCAGCTGATCCGTCCGCTGGGAGGACCATGTCGACGCCATCGGAACGACGCAGAGCGTGACGATCGGCCAGCTCCAGGCGACCATGGAGGCCCCGAGCGTGCACCATCTCGCCACGGACAGGGCACCGTTGGACACGAGCCAGCCGTGCAGCGCCGAGTCCGCCGGCCAGGCCTGCCACCACGACGAGAAGACGGCGTAGCCCGGAAGGACGACGGGCAGCAGCAGAAGCACGAGAAGCACGGCCCCCCGCCCCGCCCGGGCCCGGGCCGCGAGCAGTCGCGCAGGGCCCCACCCCACCAGCGTGGCCAGCAGCGCAATGCCCGTGCACCATCCGACCGTGGTCCACCAGAGCATCGACGGCGTGTGCAGCGAGGGCCCCAGATCGGTTCCGGACGACTGGCCGGAGGACACGAAGGCCGCCGTCGGCCAGACCACGCTGATCACGAACACGATCGTGGCGCACGACCAGCACAGAGCACGATTCACGGTTGCTGCTCCGGTTCCCGCAGTGTCTCCACCGTGCGGCGAATGACCATCGGCGCCGTGCGGGCGGCCTCGGTCAGATCGACCACCAGCGGATCATCGACCACGAGATCGGGGAACGTCGCCGCCACCGCCGGTTGCAGCGGCACGTTGCCGGAGACCGATGCGGCGAGCCGTCGAGCGGTCTCGTCGGACAGTAGATACTCGACGAGGGCGATGGCCGCCGCGCGTCGCGGCGAACCTTCGACCACCGCCACGGTGTTGGGCATGAGGAAGGTGCCTCCGCCCGGCCCATCGTGGTGCCGCGGATGGATCATCTCCACCCGCATGCCCCGGGCCCGGGCCGCCCGCACGTCGTCGGCGTCGGTGAATCCGATGGCGGCCTCGCCGCTGGCGACCTGATCGACCACCGCGGCATTGCCGCCCGGAAGCAGTCGCACCCGGCTGCGTCGCAGTCCCCCGAGAAATTCATCGAACCGATCCGGAGTCCCCCGGTCGGACCACGCCGTGGCCATCGCCGCAAGGTGCCCTCCCGTGGTACCGAAGCGGGGATCGGCCATGACCAGTCGATCGGTGAAGCGCCCGTCGACCGCCGCCGACCAGGTCGCCGGCCGTTCCCGTTCCGGCAGGCGCTCCGGATCGAACACGATCACCCGCGGTCGGGGTGAGAACGCGAACCATCGCCCCCCGTCGTCGCGGTGCGCCGGCGGCCAGTCCACCTCGGGGCAGGTCGCGAGCAGCCCCTCGTTGGCCAGCGCCACGGTCTGCATCGCTTCGGAGGACCAGAAGACATCGGCGATCGGTGCGTCATGTTCGGCCCGCAGTCGCTGGACCAGTCCGGTCGTCTTGCTCGCCTCGGAGTCGCCGACCATCAGCACGTCGATCCCGGAGGTCCGCTCGAAGGCATCCAGCACCTCGCGGGCGACCTGTTCGTCGGCCGACACGTACACGACCACCCGCCGATCGCCCGACGGCGATGCATCGCCGCATCCACCGGGCAGAACCAGCAACATGGCTGCCACCAGCGACCATCGGATGCCACCCATCGTCTTCATTCCTCGGACCCGGAATCCTCTTCGGCCGGCGGTTCGGGAGCGGCGTCTCCGCCCTCCGTCGCCTGCTCGGCGTCGTACTCGACCGCCTCGGTCACCTCGCCGGCATCGCCGAAGTAGTACTTGATCAGATCGTGGTACTTGCGGGGCAGCCGGTCATCGTTGAACGCGTCGTCGAATCCTTCGCGCGACTTCGACAGGACCTCCTGGAACGAAGCGCGGGACTCACCGGTTCGCAGCATGCCCTCCACCGGCTGCTCCCCGATGACCGGACCACCGGAGGGGGTGGTGGCGGCCTGGACACCTTCCGTGTCCGTGTCCGTCGTGCGGCTCGCCTGCTCCTGGCCCCGTCCGCGCGGGCCGGGTGTGGAACCCGGACGGGCTCCGAGCGACTCCCCGAGGGACTGGCACTGGCTTCGACACTGCTCGGAGGTGTCGCGGGCCTGCTTGAGCATCTGCTTCAGCTGTTCCATCTTCGACAGCTGCCTGGACAGCTTCTGACCGGACTCGCCCGCGGATTCGGATTCGCCTCCCTTGCACTCCTTGGCCATCTGCTCCGTCGCCTCGGAGAGCTGCTGCAGCTCCTCCTTGGAGAGTTGCTGGGACTCGACGAGTTCCTGCAGATCCTGCTTCTGCTGTTCCGACAGCTGCTCGGCCTGCTCCATCGCCTGCTGCAGCGCCTCCTGGTCGTTGGCCAGCTGCGGATCGAGACCGGCCTGTCGAAGGGCGTCTTGCAGTTCCCCCCGGTCGTCGGCCAGTTCCTGCAGCTGATCGGAGAGCGACCGGAACTCCTCCGCCATCGAGCTCCGCTCGGACTCGGAGAGATCCCCCCGTTCAAGTTGTTCCTGGATGGCTTCGAGCTCCTCGGCCGCCTCGGCGAACTCGCCCCGTGACAGTGCATCGAGGAGTTCGGCGGTCCGGTCCTGCTCGGATCCTTCGAGGTCGCGGAGCGAGCGGCGCATCGACTCCATCGACTGCGCGACTTCACCGCCGGTGAGGTCCTCGAGCGATCGCTGCAGTTCCGTCATGCGCTTGAGGGCGTCGCGCTGCTTCTCCTCCATGCTCCGGTCGGCGTCCATCGCCTGCTCGGCCTCGAGCTCCTCGAGGAGTCCGGCCAGCTGTTCGCGGAGTTCGGGCTGCTGCTCGATGGAGGCCATGATCTCCTCCATGCCTTCATCGGGCCGGATCTCCTCCCCGACGAGAGGGGCCGGAGCGGAGTCGGAGGCCGCCATCAGGTCGGCCTGTCCCATGAAGCAGGTCAGCACCGCGACGAGGACCAACGCAGGTCCGACCCACCAGTGGTTCGGAACCTCGGTCCGCCACGTGCGCCGCAACGCTTCGCCGGTTCTCGGATCGTGGGCGACCGCGATGCCGTCCGCCGTGGCCGCCTGGGCCACGGGATCGGAACGGTTGCTGCAGTAGAGGGCGGTGGACAGCCGGTCGTCGAGTCCCAGCCGATCGTCGATCGCGGCGGCCAACCGGTCGGGGGCGGGCCGGCACTGCCACCATGCGAGCAGGACGTCGAACATCAGCAGGAACGCAAGCCCCCCGCCGAGCCACCACCAGTCGAAGAGCGGTTCGGCGGGCAGCCGTTCGATGATGGCCAGCAGCCAGGCTGCGGCGCCGAGCAGCATTGCCGTACGCACCGCACGCCGTACGGCAGCCTGGTTTCGACTGCGTCGACGGGCAACGGCGATTAGGCGTTCAATGGCTTCCATCGGCACGACCTCGGTGAGGGGGAGTTCGACTTCATCAGTGTATTCCACGATGGAGAACCGGTTGCGAAACGGCCCTTGCGGGCGTGTTCAACCCCCGGATTCGGTCGCCGGAAGAGCCTTGATGCGAAGCCAGAGGACCAGGCCCCAGATGCCGACTCCGATCGTCAGCAGAATCACGGCCAGCCCTCCTCCGACGAGGATCGGCCGAAAGACGGCGTCGACCGGATCGGGGCCGAACTCGAAGGAGTCGCCCGTTCCATCCCCGACGGCTTCGTCCCGCCGGACTCCCGAGAGGGTCCAGCGGCCGGCCTGCGGCAGGTCGACGTGCCCGACACCGATACCGCGTCGACCGTCGATGGTGTAGGTGAGCACCATCGAATCGGTCTCCAGCGGAAGGGCCTTCTGCTCGGAGGACACGAACTCGATGTCGAAGCGGTTCCTGACGGGTGCACTGCCGTCCGTGGTGACGGCGCACACGATCCACGTTCCGGGCTCCTCGACGTCGAACTCCACCGAACCGGGAAACTGCACCGGTCGCAGATCCACAGCGTTGATCGACAACAGCGTGGCGACCACTGCACTGACGACCGCGCCCAGCACCAGGGCCAGCGACACCGCGTACCAGGATCTGGATGGTCCCGACGACTCAGACATCGCCGATGGTCGATTCCAGCGCCCGCAGGACCGCCGACTGAGCCCCGTCGAGATCGCCGTCGAACCGGGCGCCGCTGGCGTGCACATGCCCGCCGCCGCCGAGTTGGCGACTCGCCGCGCTGACGTCGAAGAAGAAGCCGCCCGGTTCCCGGGGCGGTTTCGATCGGAAGCTGATCTTGGTGACCCCCGACTCCTCCTCGTACATGAGGATCGAGGCCTCGACGGTGGACACCCGCAGGGGCTCGTTCACCAGTCCCTCCAACTCCTCGCGACCGGTTCCGGCGTCGTCGAAGTCCGTCGCGGTCAGGCGCATGACCGCGCAGCGACCGTCGAGCTCCCACTGGATGGAGGCCAGAGCCCGCCCCAGCAGCAGCAGTTTGCCGGGCGAGGCGTTCTGCTCCAGCAGACGGTGCAGACGGATGCGATCCACTCCCAGTTGCAGAAGATCCGACGCCAACGCATACGCATCGGCATCGGCATTGGAATGCTGGAACCAGCCGGTATCGGTGGCGAGGCCGGCGAAGATCGCCTCCCCCGTGCCGCCGCGTGCACCGTCGATGGTTCGGCCCATCGTCTCGAGCAGGCGATGGATCATCATGGTGCAGGAGGCGGCGCCGGTGTCGATGATCCGTTCGGAGGCGATGTCGTCCCCGACCGGATGGTGATCGAGACCGATGATCCGTCCGGCCGCACGCTGACGCTTCATCCAGTCCGAGAGCGGCCCGACCTGGGCCCAGGAACCGGTGTCGACGAGCACCACCAGATCCGGGTCCTTCTCGGGCGGTTCGTTCGAGACGGTCACCGGAGTCGCACCCGCAAGTTCGAGGAGGGAGCGGCTGACCGGTCCGACCAAATGGATATCCACCCGGGTGTCGGAGCCGATGCCCCGGTGCAGCGCCAGGGCCGAACCGATTGCATCACCGTCGGGCTTGCGATGGGTCACCACCACGATGTGTCCGGCCGCCTCGATGCGTTCCGCAAGCCGTTCCATGGTGGCGGTGGTGGTGTAGACGCTCATGCCGTGGACTCTACTCCGGGTCGGTCGGAAGTTCCACGCGACGCCGGGTTTCCTCCAGGTCGGTCCGCAACTGCTCCAGCAGCGGTTCGATCCCCTCGTAGGCGACCTGCGGACGCAGCCAGTGCTCGAATCGGACCGAGATGAACCATCCGTAGTCTTCGACCGGACCGTCGTAGTCCAGCAGGTGGACTTCGCAGACCCGTGGCGTCTCCTCGAAGGTGGGCTTCGTCCCCACGCTGATGGCGGCGCGATGCAGCCGCCCGGACGGACCGCAGGCCGTTCCCGCGTAGATGCCGTCGGCGGGCAGCAGGAACTCGCCGTGGTCGACGTTGGCGGTGGGATACCCCAGTTCCCGACCGCGACGATCGCCGGAGACCACCGTGCCCTCGATCGCGTACGCGCGCTGGAGCAGGAACGCGGCGCGACCCACCAGTCCCTCCCGGATCAGTGAACGGATCATTCCACTGTGCACCGCGACCGCTTCGCCTTCGAAGGGAGCGTGCACTTCGTCAACCTCGATCACCGTGAAGCCGCGGGATGTTCCGAGTTCGCGCAGGCGATCCAGATCGCCGGCTCGGTCGCGACCGAACCGGAAGTCCCGGCCCTCGACGATGCAGACGGGTCGGAACGATTCAACGATCCCGTCCACGAACGCCTCCGGCGACTGGGCGAGGAAGTCGCGGGTGGGTTCGAGGAACCGCACCTCGTCGCATCCCGATTCTCGCAACCAGCGTTCACGCTGGGCACGCGAACTCAGTCGCGCAGGTTCGAAGTCGGACTGAAGCACCGCACGCGGATGCGGATCGAAGGCCAGAACCACAACCCGACCGGTGGGTCCCACCGCCTCCCGCGCGGCGTCCACCAACGCACGGTGACCGAGGTGCACCCCGTCGAAGTTGCCGATAAGCAATGCTGCGTCTGCGTCCATGGGGCCGAAAATACGGGTTGTCGGTCGACTCGCCAAGTTCCTGCCAACTTCCGCTTGATCCGGGGTCCGCCAGCCGGTACTCATACCCCAGATGCAGGGTCCCGCCGAACCATCGATGCCGCAGCAGCCGGTCGATCCCCACCAGTTGATCGATCAGGTCACGGAGAGCCTCCGGGCCACCTCCGAGGAGGTTGTGCCGTGGTTCATCGAGCAGATGCCCCTCATGTACTTCCAGGACACGAGCCCCGAGGACCAGCTCGTCCACCTGCGGGCCATCATCGCCGCCCGGGCCTCCGGACGGCCCATCGAGCTGACCCTGCGGAGCGAGGACGGTTCCGAGTGCACCTCGATGCGTCCCCTCGACTACCCGGGCGTGCTGGCGGAACTCGTGTCGGAGCTGCCCGAGGACCAACCCCTTCGCACCGCAAAGATCCACACCGCCAGCGACGGGTCGCTGGTGATCGACACCTTCGAATTCGGTGAGACCCCCCGCTTCGACGCCGACGATCCCGCCCAGCGGGAGAAGCTCGAGTCGACCCTGCAGTACGCCGCCGAGCATCTGCCGGAGTGGGATCCCGAGGAGGTCCGCGACTACTTCCACCGCTGCAACGGCGACTACGTGCTCACGCTGACGCCTCTGCGTATGTGCAGCCACTGGCGTCTCTTCCAGGAAGTCACCGGCACGGACGGCACCGCGGTGGCTCTGGAGAAGGAGAAGGCCGACGTCAACCTGAGCCGAATCGTCGTGGCCGCCAGCAACGCGAGCCGCCGTTCAATGCTCGAACGCGTGGCCCAGCTGCTGAGCTGTTCCTCGATCAACATCCACCGTGCGTACCTCGACACGGTCGACGACGGCGAGAACGGATCCACGTCGATCCTCGGATTCGTCGTCCAGAACAAGGACGGGCACGCCATCGATCCCGACGGTGACGTCTGGGACAACGTCCGCCGCGAACTGCTCCGGATCAAGTGGGTCGACGCCGCGGCGATCGACCTTGACCGACGCCACCCGCAGCTCGACCTGACCTCCGCGGAACTGATCATCGCACTGTGCAGCCTCTCCCACCAGGTGCTGGTCAAGCGCAACCCGTACGCCTTCACCATGGACCGGATCCGCCGGCTCGCCGAGTCGAACATCGAGATCACGACCACGATCACCGACCTCATGCAGCAGCGGTTCAATCCCGCCCACCCCCTCCCGGACAGCGACTTCTGGACGTCGGTGCGTCGCCTGAAGCAGCGCATCAACGACGAAACGGACCTGCAGGACGCACGGACGATCCTCGACTGCATGCTCGACGCCGTGGCCGCGACGCTCAAGACGAACCTCTTCCTCGAGGACCGCTACGCCCTGTCGATGCGCATCGATCCGCAGTTCATGGACACCGACCAGCGGCCGGCCATCCCCTTCGGCGTGTTCTTCGTGCACGGCCGCGGCTTCAACGGCTTCCACGTCCGGTTCCGCGACATCGCACGCGGCGGCGTGCGGGTGGTGGTGACCCGCGGTCTGGCCCAGTTCAACGCCGAGACCGAGCGGCTGTACGACGAGGCCTACGGACTCGCGTTCGCCCAGCAGATGAAGAACAAGGACATCCCCGAGGGCGGCTCCAAGGCCGCCGTGCTGCTGCACCCGCGCAGCAAGGTCGACCGCTCGACCAAGGCGTTCGTGGATTCGATCCTCGATCTGATCACCCCGGATCCCGCCACCAAGAGCCAGGTCGTCGATCGGCTCGGCCACGAGGAGCTGCTCTACTTCGGGCCCGACGAGAACGTGACCCCGCGACTGATCGACTGGATCGTCGACCGGGCCGAGTACCGTGGATACCGGATGCCCACCGCCCTGATGAGTTCCAAGCCCGGCGCGGGAATCAACCACAAGGAGTACGGCGTCACGAGCGAAGGCGTGTGCGTCTTCCTCGACGTGGGTCTGCGGGCCCTCGGCATCGACCCCACGACAGACTCCTTCAGCATCAAGATGACCGGAGGCCCCGACGGCGACGTCGGTGGCAACGCGATCCGCATCCTGATCCGCGACTACGGCGAGCGGGTCCGCTTCGTCGGTGTCGCCGACGGCAGCGGCTGCGCCGAATGCACCGAAGGACTGGACCACGGCGAACTGCTTCGACTGATGGAGGCCTCGCTTCCCATCGTCGACTACGACCCGAACCGTCTCGGCCCCAGCGGCAGCGTGACCGGAGTGGACAGTCCCGACGGCGTCCGTCTCCGCAACACCATGCACAACCGGATCGTCGCCGATGCGTTCCTGCCCTGCGGCGGTCGGCCCAGCACGATCCACGAGGGCAACTGGCAGGAGTTCCTCCTCGAGGACGGTCGGCCCAGCAGTCGACTCATCGTGGAGGGTGCGAACCTGTTCCTCACCCCCGAGGCCCGGGTGGCCCTCGGGGAGGCCGGTTCGCTCATCTTCAAGGACAGTTCGGCCAACAAGTGCGGCGTGATCTGCTCCAGCTTCGAGATCGGCGCCAGCATGATGCTCTCGACCGACGAGTTCCTCGAGATCAAGCCGGTGTTCGTCGAGCAGGTGCTCCAGAAGCTGCGCTATCTGGCCAGACTCGAGGCGGAGCTGCTCGTCGCCACCTGGCAGCAGCAGAAGGACCAGTCCATGACGTCCCTCTGCCTGCGGGTCAGCGAAGTGATGATCCGGACCGCCGACGCGATCGAGAAGTCGATCGATTCCCTTGGCCCCGAGGACTGGAACCGCCTCACCAAGGTGGTGACCGACCACCTGCCCCCGATCCTGGTGGAGACCGCCGGCGATCGGCTCCTCGAGAAGACCCCCCGCCCCTACCTGCGGTGGATCATGGCGAAGGCCCTTGCGGCCCGCATGGTGTACCGGGAAGGATGCGCCTCGCTCGAGGCGGTGTCCGAGGACGTCATCGCACCGCTCGCCCTCCGCTATCTCCAACTCGCTGAGGAACGTCGTCGGCTGGCGAACGAAGTCGAGCAATCCTCGATCGACCATCGCGATCGAATCGGCAGCCTGCTTCTGAACACGGGCATCTTCACCACCATGCACCGCTCGTCCAACGCCGACGAGAGCGGAACGTGATCACCCCCCTGCTGGTGCTGCTCGCCACCGGACTCCAGGCCGAGACGCCGGACCCGGAACGGATCGGCCCCGCACCGGTCACCCCCCGCGCCATCGTCTTCGTCAACCGCTCGAAGGAGGTTCCCGGCCACCTCGAGTACGAGGATCCGCACGTGGTGATCGTGGAGCGGCTCGACGGTGTCGCGGAATGCTTCCACAAGGACACCGTGCTCGGCATCGCCCGCCTCGTCGAACTGGACGCCCCCCGGGAGGGGGTGGTGATCATGCGGGACGACTCCCGCCAACGCGGATTGATCGTGCAGGACGGTTTCGAACGCGTGGAACTGCTGATCAACGGGGTCCCCCTGGTCATTCCGCGTGAACGGGTCAGCCACGTCCTGCTGGAGGCCCCGCTCGACCAGCAGTACCTGCAGTACCGCCTCAGCATCGACTCCAGCGATCTCGAATCCCATCTGGGTCTCTGCCGCTGGCTGATCCAGCGCAACGCCTACGACCTCGCGATCAAGGAACTCAACCAGATCGTGAGCACGCACCGCGACCCCGAGGCGGCGCGGATGCTTCGAATGGTCGAGGCGCAGGTGCTCCTGCAGCAGCAGCACGACGACAACCCCCCGCCGGCTCCGGAACCGAAGCCACAGCGGATCCCGGATCGTCTCACCGATCGCGAGGTGAACCTCATCCGTGTCTACGAGATCGACCTCGAGAATCCTCCCCGGGTGCTCGTGCCTCGCAACGCGGTCATGGAGTTGTGCGAGCACTACGGCACCAGCAGTCTCGTGCCCGACACCGAAACCGAGCAGCTCGCATTGGCGGCGTCTCCCTCCATCGACATCGTGCGGCTCCTGTTCAAGCTCCGGGCCCGGGAGCTCTACGATCGGATCCAAGTCCTGTCCGAACCGATGGCGCTGCAGCTCTTCCGTGAACGCGTGCACGACACATGGCTCATGAACAACTGCTCCACGACGCGGTGCCACGGCGGAACCGGAGCGGGTCGGTTCAGCCTGCAGCGGGCCCGGTCCACCGACGACCGGACCCGCTACACCAACCTCCTGATGATCGACCGGTTCCGCTGCGATGACGGCGCCTCCCTGGTGGACTGGGACGATCCCCCCTCCTCCCGACTGATCCAGTACGGACTGCCGGCCGATCAGACGAACACCCCGCATCCCGATGTCCCGGGATGGAAACCGGTCTTCGGAGGCAGCCAGCGGGCCCTGGCCAAGGGCGCAGAACTCTGGATCGGCTCGATGCGTTCCACACCCCGTCCGGTCTACCCGGTGGGAGAGTGGCTCATTCCCGCCCCACCCCCTGAGCCGGCCTCCCCGGCGGATGCGGTGGAGCCCCCGGACGCCGATGAGGCACCGACCCCCTGAACCGGGTCCATCCCACCCCACCCTGCTACACTGGCACGTTCATGCTTCGGGCCCCGAGGCCCCCTCTGTTCATGTGAGAGACGACCATGTCCATTGATCGCCTGCTTCGACGGATCTCCTCCCTGGCCCTGATCGCCGGCTGCACCCTTGCAGTCGGTTGCGAGCACGAATCGGCCCGTGAACGGGCCGAGGTCTCTCGTCAGCTGCGAGACGCCGAACAGCAATTGATGACCTCGCTGAACGACGAGACGAATCTCGAACAGACCATCCGAACGGTCCAGGGCATCCGCGGCGGAACCAAGGAGCAGCAGGCCACCCGCGACCTCATGCTCGCCACGGCCGAACTCGAACTGGCCGCTCTCCGGACCGCCGCCATGTCGACCCTCGAGACCAGGATGCGGCACGAGATCGGATACCTCCACATCCTCATCGGCAACGCCTCCGCACTGGACCACTTCATCCGCGAACGCAACGTCACTGCCGTCGACATGGGCAGCGACTCGCTCATGCAGAACCGTCAGGCCCTTGGGGCGCGTCTCTCCGATCTCGATCGCCAGGTCGAGATGATGCAGCAGCCGATCAGCGAGATGGAGCAGACGAACTCCGAGCAGGAACGCAGAATCCTGGATCTCCGCCGTGCCGCCGAGGCGCTGCGGCAGGAACAGTACGGGCTCGATCCCATCGAGGCCTTCGAGGTCTTCCAGCGGTCCATCGCCGCCGACCGCGAAGCCAACGCGATCGACCTGGAGATGACGAACCGGCAGGTGATGCTCGATCTCGAATCACGCCCGATCCAGGCCCAGACCCGCCAGGCCCGGGACCATGTCCAGCAGCTCATCGACGAGATGGAGTCCAGCAACGACGGAATCCTCTCCATGGTCGCCCTGCAGACCGCCCAGGCCGACACCGCCCGGGCCCTGCTGCAGCGGACCGATGCGATGATCACCCGCACCTACGAACTGCTGGCCGAACAGGACACCGGTGTGATGTCGTCCGATCTCCAGACCGTCTCCGGCCTGCTCGAGAGCGCAGCCAAGCACGCTCGCAGCGGCAGCCGCAACGTACCCCGGGATGCCAAGAACGCGGCGCTGCTCCTCGAGACGCGGGCCCAGCTCGACCAACTGCTCCTCCAGTCCCACCGGATCCGAAGCCTCGGCGAGCGGATGGAACTGCTGAACCGCATGGCGACCAGTCGCTTCCTGAGCAACCGCGATGCATTCGAGATGCAGGCCCTGAAGCTCGGAGAGACCATCGAGCAGACGAAGCAGATGGCCATCGGCACCGGACAGTCGATCGAACAGACCCTGCGTGGCGTCCGCGGCGGCGAAGTGGATGCGATCCAGAGCGCCGTCCAGTCGATCATCGCCGGCATGGGCGGTCCCGCCGCGGCACCGGCGGCTCCGACCCCCACCGCCACCACGGCCCCATCAGCCCCCACCTCCACCACGCAACCGACCTCGACGGCCGGCGCCGCGACTCCGCAGGAACTGGTTCAGCAGCTCAATGCAATCGCCGCATCCGATGCCGACCTGTCGGACAAGATGCGGAAGATGGGCGAGCTCACCGACATGAACAGCCAGGAAGCCAGCCAGTTCATCCAGTCCAACATTGCACTGGCCCAGGCGTTCGAAGGGCTCAAGGCAGCCATGGAATCCAAGTTCGGCAGCAGCCAGAGCCCGGCCATCAACATGATGTCCATGTCCATGCAGCTCCCGCAAATGGATGCATCGAAAATCCAGATGGATTCGGACACCACTGCGTCGATTCCGGTCACCAACGCCATGTCGCAGGTGAGCAACAGCTACCTGACCAAGACTGCTTCGGGATGGAAGCTGGACCTGACGAAGGACCTCCAGAGCACCCCCGAACTCAAGCAGATGATGCAGATGGTGCCCGGGATGACCAAGGCGTTGAATGAGATCGCCGGAAAGATCAGAAGCGGCGAGATCACCAACGGCATGGGGGTCGACATGGCCCTGGGCCAGGCCATGAGCGGCCTCGTCGGTCCCTGATCCTCAGTCCCTCGTCCCGAGTCGATCGAGCACCGAGCGTGCGGTCTCCCGCACCATGTCCGGCATCTCCTCGCCCGCCAGCGTACGCACCGCCTCCAGCAACCGGGGGTCGTGGTCCGCACGCAGCGAGTTGCCCGCGGCAATCAGCGCATTGCGAAGCATCATCGGAAGCTTGGCCCGCTTCATGGCGGAGCCGGTGAACGCGGCCCGACGCGTCTCCTCGTCCCATCCCAGCACATCGATCAGCCGAAAGGCCGAACCGTCCTCCCGCCGCCCCCCTTCGACCACCACGGGCGCATCGTGCGACTCGTGGCGGTGGGCCGCGACGGTACGTCGCGTGGGCCGGTTGTGGGGACACACTTCCTGGCAGACGTCGCATCCGTAGATCCAGTCCTCCATCGCCTCGTGGTGGGCCTCGTCGATCGGCTCCCGATGCTCGATGGTCAATGCACTGATGCACGCCCGGGCGTCGACCGACCAGGGCGTGATCGCATCCGTCGGACAGGCGTCGATGCACCGTGTGCACGCACCGCACGGATCGTAGTCCTCGACGCCGCCGGTCTCCTCGAGTTCGAGTGTGGTCACGATCGATCCGATCAGCAGCCAACTGCCGAGCCCCGGCTCGATGAGCAGCGTGTGCTTGCCGATGCCGCCCAACCCGGCCCGGGCCGCGATCTCACGTTCGAGCAGGGGCGCAGTGTCCACGCAGGCCCGGAACTGGTGGTCCGGAGCCTGCTCGGCGAGTCGATCGCAGACGGCGTGCAGACGCTTCTTCATGACCACGTGGTAGTCGCGGCCGCGTGCGTACCTCGCCACCCTGCCCCACCCGGATTCACGTTCGTCCGACGCACCGTCCGCGTAGCGGTCGAGCACGCAGATGACCGACTTGGCTCCGTCGAGCAGTCGCCGCGCGTCGGATCGGACGTCGACGTGCTCGGCCATCCATCCCATCGTGCCGTGACGGCCGGCGGCGATCCAATCCTCGAGCACCTCGGCCCGGGGACTTCGCTGGGCCGGCGCGACCCCCGCCCGGGCGAAGCCGTGCTCCAGACAGAGGGCACGAATCTGATCGGATGTCCAGGGCGCGTTCGACATCGGAGGTTCAGATCGGGATATCGATCCCCTCCCAGGGACGCTCGTCGGGATCGACGAGTTCCAGGTTCGACTGCGCAACCAGAAGAGTCCGATGACCGTACTCCAGGAACTCGATGGTCGCGGTCGTGCCGCGCGGACGCGGCACGACACGCCGGATCATGCCCAGTCCGAAGGTCGGATGACGCACGGTGGCACCGACCTGCCAGTCGGCGGTGGAGACGGGCTTGATGCCGGTGCCCCAGGGATCGTCGTCGTCCTGACGATCCAGTGCATCGGCCGGGATCTCCCCAAGGAACTGGCTGGGCATCGTCCGCTCCGTGATCCCGCGGACGGTGCGACGGTGGGCGTGGGACAGGTGCAGCGTGCGACGGGCCCGGGTCATGCCCACGTAGCACAGTCGACGCTCCTCCTCCCGCTCCACATCGTCCTCGAGCGAACGGGCGTGCGGCAGCAGTCCCTGCTCGAATCCGGCCATGGCCACCACGTCGAACTCCAGTCCCTTGGCCGCGTGGAGCGACATCAGCGTGACCGATCCGTTCTCCGGGTCGACCATGTCCGCGTCGCTGACCAGGGCGATGGACTCGAGCCACGCGGCCACCTGCTGGAGGATGGTCGGCTCGTCGTCCTCCGGATCGCCGCGTGGAGGCGTCCATTCCGCCGCGGCGGTGACCAGTTCGTCGAGGTTCTCGAGCCGGGCGATGTCCTCCTCGGACGCACCAGTCCGCAGCGACTTCTCCAGCCCAGATTCGCGAATGACCCGCGAGACGAAGTCCGGCAGGTCGAGCAGCAGGCTGCCGCCGTCGGCGTCGCTGCGCCAGGCCTCGACCATTTCGTCGAACCGTCCGAGCGCCGACCTGGCCCGCGCCGTCAGCGCCGGCACCTGTTCCGCGTTTCGGATCGCTTCGCCCAATCCCATGCGATTGAGGATGGCGTGCTTCTCGACCCGGTCCAGGGATGTCTTCCCGATCCCCCGCGGCGGTGTGTTGATGATCCGCCGCAGTGCCACTTCGTCACGCGGATTGACCACCAGACGCAGGTAGGACAGCGCATCCTTGATCTCCGCGCGTTCGTAAAAGGCCGTCCCGCGCGCGACGACGTAGGGGATCTGTCCGTCACGGAACGCCTGCTCGAGGACCCGGCTCAACGCATTGATGCGATAGAGCACCGCCATTTCGCGCCAGGGCGTCCCCGCCATGAACTGGTCGCGGAACAGATCGACGAGTTGTCGAGCCTCGTCGTGCTCGTCCGCGGCCCCCGCCACCACCACACGGTCCCCATCCCCCAGTTCGGTGTGCAGCGTCCGCTCCCGGTGGGAGGAGTTGCGTCGGATGAGCCCCGCCGATGCCTCCACGATGTGGCCCGTGCTGCGGAAGTTCCGCCCCAGGGAGACCACCTTGGCGGCCGAGAACTGGTGCTCGAAATCGAGGATGTTGCTGATGTCGGCCCCCCGCCAGCCGTAGATGGACTGATCCGGATCGCCCACCACGCAGATGTTGCGTTGCGGACCGACCAGGGCGGAAGCGATGACGAACTGGGCCTGGTTGGTGTCCTGGTACTCGTCGATCATGAGGTAGCGGAAGCGATCCTGGAGCGTCTGTCGCATCTCGTCGTCGTCGCGCAGCATCACCGCAACCTTCAGGAGCAGATCGTCGAAGTCCAGCGCGCCGTTCCGATCGAGGATGGTCTGGTACTCGCGATAGATGCGTCCGATGCTGCGGGTGTAGAAGTCCCCACCGCCCGCATCATGCTGCTCCGCGGTCGTGAGCCGGTTCTTGCACTGGCTGATGGCTTCGCCGACCGAGGCGGGAGTCCAGTTGCCCGAATCGAGTCCGGCGTTGCGCACCGCCTGCTTCAACGCGGCGCGACGATCGGTCGTGTCGTAGATCGAGTAGTTGGACGGGACCCTGGCCTCGTCTGGATACTGACGCAGAAGTCTGGCGCAGAATCCGTGGAAGGTCATGATGGTCAGACCGCGACGTTCACCCGACACCCCGGGAAGCAGCGCATCCACCCGGTCGCGCATCTCGCCCGCCGCCTTGTTGGTGAACGTCAGCGCGAGCAGCTGCCACGACGGGATGCCTTGCGCAAGCAACCATGCGATGCGACGAGTCACCACCGTCGTCTTGCCCGACCCGGGACCAGCCAGCACCAGCAGCGGTCCTTCGGTCGTGGTCACCGCATCGACCTGCGCATCGGTCAACCCGTTCAACAGTTCGTGTTCGCAATCACTCATGAAGTGCAATCGTATTCGCCCGGAGCGACTTCTCCACACGCTCCCCGGGCAATCTCCGGCGTCGGTGCATCCCCCGACCATCCACCACTGCTGACAATGTGTCCACCGCTATCCCCAGACCGGCCCCGAACGAGTTCTCGGACCTAAGATGGCCCCCTGGAGCGGGTTAGAGATTTCTATCCAAAAACTCAAGATAGTGTAGTTGGCTTTGTTGCAGACCCTACATCTAGTAGTACGATAGCACCCCTGACGACCTCATAAAGGCCGATTTTCGCCTGTGTGAGATCGAAACCGGCCACTCCGACGGCCACTCTTCAGGCCTTAGAGGCTTGAAATCAAGGGCTTGGCGCCCCCACCAAGCCCCTTCAACCGTTGGAAACCGGCGTGACGACTCGCGAACCACTCGTTCGCAGCGTCATGGTTGGGGGGGGAAACGATGGGTGATCGGGTCACGCCTGGTCACGGGGCAGAAACGGAGTCGGAAGCCCACGGAAGGGCGACCGATGAATCGGAAGACGGGACTCTCCCGCGATCCGGTTCGCAGCAGACTGGAGTCGAAACCACCATGGCCGTGCTGTGTGATTCACAGATCCAGGAGTTGATCGGCATCGAGCCCTTCAGCACCAGCGAACGCCGACCGGACACCGTGTCCTACGGCGTCTCGAGCTATGGGTACGACGTCCGTGTGGGCACCCGGTTCAAGATCTTCACCAACGCCACCAGCGGCGGCGTCTCCGTCGTCGATCCCAAGTCGTTCACGGACGATCTCTTCATCACCGTGGACACCCAGGAGACGGGACAGGATCACGTCATCATCCCACCCAACAGTTTCGCGTTGGCCGAAACGGTCGAGTGGATGGACATCCCACGGGATGTCATGGTGATCTGCGTCGGAAAGAGCACCTACGCCCGGTGCGGACTGATCGTCAACGTCACTCCGCTCGAACCGGAGTGGCGAGGCAAGGTGACGCTGGAGATCAGCAACACCACCCCCCTGCCGGCGAAGGTGTATGCCAACGAAGGAATCGCGCAGATGGTCTTCCTGAAGGCGGACCGGATCTGCGAATGCAGCTACGCCGACAAGAGCGGCAAGTATCAGGATCAAGAGGGACTCACCCTGCCGAAGGTGGACTGACCAGGGGCGAGCATGACGCTGCCCCCGGCACGGGTGTGTCGGAGTGGAAACCATGACTACGGGACATCGGGTCCCGGCAGAGCGACTCAGGGAACGAGATGCACGTACAACGACGATTCACGACCAAGGGACAGGACGTCTTCAACACGGTTGAATGGGAACAGCGATCCAGTCGGATCACGAATGCGGACGGATCCGTGGTGTTCGAGATGAACGACGCCTGGATTCCGGCCCAATGGAGCCAACTGGCCACGGACATCATGGTCAGCAAGTACTTCCGCAAGGCCGGCGTTCCCCAGTACAAGGACGACGGCACGGCCGTGGTCGCCGACGACGGGACTCCCGTCACCGGTCCGGAGCGATCCGCCCGGCAGGTCATCCACCGTCTGGCCGGCTGCTGGCGGGCCTGGGGTGAGAAGCACGGCTACTTCAACACCACCGAGGACGCCGACACCTTCTACGACGAACTGTGTTGGATGATGCTGCATCAGGTCTCGGCTCCCAACAGCCCCCAGTGGTTCAACACCGGACTGCACTGGGCGTACGGAATCTCCGGCCCGGCCCAGGGCCACTGGGTCAACGACCCGACCTCCGGCGAAGCCATGCTGGCCCACGACGCCTACTCCCATCCGCAGCCCCACGCCTGCTTCATCCAGTCCATCGACGATGATCTGGTCGGCGAAGGCGGCATCATGGATCTCTGGACCCGTGAGGCCCGACTCTTCAAGTACGGCTCCGGCACCGGGACGAACTTCTCGAACATCCGCGGCGACGGGGAATCACTCTCCGGCGGCGGCAAGAGCTCGGGACTGATGAGCTTCCTGAAGATCGGCGACCGCGCCGCGGGCGCCATCAAGTCGGGCGGTACCACCCGCCGGGCCGCCAAGATGGTGTGCCTGGATGCCGACCACCCGGACATCGAGGCGTTCGTGAACTGGAAGGTTCGCGAGGAACTCAAGGTCGGCGCGCTGGTCGAGGGCCTCAAGCACCTGTCCCCCGAGCAGATGGAACTGGCCGAGAAGATCGGCCTCAACCTCGACTACGACTTCAACGGCGAGGCCTACCAGACGGTCTCCGGCCAGAACTCCAACAACTCGATCCGTCTGACCAGCGAGTTCTTCCGCGCCGTGGACACCGATTCCCAGTGGGACCTCATCCGTCGGACCGACGGCGACATCGCCAAGTCGATCTCCGCCCGCAACCTCTGGGACCAGATCTGCTCCGCAGCGTGGAACTGCGCCGACCCCGGCGTCCAGTACGACTCCACCATCAACCAGTGGCACACCTGCCCGCAGTCGGGACGCATCAACGCATCCAACCCCTGCAGCGAGTACATGTTCCTCGACGACACCGCCTGCAACCTGGCGTCGATCAACCTGCTGAAGTTCTACGACAGCGAGAACCGCACCTTCGACGTCGAGCACTACGCGCATGCGATCGACGTGTGGACCATGGTCCTCGAGATCTCGGTGCTCATGGCCGCATTCCCGTCGCGGCAGATCGCCGAACTGAGCTACCGATTCCGCACCCTCGGACTCGGGTTCGCCAACCTGGGCGCCATGCTCATGCAGGCGGGCATCCCCTACGACTCCGACGACGGCCGCGCCATCTGCGGTGCGATGTCGGCCATCCTCACCGGACGCTCCTACGCGATGAGCGCTCGCATGGCCCGTGAACTGGGGCCGTTCCCCGGATACGACGAGAATCAGGAGGACATGCTCCGCGTGATCCGCAACCACCGTCGTGCGGCCCACGGCGTGGCCCGCGATGCCGACGAGTGGGAGTCCCTGGACATCCGTCCGGTGCCGATCGATCACGACCGGTTTGCTGCCGGTGCCATGGGCATCGCGAACGCCTCCGAGATGCTCTCCATGGCGACGAACTCGTGGGACGAAGCGATGGAGATCGGCGAGGAGCACGGCTACCGCAACGCCCAGGTGACCGTCATCGCCCCCACGGGAACGATCGGTCTGCTGATGGACTGCGACACCACCGGCGTCGAACCGGACTTCGCACTCTCCAAGTTCAAGAAGCTTGCGGGCGGCGGCTACTTCAAGATCGCCAACCAGTCGCTTCGACCGGCCCTGCATGCACTCGGCTACGACGAGGATGCCACCCGGCTCATCATCAGCCACGTCATGGGCACCCTGTCGCTGGACGTCCCGATGCCCGAAGGCGTCTCGGACGAAGGTGACGGCCAGCTGCTCCGGGACTTCCTCCGCAGCAAGGGCTACACCCAGGACGATCTGCTCGCGGTGACCGACCAGCTGCCGATGGTGTTCGAACTCGGTTTCGCGTTCACCGCCTGGAACATGCCCGAGCATGTCCTCGAGTCGCTCGGCGTCGACATCGAGGCCGCTCGAATGGATCCCGCCTTCGACGGCCTGATGCTGCTGGGACTGACCCGGGGTCAGATCGAGGAACTGAACACCATCATCTGCGGCACGCAGACGATCGAAGGTGCCCCGGGCCTGCTCGATGAGCACCTCCCGGTCTTCGATTGCGCCAACAAGTGCGGCCCCAACGGAAAGCGGTACATCGCCCCGTCCGGCCACATCCGGATGATGGCCGCATCGCAGCCGTTCATCTCCGGTGCGATCTCCAAGACCATCAACCTCCCCAACGAGGCCTCGGTCGAGGACATCGCCGACTCCTACTGGCAGAGCTGGGAGCTCGGGCTGAAGGCGAACGCCCTCTACCGGGACGGCTGCAAGCTGAGCCAGCCGCTCAACACGTCGAGCTCGTCGGCGGACCTGGACGAAGACACCAGCGAGGACGAACTCGAACTCGCCACGGCAACCACCGAAGTCGCCGGAGACGTCGCGGAGGCCGCTCGCCGGATCACCTCCGGTGAAGTCGAGCCCGGCGTGGTGGAACGGGTCGTCGAGCGAATCATCGAACGCCCCATGCGTCGTCGCCTCGAGGACACCCGCCGCAGCCTCACCCACCACTTCAATGTGGCCGGTCACGAGGGCTACCTCACCGTCGGCATGTACGAGGACGGTGCACCGGGCGAGCTCTTCATCACCATGTCCAAGGAAGGCTCGACCATCGGCGGCCTGATGGACAGCCTGGGCACGGCCATCAGCGTGGCCCTGCAGTACGGCGTCCCCATCGAAAGCCTCGTCACGAAGTTCGCCCACCAGCGGTTCGAGCCGCAGGGCATGACGACGAACCGGGAGATCCCGTTCGCCAAGAGCCTCGTGGACTACATCTTCCGATGGATGGGCATGGAGTTCGTGGAAGGCTACCGAGAAGCCAACTCGTCGCAGCCCCGGGCGGTCCCGACCGCTCCCACGGCCCGCATGGAAGCAAAGGACACCCGTACGCAGATCAAGGAGGATCGCGCATGCACGGACACGGACTCCGGCAGCAGACACACGTCGGATTCAATCGTCGACTCGGCCGACCGCGGCCCGGCGAAGACCGGCGGACCGTCGATGATCGACTCGGAGGCCAGTACGCACGCCTCCGTCGTCGCCCGGGAGACGGCGGCCGCCACGTCGTCCGATGGAGACGACTCGTCGACCGCCACGGCCGCAGCCACGCACGGCTTGAATCAGTCGACCGCCGTGCTCATGGGCGATGCACCCCCCTGCGACAACTGCGGAGCGATCACTGTCCGCAACGGGACGTGCTACAAGTGCATGAACTGCGGCAACTCGATGGGGTGCAGCTGACCCCATGAAAAGGAACTCGGCTCCTCACCATCAGTGGAGCCGTCATTGGTTCGGACCAGGAGAAAGGTGAACATCACGGAGAGGCTGCCGAAGGGATATCAGGCGGACCTCGATGAGGACAAAGGAACTGTCCTTCGACTCCGACTCCAGAGTCGATTCAACCCGGACCCCCCCGACCAGAAGTGAACGCGAAGGTTCACGGATGACCTTGGCACCTGGGGAAGCCTGCCTTCTTCCCAAAGGCATCCATAGGCTTCTTCTCTCTTCCCTCCCCCCCGGAACGGTTCCCACCACCGTTTCGGGGGCTTTTCATTCCCTCCGGCCGCAGCCCGCCCCTCCCGGGGTTAGAATGGCCGCATGCTCCTGTCCGCCGGACTCACCGGGTACCTGCCGATCGCGATCCTCATCGTGATGGCGATCATCTTCGCGGTCGTGAACATCATCGGAGCCGGGCTCCTGGGCCCCAAGGCACGGGGCGAAGCGAAGAATCAGACCTACGAATCGGGCATGAAACCGGTCGGAACGGCCCGAAAGCGGTTCAACATCCGGTTCTACATCGTGGCGATGACCTTCCTCGTCTTCGACATCGAGATCATCTTCCTGTATCCGTGGGCCGTGGACTTCACGCAGCTCGCTCCCCAGAGCAGCGAATCCATGCTGTTCTTCGGTCGGATCCTGTTCTTCATCCTGACCTCCATCATCGCATACGTCTACGCATGGAAGAAGGGCGTCTTCCGCTGGGACTGACCTCGTCCCACCGGAGCAGACGCCCGAGCCCACCATCCGAGTGCCATTTGGCCGCGTCATGCCGTTCGCCGGCATGCCCAGATTCCCCAGTGTGACACGAGCAAAATCGATCCGAAGAATTTTCGGCGGTCCTTGCGGTCCGCAGTGCGACCGCAGGTAGAACATGCTCATCGAAGGGCTGATTCGCCCCTCACACCTCTGCAAGGACCCCTCAATGCCCCGCACTCGCTTCTCATCAATCACGGACTCCGCGTCTGACCGCCGATCCAACGACTCCATCCGCTGACCGACTCCGAACCCCTGTTCGAAGTCCCGGTGACGTGCGGTTTCCATGACTGAAACCGATGCACGGACGGCATGGCGATCCTGGAACGGCTGCACCTCCCAGCGGAGCCCGGAATCTCCCTCTTCACCGGACGACGACAGTCCCACGGCCCTCGAAGGTTCGACGAGGGCCGTGGTTGCATGAACCGTATGTCAATCAGATAGAATGTCCGCCTGCGGGGCGTAGCTCAGTTTGGCAGAGCGCGTGTTTTGGGAACACGAGGTCGCAGGTTCGAATCCTGTCGCCCCGATTGGTACACCGAAGAGCGGCCGGTTTCCCTCCGTGGACGCACACTCAGCCGTCGTCGGAACCACCGTTCACCATCAGCAACCCCATGATGCCGCTGACCGCCTGGTCGAACTCCGTCTGATTCTCCGCGTTCTCGAAGTGGGCCAGCGCCGTATCGACCATGCCCAGCGCCATGCTGAGCTGCGCAACCTGCTCGGAACTGGTGCTCATGTCCTCCTGAGCGAGCTGCTGCTTCGCCTCGGTCATCGCCATCGGCCACATCATGGCCAGCGAAGTCGGCACCCACGCGTCATCGACCTTCGACATCGGCATCACGCCGCCGTCGGGCAGATCCATCCCGCCGGGCAGCGGAGGCATGGTGATGGTCACCACGGCGGTGCTCTCCGATTCGCTGTTGACGGTGGCGGACATCTTCTTGATGGCTTCCATTGCCTCGAGGGCCATCCGCGCATCGGCCTCCTCGGCCGCGGCGAGCTTGAGCAGCGTCACCATCGCGGCGTGGGCTTCGGGGCCGTAGCTGGTCAGGAAGGAGGTCATGTCGAACTGCTGCAGTCCGGCCGCGGTGGACAGGTCGCTGCTGACCAGCGCGTCACCAAGGGCGACCAGAGCGTCGTAGGACTTTGTGGCGTCCTCACGCTCCGTCGGGGTCATCGAACTCATCATCATCTTGACCACCGGTGTGTTCAGCACGAACTGCTTCTTGTCTTTGAGAACGACCACGATCTTCTTCATCGTCGTCATGGTCCGGTCGTACACCTCCGCCGGCACCTTGCGGCCGAACTCGTGCACAAGCCCGTTGACGTCCTGTTGCCAGGACGCGGGCATCGTGTCCCACAGAAGAACCGGCTGGTCCTTGACCATCGACTCCCGAAGTCCGTCGATCATCGAGGTCGGAGTCGTGGGCGCCGGTCGGTCGCAGCCGGCCAGACCGAGGAGTCCCGAAACACACAGAAAGGCAATCAGTCGAAACATCTTAAAGAGCATTGTTCTTCTCCCGTAAGCGGACAGGTCCCCCCGGCGAAGGCGGGATGTGGCTTGCGCAGGGTAGAGGTTCGAAGGGAGGATGTCGAACAAGTCCGGAAATCATGCCTTCGGTCCTCGAAAAGGACGCGCGGTTGGCATCCATTGCGAAAAATCCCTTGGCATCGGTGCCTCAGGGGATAGGCTGGTCGGGGCGTTCGTACAACGATCACGCACCAGTCCTCCTTCGGAGCCTTCCATGCGCGTCCTCACCATCGCCACGACCATGCTGATCATGTCGTCCCTGACGCTGGCCGATTCCAGGACCGGACTGGGCTGCGACAGCGACTGCAATCTGGACGGCCAGGTCAACGTCGACGATCTCCTGAACGTAATCTCCAACTGGGGGCAAGAGGGATGCAACACCGACCAGATCGGTGTCGACGAACTCCTGCTCGTGATCGGCGAATGGAATGCCCCCTGCCATCCGTTCATGGACGATCATCCGCTGGGCCTCGAAGTCGACTTCTCGACCGAGCCGGGCTTCGCGATCATCCGTGCCACCGGCCTCGCTCCGCATCCGATGGGCCCTTTCGACGGATCAACCGGCTGTTTCAATCCCAACACACCCTCGAACCAGAACGACACCTGGCGAATCCCGATCGTCCCCACACCGACCGACACGCCCTCCGTTGTGGTGCTGAATCAACTGGGCCCGGTGGCGGTGTACTCCAACGGTGTCGCGATCTACAACCCCTATGACGGCGGAACCATGGAAGCGCCCGGCAACATCTGCATGGATGACTACAACGGGCACCCATCGCCGGACGGTCGCTACCACTACCACCAGTACTCCCCGATCGACGGAGATGATTCCACGCAACACTCCCCCATCGTGGGATACGGATTCGACGGCTATCCGATCTACGGCCCGTGGGAGGACGACGGCGTCCTTGCCGCACTGTCCCCGAACCCGCTGGATGCGTGCAGCGGCCACTACGACGAGATCCGCGGGTACCACTACCACAGCATCAGCTACGAACTCGGCGTCCAGTACGGACTGCCCGGAGATGGATTCCCCTGGGGACTCGGCTGCTACCGAGGCCAGCCCGAAACCTCCAACTTCGACGGTGGTGGTGGCGGTGGCGGCGGCGGCGGCGGTGGCGGCGGCGGCGGCGGAGGTGGAGGTGGATGCACGTCGTGCGCCCAGAATATGATCCCTCCCATGGTCTGCTACTGCGTCCATACGACCCCCGGTTACGAGTATTGTTGCCAGAGTTGGGATGCCGACTGCGAAGCCTACGCCCAGAGTTGCACCCCCTGACCAACGGATCGCAGCATGCCCACTCAACGGTTCGCCCATGTCCTCACCTGCGTGCTGATGCTGTCGGGCCTTGCCGGCTGCAGCGGATCGCCCAGTCTGACCGACCACTCGGGTGTCCAGCACACTCCCCTCGCGGGCGAACCGGGCGATTTGGTCGTGGTGGTGTTCTCCAGCACCGACTGTCCGATCGCCAACGCGATGGCGCCCGATATCGAGCGGGCGAGCATAGAGACCACGGAAGCCGGCGGACGCTTCTACCTCGTCCACGCCCGGACGGACCTGCCCGACGAGCGAACCCGGGACCACGCCAGCCGG
>TARA_B100001121_G_scaffold139286_1_pt1 | contig 67970 bp, 54 predicted proteins | sample TARA_B100001121 | Tara Oceans TARA_B100001121 (sample SAMEA2622817) | marine metagenome | biome: marine biome (ENVO:00000447); feature: surface water layer (ENVO:00002042); material: "saline water (ENVO:00002010), including plankton (ENVO:xxxxxxxx)" | depth 5 m
CAGTCGATCCTCGACCGTCTGCAGGGAGATGTCGTCGAGGTTCCAGTATGGCTGCGTGCGGGTGTCCTCGACCCCCCGCTCCTGCCGGGCGGTCTCCGCGACGTAGACCCGTCCCTGCTCGTCGATGCAGAAGGCCACCGGATCCACCAGCATGGGATCCGACGCCCAGGTCTCAACGACGATCCCGTCGGCCACCTGGACACCACTCCCGGTCGAACCATCGAGCAGTGCAGTCATGATCAGCAGGGTGGGCAGGTTCATCCATCCGAAATGGTAGCGTGCGACCCCGATACCATGCAGGCGTGATGACGAACGAACCAAACACATCGCATCCCGGTCTGGATCGTTCGGTCGGAGTGGCGGGGGCCGTGATGCTGGGCCTGGGTTCGATACTCGGCACCGGTGTGTTCGTGAGTCTCGGCATGGCGACCACGCTCGCCGGACCGTGGGTCCTGATTGCCATTGGCGTTGCGATGGTGATTGCCTTGTGCAACGGACTGAGCAGCGCGCAGCTTGCTGCGGCGCATCCCGTCAGCGGTGGAACGTATGAATACGCTTCGCGTCTGATCTCACCGGGACTCGGCTTCACAGCGGGATGGCTCTTTCTCTCCGCAAAATCTGCATCCGCCGCCAGTGCGGCCCTTGGTGCGTCGGTGTACATGATGGGCACGGAGGGCGCGGCCGATCGGAGCGTGGTGGTCGTGACGGCCCTGGGAATCGTCGCCTTGACGACCCTGCTCGTGTTGTCGGGACTTCGGCGATCGAATCTCGTGAACACCGTTATTGTCAGCTTCGTCTTCGTCGGACTCATCGTGTTCCTGTTCACCGCATTTCGTTCCGTGTCGGACGTGGAGGGGACAACACTTGCTTCACCACGGCCGAGTGGGATTCCCGAAGCCGTCGCCATCGTCTTCGTTGCCTTCACAGGCTACGGACGGGTCGCCACCCTTGGCGAGGAGATCAGGAATCCACGCCGATCAATTCCCCTTGCCGTGATCGCGACACTGCTTGTCGCAGGAACGCTGTACCTGCTGGTGGGTGCTGCACTGGCCTTTGCGGCCCCCGCCTCGCAGCTGGTCTCATCCAATGCGGCCATCAGTCCGCTTGAAGTCGTTGCGACCCATCACGGAGGCCGGACCCTCGGGACGATCGTTGCGATCTGTGCCGTCACGGCGATGATTGGGGTGCTCATCAACCTGCTGCTGGGCTTGTCCAGGGTCATGTTGGCAATGGGCCGACGGAGCGACATGCCAAGGGCGATGGCATGGGTCGGACAATCGAGCCGAACGCCGGTGTGGTCGGTTCTCAGCGTGGGATGCATTACGGCCGGACTCGTGCTGATCGGTGATCTGGCCTTCACCTGGACCCTGAGTGCGCTGATGGTTCTCGGGTACTACGCGATCACGAACCTGGCCGCCCTCCGACTTCGTGACGAGGAGCGTCGATTCCCGAAATGGACCGCATGGAGCGGATGCATCCTGTGCCTTGCCGCGGCCTGCAGCCTTCCGGCCGCGATCTGGTGGACGGGGACGATCGTGCTCGCCGCGGGATTCGGCTGTCGATTCGGAATACGATTCCTTGAGGGAAGAAACAATGTCTCCCGGGACGAGAAGTGACCCCTGGATCCACCGATCACCTCTCCAGATCATTTATCAGTCAAAAGCAGCATAAAAAGGCGGTATGCCCTCGCAAATTGCCTTTTTTGAAGGACTTATCTGGGTACATGGCGAACATTATTTCTGAACAACCCCGATTGAAACCCCTCTGATGGCCTGAAAAACGAGGTTTCCTGAAATGCCTCCCGCAGGAATCTGGCGGAGCAGACGGCATTTCTCCGATGTCTGCATCTCGGGAGACGTAACTTTCATGCTCGCGTGAGCATGGGATTCACTCCAGCCCGCTGCGCTGCGGGTCAGACATGGATGTTCAAAAGGAGCAGTGTATGAAGGGCCTGACAACTGTGAAGTCATGGGCACGTGAGTTTATTGATCTTCTGCTGGTCTTCATCGTTCTCGGTGTGCTGGTACAGATCATCTTCGGATCTGGCGAAACGACTATCCCCTACTTCGGTGAAGTCGTGGCGAACCTGATCGATCTCGTAACGCAGCTCGGCCAGGCTGGCGTCGTCGGCTTGATCGCCCTTCTGGTGATCGTCGGCCTCTACAGCGGCGGTCGCGCTACCTCCTAATAGGTAGTTGCGAAACTGAAACATGACGCCTGCCCGCCTTCCGGCGGGCAGGCGTCTTTTTGATGTCAGTCCAGCGGAACATCGATGCCCGGACCCGTCAACAGCAGTCGGGCGGTGATGCGGTCCGCCGACAGCCCGAGCAGCACCTGCACCGCGTCCCGATAGTTCTCCAGCTGCCTGCGGTGTCGAACCAGCACCTTGGATACCGTCTGGGGCGTGGCGGCATCTGACTTGAAATCGACCACGTCCGCCCAGACCGGTTCGCCATCCCGGTAACCGATCACCAGCCGGTCGATGCGACCGTTGGATTCACTGTCGGGCCCGGCCACGGTGAAGGGAAGTTCGTTGCAGACCTCCAGACGATCGTGGGTGCCGTCCCCGTAGGCCGATCGGGACAGCCGGTGCATCACCGCCGGATGCTTCAGGGCGCTCGTGAACGCATCCCGTCCACTGGCACGCAGCTCGTCGGAGATCGGACGCCCGATCTGCATCGAAACCCGCCGGTCGACGATGTCCAGCTCCGCATCATCCGCCGGGCCGTCTTCGAACCATCGAACCGAGGCCATATATTCGTGCAGCAGGGTTCCACGGAGCATGGCGAACTCCGCATCACTTCGATCCACCAGCGATTCGATCACGCCGTCGGTCCTGTCGTGTTCCGACGGTGCGGCGGCCACCATCCACCTCGTGGAGGCACCGGATCGCGGTGAGGGCGACCGCGGAACCTTCGGATCCTGGATCGCATCCACGGGAATGCCGCGATACCACTCCGGGTCACCGCGGTACCAGACCCTGGTGTCCCGCTGCTCACGATGATCCTGCATCGCGTCTTCGAGATCGGGAAGGCCCATTCGCACCAGACCCTCCTGGGTCAGGATGTTCCGTGGCTCGCCGTCCTTCTTCGCGACATGCGGCTTGAGGACGAGATGCAGCGCGTACCGGGCCCGGGTCATCGCGACGTAGAGGACCGACAGGGAATCCTGGACCTGCTCGCGGAACAGGGAGCCGTAGCACTCCTCGGCGATCGTCGGCCACGCCGCGCGCTGCTCCCTGGGCATGGTGGGAACGATCCGTTCCGGAAGTTCGATCGACGATTCGCTCCACGCGAAGAATCCCGAGGGCTGACGGATCAGATCGCGGCCCAGCTCGGGAAGCACGACCTCGTCGAACTCCAGTCCCTTGGACTTGTGGATGGTCATCACCTGCACCGGTGCGGTGGTGACCGCGTTACGGCGGGATCCCTCCACGAAACGTACGAACTCCGATGGTCGACCGGCCCCCCGCACATCCCACAACTCCCCAAGCTCGACGAGATGCCCCAGTCGCAGCAGATCGGTTTCCGTGCATGCATCCCGCAGTCGGGCCGCGATCCGCTCCATGCACGGGCCGTATCCCTCGACCGCGAGACGACGGCGCATCGAGACGGACACCTCGGACGCGATGTCCCTCCATCCGGATCGATTCGACGGTTCCAGCGGCGGACGCTGGAGCCAGTCCCACAGGGGGGTGGTCGAAACGTGGAACAGGGAACGGAGATCGGCCGGGTGATCCGCCAGGTGCATCAGCGACAGCACCGCTCCCACCACAATGGAATCGGTCAGCGCACTGGATCCCTCCTCGCTGGCCTCCACGCCGCGCTGCCGAAGCATGGTCACGATGCGCGAGGCGGCATCGTTCCGGCTCGTGAGAATCCCGATCGAACGACCGGGGTCCTCCTGCTGACGCCGGACCACGAGTTCGACCGCGAGATCGACCGCATGCTGCTGCCGGGGCGACACGTCTTCGGGGAGTTTCGGAACCTGGACCTGGACGAATCCCGGGAGCTGCCGTGCCGCACGGTGGGACTCGTACCGTGCCGCCCACTGCACCGCTCCGTCCCGCGCCTCGGTGGGCATGGATTCGAATCCGAACACGCCGTTGTCGCCGAGTCGTCCGAAGATCGAGTCCACCGCATCCAGCACGACCTGGGACGATCGCCAGCTCATCGAGAGCGGCTCCGCCGACTCCAGCTGGTCGGCGTGTCGATCCTCCAGCAGGCCGATCAGCGCGGAGGTGCCCCCGCGCCATGCGTAGATCGACTGCTTGGGATCGGCCAGCACCAGGAATCCGCGGTCCTCCTCGCTCCCGATGCCTCCGAAGATCTCCTCGATGATCGGATCCAGCACGTCGAACTGCGAGCGGGACGTGTCCTGGAACTCGTCGAGGGCGATGTCGCGCACGATCCCGTCGAGACGGAACCAGAGGTTGCCCAGCGCGCCATGCTGCACCAGACCCGCCTCGGCCAGCCGCTGCGCGATGTCCGCGAACGTGAACAGACCACGCCGGTTCTGGATGGTGCGGTACTGGGTCTCGAGCAGTTCGAGCAGTCCGAGGGACGACACGAGCTGCCGGTGTCGGATTCCGATGCATTCGGTGCGGGCGTGGGCGACCAGCGGTTGCAGCAGCTCCACCAGCGGCTCCGGGACCTCGAAGCGGTCGAACCGCCCGTCGGCGAAGCACGCTCCACGCACGAGGCTGTCGAAGAGGACTCCTTCCCAGTCCTCCGACTCGACGGCGGCCGTGATCCGGTCCCATGCGGTCCGGTAGCGGGATCGTTCGGTCCCCTTCTGGGTCACGGGCATGTCGACTTCGCGCATGGCCTTCGCAATCGAGTCCAGGGTCTTCTCGTCGAGCGCCCGTCCGCCATCGAGACTGGCTCCGTCCCCGTCCGGTTCGAGCCAGAACCACGGTGCGGCGGGATTCGTCCGCAGCCTCGTCAGCCGATACAGGTGCACCGCACCCGAACGGCCCCAGACCTGATCACGGATCACGTCGATGATGGATCGCTGCTCCCGACCCTGCTGCACCATCTGGAGCAGCTCACCCACGAACGAACCGTCGGGCGATTCGAGCAGCGCCGTGAGGGTCTCCATCCGCAGGGACTGCTCCTCGTATTCGTCGGCGATCGTCCAGTGCTCCGGCAGACCGAGTTCCGCCGAGAAGCAGTGCGCGATGCGGTGGAAGAACCCGTCCAGCGTTCCGATCTGCACCCGGTGAAGCTGCCGGACCAGTGCCTCCAGCACGTCCGCGAACTCGGACGGGGTCGGCTCCGGGTGGAGTCCCATGCCTGCAGCGTACTGGGCGCAGACCTCCGGATCGATCGCCCCCTTGGCCAGATGCTCCAGCACCCGATCGAGGATCTCGCCCGCGGCCTTGCGGGTGAACGTCGAGGCCAGGATCCGATCGCACCCCGGATCACCTTCGCGACGGAGACGGTCCACCATCCAGGCGATCAACCGGTTGGCGAGGGTGTAGGTCTTGCCCGATCCGGCGGATGCGATCACGATGCTGCGTGATGCGGTCATTCCCGGTCCTCCAGTTCGATCGCGGCGGAGCCGCAGATGCGACTCCAGTCGTCGTGGAAGAGCGGTGCGTCCGGTGACGGTTCGAAGCGGCCCGACCGGACCGCATCGATGATCTCGACCGCCCGGACGTCGGCCGTGGCGTAGTCCTCGTCGTCCCATGGTGCCAACGAGAACACGTGGTCGTCGGTCCGTGCCGGCAGTGCGACGTACCCCAGAGAGGCGTTGGCGAGATCGAATCCCGCGGCGCGGACCAGATGCCGGTACAGCGGAAGCTGCAGATCGATCCACTCGCCGTGGCGGCGATGGAGCTCGACCGGCTTCTTCGTCTTGTTGCCGGTCTTGTAGTCGAGGATCCGGATGCCACCGTCCTCGTGCACGTCGATCCGGTCGATCCGGCCGCGGATCAGCATCGACTCGCGGGTGGGAAACGGCACCGACGGATGATCGCAGGGGGCCCGTGACGAATCGGGGCCGAAGCTCAGTTCGACGGCGACGATGCGCCAGCCCGCCCGGGCCTGCCGCGCCTGATGGTCGGCGAAGTGCCGGAGTCTCCATCGCAGCTGGTCCAGCTGCAGTCGCACAGCCGGAAGCAGCGACGACCCGAACCGGCGACCGCTCTCGTGGTCCAGCAGGTCGTCCAGCCGGTCCCGGATCCGCCGGGCGTCGACGGTCGCCTCGCCCGCTTCGATCTCGGAACGACCGAACGCCTCGAGGACGTCGTGGGCCAGTGAACCGAACGAGAGTGCCGTGAGTTCGTCCGGTTCGTCGTCGCGGCAGTTCAGACGCAGCACGTGCTTGAGCATGAACCGGTACGGACACGTGATGTAGTCGCGGAAGGCGGTGACGCTCATCGAATCGAGCGGGGCAAGTCGGCCCGGATCCGGACAGCGGACCACCCCCTCGCCGTCTCCCCGCGCCGGCGCTTCGATGCGGAACCGTTCGGAGGCGCCCGTGAAGTCGAGTACGTTCGATGCGATGCGGGCGGCGTCTCCGGTGAGCAGCAGTCGACTGGGAATCTGCGCCTCCCCGTCGATGCCGCGACGTCCGGACACCAGATGCACCGTGCGTCCGCTGCGAAGCGTCGCCTCCAGCAGGTAGGCGTCCCGGGCCAGCCGACGTTCGTTGTCGACGAGTCCGATGGCCCGCCGCAGTTCGTTGGGAAGGAAGGGATCCGCATTGAGCGACATCGGCAGCAGCCCCTCGTTGCATCCCGCGACCAGGAGGGTGTCCGCATCGTCCAGATGACACTCCAGCCAGCCGAGCAGATCCACGGCCGATTCGGTGCGCGATTCGGTGACCGTCCGCTGCGCGAGTTCCCCGACCACCAGACGAAGCAGGACCGCCGGACTGCATCGCCCGATCAACGACCCCAGCCGCTGGACGGAATCCAGGATCGAACCGACCTCCTTGAGAACCGTACGGTCCTCCACCCGGATGTCCTCCGTCGACGGAGCGACGAGTTCGAGGAGGAGTCGTTCGAGGTGATCCACGACGATCCGAGGCTCGTCGTCCAGATCACGAAGTGCTTCCAGATTGTTGAAGGACGGTCGAATGGTCCGGGCCAGCGAGGCGTGCCGATCGGGAAGACGCGACTCGAGATGCATCGGAAGACAGTCCTCCCGGTAGCGGTCGAACGCCTCCAGCAACTCCGTGGTTCCCCCATCCCCGCTCCGCATCCAGTGTTCGACGATCGGTTCCCGCAGCAGGGCGGCGAAGTCCGACGCCTCGCCCCGTTCGAGGAACCGCTCCAGCAGCTTCAGCATTCGTCCGATCCGGGTCCGGTCCATGCGCACGCCGATCGGTTCGTGCACCGGCACTCCCCACTCCGGCAGGACACGACGACAGACCGGCAGCAGCGACTCGTCGGGCAGCCCGACGGAGACGTCGTCGGGATCGAACGGCCCGATCGATCCCAGGAGATCCACGATGCAGCCGATCTGATCCGCCGGGCCGTCCCCCACGTGTCGGATGGAATCACCGATCTCGATGTTCCGTCCGCACCATGCGTCCGGAACGACGCACCCGTGTTCGTCGAAGGACGATGTGTCATCCGCCGAAGCGTGGATCAGAGCGAAGACCGATCCTCCCCGGTCGACGATTGCATCGATCAACCGCCGCTGAACGGCGTTGAGGTCTGCGCTGATGAATCCGACGTGAAGCGGCACCACCGCCTCGCCGTCTCCGGCGAGAAACTCACGGGCCCGGGCATCACGCCGTTCGAATCCGTGTTCGCGAAGCCGTTCGTCGTGTTGCGACTGGAGCGTGGAGAGGTCGCGCCAGCGCAGCGCGTCGGGATTGCCCTGCATGAACTCGTGGTCGGCGATTCCGTGGAAGTCGGTGTCGGCGCCCGCGATCTCCGACGACACGGACGCCAGGGTGTCGGCGAGCGCTTCGATCGCCTCCTCCGGATACGACCCGTCGTCGGCCCGGCTCCGCCCCAGCAACCGGTCCTGCACGGGGCGGTCGGCCGAGCGGATCGCGGCGATCCAGGCCAGTCGCTCCGCGAGCGGCGTCGCCGTCTCGTACCGGGGTACGAGCATCCGATCGGCCAGCCGGCCGATGGTGGTGATGTCCGGAGGCACGAGGTGCAGCCGTCGCTCTTCGGCCCGCTGCCGGAGCAGGGCCCGGAGACGGCGTCCCGCCCTGGAACCCGGCAGAAGCAGCAGCAGCCCGGCAAGATCCCATCGCCCTTCGTCCGGCGCAAAGCGCTCCTGCAGATGGTCGACGACCGCGTGAAGGCAGTGCCGTCCAGTGCCCAGAAAGACTCGCTCGATGCTCATAGACGAGCGCGATTATACCGCTGAGCGGGCATCGTCCCGTCAGTCCCCGGACTTGTCCTTGTCCTTGTCCTTGTCCTTGTCTCCGAGAATCATGTCGCCGAGCCCCTTGAGATCGTTGAGATTCGGGAGATTGGGCAGATCCTTGAGAAGGGGGATCTTGTTCAGCAGGGTGTTGATGCCACCGATGGTGACGTTCGACAGTCCGTCGATCGGATGGTTGAACACCTGATGGATGATGACGTGGGTGAGGATGGAGATGAACCGGCTCGTCAGCTCGCTCGCACCGCTCTTGGTCCCAACGTTCTTGACCGTGAAGTCGGGGATCTTCTGATCGATCTTGCCGCCGGCAAGCGTGACGATCTTGCCCTTGGCACGGAGTCGGACGTTCTTGACCTTGAGTTCTCGGATGATCAGGTTGGTGTCGCCAGTGGCCGGCGGAAGACTCTTGACGTATTCGTTGACATGCTTGATCAGGACTTCGAGGTTGACCGTGTCGTCGATCTCCTCGAGATCGAACGTCAGGCCGTTCAGCTCCATATGGGGAATGTCGATGTCGCTCGACAGCAGAGTGCCGATGCCACTGTCGATTTCCGCACGATCCACCGTCAGGATGTAGTCGTAGTCGAATCCCGGGGGATTCTTGATCGTGATGTCCGTGAAGGACGAGTCGGATGTGAGCACACCGAGGCTCACCCCTCCGACACGCGACTCCACGCCCAGGATGTCCGTGACCTGGCCGTCGATCACGCTCTTGGCGATCACGTCGACGACGCGGAGTCCGATGACGAAGAGGACGCCGAGGCCGACGACGATGATGGTCAGGATGGTGGGAATCTTGTGTTTCATGTCATGATTCTCCCCGCGATCAGGACGTCCTTCAAGTTCGGCCGTCGCCGAGCACCCGTCGGGTCTGGTGGACATCGATGAGCGGAAGCAGAAGGATCAGCAGGATCTGGAAGGCCCCCAGCGCGAAACCGAGCAGCACAAGGTCGAAATCACCGACCACGCCCGCCAGAGACTGTCCGATGGTGGTGCTCAGATTCAGGAATGCCATGTACGCCGTGAACTGGGTGCCGGCCACGATCGGCCACGAGACGGTCATGTACATGGAGAAGAGACCGACGGTCGCAAGGGAGACCAGCAGCCCTTCGGCCAGGATGAACACCGTCATCGCTCCCTTGGAACTCCACGCAAACCATCCCGCACCGACGACGTCGGGAGACATCGCACCGAAGGCCAGGTAGCAGACCCCGAGACCGATCGTGCCCACGGCGATGATGCGCTTGGCGCCGAACCGGTCCGCCAGGAAGCCGCCGCCCATGGCACCGGCCAGCCCCATGAAGACCCCCCACCCTCCGCTGATGTCGGTGTAGTCGGTGCGGGCCCACCCCAGATCCTCCTGGTAGAACACCTGCAGGACGGGACCCAGCGCACCGTTGGCGATGAACATCCCCAGCCCGATCAGCCCCGCGATCACCGTCGAGCGGAGACTGAAGGCCCGCCCCAGCCGCCTGAAGAGCACCTCCACCGAATCGGAGAGCGACTCGGACGGCTTGAGCTGCGTGCTTCCGCTGGTCCACGGCAGGAGTCGTTCCCCCGGCCGTTCCCGCAGCAGCAGCGGGAGCAGCATGATGCACGCGAGAATCACGACCTGCCAGACGAAGACCCCGTTCAAGCCGCCGGCAGTGAGCACCCGGCTGAGCACCGCACCGCCGATCAGGGTCCCGATGAACTTGGAACCGTACATGAGGCCGCTGACGCGTCCCCGTTCCTCCTCACGGAGCAGATCGACCGCCAGTGCATCGACGGACACGTCCTGCAACGAGTTGAAGATGTTGTGCACGAAGATCATCCAGCCCAGCAGCGCAAGATGATCCGTGATGGATGGAATCAGAGCCATCGCCAGGATGGAGAGGATCATGCCCGTCTGTGCGAGCAGGATCCAGGGACGTCGGCGACCCATGGAGGGAATGCCGAACCGGTCGATCATCGGCCCCCACACCCACTTGAAGGTCCACGGCAGCGTGCCGGCGGCGGCCAGGGCCCCGATCGCACCGGCATCGAATCCCCGCTCGGCCAGATAGGCCGCAAGGGTCACGGTCACGAATCCGTAGGGAATCCCCTGTGCGACGTAGAGCACGCACAGGGTGAACAGTCGGACCAGAGGTCGTTCGCTGAGATTGAGCCTGATGACGTCGCTCCCGCGATTCAGTCGTCGGTGCCGTAGCCCTCACCGTGCACCTGATCGGTGGCGACCGATTCGAGTTCCGCCATCTTCTGACAGATCATCTCCTCGGAGACGTCCACGCCGTGCGCTGCGAAGTCGGCCTTGAGCTTGTCGAGGACATCCTCGTCACCGGGCTCCCTAATGTCGGCCTTGACGAGATCGATCGGGTAGCTCTCCGCCGCATCGCCCTCGAGGCCCATCTGCCCGGCCGCCCATTCGCCGAGCAGCTTGTCACGGCGGGCTTGGATCCTGAAATGGACCTCCCCGTCATGCTTCAACTTGGCCTCGTTGCCCTCTTCGCGTTCCTGGAATCCACTGCTCATTGATCGGCTCCTGCATGGTCTGGCCAGCCCCGTCCGGCGTGGACCGGGACCGGTGCATGGTACCGCGAGAACATCCCCGAAAAACCGCCTTCAGAGACGTCTGAAAGCGTTTTTCAAATCAAGTGCGAGATCACCCCCGCGGGGGACGCAGTCCCTTTCAGGAAGGAATCGTATCGCCTTCCGATCTGGACCACGCATCAAGAGAACCACACCATGACCAACCGAACTCACACCGCAACACTGCTCTTCACCGGCCTGCTGCTCTCCGGAGCCTCCACCGTCCTCGCCACCCCCGGATACGAGGATCTTCCGCTCGGTGCCATCTACGGCGTCGGTGACACCGCCACCTCCGAGGGCATTCCCATGGAGTTCGCCCCCTTCCAGTGGGGAACCGGGACCTGGACGAGCGCCGGACAAGCGGACATCGACACCGCCGGCCTGGCCTGCACTCCGAACCAAGAGCTCGGACTCAACAACATCACGGCCGCCTTCAACTACGGAGCCTCGGGAACCGTCCCCTCCTACGTCCGCTTCAACTTCGGCGAGCACGGCGGAAATCTCAATGTCTCGATCAACGGCGACTTCCACAACGTCGCCAACTTCATCGATCTCGACGGCATGAACATCGGCGGCGCGGACTTCCACGTCCTGGCCGGCGGATCCGGACACGACTGCGGAGTCGTGGAGATCCACGGCCTCGTGCAGAAGCTGGAACTGGGCGGCCAGGAGCTCTGGATCGACAACTACACCACCGCCAACGATCCGTGCGAGTACGGCTACGAGGACCTGACGCTCGGCGACGTGTACCTCACCGGCGACACCTTCGTGACCGGCGGCATCCTGTGCAACGTCCGTCCGTTCCAGTACGCGGGCGGATCCTGGACCAACGGATCGGTGACGGTCATGAACACCGGCCTGGCTTGCGCCGCAGACAACGAACTGAACTGCAACAACGAGGTCGTGGAGCACGACTTCGCCTCCTCGATCGGCTCCATGACGGACGTCAGCATCCAGTTCGGCGAGTACGGCGGCAACATCAATGTGTCCATCAACGGCGACTTCCGCAACGTCGGCGACTTCATCGATCTCGACGGCGTGGTGGTGGGCGGCGTTCTGGTCACCATCCCCTACGGCGGTCTCGGGAACGACTGCGGCAAGATGGTGCTCGACGGCACGGTCCACACCCTGGCTCTGGGTGGACAGGAACTCTGGATCGACTGCCTCGACGGCACCCCGGATCCCAACAGCGGTCAGAATCCGCAGCCGGGCGACGCGAACGGTGACCGGCGTGTCGACGTGATGGATCTTCTGAGCGTGATCGAGGACTGGGGCGGCTGCCAGGGGCGGTGCGATGCGGATCTGAACGACGACGGGTACGTCAACGTCATGGATCTGCTGATGGTCCTCGAACACTGGAGGTGAGCGGGACCGGTCCAGAACCGCATCCCTCAATCGAGCACGACGGTCCGGCTTCCACCGGGTCGTCGTGGTTTTGGAGTGCGATCGCCTCGTCGATCGCTTCCGCCAGTTCACGCGGCGTATCCGTTCCGATGCGGAAGTGTCCACCGTCCTGGTATTCCAGTTCGACCGAATCGAAGCCGGACACGTTCCACAGCCAGCACCGTCCGGGGATCAGTCGAATCCCCCACCCGATGTACCACGGGGTCCGGGCGGTGACGCAGCTCCGGACCCGTGCGATGGGGATCGTGCGATGGATCACCCCGATGCCCATGCGGATTCGAATCGAAGACTCCGTGACCTCCGTCGAAAGCGAGTGGAAGAGCAGGAAGCAGATCACCAGGACCCCGAGGCAGATGTAGATGTACGGATTGGACACGATGGACAGGGCCAGCAGGACGATCCCGACCACCCCGATGGTGATCCGGACGAACGTTCCGGGCTGCACATTGCGGTAGATGATCCGTTCGGAATCCAGATTCTTCACGTCATGTCCTCCCATATTGCGACCGTAGACCGGCCCGAGGCGTCAGCGCAGCCACGGTACATGCCCTGCGAAGTGAACGACAGGACCGGCGGCCCCTCCGTTCCCACTGCGATGACGCCGCCGACCTCCGCCGGCATCCCCGAAAGAACGTCGTGGATCGATTCGGACAGCGTTCCCGCGGTGCCGAGTCCCGTCGCGATCCGCAGTGCCGCGGCGTGACGAACGAATTCCTCCCCGTGTCCGGTGCACGAAACGGCGCAGCCATCGTCGGCCCAGTTCCCCGCCCCGTGGATCGGCGTGTCCCCGACCCGACCGGGCATCTTTCCGTTCATTCCCCCGGTGGAGGTCGCGGCGGCCAGTCCTCCCGCCTCGTCCCGCGCGACGACTCCGATGGTGGATCCCTCCTGCAGGACGGGATCGAATCCTCCCACCCGTTCGAACTCCTCCCGCCGGTGCGGCGTGTCGAACCATTCGTTGTGCACGCGCTCGACGCCCATGTCGTCCGCGAACCGTTCCGCCCCCGCACCGGCGATCATGACGTGCGGGGTCCGGTCCATCAGCAGTCTCGCAAGCGACACTGGATTCCGGACCGTCTCGAGGTTGGAGACCGAACCGCATCGTCCGGTGACCCCGTCCATGATCGACGCTTCGAGTTCGTGTCGACCGTCACGGGTGAAGACCGCACCGCGTCCCGCATTGAACATCGGCTCGTCCTCGAGCAGGCGGGCCACCGCTTCGACGACGTCCAGGGCGGCGGCACCGTCGGCCAGCAGCCGCCGTCCGGAGGCAAGGATGCGGCGCAGGGCCGCGAGACAAGCCTCCTTCCGTTCCTCGGGGAGATCACGGGGGATCGCGCCGGCCCCGCCGTGGATGGCGATGGCCCAGTCACCGGGGTCGGGCTGGGGGTGCGTACTCATTCGGTCCACGATAACAGGGCACCCGACCTTTGACAGAGGTGCTATCGTGACTCGTGCCCGCTTCGAATGGAAAGCGGATGCGTTCGAATGAGAAAGGTCTGCCCATGCCACGCTCCCAAACCACCGCGATCATGACGGTGACCGTCAGCACGCTGCTCTCCTGCCTCGCCGTCCCGGTCCTCGCCGACGAATCGACCGAACCGGCCCCGGTGAATGAACTCCACACTGTGAAGCTCGGCACGCTCGAGAAGACGTGGGATGGAATGCTGCGACTCGAGACCAACCGATCCCGACCGGTCAAGATCGGTGCGGAACAGTACAGCCGGTCCGCCGAGATCGCCGAGGTGCTGGTCCGTTCCGGCACCGTCCGCAAGGGCGACGTCATCCTCCGGCTCGACACCACCGAGATCGACGAGGCGATCCGGGATGCGAAGATCGCCCTGGAGGAGCGCAAGGTCCAGATCGAGATCGCGGATCGGACACGGGCCATCGAAGATGAATCCATGGCCATCTCGATGGAGCGGACGGTCAAGTCCGAGGAGCGGGCCCAGCGGGATCTCGAGCTCTTCGAACGATTCCGCGCCGACATGATGAAGCAGCGCCAGCAGATGAGTCTGGAATACAGCCAGTTCCGGGTCGATGATGCCGACGAAGAGCTCCGTCAACTCCAGGAGATGTACGGCGACACCACCCTGGCCGACCAGACGAAGGACATCGTGCTCAACCGGGCCAAGCGCAGCCTGAACCAGTCGCAGCGGAGCTTCGCCATGGCGAAGACCGAACACACGCTGTTCGAGAAGTACGACTTTCCGGACCGCGTCATCGACATCAAGGACGGCGCACGATGGAAGGCGACCGACCTCGAGCACGCCAAGATCCGCGAGAAACTGGCCATGATGCGACGGGAACTCGATCTCGCCGGTGAACGCCGTGCCCTCGACAAGCTGCAGGAGCGGCTCGACGATCTCGAGGCCGACCGGAAACGCTTCACCGTCACGGCGCCCATCGATGGTGTCCTCACTCGCATCAACCTCGAGACGGGCGACACGCTCGGAATGCAGCAGGGCTTCGCACAGGTACACGACCTGAGCCAGCTGGCCCTCAAGGGGAAGATCGACGCCATCGATCTCAACGTCCTGCAGGAAGGCATGGCCGTCGACGTCGAGGTACCCGCCTTTCCGGGATTCGGCTTCGACGGGACCATCCGGTCCATCGGCCTGATCGGCTCCCCCTCCGGATCCTCCACCTCGTTCCCGATCGAGGTCGAGATGAAGTCCGAGGATGATAGACTCCGGCTGGGCATCGCCTGCAACGTCAAGGCGAGCCGAAGCTTCCGGAACGTCCTGACCGTGCCGATGGAGGCCGTGCAGCACGATGGAGATCGCACCCACGTCCTGGTGCAGCGGGGTGAGAACACCATCGAACAGGACGTCGTCCTCGGCCTCGACAACGGCACGGACGTCGTGGTGCTGTCCGGGCTGAAGAACGGCGACGTTGTCGTGCTGACCGGCGGAGAGGACGAGTAGCACCGTGCGTTGCGGATCACTCCTGATCGAATTCACCCTGCTCGCCGTGCTCGCCGGCTGCCAAGGACCACGACGCACCGCCGTCGAGGCGCAGGATGCGGCCGTGGCATGGATGATCGAACACCAGAACCCCGACGGTTCCTGGGGCACGATCGACGCGTCGCGTCCGTACCAGATCTACCTCGACACCCAGTCGAGCCATCAGGCCTTCGGCGGAGCGACCTCCGCGCTGGGGGTCATGAGTCTCGTGGAGCCGAGCCGCACCGATCCCGCGGCCGAAGCGAGTCTGCAGCGGGGCGTGGAGCATCTGGTGACGATGCCCGAGGTCGGCAAGGCCAGCGGAAACACCTTCTACGACATCTGGACGCACACGTACATGATTTCCGCTCTGTGCCGGGTCGTCGACGACCCCCGGTTTGCGGGATCCCGGGACCGGATCGTCGCGGTGATCGAACGCGAGATCGACATCCTGCGGGACCGGCAGGGACTCGACGGGGGGTGGGGATACTACGACTTCGAGTACATCCTCGAGAATCCGAGTGGGGACCAGAGCACCAGCTTCAACACCGCCGCAGTGCTGCTTGCGCTCGAGGAAGCGCGGGCACGTGGATTCGAAGTCGATCCGCAGATGGTCGAGGACGGCATCAAGGCGGTGGAACGGATGCGTCTGCCCAACGGAGCCTACGCCTACGGCACCTACGCGCAGTACCGCCCACAGGCACCCTACAACATGCTCAAAGGTTCGCTCGGCCGGTCCCAGCCGTGCAACCTCTCCCTGCATGAACTCGAACGGAACATCACGCTCGAGCAGATGCAGGCGGGCGTGGAGGCGCTGCGTCGCGACCACCACTACATCGAGATCGGCCGGGGACGGAAGATCCCGCACGAGGCCTACTACTCGACGTCGGGCTACTACTACTTCTTCGGACACTACTACGCGGGGATGGTCATCGAGGAGCTCGAGGAACCGTCACGCGGAGAGTTGGCCCTCTGGCTGCAGGACGTGATGATCGACGTGCAGGATCCGGCGGGTAGCTGGTTCGACTATCCCCTGTACGGATACGGTCACCCGTACGGCACCGCGTACGGTCTGCTGGTGCTGCAGTCGACGCACCGGTCCCTGGCGTCCGGAACGGACGCCGCCGGAAACTGAATCGGATCAGAGGCCCGAGAGCCGACCGGTCGAATCTCCGAACCGGTCCACCGGAACGTCCATCCGGTCCAGCAGCGACGTGTAGAGATTGCACAACGGCGTGCCGGACTCGAACGCGACGTGTCGACCGGGATCCAGCGTGCCGCCTCCCCCGCCCGCGAGCAGGACCGGAAGGTCGTCGTGGTTGTGGCGGTTGCCGTCCCCGATCGCGCTTCCGTACACCACCATGCAGTTGTCCAGGAGGGTGCCGTCCCCCTCGGGCTCGCTGGCGAGCCGATCCACGAACCGGGCGAACCGGCCCACGTTGAAGCGGTCGATCCGACGGATCTTGTCGATCATCGTCTGGTCGCCCTTGTGATGCGAGAGCTGGTGGTGCCCCTCGGCCACGTCGAGGAAGGGGAAGGAACGGTTCGAACCCTCGTTGGCCCACATGAAGCTTGCCACGCGGGTCTGATCGAGCTTGAAGGCGAGGATCATCAGCTCCGACATGACGTCGAGATGCTCCCGGTAGTCGCCGGGGATGCCCTCGGGCCGTTCGAAGGTCGTCAACTGGGCGGGATCCTGCTCCATCGTCTCGACCAGTTCGATCCGACGCTCGAGGGAGCGGACTGATTCGAAGTATTCGTCGAGCCGAAGTCGATCGGCGCGCCCCAGCTGGGCGGCCAGTCGGCGGCCGTCCTCCCGGACGTAGTCCAGGATGCTGCGCCGACGACGCATCCGCTCGTACCGGGCCTCCAGCGTCTCGCGACCGGGTCCGAGCGAGAAAAGCCGTTCGAACACGAGCCGCGGATTCGTCTCCTTGACGTTCGGCGTCCTCGCCGAGCGCCAGGAGATGTTGGTGGAGTACACGCACGAGTAGCCGGAGTCGCACTGCCCCGACTGGCGTCCCCCTTCGCACCCCAGTTCGAGGGACGAGAATCTGGTCTGTCCTTCGAGATGGCTCGCCGCGATCTGATCCACGGAGACCCCCGCGGAGATGTTCGCTCCGGACGTCTTGTAGGGATGGGCTCCGGTCAGGAAGCAGGCGGACGATCGCGCGTGATCGCCGGGACCGTCTCCCAACGCCTTCGCGTTGTGGTGGGCGAGTCCACTGAGCACCGAGACGTGCTCACGCACCCGTTCCAGCGGCTTGAGAAGGTGCGAAGGCGTCCAGTCGGTTCCCGTCCCGGTCGGAGCCCAGTGCGGCGCGTGCACGCCGTTGGGTACGAACAGGAAGGCGAGTCGCACGGGAGGACCACCACCGGTCGACGCGGCCACGCTCGAGGCCGCTCCGGCGACGGACGTCGACATGGCTTCCAACCAGGGCAGGGCCATGGTGGTGCCGAGGCCTCGGAGCATCGTGCGTCGGGTGGGTCCGGATCCGTTCATGCCGCGTCCTCGGGGGCTGCTCGTCGGAGGAACGCATCGGACTCGATGATCTCGATGATCAGTCGCTGCATGCGTGGGTCCTCCTTGAGTACGTCGACCAGATCCAGGAGCAGGGCTTCATCATTGAATCCGACCGGTCGTCCGAGTGCGAACACCAGCATATGACGGGCCAATGAACGAAGGAAGGCTGGATCTCCGAGAAGGACCTCCTGCAGGCCCCCCACCCCCTCGAAGACCCTTCCATCGGGCAGTTCCGCCTTGAGATCGAGCTCACCGATCTCGTCCGTACTGCGCATCCGCCCCACCGCATCGAACGATTCCATGGCCAGGCCGAGCGGATCCATCCTGGCGTGGCACGCACGACAGGCGGGATCGGAGTTGTGCAGCGACATCAGTTCGCGAAGTCCGAGCTGCTCATTCGCACCTTCGGCCTCCGGCAGGGCGTCGATGCCCGGTGGTGGTGGCGGCGGTGGATCGTCGAGCAGCACCTCGAGGATCCACTTGCCCCGCTTCACCGGAGCCGTGCGGGTCGGATTCGACGTCGCGGTGAGCATGCTGGCGTGGCCGAAGATCCCCCGCGGCCGATCGGCTGCGAGGTCGATCCGGATCATCTCCGACGCCCCCCGTTCCAGCTCGAGTCCGTAGTGATCGGCGAGCGGAGCATCCACGTAGGTATAGTCCCCGTCGAGCAGATCCCAGACCGGCCGGTCGCGTCGGACGATCTCGTCGAAGAAGCTCACCGTCTCCTCCTTCATCGATTCGAGCAGTTCCGCGCTAACACCCGGAAACCGACCCGGATCGGGCGTGAGCTCGGGAAGCGAGCGGATCTGCAGCCACTGGGTGGCGAACTGCTCGGCGAGGGAGCGGGATCTGGGATCGGCGAGCATTCGTCTGGTCTGCAGAAGCCGGGCGGTGCGATCGTGCAGCTCGCCGGCAAAGCCGGCGCGCAGCAGTTCCCGGTCCGGCGTGGAGCTCCAGAGGAAGGAGGCCATGCGGACCGCAATCTCGTGACCGTGGAGGAGGCGGGATGCTTCGCCCTCTGGTTCATCCTCGGTGCGCAGGAGGAAGGACGGACTGACCAGCATCGCGGTCAGACAGACGCGCAGGCGGTCCTCCATGCTTGCATCGACGGAGCAGGTTTCGTCGGACAGATCGACCAGTCGTTCCACCTCCGCCGGTTCGACCGGTCGACGCCAGACCCGCGGCAGCACCTGCGCGAGCATGCGGCCCAGATGCGACCGGTTGGATTCGCCGGCCCGGACCGCCGGAAGGTTCCGCTGGAACTCAGTGGGACGCACCCGGTCGATCGGTCCGGTCACGCCCATCCACTGCACGGCGGCGTTCCGGTCCCGCTGGGCGGGATCGGGATCGTCCGGCTCGTAGTAGTCGTTGACGAAGACGAGTTCCACGGACGTCTCCCCTTCCCGGAGATCGATCCGACGCTCGTAGGTCCCCGCTTCGGCCTGCGATACGGGTACATCCACCACATCCTTGCGCTTGCCGTCCACCCGGAGTTCGAGTCGCACGGGATCGGGACCGGCCTGCTGACCGAACGCGCCGAACCGGATCAGATAGGTCCCGTCGCGGGGCAGCGACCAGGAGGAGCCGACGGCACCGCGGGACGTCATCCATCGGAAACCCGTCCGATCCGACACCCGACCACGGACATCCAGGTCCCGCGCCTCGATCCGGCGTTCCTCCCACCCGGGATGCGACTCGTCCCGGATCGCGCGACGGGCCACCTCCTCGGCGGCGTCGAAGTACTTCTCCAGCAGCAGCGGCGGAAGCGAGAGCACGTCGGCGGTGGTGTCGAATCCCTCCCCGACCCCGTCGGCGGGGAAGCGGTCGGCGACGTCGATCTCCACGTCGAACAGATCGCGGATGATCCGCTGGTACTCCACGTTGTTCAGCCGTCGCGGGCCCACCCGTCCGGGCGAGGCGGCGGCGCGGGCGAGCGGTTCGATGCGTCCCTCGACCCACTCCTGCATCCGGAGGTAGTCCTCGTCGGCGGGTCGATCGAAGTTCGTCGGCGGCATGTCGCGGGAGCGGAGTCTGGTGCGGATCGCCAGCCACGCGTCGGCGTCGGCCGGGTCGGCGGCGGCCAGGACCTGTTCCAGGTCGAGCCCCCCCTTCGCCGTCCCGTCACCGTGGCAATCGAAGCAGTACTGCTGGAACGCAGGAAGCGGCGTTGCCCCGATCGACGATGCGAGAACCAGAAACAGCATGACCACGAGACTACCACCGACCGGCCCGTGGTAGGCTGGGGAACTTCAATGAAAGGAAGAGCAATGCGACTCCTGCTGGGCAGCGGTGGTTTCAGGACCGAGGAACGCAAGGCGATCTACCGGGATCGGATGCGGACCCACTTCGGCGACGTCGAACGGATCCTGTTCGTACCGTGGGCCCTCAATGACCACGACCGGTACGTGCAGCTCATGCACGAGAAGGGGCTGGACGCCGGTTACGTCCTGGAGGGCATCCACACCTTCGAGGATCCGGTGGCCGCCGTGGAGTCGTGCGAAGGCATCTACATCGGCGGCGGCAACACCTTCCGTCTGACATCCGATCTCCACCGCCATGGTGTGCTCGAGACGATCCGGCGTCGGGTCCGCGATGGACTGCCCTACATGGGCGTCAGCGCTGGCACCAACGTGGCGTGCCCGACGATGCAGACCACGAACGACATGCCGATCACCATGCCGGCATCGTTCGAGACCCTCGGACTGGTGCCCTTCCAGGTCAACGCCCACTACTACGACGGCCAGATCCATGTGAAGTCCGGCGACGGGTTCGTCGAGCATTTCGGGGAGACCCGGGACGACCGCATCCGCGAGTTCCATGAGATGAACGAGGCGCCGGTGCTGGGCCTCTGGGAGGGCGGACTGCTCGAGATCGACGGCGACTCCGTATCGCTCATCGGTTCCTCGGCCAGGCTCTTCCGCCGCGGCGATCAGCCGCTGGATGTGCAGGACGGTGCGGATCTGTCGTATCTGCTGAGTTGAGGATCGACCTCCTCCGGCGCGTCCCCGCCCGCTAGGAAGAGCAGCCCCACCCCGACGACGGCGATCAGCGCACCCAGCACGGCCCGCGCGGTGATGTGCTCGCCTTCCACCAGCCGGGCTACGGGCAAGATGAAGATCGGTGACAGGCTCATCAACGTCGCCGCAATACCGGCATCGACGCGATCGATCGAGACAAGACTCAGCCAGACCCCGAGCACGGGCCCGAAGATCGCACCCAGCACGATCAGGACCGAGACGACGCCCAGTCCCCGCTGCGCGGTGGATTCGTTCGTGCCGCGGTCCATGCTGCGCGTTCCCATCAGCGCCGCCATCAGCAGGGTGGCCGACAGCGTGCCCAGAATCATGCGTACGAGGGTAGCGGTCCAGGGATCGATCGTCTGCCCGTCGATTCCGTCCATGCCCAGTTTGGCGAGGATCAGTCCGACCGCCTGCCCGATGCCTCCGAGGAATCCCAGGAATACGCCCCGAGCGGGGTTCGGATACTCGCGTCCCGCATCCCCGGTCCGCCGTTCGCAGACCACCCAGGCAATGCCGCCGAGGGTGACGACGATGCCCAGCATCGCCAGCCAGCCCAAGGGCTGATCGAGGACCGGCCAGGCGATTACCGCGGTCAGCGCCGGCGCCACGGTCATCATCAGGGTGCTGATCCGGGGACCGGCGTCCACCAGGGCGCGGAAGAGAAACTGATCACCCAACGCCAGACCAATGACGCCGGACAGACCGAGGTACCACCACGACGAGGCGGGCACCTCGGGCCACCACGATCCGAAGAACAGTCCGTGCACGACCAGCAGGATGGCCAACGCGGCCCAGAGCCGGGTCACATTGACGACCGTCGCACCGACCCGACGTCCGGCTTCGGTGAAGGCCAGCGCAGTGACGACCCAGCACGACGCCGCGCCGATCGCCGCGAGTTCACCGATCACCTTCGATGACCTCCGTCGCGTCGAGGTGATCAAGCATGAAGGCGAATTCGAAGGCGATCTCCCGAAGGTACTCGTACCGGCCGCTGGATCCGCCGTGCCCCGCGCCCATGTTGGTCTTGAGCAGCAGCATCGAATCCCCCGTGGCGATATCGCGCATGCGGGCCGTCCACTTCGCCGGCTCCCAGTAGTGCACCCGGGGATCGTTGAGCCCCGCCGTGATGAGCAGGTTCGGGTACGACTGGGCCGTGACGTTGTCGTACGGCGAGTAGGACTTCATGTAGTCGTAGTACACCGGATCGTTCGGATTCCCCCACTCCTCGTATTCAATCACCGTCAGGGGGATCGAGGGATCGAGCATCGTGTTCATGACATCGACGAACGGGACGCCGGCGTGGGCCGCGCAGAACAGTTCGGGACGCATGTTGATGGTGGCTCCGATGAGCAGACCACCCGCCGATGCACCCTCGATGGCGATCCGGTCCGGATGCGCCCAGCCGGTGTCCCGGAGCGTCTCGGCGCAGGCAATGAAGTCGTCGAAGGTGTTCCGCTTCTTCAGGAACTTGCCGTCCTCGTACCAGTGTCGACCCATCTCGCTGCCCCCGCGGATGTGGCCCATGGCGAACACGACTCCCCGGTCGAGGAGCGAGATGCGGGCGGACGAGAAGCGGGGATCCATGGAGGACCCGTAGGATCCGTAGCCGTAGAGCAGGACGGGATTCGTACCGTCCGGTTCGATGCCCCGCCGGTGGACGATCGAGATCGGAATTTCCGTCCCGTCGCCGGATGTCGCGGTGATTCGACGGGCGACGTAGTCGGAGGCATCGAAGTCGCCCAGCACCTCGTCCTGCTTGAGCAGGGAGCGCTCGCCGGTGTCGAGATGCTCCTCGTAGATCGACGAGGGCGTGGTCATCGACGTGTAGCCGAATCGGTAGACATCCGTGTCGAACTCCGCGTTCACGTTGGGCCGGACGGTCGAGACCCGTTCCGGCAGCTCGAGCACGCGGGACGAACCATCCCGGAGATCGATCACCTTCAGTTCACGGTAGCCGTCGCGGCGCTGCGAGAGCACCAGATGATCGCGGAACGCGTCAACGCCGAGGATGTAGACGTCCTCGTCGTGGGGCACCAGCTCCGCCCAGTGCTCGATGCCGGGCGACGACGTGGGAGCGGCGACGACCTTGAAGTTCATCGCGTCCTCGTTGGTCAGGATGTAGAAGGTGTCCCCACTCTGCTCGACGGAGTACTCGATGCCCTGCCGGCGCGGTGCGACCACCTCGAACTCCCCCCAGGGATCGTCGGCGGCGAGGACGTGGTACTCGCTGGTGATCTTGGAACCGATGCCCAGGACCAGCCAGTCCCCGCTGCGGCTGCGGTCGATGCCGACGAAGTAGCGGCCGTCGGGTTCGTGGAAGACGAGTTCGTCGGCCGACGGGTCCGTGCCGATGCGGTGCCGATAGACCCGGTCGGGCCGATTGGTCTCGTCCTGCCGGGTGTAGAAGAGGGTCTCGTTGTCGCTACCCCAGGCCAGCGACCACGGGCTGAGTTCGTGGAGCGACGATTCGACGATCTCGCCGGTGTCGAGATCCTTGACGTAGAGGTCGCAGCGTTCGTAGCCGGAAGTGTCCTCGAGCCATGCGAACCGACGACCGTCCGGACTGACGGTGGGTGCGGTCACGTTGATGTACCCGCCCTCCCGGGTTCGCTCGTTGACGTCGAGCAGGATCTCCTCGGGGGCGTCCATCGTGCCCTTGCGGCGGCAGATGATCCGGTACGGACGACCTTCCTCGGTGCGGTCGTAGTAGAGGTAGCCGTTCTTCCGCCACGGCACGTCGGTGTCGTCCTCCTTGATCCGGCCGAGCATCTCCTCGTAGAGGGTCTCCTGCAGCTGGGCGGTGTGGCTCATCCGGGCGTCGGCGTAGGCGTTCTCCCGTTCGAGATATTCGATGACCTCCGGGTTCTCCTTCTCGCGGATCCAGGCGTACTCGTCGACGCGCACGTCGCCGTGGGTCGTCGTGCGGACCGGTCGCTCGGGGGCATCGGGGGGAGTCGGATCGTGCATGGTGTGGCATCCGGACAGGAGCAGGGAAAGACAGAACAGTCGTACGCGGTATGACATCGGGATCTCCATTCGGGTCGAACCGTCCATTCTCACCGTCGGATAGGACAGAGGCAACCCTGCTACAGTGGCTTGCGATGCGTATTCTCACCTGGAACGTGAATGGACTGCGGGCCGCACTGCGAAAAGGCTACGAATCGCACATCGCCCGGCTTGATCCCGATGCGTGCATGCTCCAGGAGATACGGGTCCTCCCCGAGCAGCTTCCCGACGAATGGAACCCGCCCGAGGGCTGGAACGTCCACTGGCATCCCGCCGAGCGGAAGGGATATTCAGGAACCGCAACTCTCGCCCGGCAGCCGCTGGAGTATGTGGGCACCGGCATCGACGGGGCGGCCGATCCGGAGGGTCGGGTGCTGGTCACCCGATTCGAGGATGTGATGCTGGTGAACATCTATCTCCCCGCCGGCGCCTCGAGCCCCGAGGCGCAGCGCAAGAAGGAACGGTGGATGAAGCAGTTCGTGACGTGGGCCGACTGGCTGCGGCGACGTCGGAAACCGGTCCTGATCGCGGGCGACTTCAACATCGCCCGGTGCGAACAGGACATCTACCACTGGCGATCGAACCAGAAAACCTCGGGATTCCTTCCCCACGAGCGGGAATGGATGAACGGACTGGTTTCCTCCGGATGGTTCGACACGGTGCGCGAAGTCGCGGGTGACATCGAGGGTCCCTACACCTGGTGGTCGAACCGCGGACAGGCGAGAGTTCTTGATCGCGGTTGGCGCATCGACTACGTTCTGCTCAACGGAGCGGCCCGCAGACGATTCCGCGGTGTGCACGTCGACCGCGAAGCCGCGCTGGAAGTATCCGACCACGGACCCGTGGTCGTTGACCTGGAGTAGTGGCATGCAGCAGCTCGTTCTCATCCGACACGGACAGAGTCTCTGGAACAAGGCCAATCGGTTCACCGGATGGGTCGATGTCGATCTGACCGAACAGGGGGCCGGGGAGGCCGAGCGGGCGGGCCAGCTGCTCGCCGACCAGGGCTACGACTTCGACGTCGTGCACACCTCGCTGCTGAAGCGGGCGATCAGGACCATGTGGATCACCCTCGAGCAGCTCGACCGGATGTGGCTTCCCGTCCATCGCACCTGGCGGCTGAACGAGCGTCACTACGGGGCCCTGCAGGGGCTGAACAAGGCGGAAACCGTCGCCGAACACGGTGAAGAACAGGTCATGATCTGGCGGCGGGGCTACAACACGCCTCCACCGGTCATGGACCCGTCCGATCCGGATTGGCCGGGCAACGATCGTCGATACGCCGACGTGCCACGCGAAGAACTCCCCCGCTCCGAATCACTTTCCGACACCGTGGATCGGGTGATGCCGTACTGGAACGATGTCATCCGACCCCAGGTCGCCGACGGGCAGCGGGTGCTGATCGTGGCCCACGGGAACTCGCTCCGGGCGTTGATCAAGCATTTCGACGGAATCTCCGACGAGGAGATCGTCGGCCTGAATCTGCCCACGGGAGTTCCCATCGTGTACGACATCGATGCGGATGGTCGACCCGCGAACCGTCGCTTTCTCGGCGATCAGGACGCCATCGCCGCAGCGATGGAAGCGGTCAGGAATCAGACCAAGGGATGATCAGGCCAGTCCGCCGAACAGCAGTTCGGTGTAGGACGGGAGCGGCCAGAGATCGGCCGGCACGAGACCCTCGAGCGCGTCGCAGGACGTCCTGGCCCGCTCCATGGCGGGCAGCAGGGTGTCCCGGATGTCGACGGCACGCTGCTTCACACAGTCGAATTCGGCCGACAGGAACGCGTCGAGCTCCTGGATCGATCCGTAGAGCGATGCGGTGAGCCCCACGAGTTCCTCGAGCCGAGACTTCATCGCGGCGGACTCGACGCCGGCCGCGTTGGAGGCCGCGACCGATTCACCCACCTCGGACTGGTAGCGGGCCACGGCCGGCAGGACCATCGTGTTCAGCATCATCATCTGCGTACGGGCCTCGATCTCGCAGACCGTGACGTAGCTTTCGTAGAGGACCTCGACGCGGGCCTCCAGTTCGCTGTCGGAGAGGACGTTGTAGGCGTCGAACAGGGCCTTGGCCTTGTCGGTCTCCATCGCGGGCAGTGCATCGGGGGTGCTGCGGAGGTTCGGCAGACCGCGGCGTTCGGCCTCCTGCTTCCATTCGTCGGAGTAGTTGTCTCCGTTGAAGACGACCCGGCTGTGCGTCTTCATGACATCCTGCAGGATCGTCATGATGGCGGCGTTGCGGGCGGCATCGTCCATGCCGTCCTCGACGGCCTCCTCGATCCGGGTGGCGATGTGGTCGAGCGACTCGGCGATGATCGTGTTGAGCACGGTGTTCGGCCAGGCGACGGAGGCCTGCGAACCGACGGCGCGGAACTCGAACTTGTTGCCGGTGAACGCGAACGGGCTGGTGCGGTTGCGGTCGCCGGCGTGACGCTCGACCTTCGGAAGCGACTCCGATCCGAGCTCCATGAACGAACCTTCGGCCTTCTGGATCGTCTTGCCGGCGATCAGCTCGTCGATCATGAACTGGAGCAGGTGTCCGGCGAATATCGAGATGATCGCCGGCGGCGCTTCGTTGGCTCCGAGGCGGAGATCGTTGGCCGCATTGGCCACGGTCGCCCGCAGCATGTCGGCGTGCAGGTCGATTGCACGGACCACGGCCGTCACGAAGGACAGGAACTGCAGGTTGGACTTGGGCGAGAGCAGATTCTTGCCCGAGTCGGTCGAAAGCGACCAGTTGTTGTGCTTGCCGGATCCGTTGACCCCCGCGAAGGGCTTCTCGTGGATCAGGCACACCATGCCGTGTTCACGGGCGACGTTCTTCAGGACGCTCATCGTGAGCATCTGGTGGTCGCATGCGAGGTTGGTGGATTCGAACAGCGGTGCCAGTTCGAACTGGGCCGGCGCCACCTCGTTGTGCCGGGTCTTGGCGGGGATTCCGAGGAGATACAGACGCTCCTCGACGTCACCCATGAAGGACAGCACGCGATGCGGAATCGAACCGAAGTAGTGATCGTCCAGCTGATGGCCCTTCGGTGAATCGGCACCGAGCAGGGTGCGGCCGCAGAGCATCAGGTCGGGACGCTCGGACCAGGCGTCCTCGTCCACGAGGAAGTATTCCTGTTCGCACCCCAGGGTCGAGGTCACGCGATGAATGCCGTCGGCGGAACCGAACGATTTGAGGATGCGCATCGCATGGGTGTTGAGCGCCTCGATGGATCGAAGCAGCGGCGTCTTCTGGTCGAGCGATTCACCGGTCCAGGAGACGAAGACGGTCGGAATGCAGAGGGTGGCCTCTCCTCCGTTGATGGTGATGAAGGCCGGACTGGTGGGATCCCATGCGGTGTATCCGCGGGCCTCAAAGGTGTCGCGGATGTTTCCGGTCGGGAAGGAACTCGCATCCGGTTCGCCCCGGACGAGGCTCTCGCCGGTGAACTCCGCGATCACACCACCACGCCCATCGAAGCTCAGGAACGAATCGTGCTTCTCGGCGGTCGCTCCGGTGAGCGGCTGGAACCAGTGGCAGTAGTGCGTGCATCCGTTTTCGATCGCCCAGTCCTTCATGGCGGCGGCGACCTCGTCGGCGATCTCTGGATCAAGCTTGGTGCCGAAGTGAATCGTGCGTTCGAGCTTGTCGAGGACATTCGGTGCCAAGCGACGCTGGATCACGTTGCCGGCAAAGATCCGAGAACCGTAGTCCTCTCCGAATTCACGCGTCACGTCGCGTGGTGCGTACGAAGCGTTGCTTCCGTTCATCGCCCGGTACCTTCCGAAGTTGTCAATGTCCATTTCGATAGTCTGGTGGGATCGAGTGGTGCTCATGGCGGACCATGATACTGCCAAGAGGGCGTTTCGACCTATCCACAGGGCGTTCAAATCATCCTTCCGGCCGGAAGAAGATCGATACCAAGGGGGTCCGAAGGGCCGCTGATATGATGCGGGGTCGAAGACCGGAGAACCGACATGAAGCACACTCGTCATCTGATTTCCGCCCTGGTCACGACGATGATCGCTTTGGCCTGCACCACGACCCGCTGCCCCGCCCAGGGGACCGGCGGCATCTTTCCGGAGCCGATGGACTGGCGGGCTTTTCAGGAACTGGTCGATCCCCTCGCTCTCTCGAACGAACAGCTGAAGGCCGTTCAGCCCCTGCATGAGCGGTACCTCCGGGACATGATGGCGCTCCGGGACGGTCCGATCGCGGCCTTCATCGAGGACGAGGGAGCCTTCGGAATCCAACTCCGGGATTCCGAACCAGGGGTGGCCGAAGATCGGATCGCGGATTTCCGCGCGGTGCACCGACGCATGGCGGCGGTGGAACAGGAGCTGCTCGACGCCATCGAGCCCGGACTCGGTCCCACGCAGCGTGAGCGGCTGCAGATCGTCCGGGACTGGCGTACCCGGCAACGGCTGCTGGAGGCGAACTGGCCCTGGATCCACTACGCCCCCTCGATGAACCGGGTGAAGATCGAACTGCGGACGATGGTCCCCTGGGACCGTCTGGACCCCGACTCGATCCGGGGGATCGAGGAGGCGCTGGCGGCCTGGGAACGGGAGCGGACCCGCCTGGCCCAACTGCTCTTCGATCAGCGACTCAAGGGCTGGGTTCGTGAACGCGAGTTGGAGACGGAACTGGGCCCGGTCCGCATGGGATCTCCGGATTCGGATGCGGCATTGGACATGGAGGCGTACGAGGCGGAACAGCTCCGAAGGCACCGTGAGGCGTACGACCGGGCGTTGTCCACCACGGCGAAAATCCGGGACCACGCCCGGGAAGGAATGCGCACCATCGCGTCGCAACTGCCGGAACGCATGGCCCGTGATCTGGAGTGGAACGTTTGGAAGCGGGCGTACGGCCGCAGCGGAGGCATGGATTTCCGGCGCATCCTCGTCAAGACCATCGAAGATCCTCCCGCCGACGACGTGGAGGTCCCACGACTCGAAGCGCTGCTCACCGAACACGACGCCGCGATCAGGCCGCACATGGAGGACATCGTTCGGCTTGTCGAGGAAGACGACGACATCAGGGGAGCCACCTTCTTCTTCACGACCGAGGACGAGGCGGAATCCCCCATGGGACGGGCCCGTCTGGCGATGCGGAATCGGAACATCACGACGGCGCGTCGGTTCCGGGACATCCTCGGTGGACACACTCCGGACGGAATCACCCGCTGGCTGACGATGCTCGACCAACGGGGTGAGCTACCGGCGGATACGAAGACGGAAGCGGTGGAACCCGACGTGTCCGTGGCCATCGCCGTCGGAACCGACGACGGCTTCTTCTCCGAGGAGGACGCGGTGTTGCTGGGTGCCGCACCGGGACAGCTCCGGGACACGATGGACCTCTTCGGATCGGCACCCGAACCGCTGTCCGACGACGAACTCGATCGGCTGGTCGACGACCTGCGGATCGAGGTCGAGGGCCGCGAGGTGGTCGCGGTGCTCTTCGAGACCTACCGCCGCGGCGCCGCGGAGGTCGAACGCGCCTTCCGGACCGGTCAGCAGCGGACCATGATGCGTCTGGCCACCGAATCCGGGGGCGGCCGCAACGTGGGAGCGGATCCTGCGGTGATCATCGATTTCGAGCGGAGCATGAAGGAACTCGTCGACCGCTCCCGGAGCGACATGCAGGAGCTCGACGACCGGTTGTTCGACGATCTCATCCTGGCCGTCGAACGGTCCGAGGACCGGGTGATTCTGGACTGGTACCGCATGGGCCGGGAGCGGGAGCGGACCGGGGGCGGCAGCATGATGTCCAACGTCATGGACCGCATGGGCGGTGGAATGAACCAGGGCTGGACCATCAACGTCTTCAAACTGCTCGCCGGGATCGAACTGGAACCATCCGACCGGCGCCGGGCCCTCGATGCGCTGGCTGACTGGCATGGTCCGGCCACCGAACTCCTGCGACGGAATGCGGCGCTCGACGAACGAATCGCCGGTTTCATGAACCAGATGATCATGCAGCAGTCGGACGGCTTCGAGGAGGAGGAGCTCGAGAACCTCCACAGCGTGGTGGAGGACATGACCGCGGCGCAGCAGGAGCAGGAGGAGATCCGGCGGAGTCTACTGGAGCGCAACCGGGCCGGTGTGGCGGCCATGATCGACGTGCTGCCGCACGAGGACGGGGTCCGACTGGGGAAGGAATTCCGCATGGCATCCTTTCCGGCGGTGTACCGCGATCCGCATTCGATGACCGGTCCGCTGCTGGCCGCGTCACGACTCGATGAACTCGAGGACGGGGTCCGGGCGGAGATCTACGAACTGCAGCAGGAGTACGATGCCCGGTACCACGCGTACTGCGAACGACTGGTCGGGGTGTTCGAACGGATGCCCACCCTGCGGACCGGCGGATTCGCGATGGACCAGCTCGAGCAGCGGGAAAAGGACCGTCGGGAGGCCGACCGGATCCGTTTCGAACGCGACGACTACTCGGACAAGACCAGGGATCGACTGCGAAGCCTGCTCGCTCCCGATCAGGTGGATGCCGTCGGAGGCCTGAAACCGGTCACCTCGAGCACTTCGCAATGGCCTCAATTCTGATGTCCGAGGGTGGTGTACACTAGAGCGTTGCAATGAAGGAAGTCCCCTACGAATCCAAGCCGACCCCGCCGTCGGGACACGGAACGACCCTGCAGACGCTCCGCCGCGCCGCACGGAACGGTGATCGCTTCGCCTGCCTGACCTGCTACGACGCGACCACGGCCCGTTGGCTGCAGCGGGCGGGCATCCCCCTGCTGCTGGTCGGCGACACGGCGGCCGAGATGATCCTGGGCGAGCCCGGCACCATCCACGCACCGCTGGACTTCATGCTCGTCATCACCGCCGCGGTCAAGCGTGGAGCACCGAACACGTTCGTCATGGGCGACATGCCCTTCGGTTCGTACCAGTGCGACGACGCGGAGGCGATCCGGAACGCGGGACGCTTCCTCACCGAAGGCCGGGCGGATGCGGTGAAGTTGGAGGTCGACGGACGATTCACGGAACTTGTGTCGAAGCTCTCCCGTGCCGGCGTCCCCGTCGTCGCCCATCTCGGATCACGACCCCAGGCCGCCAAGCAGGAAGGTGGTTACCGGGCCGCCGGGCGGACACCGGAGGCGATGGAGCAGATCGTCCGCGATGCGGTCGCGATGGAAGGGGCGGGCGCAGTGATGCTGCTGCTGGAAGCCGTTCCCAATGAGGTTGCGCAGGCCGTGGTCGACGCGACCACCGTTCCCGTCATCGGCTGCGGAGCGGGAACCGCGTGCCACGGACAGATCGTCGTGACCCAGGACATCCTGGGACTCACCGACTGGCAGCCGGCGTTCGCCCGACCGATCTGCGAACTCGGAGACACCCTCATGGATGCCGCCCGGGAGTGGATGCGGAAGGTGACCGGGAATGAACTCGGGGACCATCCCTACCGCATGAAGGGATCGGATGCCCCGGGCCCCGCGACCCCGGGAACGAACCCCGACATCCGGGAATCGACCCCCTCCTGAGCCTCCGGAGGCTCGAGACCCGAAGCGACCGGAAATTCACTCCGCGAAACGTGATCGCGCGTATGCTCAATGGTGGAGATTCCACCAATGAACCACTTCCAACGAATCCTCGTCACGGCCCTGATCACGACCGGCCTGGCGATGCTTCTCTCGATCACCATGCTCCCCATCCTGGAGAACATGGATCGGAAACATCGCTACCAGGAGACCGTGACCACCGTCCGCCAGGCGGGTCTGCGACTGAACGCACTCCCCGGCACCGACGGTGCCCGGGAGGAAGGTTCCGGCGTGCTCGCCGAACTGAGCCGCGCGACCACCGACATCGCCGACTTCGTGCGGCCGTCGGTCATCCACGTGACCGGCATCCAGTTCGTGGAGGGACGATCCATCCCGATGTCCACGGGTAGCGGCTGGGTCTACGACGACCGCGGCCACGTGATCACGAACCTCCACGTGGTCGAGGGCGGGGACGACTACGAAGTCCAGATGTACGACGGCGAGATCCGCAAGGCGACCCTGGTCGGCGGAGATCCGACCACCGACATCGCCGTGCTCCGGATCGACCCGGAGAACATCATTCCGGCGACCCGACGTCCCCTGGACCAGCGGGTCCAGCAGGGGGAACTCTGCTTCGCCTTCGGCTCTCCCTTCGACTTCCGGTTCTCGATGTCGAGCGGGATCGTGTCCGGCCTAGGACGGTTCGTCGGCATGTATTGGCGAACGGGACGACGAATCGGATTCGAGAACTTCATCCAGGTCGATGCGGCCATCAACCCGGGTAATTCCGGAGGTCCGTTGACCGATCACCGAGGGCACGTGATCGGCATGAACACCGCGATCGCGACCAACGACGACGACGGGCAGTTCGGAGGCATCGGCCTGGCCATTCCGCTGGACATGATCGAATCGGCCGCCAACCAGCTGATCGAGAGCGGCGTCGTGCGCAAGGGATTCCTCGGGGTCAGTGTCCTCGATCAGAACGATCTGATCGCCAGGATCGTGGGTGCTCCCCAGCGGTTCCGCGGCGACGGCGTGCTGGTGCATGCACTCGACCGATCCCATCCCGCCGCGAAGGTCGGCCTGCGGATCGGAGACGTCATCACCACCTACGACGAGGAACCCGTCGCGACCGCCGACGATCTGGAACGGGCCATCCATCAGGACGACGATCTGCTGATGGAACTCCGGATCTGGCGCTACGCGGACGAGGGATCCGACTGGGAGGATCTGGTCGTCACGCGTACAAACGGAACCGGACGGATCGGATTCGACGTGATCGCAATCAGCGAACGGATCGGTGACCTGCACCGTGCCCGCGGATACACGCGTCGCGGGGTGGTGATCGCCTCCACGCAGCAGGGTATGCCGGCACGCAGCGCCGGCATGGAGCCCGGAGACGTGGTGCACCAGGTGAACGGGGTCGAGGTCCAGTCGGTCCGCCAGCTCCAGTCCTCGATCTCGTCGATTCCGCCGGGGCAGACCGCAACGGTGCAGGCGTGGAGATTCGACCACGCGTCGAACGAGTGGAAACCCGTCACGTTCGAGATCGAGCTCTCGCAGTTGCAGTAGGAATGGGGTACAAGGGTTTCAGGATTCCTCCATGCCCGAACCCGCCGTGCCCCCCCAGCCCCTGCTCGAAGTCGATGGTCTTCGCGTCCAGTTCCCATCCACTCCCCGACCGGTGGTGAACGATGTGTCGTTCACCCTGCAGGCCGGCCGGACCCTCGGTCTGGTCGGGTCGAGCGGGTGCGGAAAGACCACGCTGGCCCGTGCGGTGCTTCGACTTATTCCCGCCCTGGCCGGACGGGTGATCCTGGAAGGCACCTCCCTGCTCGAACTGTCCGAGCGGGCACTGAAACCGATGCGGCGAAGGATGCAGATCGTGTTCCAGGATCCCGGGGGATCCCTCAACGGGCGCATGCGGGTCGGTGACATCGTGGGTGAACCACTGCTGGTGCACGATGCGGCCCGGGGATCGGAACTGCGCGACCGGGTCGTCACTCTGCTGGAGCGGTGCGGCCTCGATGCGGACGCCGCGGAACGGTATCCCCATTCGTTCTCGGGCGGACAGAAACAGCGGATCGCCATTGCCCGGGCCATCGCCCTGTCCCCCGCCCTCCTGGTCTGCGACGAACCGACTTCGGCTCTCGACGTCTCCGTGCAGGCCAGGATCCTGCACCTGCTGACCACGCTGCAGGCAGAGGACGGCATGGCCTGTCTCTTCATCACCCACGACATGGCCGTGGTTCGGCATGTCTGCCACGACGTGGCGGTGATGGACGCAGGCCGAATCGTGGAGCGGGGCCCCGTGCCCTCGGTGCTGGACCGGCCGACGAAGGACGTCACCCGTCAGCTTCTGGACGCCGTCCCCCGTCCGAGCGGTATACGATAGGGCTATGCAGGACTACCTCGATCTGCTCAGGGACGTACGGGACAACGGTGTCCGCAAGGACGACCGGACGGGAACCGGAACGCGGAGCGTGTTCGGAAGACAGCTGCGCTTCGAGCTCGACCGCGGATTTCCCCTGGTCACCACCAAGAAGGTGCATCTGAAATCCATCATCCACGAACTGCTGTGGTTCCTCCGCGGCGAGACGAACATCCGTTCCCTGAACGAGGCGGGTGTGCGCATCTGGGACGAATGGGCCGACGAGGACGGTGAACTCGGTCCCGTGTACGGGCACCAGTGGCGTTCCTGGCCGACGCCCGACGGCGGGCACGTGGATCAGGTCCGCCGCCTGCTCGACGATCTGCGATCCAATCCCGATTCGAGGCGGCTGATCGTCAGCGCCTGGAACGTCGGACAGCTCGATCGGATGGCCCTGGCCCCGTGTCACGCCTTCTTCCAGTTCTACGTGGCGGAGGGACGGCTCTCCTGCCAGCTCTACCAGCGGAGTGCGGACCTGTTCCTCGGGGTTCCGTTCAACATCGCTTCCTACGCCCTGCTCACCATGATGATCGCCCAGGTCAGCGGCCTCGAGGTCGGCAGCTTCGTACACACCTTCGGGGATGCCCACATCTACCTGAACCACCTCGAGCAGGTCGACGAGCAGCTGGAGCGTGATCCGCGTCCGCTGCCGACGATGCGGCTCGATCCGAGCGTCGACGATCTCTTCGCATTCCGCTACGAGCACTTCGAGCTGAGCGACTACGATCCCCACCCGCACATCTCCGCCCCCGTCGCGGTCTGAGCCGAGTCCTCCCATGCGCATCTCGATGATCGTCGCCGCCGCCGAGAACAACGTCATCGGTCGTGATGGCGATCTGCCCTGGCACCTTCCGGTCGATCTGCGCTACTTCAAGGACACCACCATGGGCCACCCGGTCATCATGGGTCGCCGCACGTGGGAATCGTTCGACGGCGGACTCCCGGGCCGGCGCTGCATCGTGGTCTCCAGGAACCCCGATCTGAAGCTCGATGGCGCCGAGACGACGACGTCCCTCCGGGATGCGATCGACGCCGTGAACGGATCCGAGGAGGTCTTCATCGCCGGCGGCGGAGAGATCTACCGTCTCGCGTTCGATCTGGCGCACCGGATCCTGCTGACCCGGATCCATACCACGATCGACGGCGACGCGACGTTCCCCCCCCTCGACCCCGACGTCTGGCGCCGAGAAAGCGCGGATCGCCGGGAAGCGGACGACCGGAACGCACACGCGTGCACGTTCGAGACCTGGCTGCGAAGCTGATCCGTCGCCGAACAGCGATGCGAAGAAAGTTCTCGGTTTCCGGCTGCGCGCGTGGTTTCGATGGGATGCTGTCCCGCGGGAAGAGGAGCAGCATGGGCAGAGCCCGGGGGGGAACACGATGATCGTACGAATGGTGGTATTGGCTTCGACGGCGGCGGCAGCGACCTGCGAGGTGCGGGAGCCGCATCTAGGACCGGGCGGATTCACCGCCGACTCGATCAAGGTGAGTCACGACAGCATCAACGCCGATTGCCTGATCGGCACCTTCCGCAACGACAACTTCATCCACTTCATCATCGATCAGGACTGCGACGGCACGGCCGATCTCATCAAGCGCAGCGACGGCGTGATCTACCAGGTGCGGCCGATCAGCGACGGCAAGGGAGCCGTGGATCATTCCATGCTCATGCCGGGGACGTCGGATGCCTTCGCGGACACCACGGCGGACCGCTGGCTGCACACGAACGGCCTGAACGACGTGGAGACCGGTGATCGATTCGTCCGCCCGGTGCGCGTCCACGAACTGTCGACCGGCGGAAACCGGGCCGAGGTCACCATCGGCATGACCTCGGACATGCATGTCCCCTGCTTCCATGCGCACGGCCTGCAGTACCGATGGATCTGGCTGGATGCTCCGGCCTCGGAGATCGACTGCTGGTCGATCCGTATCCGGGGCAGCCTCCGGGACGTGGTGCGATGGCTGCACGAGGCCGGGGTGCGGTCGGTGCGGTTCGGGGGGACGGAACGCGAACGCATGATCCGATGGAACCGCGAGCTGGAGGTGATCGAGGTGCTTCGCAATCAGGTGGTCACCGACCGAATTCCGATCTGACGGCGGACTATTCGTCGTCGCCGCTGCGAATGGCGACGAAGCCGATCAGGGGCTGACCTTCGCCCGGCTGCAGTTCGACGAGCCGGACGGGGGTCGGCTGTCTGGTCCTGAGCAGGCCGCCCGCATTGAACCGCTCGCCGAGGTCGTTCCGGAACTCGAACAGATCGAGCGTGACCCGCTGGCCGGCGCGAAGCCCGTCGATCTCGTGCGCGAACTGCTGGTTGATCCAGATGGTCGAGGCCCCCCATCCGCGATCGGTGGAGTTGACGATCTCGACGGAGGTCCCGTCACGGAAGACCTGGATCGGCAGCGTATCCGTGGTGTGCAGTTCGAAGGGATAGGGTCGGGTCGCGAGATCGGGGTCATAGTTCATGCGGCTGCAGCTGCTGCAGGCCAGAACCAGAACCAGGAACGTGACGCCTCGCGTGATCATGGCCCCATTGTACGGGCTTGATCCCGTTCGGGGTCGCAATACCGACTTCCACTGTTGTGTCGGCCCCGGGTCCATGGGAGACTGGTGGGTCATGTCCGTCGAAATGGAGCCATCCGGAATCGTCAGCCACCCCGTCTCGAGGGCCGTGCCCGACATCGCACGCTCGATCGAGGTCGACCCGAGAATCCGGGAGGTGATCCCCGCCTTCGACGCCCCCTTCTTCCAGGCCGGCCTGGCCGGCTACTCCGACGGTGCGATGCGGCTCATTGCGCGGAGACACGGATGCCCCTACTGCATCACGGAAGCACTCCTGGACATCACCCTGCTCAACGGCGGCAAGGGACGGACCCGCGAGGATCCGGATCTGCTCGCGGAGGAATGCGGATTGGGCGATCCCCACGAGAACCGGCTGGCGGGATTCGACGACCATCCCATCGCCGGACAGATCATGGGGACCGAACCCGAACAGATGGCGCGGGCGGCGGCGATGCTCGCCGACATGCGCTACGACGTGATCGACGTGAATCTGGCCTGTCCGGTCAAGAAGATCCGCAAGCGCAAGCGCGGCGGTCATTTCCTGCTGGCACCGGACGAGGCCCTCGACGTGCTGGCCGCGGTTCGGGACGCCGTGCCGCGGGAGCTTCCCGTGACGGTCAAGATCCGCCGGGGATTCGACGAGGGACCGGAGATGGAGCACGCCTTCCACCGGATCTTCGAAGGTGCGTACGAACTCGGGTGCGCCTGGACCACCGTGCACTGCCGGACGGTCGTGCAGAAGTACAAGGGACCGGGTCGATGGTCGTTCCTCACCGATCTGGTGCGGCGGTATCCGGACCGCGTCATCTTCGGCAGCGGCGACATCTGGACGGTCGAGGACATCTTCCTCATGCTGGAGGTGACCGGGGTCCAGGCCGTGTCGGTCGCTCGGGGATGCATCGGCAATCCGTGGATCTTCCGACAGGCCCGACAGCTCATGGCCGGTGAGGATCCCACACCGCCCACGTTGCCCCAGCAGCGCCGGGCCCTGCTGGATCACTTCGATCTCGTCATCGCGCTCCACGGCGAGCGGGGCGGAGCCCGGATGATGCGGAAGTTCGGAATCAAGTTCTCCGTCCACCATCCCGATCCGGATTCGGTCCGGAAGGAATTCATCACCGTCTCGTCGATCGACGACTGGCGTCGGGTGCTCGACACGCACTACGGCGACGATGATTCAGTCGACGGATGAACGTCGGGCCGCGGCCCGCTGTCCGGACGTGAGACCGGCCTCGAGCTGTTCGACCGTACGCGACTCCAGCAGACTCAGTTCACCCGTCAGTCTGAGATGGGAGGCCCGGAGTTCCGCACTGTCGGGATCCGACTCCAGCACGCGTTCGCCGAGGATGAATCCGTGGTCGGACCGGGCGAGCAGCAGCAGTGTCTCGAATTCCCTGCGAAGCTGGTCGCGTCGGGGCAGATACGAATCCATGATCGCCTGCGCCCGTGTCCGCACCGCCTCGTCCGTGTTCGCGGAGATCCAGTCGAAGATCAGATCGGCCTGGTCCTTCTTGTGCAGCCAGGGGAAGTACTCGGCGCGGGTGCGTACCCGCCACGCATCGGCGAAAGCCGGGCCCCGTTCCGTTCCGAGCACGTAGGCGACGGATTCGATCGCCCACTCGTTGAGCCCATGGAGCACCCGCCAGCGATCGATCCGTCCCCGCATGACGGACATCGACGTCTCGTTGTCCCGTCCGATTCGGGCGATGCGGGCCTCGATCAGCGCCGAGCGTTCCGCGGACGCCGCCGATTCGACATGGCCGTTGACCCGGGTGGCGTACTGGACGATGACGTCCTGAAGGGACGGAAGTCCGTCGAGCTCCTCCGTGCGAAGGAGTTCGATCACATCCAGACCGTCGCCGGCGTAGGTCCGGTCCTGGCCGTTGCGGCGGATCGATTCGAGCACGATGCGTCGTCGGAGATCCCCGAGCGCCCGATCCAACCGAGCCGGATCCGGCGCGGGCACCATCGCCGCGGTGCTTTCCACCAGTTCCTCGAAGAGCCGGTCCGTGTCCGACCAGTTCTTCGTATAGCTGCGCTGGACGGCGATCCGGGTCTCCCGGAGTTCCTCCGATCCCATGAACCCGCGGCCCTCGTAGGCCGCGGCCAGTCGGTCCGCTCCGGCCTCGGTTGCACGCCGCTCGGACTCGGTCTGCAGATCGACCAGTTGCTGGACGTAGTCCTCGTAGAGCATTCTGGTGATCTGGTCCTCATCCTCACCGATCTCGATCTGCCGGCAGTACGCCTCGTAGGCACTGCGGGTCACGAAGGGGTCGATCAGATGTTCAGGGGACACCGGACCCGCTGCGACGGCGGTCGTGATCAGACAAGCGAGGATGGAGACCATGGTGCGCATCGGCATCCATGATAGTGTCGAAGATGCCTTCAGGGACGCGGATGGTGCGACTGGACGACTTCCCGCAGTCTCGAGTGATCCACGTGCGTGTAGATCTGCGTCGTACCGATGTCCTCGTGCCCCAGCAGTTCCTGCACCACCCGCAGGTCGGCGCCTCCCACGAGCATGTGGGTCGCGAAGCTGTGCCGGAGCATGTGCGGATGCGCCTGCTCGATGCCCGCCCGGGCGGCGAGACGTCGGACGATCTGCCACACGGCGACGCGCTCGAGCGGGCGGCCCGTGTTGGACAGCAGCAGATGCCCCTGGTCGCGTCCGTCGTCGAACCGGGCCAGCGTCGGTCGCAGGGACTCGAGGTAGTCGGCCACGGCCTTCCGGGCCGGCTCGCCGACGGGCACCAGACGTTCCTTGCTCCCCTTGCCCATGACGCGAAGCACCGCGATGCGCTCGTCGTATCCGTCGAGCAGCAGTCCGGCGACTTCCGAGGCCCTGAGTCCCGCGGCGTACATGAGCTCGAGCATCGCGCGATCGCGACGCCACAACCGACCCGACGTCTCGTCGGCGGCCTCGAGGAGCGACTTCATCTGCTTCGGAGTGAGCACCCCCGGCAGACGCTTCCATCGCGTGGGGGTCGACAGCGGTGCGGTGGGGTTGGCAGCGACCGTTCCCGATCCTTCCAGGTATCGGAAGAACATCCGCATGGTGGAGAGATGACGTGCGATGCTGCTGGGCTGGAGTCCGCGGTCGCGATGGAGAAACTGCACGTGCTCGGCGAGATGCCGGGGTTCGACGTCACCCGGGGCAACGACGCCCCGATCCAGCAGACCCTGGACCATGGCCGCGAGATCCGATGCATACGCCGACAGGGTGGCCGACGCCAGGCCGGCTTCCACCTGCAGGTAGGCCAGAAACTCACGAACCGGTTGGTCGAAGTGATTCGTCGAGGGCATGTCGCTTGAGGGTGATGATCACCGGCGTGGTCTCGGCCGGTCGAAGATGTGGTTCAGCCTGCAGTTGCCAGTGCACGGAACAGGATCGAAAGTTGCCGACGCACGTCTGCATGGCCCGCCCGAGCTGACCGAGGGTGAACCGGGACCGGCAGCCCCGGTGATTCCCGTTGATGAACGGGCAGCAGTCCCGGTCGGCATCCGTCCCGTCGTGGATCGTGTGTGTGACCATCCTGGCGGCCTCCGTGGCCCTGCGGCATCGCGTCCGTGCGATTCCAACTATCGACCAGCGGAAACATCCGCTCCCAGAAATGGCCATCGGTGCGACCCGATGATCGGCATTTTTTGCGCTTCGAAACCCCCTGGCGCACGAATGAACAGGGTTTGAAGGCCTTCGGGGGGCCTCAGGATGGCCCTGAGGCGGACGGAGTCCGGCACGGAAGTTGCGATGGGTAATGCAGACCCCTCTCAGGGCAAGGAGGCCCACATGCGGGATGAACCGATGAACGAAACCACCCCTCGACTTCGTACCCCGGCTGCGAGGTCGTCCTCCGGTGACCGGACCCTGGCCCGGGAGCTCATCCGCAAGGCCAGACTGGCCACCGCACTGCATCTGGCCCTGCAGGCCGAGCAGCGGGCGACCCGGAAGCACGCCTCATGAACTACGGGCTCTACCAGTCGGCCGGCGGCGTGCTCTCGAATCTCCACGAGTTCCAGGTGATCTCGAACAATCTCGCCAACGCCCAGACCACCGGTTTCAAGGCCGATCTGGCCCTGGCCCAGCAGCGGCTTCCGGCCCGCATCGAATCGGGATCGTTCTCCGATCCCAATCTGCTCCTGGAACGCCTCGGCGGCGGGCAGCTCACGACTCCGACCATGGTCGAGTTCGTGCAGGGCAGCCTCGAGAAGACCGGTGCCTCGGGCGATGCGGCCCTGGAGGGACGCGGCTTCTTCGTGGTCGGACCGGAACGCGGTGCGGACGAGCAGACGGTCGCCCTGACGCGGGACGGACGCTTCACCCTCGATGCGGACAATCGACTGGTCATGTCGACCACCGGCTGGCACGTCCTCGACGAACGAAACCAGTCGATCGAACTCCAACCGGGACAGTTCGAGATCCGCGACGACGGCATGATCATCCAGAACGAACTGGAGATCGCCCGCGTGGCGATCCGGTCGGTCGAACATCCGGATGCCCTCGAGAAGCTCGGCGACGGACTGCTTCGCCCCACCGCCGGCAGCGGTCGCGCGGAGGCGGACGACTCCACCACCGTCCGCCAGGGCTACCTCGAATCGAGCACCGTCAATCCGATCATCGCCATGAAGGATCTCATGGAACTCAGCCGGGCGCTGGAAGCCAACGTCCGCATGATGCAGTACCAGGACGTGCTCATGGGCCAGGCCGCCGGCACGCTCGGAAAAGTGACCTGACCGCACGCTACGACACGAAACGGAGCCGAATCACATGGCATTCACCTCAATGAACGCGTCTTCAACCGGGTTGTCCGCACTCTCCACCTCGCTGGAGGTGATCGCCAACAACCTCGCCAACACCAACACCGACGGTTTCAAGGCCAGCCGGGTGAACTTCCAGGATCTCCTCTACATGGAGAAGCGGCAGCCGGGCATCGAGAACGACATCGGAGACATCTCTCCGACCGGTCTGTACGTCGGCGTCGGAACCCGCGCGTCGGGTACCCAGACGGACTTCGCACAGGGCTCCTCCGTGTTCACCAGCCAGCCGCTGGACGTCATGATCAACGGCGACGGCTTCTTCATGGTCGAGGTCGAGGACACCTGGACCGACGGGTTGGCCTACACCCGGGCGGGCAACTTCTCGCTCAACGCGGAACGCGAACTGGTGATGGCCAACCTGAACGGTCGACGCATCGTCCCGAGCATCGTGGTGCCCTACGACGTACCCGAGACGTCGATCGTGATCACGGACACGGGACTGGTCCAGGTCTCCCGCGGCGCCGAGTTCGAGGAGATCGGACAGCTCGAACTCGCCTACTTCGCCAACAGCGCCGGGCTGCAGCCCATCGGCGAGAACCTCTACGTGGAGACGATCGCGTCGGGCGAGGTGTCCGCAAGCATTCCCACCGAGAACGGACTCGGCAACCTGATCCAGTTCCATCTCGAGGCCTCCAACGTGAATCCGGTGACGGAACTGGTCTCGCTCATCGAGACCCAGCGCGCCTTCGAGATGAACAGCCAGGCGTTGAAGACCGCCGACGAGATGCTTCAGAACGTCACCAACCTCCGACGCTTCTGATCCGGGATCCAAGCCATGACGATCCGACTCCTCACACTCGCCCCCGCCCTGCTCGCCGCATCCGGCGCGTTCGGAGACTCCATCGTGCTGCTGGACACCGCGCACGTGAGCGGATCCGGTTCCGTGATCCGGTTGTCGGACGTGGCCCGACTGGACGGCGCGTACGCGACGGAGCTTGGAACACTCGAACTCGGATCCGTCGATGCCCGGACGGGACGGACGCTGGAACTGCACATCGGCGACGTCCGCAGCCGCCTGGACGAACACGGCGTGCACTGGGGACGCATCACGCTGAGCGGCCGCAGGGTGCTCATCCGGTCCGACGTCGCGGCCGGGCGGAGCGGACTGCTCGCCATGCAGCCCCTCGACACGACCGCCGCCGGCCTCCAGGCCGCGCCGCGCCGCGCCATGCAGCGCACCATGGCCGACGAGGTGATCGGGGATTCCACGCTGCGGGGCCAGCTGACCAGACGAATCGCCGAGGTGCTCGAAGTCGAAGCGAACCGGTTGCAACTCGATTTCCCGATCGACCGGAACGGACTGCTCGAGACGCCGTCGGCCGAGGGGCAGTTCGAGATCAAGCTGCTCAACAGCCCCCGAAAGAGCAATCGACTCGAGTTCGAGGTTCGGCGCTGGAGCAACGGGGTTCCCTCGAGCCGTGAACTGATCTCCGTCGAACCCGCGATCCGAACCACGATGACCCGTCTCCGCAGCGACGTGCCCCGGGGCCGACCGGTGCTCGCGGAACACGTCGAATCGGTCCAGCAGTGGATGTCACCGCTGGAACGCCACGACCGCATCGCACCGGAATCCATCGACGGCCGGGCCGCGGCGGTTCGTCTCCGCGCGGGCACCATCCTACGAACACGGGATCTCAAGCAGCCCCTGCTCGTGCGACGCGGCGACGATGTCCGCGTCAGCTGCCTCGTGGGAGGCGCCGTGATGACGCTGCGTGCCACCGCCGAATCGGGCGGCGTGGCCGGAGAGACCATCACGCTCCGCAAGGGCCGGGAGCGACAGACCTTCAACGCCCGGATCACCGCTCGCGGTGAGGCCGTGCTCGAACTCGACACCGCCGCACGCGTCGCCGACGCATCCTCGGGAGCCAGACCATGAACCCATACCGATCGATCCGACTTCTGCCGATGCTTCTCGCCGGCCTGGCGACCGCCGACGTCGCGCACCACGCCCCGGGGCATCTGACCACCAGCACCCACCACATCGCACCGATGCCGATGATGGCTCCCGGACAGCTTGGTGCCTCCATGCAGTCCAACCTGACCCTCATGCACGCAAACATGAACGGCGGCATGCACTCCATGGTCGGCTGGAACGGGCTGGGATTCGGAGGCTACGCCGGCTGGAACGCCATGCCCGGCATGATGGCGATGTACCCGACGATGCCGATGGCCGGAATGCAGCCGCAGGTTCCCGTGGCCCCCATCGCCGCGACCGAACTGTCCCCGCTGGCCACCCCGCCGGTGATGCCGGCGGTGCCGATGTCGATCGCGCCGATTCCCACCATGTCCTACATGTCGCAGGCCATGACCGGCCCCTGGGGATCGGTCCTGCTCGACGAGGAGGGACTGCCGATCACCAATCAGCTCGAGGCCACGAGCCTGTTCGCGGTCATGCCGCAGAAGCCCCGGGTCTTCAAGGAGCACGACCTCGTGCAGATCGTCGTTCGCGAGACCACGCGGATCGCATCCTTCCAGGGACTCGAGACCGACAAGGAGTACGGTCTGGCCGGAGGCGTGCGGAACTTCCCGGGGCTGAACAACGCGAACCTCCTGAACTACACGGAGGTCGACCTCGCCGGCGAGAAGGAGTTCGAGGGCGAAGGCGAATACGCCCGCGAGGACGATCTCACCACGCGGCTGACCGCCGAGGTCGTCGAGATCCTGCCCAACGGCAATCTGGTCCTCGAGGCCCGGACCCGGATCAAGACGGACGACGAGGAGATGTTCACCCAGCTCACGGGCACCTGCCGGCCCGACGACGTGACGGCGGCGAACACGATCCTGTCCAACCAGATCTTCAATCTCGAGATCGAGAAGCTGCACTACGGAGAGGTCCGCAATGCGGCGAACAAGGGGATCCTGGCCAAGATCCTCGATGCGGTCTTCGCGTTCTGATCACGACAGTTCGATGCGACGGTCGAAGAAGCGCAGCGACGCCGCCTCCTTCGCCATCCCGAGCGTCTCCTCCGCGATCGCATTCGCCTTGCGGCTGCCCTCGCGGAGGATGTCGACGATGTCGTCGTCGGAAGCGAACCGCTCACGTCGCTCCCGCATCGGTTCGAGCAGTTCGTTGATCGCGTCGACGACCGCCATCTTGACCTCGCCGTCCCCGATGTTGTCGCCACGACCGTACCGGTCCCGCAGGTCGGCGACCCGGTCCGGATCGTCGATGAACGTCTCGACGTACTGGAACAGCGGATTCTTCGCGGGATCGGTCTCACCGGGTTCGTCCGGCTGGCGGCTGTCCTGACCCGTGTAGATCTTCCCGATCTTCTTCTTGACCTGCTTGGCCGTGTCGCGGATCTCCACCGCGTTGCCCAGCGACTTGCTCATCTTCTGCTGTCCGTCGATGCCGACCAGGCGACCCACTTCACCGACGTCCGCGACGGGGATGGGGAACACCCCGCCCAGCGATTCGTGCTCCTCGTCCGGCGCCTTGTCCGGAACGCCGCAGTACATCTTGTTGAAGCGACGGGCCACCTCGCGGGTCAGTTCGATGTGCGGGACCTGGTCCTCTCCGACCGGGACCGCGTGGGCACGGAAGGTGAGGATGTCGGCCGTCTGTCCGACGGTGTAGAGGGGAAATCCGAACGAGTAGTTGTCCTTGAGACCCTTGACCTCGAGTTCGTCCTTGAGGGTCGGGTTCCGCATCACCCGGTTGTAGGGGAGCAGCATCGAGAAGAGGTACGTGAGCTCGGCGATCGCCGGAACCTCGGTCTGCAGGAAGATCGCGCAGCGGTCGGGATCGATCCCCATGCAGAGCGCATCGCGGACGACCTCGATGGAGTCGCGGCGGATCTCGTCGGCCCGGTCGGCACGGGTGGTGTAGGCGTGCATGTTGGCGACCAGGAAGAAGCAGTCGTGGGTGGCCTGCATCTGCACCCGCCGCTTGACCGATCCGACCCAGTGGCCGAGATGGAGATTGCCGGTCGGGGTGTCGCCGGTGAGAACACGATGTCCGGTGGCCTGCGTTGTCATGCGTGGCAGTGTACCGGGTGGCTCACGAGAGCGATGCGAGCAGGAGATTCGCCGCGTTGTAGCCCGCGTGCATGATGACCGGCGCAACGAGCCGACCGGTCCGGGCGTGGACCCAGCCGAGACCGAGGGACAGGACGAAGAGGCTGACCAGTCCCTCCGTCGTGGCCACGCCGCCGTGCATCAGGGCGAAGAGCACACTGGTGATCACGATCGACATCCAGGCCGAGCCGTTGGTGAGCGTCCGGTGTCTCCGCAGCGACTCCTGCAGCAGCCCCCGGTAGATCGTCTCCTCGACGACCGGTACCGCGAACACGATGAGGGCCATGAGTCCCCAGCGCCAGCCGTCGTCCCCGGCACCGTCGAGCAGCACGAGGGTGCGGTGGGCGAAGTCCGGCGGCGGTTCACCGGTGAACCAGAACCGCATCATCGTGCCGCCGAGCAGGATCGACTGCACCATCGGAAAGAAGATCACCAGGGTGACGAAACCGACCCCGGCCGAGACCAGGAACGAAGGACGGGTGTCCTCCTGTCCGGGCGGACGTCGCCACCACCCCGGCATGGCCAGCAGGACCGCACCCATCGCGGACAGCGAAACGAGCTGCAGGATGGTGAGCGCCCGGACGGACTGCTCGGGCGATTCGGAATCCGTGCCGGCGACGGCAAGCACGATCTGCGCGGCCACCGCGCCGGCGATCAGCGTCAGCAGCACGAACGTGTACCCCGTACCCGGACTGAACGTCCACGGAAACCGGGGAAGCCGACCCAGTCTGGCACCACGCGACGACCAGAAGAGCAGCGCGGCGACGAGCCCCAGGGGCATGATCCACCAGCCCCCCTGCAACCAGTCGGCTGCGACGGATTCAGCCGATGACCGCACCGGCGGTGGTGACTCGGTGTAGGCTGTCGCAGTCGAGCAACACACCATCGCGAGCAGGCTCATGCCCGTCACCCTTGAAGCAATCGCCGAGCGCACACGTGAAACGGTCGATGCCGCGCGTCGCGAGCGACCGCTCTCGGCGATGCGGGAGCAGGCGGAGGCCGCTCCGGTTGCCCGATCGCTGTACGACCGCATGACGAGGGACGACGGTTCGGCGCACGTCATCGCGGAATGCAAGCGGCGAAGCCCCTCCGCGGGAACCATCCGTGCTGACTTCGATGCCGTCGACATCGCCCTACAGTACGAGAATGCGGGCGCAACGGGTATATCCTGCCTGACGGACGAACCGTTCTTCGGTGGTTCGCTGCAGGATCTGGCGGCCATCCGCGGCGCCGTGGGCCTGCCCGTTCTCAGAAAGGACTTCCTCGTCGATCCGTACCAGATCTGGGAGGCGAGGGCCTCGGGAGCGGATGCGGTCCTGCTGATCGCGGAACTCCTCGACCCCCTCCTCCTGGACGAACTCGCCGGCATCGCCGGCTCCCTGGGCATGACCAGCCTGATCGAACTCCACGGCCCCGACCAGCTGGACAAGGTGCTCCCCCGCATCGACGAGGGACGTCTGCTGGGCGTGAACAACCGAAACCTGCGGACGATGAAGACCGACATCCGCCACGTGACGTCGATGCTGGAGGATCTGGCCGATCATCTCCCGCGCGTGGTGTGCGAATCGGGCATCCGCAGTCACGACGACATCGAGGCGCTCCGGTCCCACGGGATCCGGAACTTCCTCGTGGGGGAATCCCTGCTGAAGCAGGACCATCCCGGAACTGCCCTGCGGACGCTGCTGGGCGGAAACGGATAACCCATGGCCTCCGGAAGCGAACAAGGAAGATCGACGCGCCGACGCATCAGGCGACTGCTCCGAAGCACGGTGCGATGGATCATGCCGCCGCCGAAGATGTCCAAGACCACGCCGTGGTCCGTTGCGGCGGACTGGGCGCTGCTGCTGACGCTGCTGCTCACCGTGAGCATCATGGTGCTCTGCAGCCGAATCTGCACCACCACACCGATGGCCTCCGGTGAATCGCCGGTGGCCATGATGCCCGACGGGTCGTACACCCTCGACGGAGGCGAGTTCGATCCCGTGGTCGGCAGCGTGCAGTGGAAGGGCGTCGCTCGCGAGTGCGGCTGGCCGTTCCCGATCCTGAGACAGGCGATCCCGATCACCGCGAGCTGGACACTCGACGATCCCCCGGAAACCGTCGCCTCCCGGACCGTTCCGGCCGACCATCCACTGGCGGCGGCGATCGATCGGGAGTTGTCGGAACGCACGCTGCCCGACTGGTACACGACATCGATCCGGACCCACGGCGACCAGGTGGGTGATTCGGTCCTGCTGTGGACGAACGCGATCTTCTCGCTCGGATTGATCTGGCTGGTGCTGTACGCCATCGCCCGGATTCCGATGGTCTTCCTGCGGGCCGGACTGATGATGCGCCGGCGGATCGTGACCGGCGTCGAGACCCGACGCGACCGGTCCGGTCGCTGCCTGCAGTGCGGGTACAACCTCAACGGCCTGGAGATGGCCGAACGGTGTCCCGAATGCGGGGCGCTCCTCTGGTAACCTGTCGGTCATGAGCGAACACGTCCAACTCGAGAACGAACAGGGCATCGTGCGACTCGAACTCGATCGGCCCGACAAGCACAACGCGTTGTCGATCGGTCTGATCGATGCCCTGAACGACGCCATCGGAACCATCGAGGAGCAGGACGACATCCGGGCGGTCATCCTCGGCGGACGGGGTCGATCGTTCTGCGCCGGAATGGACCTGCAGGGCGTCCTGGACGACGCCGAAGCCATGGCCGGCATGCTCAAGGGACTCTCCGTCGCGATGCGCCGGTTGCGAAGGCTCCCGGTTCCCGTGATCGCCCGCGTGCAGGGCGCCGCCGTGGGTGGCGGATGCGGCCTGTGCGTGGTGGCCGATTTCGCCCTCAGCCATCCGGAAGCGAAGCTCGGATATCCGGAGGTCGGACTCGGCGTCTGCCCCGCCGTCGTGGCTCCCTGGCTGGTCAGACGCATCGGCGCCGGGCCGGCCCGGGAAATGCTGCTGGCCGGCGGCACGATGACGGGTGAGGACGCTCTCCGGCGTGGTCTGATCACCGCCCTCCATCCCCGGGAGGAACTCGAGGATGCGGCCATGGATCTCGCCCGGCACCTTGCCAAGGGGGGAAAGAATGCCATGGCGGTCACCAAACAGTGGTTGAACGAACTCGATGGATCTCTGGATGACGACCCGCTGGACCGGGCCGCGGAACTCTCGGCGGAGGTAATTGCCACCGATGAGGCCCGCGAGCGGCTCCAAGCCGTCTTCAAAGGCTGATTTCAGCCCCCTCAGGGCCCCTGGCTGTGGATTTGGGGTGCCTTCGAGCCCTACCCGAATGGTCCGAAATCGCTAGAATGTCGTGTTCGGGACCTCCTGATGCGGCCGGCCGTTTCACGTGCCACGCCACTCCTCCCTTCTACAAGAAGGATCGGGCCGGTTCCCCCGCAACTCCCCGCTTCCCGGGGCCCAGCGGCGTACAAATCTAGGGCAGCCCGATCAGGGCCCATTCTCCTCCCGGAGTCGACTGACGAATCCTCATGACCACTGCACTCACCTCCACTCCGCTGCCATGCACGCGATCAGAGGACGGCATCGTGTCCATCCATCTTGCCGCTCAGGATCGACCGGTGGTCATCCTCGACACCACCCTGCTGGGTGCGCTCGAGACCACCCTCGATGCGGTGATCGCAGCGGCGGACGAGGCCCCACTCCGGGGTGTGATCCTGCGGAGCGACTGCCCCCGGGTCTTCGTGGCCGGGGCGGATCTGGTGGAGATCGACGGTCTCGGGGACGACGCCCTGCTCGACTACCTCGCCGAGGGAAGCCGCATCTTCTCCAAGCTCTCCTCGCTTCCGTGCCCCACCGTCGCCGCCGTCGATGGAGCGACGCTCGGAGGCGGTCTTGAGATCGCCATGCACTGCGACGGCCTGGTGGCGACACGACTCAGCGCATCCGGCAAGCCGTACCCGATCGGACTTCCGGAATGCTCGCTGGGCATCCTTCCCGGCTGGGGCGGCACCCAGATGCTGCCGGCCAGAATCGATCCGCTGACCGCGATCCGCATGACGGTCGGCGGAACCCCTTCGACCTCCGATGACGTGCCCGAGGGGCTGGTCGATCGGTTCGTCGACGACGCCTCCCAGCTGCCCTCCGCCTGCGTGGAGTGGCTCGAGGCGCACCCGGGGGCGGATCGCCCCCACGGAACCCCGCGTTGTCTCGATCACAAGCACCCCGGAACGGTGCAGGCTGCGATCGAGCACGCACGTCAGGAACTCGAGGACACGCCCGAACTGCGGGCCGTCCTCGACTGCATGGAGATCGGACTTCGCGACGGGTGGCACGATGCCATCCGGGCCGAGCAGCGGCATCTCGTCGCGCTGCGGGGCACCGAAGCGACCCGTGCGAAGTTGGAAGCCTTCTTCAGCAAGCAACGCTGAATCCAGGAGCAGTAACCCGTGGCCAAGAACGAACTCACCGACAAACTGAAGAACATCTCCGCCGAAGATCGCAAGCAGATCGAGCAGGCCCAGGAGATGCTGGGACCCGACCCGGAGACCATGGGATTCATCAAGAATCTCTTCTGGGGCAACTTCCGGTCCGAACTGGTCTTCCCCTTCCCCGAGGAACCGGCCGACGAGCGGGCCCGCTGCGACGAACTCCTGTCGAGACTCGACGAATACCTCCGCAACGAGCACCCCAGCATCGAGATCGACCAGAATCAGGAGATCCCCTCCTGGGTCATCCGGAGACTGTTCGAACTCGGTGTGATGGGCATGATCATCCCGCAGGAGTACGGCGGCGGCAGCTTCGGAATCACCAGCTACAACCGGATCCTGGAGCGGATCGGCCAGAGCTGCGGATCCACCGCGGTCCTGGTGTCCGCCCACCAGTCGATCGGATGCGGCGCGATCAACCTCTTCGGCACCGATGAGCAGAAGCAGTACTGGCTTCCGCGCATGGCCGAGGGCACGCTGAGCGCATTCTGCCTCTCCGAACCGAACGTCGGCTGCGATGCGGGCGGACAGGAGACCCGTTGCACCGAATCGGAGTGCGGCGAGTACTACATCATCAACGGTGAGAAGAAGTGGGCCACGTCGGGCGCGCTGTCCGGAATGTTCACGGTGATGTGCAAGCACGACCTCACCGATCCCCGGACCGGAAAGACCAAGACCAAGGTCACCGCGCTGATCTGCACGCCGGACATGGAAGGCATCGACATCTTCAGTCGGAACCGTGCCAAGTGCGGCATCCGGGGAACGTGGCAGGCGCGGGTCCGGTTCACCGACGTGAAGGTCCCCAAGGCCAACCTCCTGCACCACGAAGGTCGCGGATTGAACGTGGCCCTGACCTGCCTGAACTACGGCCGGTGCACCCTGTCCGCGGGAATGGTGGGAGCGGGACGCTCCGCGTGGCTGCAGGCGCTGAAGTGGGCCCAGACGCGACACCAGTTCGACCGCCCGCTCGGCAAGTTCGATCTGGTCCGTGACAACCTCGCAACCATGTCCGCGTACGTCTACGCCATGGATTCCATGCTCTACCTGACCACCGGCATCGTCGATCGCGACGACGAGGACATCATGCTGGAGACCGCCATCTGCAAGGTCTTCTGCTCGGAGATGGGATTCCGTTGCACCAACCTCGCCATGCAGGTCATGGGCGGCGAAGGCTACATGACCGAAAATGAACTCGAACGCCTCTGGCGCGACTCGAGGATCAACACCATCGTCGAGGGAGCCAACGAGGTCATGCACGCATTCGTGTTCGCCTACGGCTCGAAGCAGCTCGGCGAACACATGCTCGCCGTGAAGAGTGCACCCTGGAAGCGGCCGCTGACCGCTCTGAAGATCGCATCGCAGCTGTTCCTGGGCATCCGCCCGGCCGCACCGGCCGTCGACGGACTCGATGCGTCGCTGCGTGGACACACCCGGACGATCGAGGGACTGGTCCGGGAGTTCAGTCATCAGGTCAAGACCATGTTCAAGGTCCACGAGGAGGGTCTGATCACCAATCAGATGATCCAGCGTCGACTGAGCTCGATGGTCATCTGGATCCACGCCATGGTCTGTTCGCTCAGTCGACACGACCGGGACATCCGGTCGGGAATGGATGCCGACGCCCTGAAGCGGGATCGGGCCGTGGTCGACCACATCTGCGCCATTGGAACGCACATGTTCAACGAATGCCTCCGCGGACTGCGGACCAACACCGACGACACCATGCGGACGGCCGCCGATGCGACATGGGATCTGCTCGAAACCATGCCCCATTCAGACTACATTGTGCCCGAGAAGACTCCCGACGAGACCGCCCTGGGCAACGGCCGGGTCACCGATCAGAGCCACATCCAGCAGTTCGGAAGCGGTTCGATCGCGAAGGAACTCGATAAAGAGCGTGTGAACGAACACGCCAGCGTCGATTGAGAGCACGGAAGGAAGCACATGAATCTCATCGAGGAAATGACGACCCGGGGACACGAACGCGTCTGCGTTCATCATGATCCGGACTCCGGCCTCCGGGCCATCATCGCCGTGCATTCCACCGCGCTGGGCAACGCCCTGGGCGGTACCCGGCGGTGGCACTACGACTCCTACGATGCGGCTCTGCTCGACGTCCTCCGCCTGTCCCGCGGCATGACCTACAAGGCAGCCTGCGCCGGCCTGGACATGGGTGGAGCCAAGAGCGTCATCCTGCTCGATTCCCCACGCCAGACCCCCACCGAAGCCCAGGCCCGGGCCATGGGACGATTCGTCGATTCATTCAACGGCGACTACATCGCCGCCGAGGACGTCGGAGTCAACGAGCAGTTCGTCGACTGGATGGCCATGGAGACCGACCACGTGATGGGCGGCACCGGTGAAGGTCAGGGCGGCGATCCCTCCCCCCACACCGCACTGGGCGTGTTCCGCGGCATGCAGGCCTGCCTTCGACACGTCGGAGAGAGCCAGTTCGCCGGACTCACGGTCGCGATCCAGGGGGTCGGAAGCGTCGGAGCGCATCTCGCCCGGATGCTGCACGAGCACGGTGCCGAACTCGTCGTGGCCGACATCCATCAGAACAGCGTCGATGAGATGGTCGGCAAGTACGGAGCGCGTGCGGTCGGTACGGACGAGATCATCGGTGCCGAATGCGACATCCTCGCCCCCTGTGCCCTGGGCGCCGTCATCGGCCCCGACAACATCGATTCCATCCGGGCCCGAATGATCTGCGGAGCTGCGAACAACCAGCTGGTGGATCACGATCGGGATGCGGCCGCCCTCCGGAAGCGGGGCGTGCTGTACGGACCCGACTTCATCGTCAACGCCGGCGGACTCATTCATCTGGCCGGACTCTACCTCGGTCTGACGCCTCCGCAGCTGGAGGCCAAGATCGACGACATCGAGTCGACCACGCTCCGGATCTTCGAACTGACCGATCAGCACGAATCGACGGCCCACGCCGCCGTGGCCCTGGCCGAGGAACGGATCGCCACCGAGCGGTCCCGGGAGGAGACCCATGCCGGTTGAACCAGTCTTTGAAACCAAGATCGATCGGGTCACCATCCTCGATGAGCACGGTCGGTTCGATGAGGAACTCGGCGCCGGTCTCATTCCCGACGAAGACGTCGTCGAGCTGTACAAGCACATGACCACCTGCCGGCATCTCGACGAGATCGCCTTCAAGCTGCAGCGAAGCGGTCGGATGGGCACCTACCCGGAGAACCGCGGCCAGGAGGCCACCTCGCTCGGTGCGGCCTACGCACTGCGACCGGACGACTGGCTCGTGACCTGCTACCGGGAGAACGCCGGACTCTTCTGGCGGGGACTCCCCATGGAATACGTCCTCCTGCACTGGATGGGCGACGAGCGGGGCAACCAGATTCCCGAAGGACTCAACGTGACGCCGCTGGCCATTCCAATCGGAACACAGATGCTGCACGCCACCGGACTGGCCTGGGCCAGCAAGTACCGGGGCGAGGACGGCATCGCCTGCACCTTCTTCGGCGACGGAGCCACGAGCGAGGGCGACTTCCACGAAGCCATGAACTTCGCGGCCAACCTCGACATCCCGGTCGTCTTCTTCTGCCAGAACAACTGCTGGGCGATCTCGGTCCCCACCCGGATCCAGTGCTCCGCTCCCACCATCGCCCAGCGTGGACTGGGATACGGCATGGACTGCGTCCAGGTCGACGGCAACGACATCTTCGCCGTGGTGAAGGTCGTGCGCGACGCCGCCGAACGGGCGCGGACCACCAACCGCCCCACCTTCATCGAGGCGATCACCTACCGGTTGGGAGACCACACCACCGCCGACGACGCCCGTCGCTACCGCGACGAGGAGGAGGTCGAGATGTGGAAGCTGCGGGATCCGCTGATCCGGCTCCGGGGATGGCTCGACGCCCGCGGTCTGTGGGACGACTCGAAGCAGGCGAAGCTGCTCGAGGACGCCGACGAGCAGATCAACGCCGCGGTGCAACGGGCCAACGACATCGAACCGATGCCACCCAGCGAGTTCTTCGCCCACATGTACAAGTCCATGCCGGCAAACCTGCAGAAGCAGATGCAGACGATGCGAACCAGCAGTCTCGGCCGCAACCCCGAAACCGCGGACCAGTCCGCGACGGCCTGACCGACCCCGGAGCCCACCCCAATGGCAAACCTCACGCTTGTCCAAGCAATCAACCTCGCCCTGATCCAGGAAATGGAGCGGGACGATCGCGTGATGATCCTCGGTGAGGACGTCGGTCCCAACGGCGGCGTCTTCCGGGTGACCGAAGGACTGCACAAGCGGTTCGGCGAACACCGGGTGGTGGACACCCCTCTGGCCGAGTCCGGAATCATCGGCACCGCGGTCGGCCTGGCGATGGGCGGCCTGCGTCCGATCGCCGAGATCCAGTTCGAAGGCTTCCTCGGACCCGCCTACGACCAGATCTGCACGCACGCCGCCCGCATGCGGACCCGGACCCGCAGCGCCCTGACGGTGCCGCTGGTGATCCGGGTTCCCGTCGGCGGCGGCATCCACGCTCCCGAGCTGCACAGCGACAGCCCGGAGGCGATCTACACCCACAACCCCGGACTCAAGGTGGTCATGCCCAGTTCGCCGCGGGACGCGAAGGGACTGCTCCTGAGCGCGATCCGCGATCCGGATCCGGTGATCTTCTTCGAACCGAAGCGCATCTACCGCGCCTTCCGCGAGGAGGTCCCCGAGGATGAGTACACCGTTCCCATTGGCGAGGCCCGGGTGGTCCGGAAGGGATCCGAGCTCACGATGATCTCCTGGGGCGCTTCGGTCATCCAGTGCATGAATGCGATCGAAGCCTCCGGTCGGGACATCGAACTGATCGACCTGCGGACCATCGCTCCGTTCGACATGGAGACGGTGTCGGCCTCCGTCCGACGGACGGGACGGGCGATCGTGGTCCACGAGGCCCCGCTCTCCTGCGGACTCGGAAGCGAAATCGCCTCCCGGATCATGGAGGAGTGCTTCCTGCACCTCGAGGCCCCGGTCCAGCGGGTCACGGGCTTCGACACCATCATGCCCTACTACAAGCTCGAACTCGAGTACCTTCCGGACGCCGACCGCATCGGCAAGGCGATCAACGAGATCGTCGCCTACTGAATTCCTCCTGCACACTGAAGCACCATGGTCATCAAGCAACCGGACGACAAGTCGCACTTCATCCTTCCCGACCTCGGAGAGGGTGTGCACGAAGCGGAACTGATCCGGTGGCTGGTCGCCCCCGGCGACACGGTCACCGAACACCAGACGCTCGCCGAGATGGAGACCGACAAGGCCCTCGTCGAGGTTCCCAGTCCCTGGAGCGGCGTCATCAAGGAACTGCACGGCAAGGAGGGGGAGATCCTCAACGTCGGCAACCCGCTGGTCAGCTACCAAGTCGGAGGAGCCTCCGACCCGGCCACCGCACCCGCTGCGGCCGCCGTGGTCGAGGAGGAGTCCGAGGACGCAGGCACCGTCGTGGGCAGCGTCGACTCCAGCCTGTCGATTCCCGCCTCCTTCGTACAGACCGAGGCTCCGGTCGTCTCGAACGCTTCGGGCAAGGCACTGGCCACCCCTGCAGTCCGACGAATCGCCCGTGACATGTCCGTGGACATCGACACCGTTCCCGGTACCGGACGCGGTGGTCGGGTCACCGCCTCGGACGTGCACAACCACGCCAACGGGGCACCGCCGGCACCCGCTGCGGCCCCCACGCCCGTACCCGCTCCGGCTCCGGCCCCTTCGATGCACGCCCAGGTCGGTCAGCATGCTCCGCAGCAGGTACCAGCCCCGAGTGCGGCTCCGGCCATGGAACTGGCCACCCCGGTGGCCCTGCCGCTGGAGGGTGTCGCCGAGCGGATCCCCTTCCGCGGCGTCCGCCGCAAGATCGCCCAGTCGCTCCTCCACTCGGTCCAGACCACCGTCCACTTCACCGTGGTCGACGAGGTCGACGTCACCGAGCTGCAGAAGAAGCGCAAGGGACTCGAGCAGCTGCTGGGCCGCGGACTGAGTCTGCTGCCCTTCCTCATGACCGCGGTCTGCACCGCCCTGAAGCAGCATCCGATCCTCAACGCGAACGTCGACGACTTCGTGGAGGAGATCCACGTCAAGAACGTCATCAATCTGGGCTGTGCGGTCGACACCGAACACGGCCTGATGGTTCCGGTCATCGACAACGCCGATCAGCTCACCGTCGTGCAGCTTGCCGATCGGGTCACGGAAGTGGCCAAGGGGTGTCGCGACCGAAGCATTGCCCGTGAGAATCTCTCGGGGGGAACGTTCACGATCTCCAACGTCGGCAGCTACGGCGGTGCATTCGCCACACCGATCATCAACTACCCGGAGGTTGCGATTCTCGCCGCCGGCCGGGCCCGGGAGCGTGTCCTAACCCGGGACGGTGCCTTCTACGCGGGATGGATCCTGCCCCTGAGCCTCAGCTGCGACCACCGGGTCGTCGACGGAGCCGAAGGTGCACGCTTCCTGAACACCGTCAAGGGCCTGCTGGAATCACCCGGCAACCTGCTGCCCCAGCTCTGAGTTCTCCATCGGTCCCGATGCAGATCGACCCCACCGATGGCGGGGCCGCTTCGTCGTCACGGAATGGTCTCAATTTCGATCAGGGATCGCAGTCGGTGGAATCGATGGTGATCGACCGGCTCGACGACCAGCTGTCGCCCGCTTCGTTCCTGCCCGTGAACAGGGCACTGACCTGCACCGTGGCCGCGAGATCCCGGACCGTGAGCCGGGCGATGAGCACCCCGTTGCTGTCCTGACACGTCTGATCCTGGAACAGGCCCGAGTCACCTTGGGGATTGTCGGGATCGATGAACCAGGAGCCACCGCTGGTGCTGATCGAACCTCCGGACTCGAACGGATCGAATCCGACCCCGATCGAAGACAGCGAGTTTCCGGTCTGATCGAGGAGTCCGATGGTGACGAAGCTGTCGAACTCGACATCCGGCAGGGCGGCGAAGAGCGCGGGATTGATCTGCGCCGAGGTGCTGGAACCGAATTCATTCTGGTAGAAGCTGGTTGTTGACGAAATATTCAGTGGCGATTCTTCAGTACCAGCGACTGCCAAGAGTGTGGATCCGTTCGTCAGGACCGCATAGACATCGACCGTCCAGGTATCCGAATCGTCCATCACCAGATTCTGTCCCACGATGTTGTAGGTCAGACCGATGAGTTCGCAGGGGTTGTCGGAGCAGTCGGTCCCGTCACCGAGGTAGTCGGCGGCACACTCGGCTTCGGTGGTCACCGAGCACGAGCCGCCGACGCAGCAGGCGCCGGTCGCGGGTGCGCATGGATCGGTGGTGCAGTCGGTGTCGTCGCCCTGGTACTCCCCTCCGCAGTCGGCCTCGGTGGTCACGGAGCAGACTTCGGCGACGCAGCAGGCACCGGTCGCGGGTGCGCACGGTTCGCCCGTGCAGTCGGTGTCGTCTCCCTGGTACACGCCCTCGCAGTCGAGTTCGGTCACCACGGTGCAGGATTCGCCGTCGCAGCAGGCGCCGGTCGCGGGTGCGCACGGTTCGCCCGTGCAGTCGGTACCGTCGCCCTGGTACACACCCTCGCAGTCGAGCTCGGTCACCACGGTGCAGGATTCGCCGTCGCAGCAGGCACCGGTCGCGGGCGTGCACGGATCGCCCGAGCAGTCCGTGCCGTCACCGAAATAGGTGTCGGTGCATTCGAGCTCCGTCACCACCTCGCACACGCCGTCGGTGCAGCAGGCACCGGTCGTGGGCGTGCACGGATCGCTCGAGCAGTCGGTACCGACGCCCTGGAACGTTCCGATGAACTCGCAGTAGTCCTCGAGGATGTCGACGCAGAATCCGTCGACGCAGCACGCACCGTATTCGCAACCCGATCCGGCGCACGTCGTCCCGTCCCCCTGGTATTCGGCGTCGAAGGAGAGTCCGGGGATTCCGGGGATCTCCTCGCCGGTGCAGTCCCGCTCGGTGGTGATCCGGCAGCCCGAGAACACGAAGCAGCAGGCCCCCGTGGCTTCCGCAGTGGAGTCGCCGTCGGTGGAATCGCTCGAGTCGGATGAGCCCCCGCCCAGGCCGAGCAGTTCGCATTGTTCGCCCACCCAGGCGACGATTTCATCCTGGGTGTCGATCCCGCTCGGCCACAGTGACTGGTTCAGGAGCACGTTGAAACCGAGCCATTCGCACATCTCGGTGCCCGTCGAGATCCCGGCCGGCCAGGTCGAACTGTCGGACGGATTGAACCGGTCGATGTCGAAACCGGACGACCCGCCGCCGGATCCGCCCAGACCGGAACCACCCAGGAAGGCACCGAGATCGAACTCGTCCTCCACGGGTGCCTCGACGAAGGTGAGCTCGGACACGGTGCCGTCCGAACGCATCAGGAATGCACCGTCGATGAAGAACGGCTGCTGGATGCGACCGGTATCGAATCCGTCGAGACCGATGTTGGTCAGGGACGAACTGAGACTCCGGTCGACCCGCCAGTTCACGGCCCGACGGTTGTCCTTCTGCTGCCAGAACACGTGGGCGTGCCTGGTCACGGCTCCGGTCTGTTCGTTCTCGATGACGAACTCGCCCACACCGATCGGCATGAAGTCCGTCGATTCGATGTCCGCGTACCTCGTCTCGGCGTCGCCGATGGAGGAGGTGAGCGTGTCACGTTCGTAGACGGTGGAGAAGTCCATCTGCCAGACCGCGGTGGCCCCCGACCCCTGATTCCGCATGATCACGTCGGTGCTCGAGGCGTTGCTGTTGAAGTCGGCCCATCCGATCGGAGCCCAGCGTCGTCCCGCGGCGATGATCTCCCCGTCCGGATCACGGACGGAGATGATGCGGTCCGTGACCGTCGGCCGGGCCGGATCCATCTCGTAGATGGCGAGACTTCCCGCCGAGACGTTCCCCCAGAGGATCTCCGCTCCGGGGCTCCGGGGACTGATGTCCCGGGCGGCGAAGGGCTGCCACTGCGTGTTCGGATTGCGCTCGCCGTAGATCGGTGTCACCCAGCGATCGATCTGACCCGGAGCATGGTTCATCCTCCAGACCAGACTGGTTCCGCTGACCTTGTTCCAGAACAGGATGTCGTCGTCCCCATCGGCGTCGAGATCCCCGACGGCCCGGGCCTTCCAGCTCGAGCCGACCAGCTGCGGGACGGTTCCCACCTCCACGACCACTCCGTCCTGGAGGAACCAGAAAGTGCATCGATCACGGCGGTGGAACAGGATGTCCGCATCACCGTCTCCGTCGAAATCACCCACTTTGGTCTCGAACCAGCGGTCCTTCTTGTGGTACTCGAGGTTGGCCCCCGAGGCACGACGGAGCGGCTGGGGCCCGTCGGCGTTGATCACGATGTTGAACTCGGCATCACGTCCGACGATCGGACCGACCGATTCGACTTCGACGGTGGGAAGGTAGCTGTAGCCCCGACCGGCATCGAGAATGTCGACTCCCGAGATCGGACCGGGTCCGCGGATGGTTTCGAGCAGGGCACCCGTGCCTTCATCATCGGGGAACGACCATTCCGGGGTCGAGCTGTAGTCCTCGCCGCCATCGACCACAACGATCGACTTGATTCCTCCGTAGAGATACGCCTGAAACGATGCACCGCTGCCGCAGGAGTTTCCGGGGAAGAACTGCAGATCCGGCGTCTCCGTGAATCCGGCCGGTGACGGCTGAACCGTGGCCGATACGAACTCGCCCGCCGCATTGACCTCGAGGGTGACCGCAGCCGGTTCGCCGTCCGGCGAGAAGGCGAGCAATGCACCATCCCACAGCAGGGGGAATGCGACGGGGTTGCCCCCTGCATCCACGATCGTTCCTTCGGGGTTCCTACGGGGTTCACAGGCAAGACTGCCGTCCGGAAGAAGGGGGAGAATACTGCTGGGGTAGTAGCCCGAACCGGCCGACGTGATGCCGACCTCTGCGAGCTCTCCGGTCGCGGCTCCGCTATCGGCAGTGAGAACGACCGCGTTGAGTCCGGTCCCGCCGGCGGCACCCGGGTCCCGCTCCACGAGCGGTCCGCTGGTGTAGTCGCGACCGGGGTCGAGCACGTTGATGTCTGCAATCGGACCCGTGACTTCCAGTTGGGCCCGGAGGCCTGTTCCGTCGGAACGACTGTTGTCCACCACCAGCCGGTCGTTCGAGAAGTAGTCCCGACCGCCGTCGAGCACGTCGATGCGATCGACGGAGCCGGAGATGTTCCGCACCGTCACCCCGTCGTCGTTGAGGTAGTGGATCATCATGCTGCCGGTCTTCTTGTTCCACCACAGAAGATCGGTGCGCCCGTCCGGCGTGCTGTCGGTGGAATCGAATCCGAAGTCGCCCGTCGCCACCAGCAGCCAGGGAGGGCCCGCCACCTCGCCCATGACGCCCCGGCCCATGGCCAGAACCGCGAGAGCGGACAAAGCACATCCTGTGATTTTCGACATCATGTTCGAGATCCTGGCCGAACGGCTTCGTACGGCCTACCCAGGTACCAGCGGAGGAAGTTCGGCGATTCGTTCTTCTACGCAGCGATCGGGGAAGGGTTCCCCTGATAAACGATACTCGAAGAACGTCGCAGAGCCGTTTGAATTGCCTTCAATATGGGGCTGATCGGCCCGTGAGAGCGGTATTTCCCACATTTCCGCACCAGGCCGGTGCGGAGACTTACCGGACTCTTTTTCATGGGTTTTCGGCGGTCCCGCCGGGATCGTTCGTGGACCGGGAGCGGACCCCCAGCATGCTGACGCTCAACAGGATTCCGAAGACCCCGAGGTAGTTTCCACTGGCCTGGAAGGAGTCCCCGACCGCAGCCACCATCCAGGCGATCAGCCCGAAGAGGGTACCCCCCGCCAGGCCGGATCCGGCCGCGAGCGGCAACGACTGCTTGAAGCACATCAGCAGGACCCACAGCAGCAGCAGAAGACCGGGGATGCCCAGCGTGACGGCCGCGAGCAGGTAGGTGTTGTGCAGCGTGACCCGGTCCCCCCGACCACCGTGCAGGTCCAACCCTTCCGGCATGAAGCGACTGGCGGTACCGGGACCCGTCCCGAGGATCGGATGCTCCTTCAGCACCCCCAGGCCGTAGTCCACCATCTGGATCCTGATGCCGACGCTGCTTTCGGGATCCGACTCGGCCTCCTGATACTCGTCGATGGCGATCGAGAACCGGTCGATCGCCGTGGAGACGACGGACGGGGCAGCGACCAGAACCAGCCCCAGAGTCACCAGCACCATTCCGACCACGAGTCCCAGCCTCCTGCGCGCCTGCGGCAGCAGCACGAAGGTGGTCACCGCCATGACCGGCAGGGCGACGGCAAGGCCCAGGAGCGGTCCCCGGGACAGTCCCAGCATCATGCCGAACAGGGCCAGAGAGAGCGGAGGCAGTGCAAGCAGACAGGTGCGCCGGTCACCGTGCAGTATCAGCTTGAGCCAGTAGCAGATCGCCGTGGCAATGAAGACCGACGTCACGATGGGGTTGTTGATCGCCCCGAACCGGATCGCGGGTTCCCACACCCCGTCCGGCCACTGCAACCACTGCATGATCTGCAGCAGATTCACGACCAGCACACCGGTGAGGTAGGAGCCGATCAGCCACGGTGCATGGCGAAGCACCGGCAGCAAAAGCAGCGGTAGGAGCAGCATCCGATGCTTCTTGATGTCGACCAGACCCGATTCGACGTCCGAGGTCCAGAACAGGCCGAGGGCCATCCACACGAAGTAGGCCAGAATGGCCCAGGTGGATGCCAGCACGAAGACGGATCGGTAGGCGGATCCGATGCGGAACGCCCGGATCACGGTGATCACGACCAGCCCGGCCATGGCAATATCGCGGGGGGCCGTGGCCAGCGGGAACAGGACCAGAAACAGCATCGCCGCGACGAGATGAAACCGGTCCCCCGACGGATCCACCTCGGCACACCAGCGGGACGCCTGGAGCGGCGTACGGGGGGATCTGGGGGATGGAGAAACGGCGGTATCCATGCCTAAGCAGCCTTCAAATCTCGTCTGAGAAGGGAAATCCCCTGAATCGAAGCCCCAAGGCTCGTCCGGCCCCGCCAACGGTATAATCGCCCAATCCAGTCCCGTCCGAACACTCAAATCCCCCTGCTAGGCAGTTGGAGCACCATATGAGCCTATCCGAGACTCCTGACACCGGCACCACCACCACTCCGGCGGACATCCTCCGTCAGCGGCTGGCGGATCGCACGGCCACCATCGGAATCGTGGGAATGGGCTACGTCGGCATGCCGCTGGCCCACGCCGTCCTCGAAGCGGGATTCACGGTGCTCGGATTCGATGTCGACGACCGGAAAATCCTGAACCTCGAATCCGGAACGGTCTACCTGCCGCATCTGGGTGAACAGATGCACACCGATCTGGCCGAGTCGGACCGGTTCGCAGCCACCTCCGATCCCGCACGGCTCGAGAGCGCAGACGTCATCGTCCTGTGCGTTCCCACTCCGCTGGGGAACCATCGCGAGCCGGATCTGGACTTCGTGCTCGAATCGACCCGGATGGCCGCCAAGGTCCTTCGACCCGGCCAACTGGTGGTGCTGGAATCGACCACCTATCCCGGAACGACGCGCGACGAGATGCAGCCCATCCTCGAGGAGACCGGACTCGTGTGCGGGCGCGACTTCTTCCTCGCGTACAGTCCGGAACGCGAGGATCCGGGACGCAAGGGCGTCACCACCAAGGCGATCCCCAAGCTCATCGGCGGCGTCGACGACGTCAGCACGGATCTCGCGATGCTGTTGTACGGCGCCGCGGTCGAGGATGCCCATCGGGTCAGCTCGGCGGAGATCGCGGAATCGGCCAAGATCCTCGAGAACGTCTACCGGGCGGTCAACATCGCCATGGTCAACGAACTGAAGATCATCCTCGACAAGATGGACATCGACGTGTGGGAGGTCATCGAGGCGGCGGCCACCAAGCCCTTCGGATTCCAGGCCTTCTACCCCGGGCCCGGACTCGGTGGGCACTGCATTCCGATCGATCCGTTCTACCTGGCCTGGAAGGCCCGGGAGCTCGGACACACCACGCGATTCATCGAACTGGCGGGAGAAATCAACTCCCAGATGCCCGAATACGTGGTCGCGAAGGTCGCCGAAGCACTGAACACCCGATGCCGTCCGATCCGGGATTCGAAGATCCTGATCCTGGGCATCGCCTACAAGCCGGATGTCGAGGACATGCGGGAATCGCCGGCCGCCACCATCATCGAATTGCTGATGGATCAGGGCGCAGACGTGTCCTACCATGACCCACATTGTCCGAACTTCCCGGAAATGAGACAGCACGACATCGATCTCAACTCCGTTTCCCTCGACGAATCGACGCTCTCTTCGTGCGACTGCGTCCTCATCGTGACGGACCATTCGAACATGGACTACGGCCTGGTGGGACGATGTGCCGATCTCATCGTTGACACCCGGAACGCCATGGACCGAGTCGAGGACGTATCCGCCACCGTCATCAAGGCCTGAACCCCCATTCCATCGAGTCCCACACCATGACCGATCCCATCAATGTCCCCCTGCTCGACCTCAAGCCCCAGTACAAGGCCCTCAAGACCGAGATCGATGCCGCCGTCCAGGCCGTCGTGGACAGTCAGTACTTCATCCTCGGACCGACCGTGTCCGAGTTCGAGGCCAAGTGCCAGCAGTACTGCGAGGCTGAGCACGTCATCGGCTGCGGATCCGGATCCGACGCCCTCCTGCTCGCCCTGATGGCACTCGTCCCAGGGCTTCCCAAGGTCGAAGGACAGGTCATCTGCCCCTCCTACACCTTCTTCGCCACCGGAGGAGCGATCTCCCGGGTCGGACTGACACCCGTCTACTGCGACATCGACCCCGTCACCTACAACATGTGCCCCGAGCATGCGGCCACCCTGGCCGAACAGTGCGACAACCTCGTGGCCATCATGCCGGTCCATCTCTACGGACAGGCCGCCGACATGGATGCCTTCCTCGAGCTCGGTGAGCGGTACGGCGTACCGGTCATCGAGGACGCCGCCCAGGCCCTGGGCACCCGGGACGCACACGGCCACATGGTCGGAACCCGGGGAACGGTCGGAACCTGGAGCTTCTTCCCCAGCAAGAATCTCGGCGGATTCGGCGACGGAGGCATGTGCAGCACCGACGACCCCGACATCGCGGGCCGGCTCCGCATCGACCGCGTCCACGGCATGGAACCCAAGTACTACCACCAGCACGTCGGCGTGAACTCGCGACTCGACGCGCTGCAGGCGGCCGTCCTGTCCGTGAAGCTCGACCACCTCGAATCGTGGCACGAGGCCCGACAGCGCAACGCCGCGTTCTACGACCAGGCCTTCGCCGCCGCCGGCGCGGTCGACAGCCGTACACCGCTCGCGGACGGCGGCTACCCCCTCCGGACGCCGTACGCACTTCCCGCCCCCGCCCGGCACATCTACAACCAGTACGTCATCCGGGTCCCCGCGGACATGCGGGACGATCTCCGGACCCACCTCGGCGAGATGAAGATCGGCACCGAGATCTACTATCCCGTGCCGCTGCACATGCAGGAATGCTTCGCGGATCTGGGCTACAGCCCGGAGGACCTTCCGGAATCGTTCCTCGCCTCGCGCGAGACCATCGCCCTGCCCATCTATCCGGACCTGACCACCGAGCAGCTGGAACATGTTGCCGGAACGATCGTGGCGTGGATCGGTGACCGGGTGGCGATCAACGCCTGATCACGAGGCTGATTCACCCGCATCGGGACGATGCGTACGTTCACGGATCTCGGATTCGATGCGGCTCCGATGGAACGAGAGCGTTTCTCCACCCTCGATCTGCTCACGTCGCAGCCAGAGCCGATCGACGATGTCCATCGCCGGGTTGTACCCGTCGACGAATGATTCCATCCGTCGACGGATGAGGTCGCATTCCATGTCCTCGCAGGACGCGGTGAGCTCCTGGATCAGCGACTCGATCACGTCCCACGGAAGATCGTCCTCGTTGGCACGCAGGATCTGCTTGTGGGACGTGCCCACCGTGTTCTGTCCGATGAGAAGCTCCTCGTAGAGCTTCTCACCCGGACGCAGGCCGGTGATCTCGATCTCGATGTCGCCGTCCGGATTGTCGTTCGTGCGTTCGGAGCGTCCCGCGAGGCGGATCATGCTGCGGGCCAGATCGATGATCTTCACCGGCTCCCCCATGTCGAGCACGAAGACATCGCCGCCGCGAGCGAGCGATCCGGCCTGGATGACCAGCTGCGCCGCCTCGGGAATCGTCATGAAGTAGCGGATGACGCTCGAATGCGTCACGGTGACCGGACCGCCGGCCTGGATCTGCTCCCGGAAGAGGGGAACAACCGAACCGGAGGAATCCAGTACGTTTCCGAAGCGGACCATGCAGAAGCAGGTCGTCGACTGCTTCTTCGCGAGTCCCTGGAGGATCAGTTCGGCCAGACGCTTGGTCGCTCCCATCACGTTGGTGGGACGCACGGCCTTGTCCGTCGAGATGAGCACGAAGGATGTGACTCGGTTCTCGATCGCCGCACTGGCCACGGACCAGGTACCGAGGATGTTGTTGCGTACACCCTGGACGAGATTCTGCTCGACGATCGGAACGTGCTTGTAGGCCGCCGCGTGGTAGATGGTCTGGATTTCGAAGAGCCCGATGATCTTCCCCATGTACGCGCTGTCGCAGACGTCGCCGAGAAGGGCGACGATGTCGATCTCGATCGAGTGCTTCTTCACGACGGACCGCAGTTCGTTCTCGATCTCGTACAGCGCGATCTCCGACTGGTCCACCAGTACGAGACGGATCGGTCCGAGACGGATAATCTGACGGCAGAGCTCGGACCCGATTGATCCACCGGCTCCCGTGACCAGCACCGACTTCGCGCGTGTGCAGCCTCCGAGCAGTTCGGCGTCGGGCTTGACGGGCTCCCGTCCGAGGAGATCCTCGATCAGGATGGGACGGATCTCGTCGTACCGGGCGGAGCCTGCGACGAGCTCCTCGAGGTTCGGAATGGTCGACACCCGGACTTCGTAGTCGCGGAGCCGATCGATGATCTCGAGCCGCCGACTCCGGGAGACGGAGGGGAGGGCCAGGAAGATGTCGCGGGTCCCGAGTTCCAGCAGCTGGTCGAGCCGGTCGGGCGAATAGACCTTCACGCCGCGGATGTTGTCGCCCCAGAGTTCGGGGTCGTCGTCGATGATGCCCATCGGCATGTACTCGCCGCTGTTGACGATGGCGGACACGAGTCTGGCTCCGGCGTCACCGCCTCCGTAGATGAGCACCGGCACCGACTGCGACTGCAGCGACTGCCGGAAGTACCAACGCACGAGGAGCCGGCTTCCGCCCACGAGCATGATCGTGAGCATCCAGAAGATGAGCGGAACCGTCCGGGGGAACAGGGTGGCCTGGGTCACGAACGCCACCAGTGCCATGGCGATCGCGGAGATCGTGACGCCCTGCAGAAGGGAGATGCTGAACCGTGGACCCAGATATCGGATGACGGATCGGTAGAGCATGCAGGATGCGAAGATCGGGATGCTGACCAGGGGCATCACGATGAGAATCCACCACATGGATTGGAACTGCACCGGGACCCACTCCCCCATGCGGATCGCGAACGCGGCCCAGGTGCAGAACAGCACCAGGCCGGCATCGCACACGATCATGATGAATCGCTTGGAACTGCGGGAGAGTTGGCTCAGCCACGTGAACATCGATCCATCATTCTACAACGACGCAGGATGGGAATACACCATTTTCACATGGAGCCGGGAGCGGGCATTATCGGAATCAGCCCATGGGCTTCGCCGGCACCCCGACGACCGTCAGGCCGTCATCGACGCATGCGACGACGGACGCACCGGCACCGATCATCACCCGTCGCCCGATGGTGATCCCGTGTCGAACGGACGATCCGATGCCGACCCAGGTCCCCTCCCCGATCACGACATTTCCGCCGAGGTGCGATCCCGGGGACACGTGGACGAACTCGTCGATACGGCAGTCGTGATCGACCGTCGCACCGGTGTTGATGATGCAGCCGCGACCGACGACCGAACCCGTGTTCACCACGGCGTGCGGCATGACGACGGTTCCCTCGGCGATCGTCGCACCCGTGCTGACGAACGCCGTCGGATCGACAATCGTTGCCAGCGGCACGCCCGCATCCTCGACCAGGACGAAGAGTTCGGAACGTCGTACATTGTCCCCGACCGCCACCACGCATCGATCACCCTCCGCGGCGATGTTCCCGAGATCGGAACACGGACCCAGCACCTCGTACCGGTCCGTACCGGAATCGTCCGGTCGGGGTTCGTTATCGAGAAAGACGATCGAGCGGTGGTCACCACCGCGTTCAGCGACATCCGCGACCACGCGACCGTGTCCACCGAATCCCAGAACAATCAAGCGACTCATTCGTCATTCCCCGTGAACCGTTCCTGGGTCGCGTGTCCCGCCTGCGAGACCTCGGAGACGCGGAAGACCTGCACCAGGGTGAGGACGAGGATGCGCAGGTCGAGCAGCATCCCCCGGTTCTCAACATACCATACGTCCATCTCGAAGCGCTGCGGCCATCCGACCGTGTTCCGTCCGTGCACCTGTGCCCACCCGGTGATGCCCGGCTTCACATCCAGCCGCCGGCGCTGCCGTTCGTCGTAGAGTTCCAGATACTCGGGGAGGAGCGGTCGGGGTCCCACCAGCGACATCTCGCCGCGCAGCACGTTGAACAGTTCGGGAAGCTCGTCGAGACTGGTCGCCCGGAGCATGCGTCCGAGTCGGGTCATTCTCGCGGCGTCGCTGTCGGTTCCCGTGACCATGGTGCGGAACTTCAGGATCCTGAAGTCGGCGCCCCGAAGTCCGTGCCGATGCTGCCTGAACAGCACCGGACTCCCCATCGAGAGCAGGACCAGCAGCGCCACCACCACCATGACCGGAGCGAGCAGGACGATCATGATGGTCGTGATGATCAGTTCAAGCAGCCTGGGCATGACGCATCCGTTGTCGGGCGGGGTTCATGATCCGATGCGGCGGACGGCACCGTCGTCGAGACGGTACTCGTCGCCGGTGTGGGGACAGACGCAGCTCGCACTGCCTTCCAGCGGAAGATCGAGCCGCTCCCCGTACGCACTCATCCAGCCGATGTGCCGTCCGGGCACTCCGACGACCAGCGCGTAGTCGGGTACGTCGCGGTTGATCACCGTGCCGGCACCGACGAATGCATGTTCACCGATCGTGACGCCGCAGACGATGGTGCAGTTGGCACCGAGCGTGGCCCCGCGCCGGACCGTCGTGTCCAGGTACTCGTCCTTCCGCACGACGGCGGATCTCGGGTTGTAGACGTTGGTGAAGACCATGCTCGGACCGCAGAACACGTCGTCCTCGAGAATCACGTTGTCGTAGACCGAGATGTTGTTCTGGATCTTGACGTTGTTGCCGATGCGGACACGGTTGCCGACGAAGACGTTCTGGCCGAG
>TARA_B100001121_G_scaffold74289_1_pt1 | contig 61442 bp, 54 predicted proteins | sample TARA_B100001121 | Tara Oceans TARA_B100001121 (sample SAMEA2622817) | marine metagenome | biome: marine biome (ENVO:00000447); feature: surface water layer (ENVO:00002042); material: "saline water (ENVO:00002010), including plankton (ENVO:xxxxxxxx)" | depth 5 m
AAAAAACTTGACAATGACCCTCACTTTTTAGTATACTTATCTTGTTAGTTCGAAATAGTAGTTTAATCAACTATCTTCTAAGAGAAGCGGCAAGACCAATTGATGATTGTGAGACCGAAGTTCGATAACAGACCCCGACGGGAACTACTGAAGAGTATTGGATCGAAGTCGGGGTCGTTTTTTTTGGCATAAAAAAAGAGGTCCCGAAAGACCTCTTTTATCGAATCAATGATTCTTACAGAATGTTAGTTACTTTTAACTTTCTGTAGTATTGGTTAGAACCGTCAGATGCTAAACCATTGCTTGGTGTTGATCCAACAAATGGGTTTGATACCATTCCGTATCTTGTTTTAAACCCGATTTTTGGTTGGAAAGTGTTCTCGCCAACTGCTCTCACCATTTGTAGTGGAACGTATGGACAATAGAACATACCAGCATCGTATGGATTACTTCCTCTATAACCAACTGTTAAGTAGTCTGAACCTGCATAAGGGTCAACATATACTTTAACTCTACCGTTTAAGACACCAGCAAATGTATTGCCTGTATCATCAACGTTTAAGTTAGTTGATAGAGCAGGTGTGTAATCTAATACTCCTGCCATTGATAGAGCAGATGCTACATCACTAGAACAAAGGATAAAGTTACCTTTTCCTCTTCTTGTTTCTTTTGCGATTGTATTACTTTCTCTTTCAATTTGGAATAATAGTCCTTTGAATTTCTCAACTGACCATCTTCCGTTTGCATCAACGTCTAAGTTGAAAGTACCAGCACTTGCTGTTGCCGCCGCACCAGTTTTTGCTTGATTGTTTACTTCTCTTACAACTTCTCTGTTGATTTCTGCTAATATTTCAGCAGACAGAATGTTTGCTAATTCTGATTCTGCATCAAGACCGTGGATTGCTTTTAAGTCTTGTGCTAACTCTAGTGAGTATTCCGCTTTGAGTGCTCTTGAAACTGCTGTAACAGTTGCTTTCTCGATTGTGAAAGACATAGCGGCGAATGAGTTACCATCACCTAATCCTTCAGCAGTCGCAGTGCTCATACCTGTAGTTGTAGCATTTTGATAAGCAGATGACCCTGCGAATGGATCACCTTCAGGATCTGAATTGACCCCTGCTGTATCATCATCTGCCCCGGCAGAAAATGCTGTTCTAGGTTCGTTGATTCCCATTGCTTCAGAGTTTGCTAACCTTGAACCTGATGGGTAATCTTGATATCTTGCCTTCATGGCAAAGATAAGTCCTGTAGGACCAGTCATTGGTTGAACACCGCAAATGTCGTAAGCAACGAGATTTGGCATAGCACGTCTTACTAATGAGATCAAAATTGGATCCCAGTTAGAAATAGCGGCCCCAGTAGAGTTTAAAGGTGCTGCCTCAGATAAACTTTGTCTATCTTCTGCAAGTGCTTTCTCTTGGTTTTCGAGAATCACTGCTGTAACCGCTTTCTTGTAGTTATCACCGATCTCTGGAAGATCGTTGTGCTCTAGAATAGGCGACCACTTCTCTTGTAAATTTTCTGATTGAAACATTTTACAATTTCTCCTTTAAATTAACCTAATGGTTTTAGTTTGCTTATTGCAGTTGAATACTGATTCATAGCAGGGTCAAGAATAGTTTCTTTCTCTTCTGAGAAATCACCAGTTCCTTCTTCTACTACAGTTTCTTCTGCAATCGTTTCACCTTCAGACGGAAAGTATGCTTCTTTGATTTCGCCAATCTTCTCTGCGAAGTCTGACTCATCTATGAAGTCTACACCGTTTGATAATGAAACTAGTTTTTCTACTTGTGACTCAGACAAGTCGGAACATGCCTGTCTCACAATGTTGTCTCTTTTAAGAGTTTCGACTTCTTCGGTTAAACCCATATTCTTAGATACTTCGTTATCCAATTTGTCTTCCATCTCATCGAGACGATTTGCGAGTTCGTCCATGACATTGTACTTCTCTTCAGGTACTTCTACGTAATGCTCTACGAAAAGGTTCTTTAATCCTTCGATAAAGTTTTCAGTCATTTCTGATCTCAAACCTCTTTCTATTGCGAGTTCGTTTTCTTTCGTCCACTCTTCAGCACAAAATGTTAGATACTTGTCAACTGCCTCGGAAAGGTCTTCTTTGACTTGATCTACTGAGGTTTTTAAATTCTCTGAGTACTCAGACTCAAGTTGTTCTTTGATCTCTTCGACTTTAGATGATACTGCCGCCTTAAAGATTGTTCTTGCTTTTTCAGAATTTTCTTCTGAAAGTTCTAGTGCTTCAGAAATTTTAGATAGGTCGTCTTCTATTTCAATTTCAACAAGATCAGACTCGATTGAGGCCTCTTCTTTGACATCATCTTCAGAGTCTTTCATTTTGTCTTTCATTGCTTTCACCATTTTAGGGTCTTTCATTTCGTCCTTCTTCATTGGTTCTTTCATTGATTTGACAACTTTCTCGTCATCTTCGTCTTCGTCCTCTTTCTTTAATTCCTGCATATCTTCAGGTTTTTTGTCTTTCATTGCTTTGACCATTTTAGGGTCTTTCATTGAATTAATTTTGTTATAACCTTCTTCAACGTCTTCATCATCTTTTTTCTTCATGAGTTCAACTATTGATCTTGCGATTTCTGCCTTAGTCAAGGATTCGTCTACTTCTTCTTCGTCAGACATGTCCATTTTTAACTTCATAAGTTCTTGTTTGTCCATGCCCTTCATCTTGTCGACCATTGCCTTGATCATTGCCATTTTTGAAGGTTTATCTTCATCTTCGTCCTTCAATTCGGCAACTTTTTTCAACTTCGGTTGCGGTTCTGCTGGTGCTTCACCTTTCTGTTGAGGATCACCAGATACTTCTTTAGTATTTGATGCACTCTTAACAGATGCAACTGCTTTGTCAACAGGATTTTCTTCAGGTTTGACGACTTCACCTTTACCACTTTCAATTGAAGCGGCGTCTGATGAACCTTGCTTAACAGGTTTTTGATCCCCTTTCTCTGCTTTAGCATCAGGTTGTTGACCATTTGCCTCGGTCATCACTTCTGCGATTGCAGTTTCAAGGTTGTTTTCTAAATCTGCCATTTTTTTCTCCTGTTTGAGTATTTTAAATAACTCTTTTATTTATATGTTAAAGGTTCTCAACGAACTTTTTCCATAGATTTAGTTTGGTTTCTTCAAGTTTCTGTAGTCTTGCAGTTTTTAATTCTTTCTGCATTAAGTCTAAATCTTTTGCTTTCAGAATACCATTTTCATATATCCATTCTACCCCTTCCATGATTCCCTCTACGAAGGCCTCTGGTGCAGATGGATCTGCAACTATATCAGCGGCAGTCGCCAACTGAAAGTCACTTTTTACATGTTGAGCACCATTCTTTTGTTCTAGTGAACCTAGACCTCTAGAAGATACCCCTAACTTAGCACCATCGTTTATGAGATTTTTTACAATCTCTCCATTTGGTGTACTTAAAATCTTTGCTCTCCCCATGAAATTATTACCATCTTCTTCTAGTTTGGTAATCATGTGAGATACTTTGTCTAAATTGATTGTTGGTCCGTCTGGGTGTCCTAACTCACCAAACGCACGATCTTGTTCTACAAATTCTTTATTGTATCTATTGACTTCTTTTCTCATTATTTCTTTAGGATATACACGACCATTTCTGTTTTTAATCTCAGATTGCATGAATACTCCCTCTATGAAATATTCTTTTTGACCCTTTTCATTCTCTTCTACAATAACGGGTGATACACTGTAGTCGTTATATTCAGATATTAATTTCATCTATTGCTCCTAAAATTTCTTCTTTAGAGATGTTTTCTTCACCCATTTGTAACATTACATTCTTTATATTCTTCATCTCTTTCTCAGCACTTTTTATATCTTTGTATGTGCCGATTTTAACTTCGTCCATGTATACATGAATCTTTCTTCTTCTATCTTCACCATATACGATGTTGACAGTTTTGCCAGAAACCTTTTGGGTTTCTCTTTTTACTTCCTTCTGATCTTTAGGAAGTTTGAATTTGGCCTCATTCAGTTCTTGAGTTATCTGTTTCCAAGTCTTGCTCATTGTTGTTCCAATCTACTTGCATTTCAACTCTTTTCATGTCTACTACTTCTGCTGTTTTACTTTTGATCGTATCAAAAATTGTATCTTTAGCATCTGTTAGTTTACCTGCTTCGATTTGATCTACTATTTTTCTTGTATCACTCATTCTTAGAATCCTCCAAATTCATCATTATCATCTTCTCCTTCACCACCACCTTCAGATTGAATCTCTTGATCAATGACTTCTATTTCTTCATCAGTCTGGTTCAAGATATTCTTTCTAACGTATGAGTTAGAGAAGTACTTACCAATATATGATTCCGCTGTAGAAAGAAGATCAAGTCTTTCTTTCATAATCTCTTGCTCTTTTAATTCAGTGAAATGATTATCAGTAGCAAAATCATATCTCATAAAGTCTGCGATAGCATCGAACTCATCTGCTTTCATGATATTCTTTAATATCAATTGTGTTCTCAGCATATCTGTAAACACTCTTGCAAACTTAGTCTGCAATCGTTTTGTGAACTTATTAAACTTAAGTTCATCTCTAGAAATCTCAGATGATCGACCCATATTGAATCCATTATCTGCTTCCATTCTAGTAACAGGAACATTTAGAGATCGATATAACTTCTTCTTGAAGTATTCTATATCATCTATATCTGCCAAGTTTTGACCACCTGGCAAAGTAGTTATCTCTGTCCCTCGGCCACCCTCTCTTCTAGGTAACCAAAAATCTTCTAGCATGGACATGTGGCGTCTATCATCTTTGATTTCGCCAGTGTCTGCATTATAAACAAGTTTATTTCTATACTTGTTCATGACATCTGCAAGATATTGTTCTGCTTTTGCTTTTGGCAAGTTACCAACATCAATGTAGAAGATTCTTCTTTCTGGTGCTCTTGATATTCTATAGATCACCAATGCATCTTCCATCATTGCTAACTGGTTCGCAGTCTTCAATGCTTTATGCAAATATCCGATTACAATATTCTTAGTGTAATCTAACATTCCAGAAGTAGTATAACTTACTGCCTCTGGTGCTATTTTAAGAGTTGCGCCTTCGTTAGCACTGCTCTTATCAAAACCTTTATCGTTGAATACGTAGAACTCTTCAACTTTTTTAATTCGTTCGATTTGTGTATTTTTATCTTTTTCTTTTTCTACGTTTCGAACTTTCTTGATCTTTAACGGATCAATGTTTCTAATGTCGACCATACCTTGGTTTGGTCTTTTTGAATCCACTACCTTATGGAAGTAAATTCTACCATCAACGTACCATTTTCTGAAGATTTCGTGAGAGTTCTGATTGAACTTCATCATAGATAAAATGTGCTTGAACTCATCTTGTATCTTCTTCTTGATACTTTGAGTTAGTCCGAGTGACTCTAAATCTAGTGTCACTACTCTATCCTCAGTATCAGATATTACGCATTCGTTTACGATATCTTCGATGGCCGCGTCACATTCGGGAACTAGTGATGTTTCCCTGTATCTTCGAATGAGACCAATCTCATCTTTGATACCACCTTCCATATCGACATAAGACCCGTATGCCCCACCCGATATGAAACCCCCAGGTTGTTTGCTGATGACTGGTGTTCCGTCATCAATTTGTGGGGGTACGAAAGACGCCGCGGACGTCTTCTCTATGTCTTTACCTCGTAATTCTTCTTTCTTACGAGTTATTTCAAACCCAAATATTTCCATAATCTATATTTATATCACCCCTATTGGGGTGATATATCCGTAATTAAACGACTCTTTCCCAGTGAGAGTATTGGAATTCAACATCAAATGTCTCCAATGCATCGACTGTCTCGTAAGATAAGTCAATTGCACCTATTGAAGTAGGAAACATGTTAAAGAATTCGTATCTTGCTAACACTGAGTCGTCTTTGTTTAATTGTTCGACAAATGCCCTGTCAACTAAGTAATCTAATGATGTGATACCTTCTCCAGAATCTAATTCTTGAATATCTGTTTGCCAAGATTCTAGTTCTGTTCTTGCTGAAAACTCAACGTCATTAATAATAGTTACTGTCCAAGGTTCAAATGTTCTATCTCCTGCGAGTTTTAGAACGTGACCTCTGAACTGTTGTTCAACTACACCTACTGTAGCGGCAGGAATCTGTGCGGCCTGACATAGAAATTCGATTTTGTTCCCGGATCTAGGTATGAAAACTCTAAATCTGTTTGCTCTTGGACCACCACCGATTAACTGTGCTTTAAATTGATCTATACTTGCCATGCTTTACTCCTTAAACTGCTCCGTAGATTTCTTCGAACTCGACACCACTTCTTGATGCAACAAAGTTCAATGTAATAAAGTTGATAGACTTAGCAGGTTTAATAAAGATAGAACATACAAATTCGTTTCTATCTATGACTGAATCAGTATTATTTGTTTCGTCACAAATAACTGAGAAGTCTACTAAACCTCTTCTGTTCTTAACATCTCTTAAGAAAGGTTCTACAGTTGATCTAAACTGTGCTCTAGTGAATGCATCGTTATATTCGAACAATTGCGACTTAGCGGCAATTGATATTGCTTTCTCTAGTACCATGAACAATCTTCTGACATTGATTCTATCGAATGCTGAAGGACTTGTTAATGCTGTTTTATCTCCGAACAATACTGTACCTTGTCCTGGGAATGTTACTATCGGATTGATTCTTAACTTGTAGAGTTCATCTCTTGATGCTTGTTTTGGATTATAAGCAAGTTTAGTGATTCCTAAATATTGACCTCTATTGAATCCTGCTGGTGAGAACCATGGATCTTGTAGTAAGTCTGATCTTGCCATAATACCTGCAGTGTGCCCGTTTCCTGGAACCCAACAGAATCTATCGTTAAATCTATCATATTGATATACCCAACCTGAATCTAATACTGCATAAGAACTTGAAGTAACTGATGCATAATCTGCCTTAACCTGTGCGGTTTGGTTTGATTCTGATGATTGGTTAACTACACTGTTTTTCTTAGGTGATGCAACTACTAGAACATCTTTTCTTAACTCTGCAATGTTAATAGCGGAATTAACAATAGAGTTGTGATCTGCTCTAATATCTTGATCTGTTCCTGAACCGTTGTCTGTTCTTGTTGATCCTACAATCAAGAATGAATAATCTTGAGTTTCTCCATCTTCGAAATGTTTCTGAAGGGCCGCAGTTTTTTCTCCTGCTGTTGGGGTTCTTCCATCTACTCCTGCTGATAGTGAACTATTGATTGGAAGAGCAGGTCTTAAGAATGCGGCAGATAATGAACCATTTAAAGTTCTATCGTTACCTGCATTGCCATTACCCATGATCAATACATCATGTCCTGACCAATATATGTATTTTGAACCTCTTGCAATAACATCTTTATAGAAATTTGAATTTCCTGATGCATCTTTACCATCACTTGCTAATGAAACAAAAGCAAATGTTTCTAAGATTGTATCTTTAGTTCCTGTCCAAAGTCCATCTTCGTCTGAAACTACAACATGAATCTCATCGTTTGATGCTCCAGCGGCAGTTGCTACTGCTGAAGTACCTGGTGCTTTATCAAAAGAATCTGAGAATTCCCAGAATCTATTAATTGCTTCATCATCTGCTACTGCTGATAATAATCCAGTACCTGCTGGTTGATTCAATGCTTCAATTGTTAGTGCATTTGTGTTGATTGCTGTAATTCTATATCTATCTGAATGACTAGCAAATGTGATAATGTCTCGTACTTTAAATGCTGTACCATTATCAACGTTAATTGTCGTACTTGTGGCCGCGTGACCTGAATTTTGGTTTACTGCGTTCACTGAATTGTTATTAAATGCGTTACCTGATCCACATATTGAGACTTTGAGTGAGTTACCTAAAGCACCTGGATATCTTGCGACCCAGTTTCCTGCTGTAGATGCCTGACCACCACCCTCAAATGTGTTTATATAATCGTCATCGTTCTTTAAATTTAATGCTGAGGATCCACTTGCGTTTGCAGATTTTAACCCTGTTGTGTTAATTCTGACTACTTTTAGTGCTGATCCATATCTTAGGAAAGAGTCTGCTGAATAAAAATCTTCTGCTCCAGCATCTGTATTCGCAGGTTGATGTACGCAATCAACCAACTCTTGTCCGCTAGAAACTGTTTTTACTTCGTCAACAGGACCCCATTGAAAGACACCAGCAAACGCCCCTACTGTAGAGGAAACTGCTGGAACAACATTCGAAAGATCAACTTCTTTGATCTGAACGCCTGGTGATACTTGAAATGCCATACTTTTCTCCTGTTAAACTAAAAAAGTTTGTTTACTGTTTTATTTATAATCTTTAGTATCTCACTAGATTATTTGTTTTGATAAAACTCGTTAGAATCGTTGAACCATCTATCTCCTTGATCGTCAACAAAACTTGTTTCAACTTTTTCGTCTTGTTCGCCAAATACTCCGGGTGGTAATATATCATCTTCGATTAATTTTTGTTGCTCGGAATATAGCAAATCTTTTATTTTTTTATCGGTTAGATTAGTAAAAAAGTCAGTGGTAATAAACCAACTGAACAATACTAAATTCATAACCATATCGTCATGGTACCCTCTGTCTGCTTCAAACGAATTACCTTTACTAATAAACGTCATCAGTTCTGTAATCGTTGCTCTATCTTGAATGAAAAGTCTATTCTCTTCTAACAATTCTTTCATTGTAGAACAACCTATACGTTTGATTCTACGTGTCATTGTGATACCTATATCCTGTGCTTTTGTCATACCTTGAACAAAAACGTTTGGATATTCTATGTCATAATGTAACTGACTTGCAACCATACCACCTTCTGCATTATTTTCTATGATGACAATCGCATCATTGTATGGTTTACAATACTTATTTAGTAAATCTGGGTATATCATAGGACTTACAGTATTGTCTCTATATGTACATACTTGTCTAAAAGGTTTCGTAGATACATCGAAGATACTAAAAGTAGAGTAATCTAAACCACGACCTTTTGAAACATCTACTGTACAGATATAATCATGACCTTCTTTTGGTCTTTCATATACATTTACACCATCTCTATTCCATTCTGGATCGATTGCTCTCATACCTAGTAGTGTATCTGAGTTGACAAGTGTATTACCCGTACCAAGAAAGGAATTCCCGTACTCTTGTTCAAACTGTGCCTCTGATGTATTTGCTATAGTTTCTTTTTTCCATTCTTCATCACGACCAGGAACATCAAACCAATTGATCAAGAAATGTTTATATTCTGAGTTACCATGTATAGCACTTTCGTATATCTTATGGAACATATTACCAACACCATTTGCAGTAGATGTAATAATAACTTTTGAATTTTTACCAGATGTGATTACAGGATATGTTGCAGTATAAAATGTTTCTGCATCTTCTACGAATGCAAACTCGTCAAGATATAACATGTTGATTGACATACCACGAATCGAACTTGAAGATGTGGCCGCGGCAACTAGTTTACTATCATTGCCAAACTCAATATTACCTTTGTTCAGTATCTTAACACCTGGTTGTAAGAAAAATGGAACAGATTCTAACATAGTTACAATACGTGCTACCATCTCTCTTGCGATTGCACCTTTGTTTGCTAATACGGCAACTGTAACTTCTGGATTGAATAATAGATACCATAAAAGATACGCACATGATGTTATAGATTTACCACTCTGTCTTGATGCTAAGACTACACTAAATCTATTCTTGTTGTAATGATTAATTAAATCTTCTTGATAACCACGAAGATGAAAAGGCACTAAACCCTCATCAAGTGCAATGATTTGTGTATAGTTTTCTATAAAATATGTAGGGTTTTCTGTACACTTCAAGTATTCTTGCAGTTCTTTTTCATCGTATTGATGTTCAATACCTGCTCTCTTGATTAATGGATTCCCTAAATATCCCTCGTTTTGTGGTTTCATTTCTTCATTACTCTTATGCTTTCTTCAGGATCATACGAATATAAAGGATCTTTTTTCCAATATTCACCTAGTTTCCAATGTGATTCACAATTGAAGTTTTGATATGATGCACCATTAGGAAAATTAACTTTCCATGCTATTTTATTTTTAGTATCTGCATATTCTGGTCTTATAAACATTTCATGTTTTAAATCTTTCATGTGACCATGAAATAGTTTTTCTTTTAAATCTACGTGATATATATGTCCTTTATAAAACTGTTCAGTATATACTGGTACTACATTCTCTAAAAATTCTTTTGTTGCTGGCATAAAATTATTAGTGTCTACGGGTTCATCTATTATGTCGTAAGTTTCTGGTATACAGTTCCAGACTTCTACATCGAACGGTGTTAGATGATCTGCAAATCCTTCATACTCTGCTCTAGAAAATAAGACTGCTAAACCTTCACCAATTAAATTATGTGAAATCATTTCATGTACGTATACATCACACTCTGGTATCGGATCATACTCAAAATTACCATACACGACTTCTACTTCTTTATTATCTTTAAATGTATCTTTTAGATCGCCTATGATTCTACTATTACCTTCAAATGCATATATTTTCTTTGCACCATACTTTAGTGCTTGATAACAAAGAATTCCAGAACCTGCACCTAAATCTATAAAAGTTTTATCTTTGACATTGTCCTTTATCCAACTTTCGTACGCATTTGTACGATCTGGATCTAATACGCAGTATTCTGTGGGATAGTATTCAAACGGTTTATCGTCATCATGTATTTTTAATTTCATTTATTTTTCTTTAGAAACTTTTGCAACTCCGATGTTGAACCAACGTATAAATGATTATGTTGAGTTCCTATTCTTTTTTGCTCTTCACTTTCAACATCTTTAACTTTCTTTTGTAGATCAATAAGTTTTTCGGCAGTATCTGCCACAGTCTTTATAAGTTGCCCTGCAACTTCGTATGCTCTTGGGTGTTCTGTTTCTCTTGATAATTCTAAAATGCCATCGATAGCATCTTGTCCTCTCTCTACAAGATTGTAAAGATTTTCTCTAGCATATCTGTAATCAGTTTCTACGTTATCAGTTCTAGCAGGAACTTTTTTGATTACTTCTGCTGTTTCTTTTTTGATTGTCGATTCGATACCCATTATATCGTTCAACTTTTGATCTACTTTGTCATTCATAATAATTAACTAGCATCTGTTACTTTGTCGTCTGCAAAGTCCCTAGATGTACCATCATCTAAGAAAGTTACATTTTCAGCAACTACAAACGTATCGTTTGGACTTACTGATCCGACAAACTTCAATGTCTTCTCACTTGCCAGTGTAATGTTTGCTGACAATACAACTGACTTTTTATCGTTTGCAATACTACTAACTGTTGGATTCGTAGCATTACCTGTGTCGAAGACTTCATCACCAACACTGATACTACTATTTATAGCAGTATCAAAAGTTACAGTACTGTTGTTATTTACTGCATTGGCAATGGCCGCAAATGCTGGTTCATAATGTTTCACTTCTTTTACTAGACCACTTTCATCAATTTGTGTTGTAGTAAATTGACCAAGTGCACTTGATATATAATCTCTTTCAATAACATTCTTAATAACTTTTCCTGTGTATACAGGTCCGAAGAAGTATGTTTTCATAGTAAAATCTAAAGTGTATTCTAACACTCTTCTATCTTCAAAACTACCTTCATATTGATCATCGTAATTTACACCATTTAAAACTATGGGAACATCACGATTATCAGATAAGTCATCAATCATTTTCATTGTGACTGTATATTCGGGTTGAAAATATGGTAGTATTTGTTCTACAATTTGTAATGCATCAGTTTGATTCTTTGCTAATATGCTAAGTGTAAAATTTAAATCGTATGGTGCTGGTGCGTATTGAAACTTTCTATTTGTATTATCGGACTCTATTACTGTCTTAGCATTTCTAATTAATTTGTTTTGCTGTCTTTGTGCATCATAATTAAAACCTGTAAGTTCAAATGCCATTCGTGGCAGACTGATCGCACTTCTATTATTGTCTGATAGATTTGGTTCTTCTGCTAATCTGTCTATAAATTTTTGAGAGGGACCATAAGATATTGGTACTTTTGTTGTTGTCAAAACTGTACCATCTGCTTTAGTTTTTTTGATATCAATATTATTGAACATAGTACCAAAAACAGATACACACCTTTTTATAGTCTCATTGTAAAAATATGTTCCAAACATTATGGTTCTCCAAATGGATTTGTTTCTGATAGATCAAGGAAGTTTGCATCGTTTTGTTCAAACTCTAAGTTGTCTGCTTGTGGATCATTTTCCATTGTTAAGACATTATCGATAGATGATATTGTATATGATGCTGTTGATGTTGCACCAACTATCACATCGTTTTGTTTTAATGTTGTTGTTAAATCTTTTAGTTTTAAAGTACCGCCTGATCCAAGTGCTCTCCAACTTACTACTTCACCAACAACTGTTCCTGATAGAGTTACGTCTTCATTTACTGCGTAAGTTCCAGAACCACCAGTTGCCATAGTCATAGTAGTAATGTATGCTTGTTCATCTTCGATCTGATCTATTCTTGTAATATCAGTATCAAAGTCTTCACCACTATATTCAAATAGTTCACATTGTAATTTAAATACAAATAGTTTACCAACTTGATAGAATGGGTCTTCGTGTTCTACAAATTTAATTTCAAACATAGAACCAGAAAGTGGGAAATATATTAGATCACCTTCGTTTGGTCTAAGACCAGTTGCAAGATTACCATCTAATGATACAAATCTTTCCCAACTTCTAAGTGATAATACAAACGTTGCTGAATCTCTAATTTGTACACCAAACTTAGACATGAGGTCTCCCTCACCTTCATAACCTTCTGTATTTTCAATATACATCTCTACAGAATATGCATCACCAAATTTAGATTGTACATCTTCGTTGAAGATTGTATCTTCTTCTATTATTTCTCTTGGTAAATAGAAAACTTCATGACCATATATTCTGAGAGACTCAACAACTAAATCTTCGTATAGATGTTGTTCAGTCTGTACTGCATGATTGAAAAATACATTTGTTGGCATAATTAACCTATCATATCAAGCACTGGTAATTCATGATTAAGTCTTGACTCTTCTTCTAATCTTGTTATTTCCTCTTGTGCTTCAGTTTTTATTTGACTTGCATCAAGTTCAACACCACCTGGCAATTGTATTCCTGAGAACTTGGACAAGTTTTCTCCCCATTGATATTTTACCAATGCTGTAGCATATTTCTTTAACCACATATCATTGTATACATCTGTAAATGTATTTGGGTCTATCTTACGATAACACTCTATAATAATAAACTCTTCGTTATCAATTAGATCAACGTCCATATCTAGATATAATCTGTTCATGTGTTGGTTATATCTTATAGGTTGTCGACCAACTAATACACGATCTAAGAGATTTAAGTGTTGTTGTACTTGCTCGTAGTATAAAATATTTGTAGATGTAAGATCATACAAATCATTTAATCTTAGTTGATATCTAAGATCAAACATGTTAAGATTGTTTTTATCTCTAAAAGGGAATATATTGATTACTGCTGTTACAAACTCTGGTAATACAACATAGTTCTTTTGTTGTAAGTGTTGCTCATCTGTATAATCGTGAGTACCAGAGGCGTTCTCAGTGAACGTCTCATTTGTTTTCATTGCAGTCTTTTTGGTATTTGTTATCTTATGTTTAAGATATACTTTCATTGTACCATTATAATGGTAAGTATAAAAGTATTGTAACGCCTCATCTACTCTATCATCTAATTGATCATCATCAACATTGATTTCAAGAACAGGTGCACCAAGTTTTCTTTTTATATACTCTTTTAATGATGCTTTTGAATTTGGTTCTGCCATAGTAGTATTTCCTGTCTAATACTACTATTTATGTTGAAACTAATCTTGAAAATAAGTTTTTGTCTGTAGTCTATCAAGTTTTTCGTCAATTCTTTCCATAGTAGCAATTAGTTTCTCTAAATCTTTTTCTAATTGCTCTCTTGTAACATACTCTCTTGCTATTTCTTCTCTAGTTTTATTGACAAGAATATCTAATCGTTTTTGTTCTGCTAATAAAGAACGTACCAAGAAACCTGCTGGTACTATTATTATAGTTATGATGATTTCCCACAATACATGTGGATCGATAGTTATTCCTTCCATGCAAGTATTTATATTTTTAACTTGTGGTCAGGAGATAATTCGTAGTGCAAATCGTGATTATCTATAGTGTGCTTTAATTCACCTACGTTATTTACACATAAATTAAATGATATAGAGTATCTATCTTTATTAGTAGGATTAGGTTCGACCATGTGCATCAACCCACTAGGAAATAGATGTAAGTCACCAGTCTTAGGTTTGAAAGCAAATGATTCTTTAATCTTTGGTGCATGTGGAAATGTGCCTGCAATCTTGTTATCTTTGTCTATGAAAATTATTTCACCCTCATCACCATCTGCTTGTATATAAAATACACCTGAATAAAAACAACCATTATGTAAGTGTGGTTTATTCCATGCACCAGCATCATTTATATTTGCCCATGAGTTATGCATATCTGTAATAAACGAGTTTGGTTCTAGTCCTAAAAACGGCATCATCTCATCATCTACGACTCTTCTTATACCTCGCATACACTTAGTAAATATAGGACTAGAATCACAACCATCTTTAGATTGCCACCCAGATCCTGCATTTGATACTCTGCGACCTACAGGATCACGTTTTCTCATACCATCTATTTCGTCTTTCAGTAATTTGAAGTATTCTGCATTCATACTTGGATCGACACCAGAATCTTTACCAAGATATTCTCTAGTAAATACAAAATTAGGAAACATCAATATAACACTCATTCTTTTTCCTCGTTATGAAATGGACACTCTGGTGGTGGTCCTTCTTCTTTAAACATTCTATTTTTATTTACCCAATATCCTTCTTTTCTATATGGTCCCATTTCTAATGCATCTTCTTCTTTTATATCATAACCTTTTCTTGCCCATGTATCCATAGAATCCCACTCTTCGTTATTTGAATGATGACCTGCTGTTCTGTTTTCATGTGCAGTTTTGGCATCTTGCCACTGATAAGATGCAGTCCATGTTTCTCTCTTGAATGGTAACATTTGTAATATGGGTGTGCCTTTTTTGATAACAAAAGACTCTGTTGTTTTTGGATATAATATGATCTGAGCATTGTCTTGATTAGTTTTGAATCTATCACTGTCTACAATACCCTGCCAGACACACCAGGCACGTCCAGTGAATAGAAATGGGTCAAGAAATAGTACAGAATAACCTGGTGGTGTTTGTATGTTCCACGGGTTTCTAAACTTAAATGCATCTTTTACACCATGATCTCCTACGGGTTCAAAAAGATTTAACATTTGTTCAGCAGGGTGAGATGGTGAAGCATAATTACCTGCATCATTTACTGTACCCCAATGTCTACTCTCTACATTTTTTATTCTTTCATCACCAGATGCGATGTGTATGTCTCTATTTGCTAATATATAATAACCCGATTTAGTCCAATCGTCCATAGCAGGACATGCCCTTATAGTTTGAACAAACTCTGTATTTACACCCATTTCTACTTTAGCAGTTTTCCACCACTCTGGCATAACTGATCTTGCTAATACAGGTTTAAAATACTTTAAAGTATCAGCATTGTTTGTTACAAAATTTATCGTTGGCATATTTCTACTTCATCGCCCCTTAATACTATCGATCTTCTATCGGCATATCTTGCCCTTTCGTTTGGTGCATCTGCACCATGTGGTATTCTTCCGTCAAACATCAGCAATCGATTTGGTACAAACTCAACACTTCCGATCTGATGATTTTTTATATGTTCATCTCTACCATCTAATCCTTGTTGTGGTTCATCATAAAATCTTAAATCACCGCCCCAATGTGGATTCCAAAACTTATTGTAGTAATATAGAAATGAGAGATTATAATCATCTTCTTCAGCACAATCTGAATGAGTTGTGCCATGTAATCCTTGTGTCTGACTGTTACAACCCATATATTGAAATCTAATCCATCTAAACCCAAAATCAGTTTGTATTTTTTCGTCTATTGCTTTCATAAGAGTTATAGATTTTAGATCATCGTGTTCTGTGACTTTATCTGGTCCACGAAAAAAAGATGTACCCCAAAAACTATGATGTGGTAATCCTGTTCGACTTTGACCATGAACTGAATTTGTTTTTGCCCATATCATAGCAGTAGATAATACATCATCTACTCTATGCCAAAGAACAGTAGGTAAGTAATTATCTATTACATATACTCTGTCTAATGGTAATTCAGATACCTTTATAGGTCTATCAATATGTTCTATTGTTAAAGACATACATTACTTTAGAAGTTGTCTCATTGGTCCTGGTATAGCATTTGAGTAATCTTCAAATGGTTTGAGTGTATCTTCTCTAGTCATTTTAATTTCATCTGCAACTTGTACGTATGTTTGCCATACAACATCTGCATATTCCATAACATCTCTAGCATCACTTCTGTATGGGTGATTTGATCCTTCTCGTCCAGCATATATGACTTCATGGAAATCATTGAATCCTGTATCATTTGTTTGAGAGTTGATAAAATCTTTACACATGTGATTTAGATTGTTTAGATATTGTGAATTAAGACTTACATCTGAAGGTGGTTCTGAGTTTGCGATATACATTTCAATTGCATCACATTCATCAGCATTTAATTTGACTTGCTCTTGCTCACTGAAATCTAATCCATCTTGCCACTTTACAATTTTGACTTCGATATCATCGTAGACTAATACATCATATTCGAAACCAAATTCTGGTTTATCGGTATTATCAAACCTATATTCTAAACCATTTTGCTTACGAATAATTAGATTGCCATTTTCATCATATACTAACATGTTCATATTATTTCTCCTGTAGACTTCTCATTATATCATGGGTTGAGTAATTAATCAACCATAAAATCATAAATGTCTAACATATTTATTTCACTTGTATTCATGTCTTTTATCCATGGGCCACCACGAGTCCAATGTATTGCCGATGCGTTAGGGTAATCTTTGAGTGTATTGAAACCCTCTGTTATGATATGCTCTTCTGGTATTTTTGATATCGCATCAGTCCATTCAAACTGGTGTAGATACTTGCCCGACTCTGTATTAATTACATCTGGTGTTAGTTTCTTACAATCTTCATGACTGTTGTTAAAGATCATAAAAGATGACCACAGTTTTTTTGGATATGAAACATTTTTCTCACCATCAAATTTAGTATCATTGTGTTTATCAAAATCATATTGTACACATGCTACTGCATCATCTGGATTTAAGAAATAGAACAAAGGTAATATAGATTTTCTAAACAATATGTCATCGTCTAAGAATATACTATACCCTTCAAAATTTTCTAAATGTGGGATTAAGAATCTACTGTATGTAAATTCAGTAGACTGATTTGCATACTCTCTATTATAATCTGAAAGTTTAGAAATGTCAAGGTATTTTATTGTTGGCATAAAATCTTTCAGTGTGCCATGTACATCTGTTGTAGACTTAGACATGCATTTACGTATCTCTTTTTCTAATAATTTTTTATTTTGTTCTGCTAGATCACTGTGATTACTATCGTAACCAATGTATATACTGAGAGGTTTACCTGCACTTGCTAATGATACTTTTTTATTAAATTCAAAAACTTCACGTCTGAAATTACTTCTGCCCTTACCACCGTCTTGATTACCATGATTTATTTCTAGATAACCATTATTATATGCGATAGACATATTATTATGACCACCTCTAGTCTCTACTTTTTCTCGTATGATTTCTATATACCGATCTAAAGATAACACTTCAGTATCAAAAACATCATAGTCATCGTAGACACATACTTCCATATCGGGGTCATGTAATATCTCAAAGACTTGCGATCTAACTGATCCTGGGTGTATTGATAATCCAAAACCATTACCACTCTTATACGTACGACCTATAATTGGACCCCACTGACCTTCTTTTTGTAAACTATGAACTAACCAATGTGCTTTTGCAGAATGATAGTAAACAGAATTTAATATCTCATCAGTCATTGTAGCATCTTTCGAAACAGATGAACCTTCAAAATCACAATAGTCTACTATATCTGCATATTCACCATTGATACCCATAAAGTCCATATTACTTTTACCATTTTTTTGTTTGTCTTCTCTAACTTTTTCTGTCCAACCATGTTGCAAAAAATAGTGATATGCGTATGAATTAGATGAACAGTGTCCAAATGAATTTAAAGTTTTATCGTTTAGTCTTTCATCGACTAACTTCCACTTTACTAACTTTAATTTACCAACTTTATCTTCGTCTATACACCATTGGGCAAGGCGATACGCATCAGACTCTTTATATTCTTCCTCATCTGTAATATTAAAACTGCCTAGATGTTCGTAATGCTTGTCTGTTTTTTCGACTATTGATAAACGTTTTTGAATAGATTCAAATTTACTCATAATAAAATCCTTTGTTTATTATATTTATGACGATATTGGAGATGCTGGCCACTGTTGACTCAAGACTCCGTCCCATCTATTTACAGGTGTTCTACCTTGAGTTGCGTATGTACTCGGGGATCTATGACTATATGTTACTTGAGTTACCCCTTGAGTTGCATACGTACTAGGTGATCTATGACTGTAAGTAGTTGGTTGTCTTGCGTTTCTAATAAACGGATTGACTGCGTTTGCAATGTATGGATATGGTTGTGTTTGCTGTCTTATAAATGGGTTCTGTCTATTTGCTATGTAAGGATATGTAAATGGATATCTTACAGGTTGTCTAGTATTACCCTGTGCTTCTACAGTAAATATGTATGTATTTGGTTCTTGAGTATTACCAATCGATGGTGATTGATATTCGTAAGTAAATGGTGTTCGTGTGTTACCAGTTGTATTACCCTGTGTACTACCAGTCGTAGTTACTTGGAAAGCATAAGGTTGTATGAATGGGTAAGTAAATGGTGTTCTAAAATTATATTCATTTGGTTCTTGAGTAGTACCAGTAGATGTAACTTGGAAACTATAAGGTTGAATGAACGGATAAGTAAACGGTGTCTGAGTATTACCTGTAGTTGTACCTTGAGTTCCTCCTGTAGAAGTAACTTGAAAACTGTATGGTTGAATAAACGGATAAGTAAACGGCGATCTTGTCTGTCCTATGTTCGGTGTTTGTGTATTACCCTGTGCGTTTGTATTACCTCTAGTATTACCAGTCGTTGTTACTTGAAAACTATATGGTTGTATAAATGGATAAGTAAACGGTGATCTTGTTTGACCAATATTTGGTTGTCTAGTATTACCTTGAGCATTCGTATTACCCCTAGTATTTCCTGTTGTTGAAACTTGAAAAGCATAAGGTTGTATGAATGGGTAAGTAAATGGTGACCTAGTTTGTCCTATATTCGGTTGTCTAGTATTACCTTGAGCATTTGTGTTACCTCTAGTGTTTCCTGTTGTTGAAACTTGGAAAGCATACGGTTGTATAAATGGATAAGTAAATGGTGATCTTGTTTGACCAATGTTTGGTTGTCTAGTAACACCCTGTGCAATTGTAGTTCCCTGTGTAGAACCTTGAGTTGTAACTTGGAAACTATATGGTTGTATAAACGGATATGTAAATGGATATCTTGCAATAAACGGATAAGTAAATGGTGTTTGAAAACTATATTCGTTAGGTTCCTGTGTACTCCCAGTCGCATTTACTGTAAACGGGTAAGTTGTAGGTTGTCTAAATGGTGATCTAGTAATAAATGGATATCTAACTGGTTGTCTAGTATTCCCTGTTGCATCGTATGTAAATGGGTAAGTTGTAGGTTGTCTAAACGGCGATCTAGTAATAAACGGATATCTTGCAGGTTGTCTAGAGTTTCCAGTTGCGTTAGTAGTTCCTCTAGCATTTGTGGTCCCTCTTGCATTTGTGGTCCCTCTTGCATTGACTGTAAATGGGTATGTTGTAATAAATGGATATCTCGTAATAAACGGATAGGTAAAGGGGTACGTGAACGGATATCGAACTGGTTGTTGAGCATTCGCACGTGCGTTAATAAACACAGGGAAATGAACAGGGTTCTGTGCGTTAACTCTATATGAATAAGTTTGCTGTGGCATAGTTGTTTAAGGTGGTATACCTCCTCCTGGACCGAATCTCTGTTTATTATGAGCACAAAATTTCTCAAGAATAAAGTTATGATCGGCGTATGCTTTCTCGGAAGAAGATAAACCTACGTCTAATAAGTTATAAACTCTCTCTGTTTTATTCGTGTTAAATATCTCTAATACTTTTACTTTCTCTCCGCCATGATAATATACTTCATCATCGACTTCTAGTTTTTTACATTCGAAATCATGCCACTCTTCTTGGCCATGTCTTTCGTTTTCTACTTCTGGGTCAATACATGCCCATTCATGAGACTTCAATAGTATTGGGTGATCTTCTGTTGTTTTTAAAACTTTACCATTACTTAAAGTTATCCACCAAATATTACAGTGGGTTTCTGGTAACAGACCACCAACAACATTCTTTCTCAACTCTTTTGTTTCCATATTCATAGACATCACTTCATCACCGACATTTACATTTTCTATTTCTTTCCATGTATCATCACCCATCAATACTTTTTGACCTGCTACAAAACACCCTCCAAATGGCGAGAATACAGGAGTTTGCCCTAACACAGGTTGTCTGAATGGGAGTCTAAATGGTACACGTGTTGGTGTTCTAAATGGTTGTCTGAATGGTGATCTTGTTGAACCTTGTGTGTTACCATTTGAATTACCAGTTGCGTTAGTATTTCCTCTTGCGTTTGTATTCCCTGTTGCGTTAGCAATGAATGGGTATCTAGCAATGAATGGATATCTCGCAATAAATGGATATCTTGCGATAAACGGATAAGTAAATGGATTTTGTGTTGATCCACGATTATCATTTGATTCTTGAGCATTTACTCTCGTATTCCCTACTGCGTTTGCAATATATGGGTATGTGAATGGACTCTGTGTTGATCCTTGATTACTATTTGATTCTTGAGCATTTACTCTCGTATTCCCTGTTGCAGGTTGAATGAATGGGTATGTAAATGGTGATCTTGTCTGTCCTATATTAGGTTGTCTAGTATTACCAGTTGCGTTTGTAGTTCCTCTAGAATTACCAGTTGCATCAGTAGTACCAATTGCAGGTGATTGATATTCGTAAGTAAATGGGTATCTCGCAATAAACGGATATCTAAAAATTGTTTGGAAACTATATTCGTTAGGTTCCCGTGTGTTTCCTGTAGCATCAGTCGTTCCGATAGCAGGTGACTGGTAGATATAAGTAAATGGATATCTTGCTATGAATGGATATCTAAATGGTGTTTGAAAACTATATTCATTTGGTTCTTGAGTACTACCAGTTGCATCAGTTGTTCCTATAGCAGGTGACTGATAAATGTATGTGAATGGATATCTTGCGATAAACGGATATCTAAACGGTGTTTGGAAACTATATTCGTTTGGTTCTTGTGTACTTCCCTGTGCATCAGTTGTCCCTATTGCTGGTGATTGATAGATATAAGTGAAAGGATATCTAGTAATAAATGGATATCTGCTTGGTGTTCTGAAACTATATTCGTTTGGTTCTTGCGTACTTCCTGTTGCATCTGTAGTACCAATCGCAGGTGATTGATAGATGTAAGTAAATGGATATCTAAAAATATAAGTATTTGGTTGTCTAGTATTACCTTGTACTTCAGTTGTACCTATATTAGGTGACTGATAGATATATGTAAATGGTGATCTTGTCTGTCCTATATTAGGTTGCTGAGTACTACCAGTTGCATCAGTTGTACCAATAGTTGGTGCTTGAAATATGTAAGTGAATGGATATCTAAAAGGATATGTATTCGGTTGTCTAGTATTTCCTTGAGTAGTTGTTTGTATATCATACGTAAACGGTGATCTAGTTTGCCCAATCACTGGTTGTATAAATGGGTACGTAAATGGATTCTGCGTACTTCCTCTAGTGGCCCCTTGAGCACTATATTGATCTGGTGATCTATGACTGTAAGGTACCTGAGTATTACCTTGAGTCGCATAAGTACTCGGGGATTGATATTGATACGTAAATGGTATCTGCTGATCTCTTATAAAAGGATTTTGAGCATTTGCTATATACGGATATGGTTGAGGTGTTCTTCTAATAAATGGATTCTGTGCGTTTGCAATATAGGGATACGGTTGCTGAGTTGCTTCTTGACCAGACGCATTGTTCCACCCTGTAGGTGTTTTCACATAAATTTGATCTACATCTTTCCAAGTACCAGAAGCAGTTTTTACCCATGCTCCTCTTGTACTATTCCAACCTGTAGGGGTTTTTACTTTTTGTGAACCTGTCGCCATTTATTAATTTTCCAAATATATTCTATTTATTATGAAAATAGAATCCATAAATCACCAACTTGTCCGTCTGATCCAGTCGGAGCAGAAGTTGATTGATATATATTTCTTGCAACACCACCACTATTGTTTGCGTAACTTGTAGATATTTGTCCTGCTCTAAAGTTTGCTTCTGATAGTGTTAATGCTCCAGTAGAGGCACCAGTTGCATTTGTTGTTGCAACTATAAATCTACTTGCACTGTCGTCCCACCCCATGAATACGTTATCTTCATCACCTCTCTCTATAACAATACCAGCATCATTTGAAGGTGTGCCTGTTGTACCATTACCAAGTTCTAAAAGTGAATCTTCGACTGTTGTATTTGTTGATGAAACTGTTGTTGTTGAACCATTGACTGTTAAATCTCCTGATACAACAAGGTCGTTAAATGTTACATTACTAGATGTTGAAACTGCCTGACCGATACTAACTTGACCTGAACTGATAGCAACACCAGTACCTGCAGAGAAATGTGCTCTTGTTTCTGATGCACTTGGTCCTGTATATGTGATAACACCAGAACTATTATCGTATGCTAATGATCCATCACCACCAGAATCTGTTACTGATATAGCACCTCTGGCATCTGAATCTGCATATTGTGTTATTGTAGTTGCAAGTGTTAACGTATTTGAACTATCATTATAAGTTGCAGTGATACCTGTTCCTTCTTGTATCAATGCGTTTACTCTATCATCTACTCTCTCGTTAGTGAAGTATAGGTTAGATGAACCTTCACTTAGATCATCAGTATCTTTAGATGATAAATTTAGATTTGACCCTGTTTGCAAGTTTACTCTTGCATCTGCTCTAGCATTTGTATAGTATAGATTACTTGAACCTTCTGATAAGTTATCAGTATCAAAAGGTGATAATGATACTGTAGCATCTATGGCGCCATCATTTGCATCATCGTATGCAAACGATATACCAGTATGTGATCCGTTAGATACAATCTGAGCACCTGTAATATCTTGTACTTGTTCTGTTGTTAATTGTGTATTTGTTGTAGTTACTGATCCACCAAGTGATACTGATTGACCATCAATAGTAATCGCACTATTGGCCAACTTAGCATTTGCTATTGAACCTGCTAACATATCATTATCGATACCGCCGTCTTTTACTCGAAGTGCATCTGAGTTTAATTCAATTGAACTATCATCTACGCCAACTGCAAGAACACCTGATGAGAATGATAAACCATTACCAGCAACTGTTGATGATAATGCGATGTCATTTGCATTCGCAGTTATACCATCTCCACCTACAACGTTAAGTGTAAGTGCACCTGAAGTTCCACCACCTGTTAAACCAGCACCTGCTGTTACAGACTCTATATCACCTGCATCGTTTGTAAATGATATTACACCAGTAGAACTATCGTATGATAAATCACCACCTGCAGATATCAAACCTCTGATATGTGATGTAGATACTGCTAGATCAATAGCACCATCGTTTGAGTCATCGTAAGTTGCAGTAAGACCAGTATGTGTACCATTTGTTGCGATCTGAGTACCAACTGTGTCTTGTATATTTTCAAATGGTACTCTAATTTCTAAATTGTTATTTGCATCGTCATAAGACATTGCTACGTTAACACCAGCAGATAGTAATGCGTTTACTCTGTCATCGACTCTTTCATCTGTAAAATAAAGATTAGATGAACCCTCTGTGATCTCGTCTGTATTATCTTTAGTTGCGATTTGGGCGGCAACAAATGCTTTTACTGATTGTTGTGAAGGAACATGAGTTGCACTATCTGATGCCATGTTATCTTCGTCTTTGATTGCGTTTGCAATTCTGGCATCTGCTCTAGCATTTGTGAAGAATAAGTTTGTTGAACCTTCTGTTATGTCATCTGAGTCTCCAGAAAGTTCTGATAATGCATCTTTAGATGCGACTTGCGAATCTACGTATGCTTTAATACTTTGTTGAGTAGCGGCATGGGTAGCACTATTTGATGCCATGTTATCTTCGTCTTTGAAGTCGATAGCAATGTCATCTGCATTTACAGTCATACCTGTACCAGCACCAACGTTTAATGTTGCATCACCAGAAGTTGCTGTACCTGTCAGACCAGCACCAGCATTTACTCCTGTAATATCTCCAACATTACCTGTGATTGTAAGTGTGTTAGCGGCATCATCGTATGATAAACCGATACCTGATCCTGCAGTTAGTGTAGAATTTAATCTATCATCAATTGCTTCATTTACTGCTGAACCTTGTATGATACCTGAACTATTGATAACCTCTGTAGAACCAATCGTCAGACCATTTTTAATTATGAAGTTTTTACTTGACATTAAATTGTTCCTCCATCAACTGACGACAATGAGAGTTCTCCTGATGTTGAATTATATGCTAGACTAGTCTCACCCGATGCAAGACTGATTGCGCCACGTGCCCTGGCGTTTGTGAAATATAAGTTTGTAGAACCTTCTGATAAATTGTCTGTATCTAATGTACTGATTGCACTTGCTTGTAATTTACCTGAAGAGTTTATCACTTCAGTCGTTCCGACTGTTAATCCATATTCAACTACGAGGTTACTCTGAGTTGCCATAATTTTTCCCTAGTTTATAAACTGTTAACTCTATTATTTATAATTGACACTATCTCCTAAAAGAGATACAAAAGAATTTTTATGCTTTAATTAAAGTTCTAGAGAACTTAAATACAGTCGAACTATTTGATGCAGGTGTTACATTTAATTTAACTTGACCACTTGCTAATGATACTGATACATCGTATAGTGATGAGTTTGTAATTATTATACCATATTGTGAGAAGAATGCATTTGTACCATCATGTATTATTAATATCTCTGATGTATGATGATTACTTCCTTGAGTTGCTTGTAAAAGATATTTTGCACTTCTAAAAGATGATGCTGTAAAACTATCTAATTCTGTTTCTGATGTAGTGGTTAGAGTTGTACCTGTGTTACTATCTACAACTAAACTATCTATCGTTAGATTATCTGTTGCTGTAATCGTAGTGCATGATAGATCACCTACTTCTAATGATGCTTTAGCATATCCCGTACCAGACAAATTTACTGTTGTCGTTGGTTCTTCTTCAAGACCATCAAATAACTTCCATGTAGAGTCGGAGGCGTCTCTGAATAAACCCGTATATTCACTTGCACCACCATCTGATAAACCATCGTTATAGTTTCCGTATATTCCTAGATCAAGTGTATCTGCTGATGTATTTTGATTAGCAAGTTCGAACATAGAATCGGTAATACTAGTAGTTGTTGAATTAACAGTTGTAGTTGTACCATTGACTGTTAGATTACCAGTAATTGTTGCGTTACCGTCTACACTTAAATCATTTGCAGTTTCAAGACCTATATCTGCTATAAATTTTTTTGTTGTTGCCATAATACTATTTATAATAAAAAAAAGGCGGACTTACGCCCGCCTTGATCGTTTTTTGATTTACGCCTCTACTAATGTGCGATCAAACTTAATAACTGTACTAGTTGCACTAGCAGGTGTTACTAAAAGTCTGACATTTGCACTGCTTATATCCGCATCAATAGTTGCCAAATTAGCATCTTTTAATGTACCATACTGAGTCAACGTTACTGTTGAACCGTCATGGACTAACATTATTTCTGTCGAATGAAAATCTGTTCCTCTCGACATTGCTATAATATATCTGGCCGCTCTGAAGTCTGCTTTTGCAAAAGTATCTAAAGCAAACTGAGAAGTAGAAGTTTTAGTTTCTGCACCTCTCTTCTTATGTTTGTCTTGAGTTGCTTTTGAAGTTACAATAACATCGTTAGTTGAATCATACTTAAAATGACGGATAAGTTCTGCGATTTCGAATGCTCTTGATATTGCCATATTATCCTCCTTTAACTATGTCTAATCTGAAATGTATCGATAGTCGTATTAGTGTTTGCTGGAGTTACGAGTAATCTCATATTCCCACTATTGACATCAGCACTTAATGTAAATAATGATGCATTTGAAAATACATCACCATACTGAACAAAAAATGCGTTTGAACCATCGTTGATCAACAATACTTCGGCCGCATGTGTCCCTGCAGATGCATGGGTGGCATTTATCACGTACTTAATTGCTTTGTTAGAAACTGCGTTTTGTGATAAAACCTGATTGGCCGTAGTTGCTGAAAATGTACTAGCAGTAAAGAAACCATCTACTAGATCAGTTGCCGTTATTGCTACTACTTCTAATACATCACCATTGATTGCGTTTTCCTCTAAAGTGATAGTATTACTGTTCGTTGCAGTATAATCTGCACCACCGTCTACAAGTTTTACACCATTTAAAAATACTTGTTCGTTACCTACTACGTAAAGCAATGAATTACTATCATCGTCATTACCTGTAAATACTGTTGTATTTGATGTAACAGTGAATTTAAAAACTGATATTGCACCACCTGATGTAGCACTTCCGAAACTTAATGTTCCAGAACCATTTGTTTTTAATACTTGCCCGTTGGTACCATCACTTGTCGGAAAAGAATATGCATCATTGATCTGAAATGTGGCAGGGTTTGATCCCACTTCAACGATTGCCGCTGAACCATCATTCTTCTCAGTGTAGAAACGTCCATGATAAGTGTTAACTGCTAACTCACCTAAAACTAGGTCAGATGTAGCAGGCACATCATTCTGTGTAGAACTTCTCTTAAACTGAATTACTGTTGCCATCTTTTCCTCCTATTAACGATTATTAGAATGTTCCGCCGTCAATAGCAGTGATAGTAACTGCACCACTAGATACTGTAAAGTTTGCTGAGGCAAAACTTGCGATACCTTTATTGGTTGTAGTTGCATCTTCTCCTGATATAGTAATACTTCCTGCTCCATTAGAAACATCTACACCTTCTCCTGCAGTTATAGTTCCTAATTGCATGTCTCCATTTCCAGTGTGACCCATTAGAATCTGACCATTTGTTGGTGCACTTCCGTCTACAGAAGTAATTGATCCTGCTAAATCTAAACTGCCAAATGAAACATTACCTGCACTTCCTGAGAATACTTCAGAACTGTTAGTAGCATCTGCTATGAAAGTAAACTTACTTGTTGAATCATCGAATCCAAAGAAACCGACTTTTGCCGCTGAACCTGTGTGATACCTAAATTCAATACCTCTGTCTTTGTTATCGTCAGAACCTGGGGCAGAATCACCACCCAAAGTAAATACAGGATCGTCTACTGTTGTAGTAGTAGAATTAACAGTTGTAGTTGTACCATTAACTGTTAAGTTTCCTGTTACTGCAAAGTTCCCACCAACTGTTACGTTATCTGGGAGTCCGATTTGAATCTGATTACCAGAACCAGTTGTTTCGATTTCGTTTGCTGTACCAACTACAGAAAGTGTTTCTGAATCTAAATCAATAGATAATGCACCACCTGAATCTGCTTGAAAGTCTAAGTCTTGAGCAGTTATGTTTGTATCAACATAATCTTTTACTGCCGCTGAAGTTGGAATCGTTGTATCGTTGTCGTTTGATCCAATACCTTCTGATTCGATTACTAGCATACCTGCTGATAAAGAACCAATAACTACTGAACTTGCCGCCAACTGATCGGCACCAACTGCATCATCGGCAATCATTGCTTGTTCAACCGCATCGTTGGCGATTGTTACTGCACCGTTAGATGCTAATGAAATGTCTCCTGATATTGCTACGTTATCAAATGAATCTGAACCGTCATGAACAAGTATATGTCCTGAATTTGGTGAAGAAATATCTGAGTCTGTTGCTCCAGCAAGAGTTGAAGTTGTTGATAGGAATGAAAGTGTACCTGATCCATTAGTTCCTAATACTTGGTTAGCAGAACCATCAGCACCTGGTAATGTAAATGTAACATTACTTGCTACTGAATCTGGCGCCTTAAGTGCTACGAAATTTGATCCATTATCTGAATCTTCGTTAAGTATTATAGATGCACCTGCTGTTGATCCATTACCAACTTTAAAGTTTGCTGGTGTTGGTTTACTTCCTGATAATATATCTGTAAAGAATTTACCACCAACTTCATGGATAACTGCTGATGATCCAGAGTCGACTGACTCTATGAATAATTTAGCAGAAGCACCATCATTCGATCTATCTTGTACATACGCCAATTCGCCTTCTGCTAGATCACTAACACCTGGCGCACTTGCTCCTGTACTTCTTTTAATCTGAATTACTGTTGCCATTTTTTTCTCCTACGAAAAAATTTAATTAATTAATTATTTTTCTCTGCACTATTCGAGAAAGATCATGATGTACCAGTCCACTCACAATGTGGGTCGTGTCTCACTGAATGACACCTTGATTGATATAATTATTTATGCGACTAGAATGTTCCGCCATCAATTGTTGTAGTAGTTTCCCACTTATCATTTGATGCGTTGTATTGAAGAAATCCATCATCACTCTCCGCGGCGTTTACGTCTTGAAGTTCGTTGATAGATTTTGCTGATAGATTTACACTTGTAGATGAGTTACCAACTGCAACTTGCTTTACACGAACATTACCTTGTCCTTGTACTTTTGCAGATATACCCGCAACTCTTCCTACTACACCCTTGATTGCCATTATCTCGTTACCCCTGGTGTTATAATTACTTGACCTTCAACAACTCTAGTAGTGATACCTGCACCACTAGTAATATTAAGATCATAAACATAACGTCCAGAAGTAAGAGCACTTGTCTGTGTATCTGTTAAAGACATTGTTACTTGACCAGAGGCCGCTGAAATACCTGTAGTAAATGCTGTTCTTTGTGAAGACCCATAGGTTTTTCTAATTTGTGCCGCGGCAGAATAACCAGTCAAATCTAAAGCAGTACCATCTGCTTGAGTTACATCGACTGTTATTTCGAAGTCTGTTCCTTGATCTATGAATAAGTTTGATATATTGGCCATATAACTATTTATACAACTTTATCTGTTCATCTGAGAGAGTGGTATTGTTTGATGTATCTTCTCTACTGTAGATGAATCTTTTTTGACATATACTTCTTGCGTTTTCTTGACTACACCATCTGAATCTTTGAAGAATACTCCCTTGACTTCAGCAACTTGTCCTATTGGTCGATTACCATTTGTAGTTACCTGTGTAATGAAAGGTGATCTATATTCGTATGTAAACGGAGACCTGAATGAATATCTAACTGGTGTTTGAGAATTTGCTTCGTACGGATAAGGCACTGTTATATTTTGATTAACTCCAATAGATGGAGATTGATATATGTAATTTTGTGGTGTTCTTGTTTGACCAGTTGCTGTATTTTGTACATTATATCTAGCAGGACTCTGAGTTATACCTCTAGTATTTCCCTGTGCTACAGTATTTCCTTGACTTTGACCTGTAGCATCTGTTTGACCTTGAACTGTAATTCTTGTATTTCCCTGTGCTGAATATCTAGCAGGGGAAGTAGACGGTGATTGATATTCGTATGGAAATCTATACGTTGCAGGAGTAGGATTCTGAACACTTACTCTGGTGTTACCTCGTCCTATAGAAGGTTGTTGCACTATACTTGGTTGCTGACCTATACTTGGTTGCTGTACTATTGATGGTGATCTACCAATGCTAGGTTGTTGAAAAGTATATTGTGTTCTTCCCTGTACTGAATTCTGCACATTTATAGGTGTCCTAAACGGATATCTAAATGTATACGTTGAAGGATTTGAAAATTGATGCTGTACCTGTGGCATATCTTATTCTCCGTCCCCCGGTGCTGGTTGATTAACTGGTGCATTACCAGATGGTGGCGAATTCGGGAATTGTGGTCCTCCAGATGGTGGTGGGAATCCACTCTGGAAGTTAACTTGATGATCTATTTTTATTCTTATAAAATGAGTTCCAGTCAATGTTCTACTAGGTGCAGGAGATGTCGATCTTAATTTAAGAGTAATTCTAATTTGACTTATCTGCCTCCAAGATGTGCTTCCAAAATTACCTAGAGAATTACATCTTAACTGAAATCCTGCAGGACTATAAGCGGTTTCAAATGTTTTAAAACTTAGACAATTATTATAGACAGAAACAAGATTATTCGTAGGAAATGCTTTTGTTGTTGGATTTCCTGATGTTTGAGTATCTGTATAATCTAAAAATGCCGATGATGCCCCTGGAGGTCCAACTGCCACGTGTGTTATATCTGAAAGCACTGTTTGATACCCAGTTAAACCAGTATATGAACTTGGTATTTCATATCTAGCAACTTCAATAAAAGTTATTGAGAATGCAGTCTGACCAGCGGGTATACCTGTATTTTGTGATGGTGTTTCGTAGATTGCTACCTTAGTTCCTGCTTGAGATCCTTGTTGTTGATCTGGATTAGTTGTCGTAGCACCACGAATGTATATTCTAAAAACTGTTTTGCCAGAAAAATTAGTTGTATCAATCTCATGTTTAATATGAAAATTATCTTGTCTTGTTTGAGCAGAAGTAGAAGTAGTATTAAAAGTATCAGTAGATGTTATGTTGGCAATCGATGCCCCTGTATTTAAGAAATGATTTTCTTCAATAGTTACTGGATTATCTGTATTACCTAGAGTGGTACCTTGTGCACTTGCTTGACCAATACTAGGACTTTGGTAAGTATATTGTGTATTTCCTTGTGTCGCAGTTCGTACATTGACTGCCGTTTGATTATCTACTGCTGTTTGTACGTTAACATTATTTCTTTGAGGAGTTGAAGTCTGAACTTGAAAGGCATATCTTGCAGGACTTCTTGATGGTGATTGAACAGTTGTATCTCCAATAGATTGCCCAATTGCCGGATTATTTACATTTACCTGTGTCTGTCCTTGAAATTCATACGTTTGAGGGGATTGATAATTGTATCTAGCAATAAACGGGTAAGTAAATGGATATGATTGTATAAACGGATATCTGAATGGATATCTAACTGCTATTTGCGTATTACCTCTTGAAGGCGATTGATATATGTATGTACTAGGTAACTGAGTATCACCTTGCGTTGTAGTCCGTATATTAAAAGGTTGCTGTACTACTGTTGCCCCTTGGTTTTGGTAAATTGAAGGTTGTTGAGTAATACCCTGTGTGATACCTCGAGTATTCCCTGTTTCAAGTTGCTGATTATCAGTTGCAACTTGGCGTAAATAAGGTTGTTGAAAAGGACCTAAGTTATGTTTTACAAATATTTTATCCGACATATCATATCACAAAATAGAGATGCCCTATGGGGTCTCCTGTTCCTGAAGGTGCACTTCCACCTAAACTAGAGGAATTTATTACCTCATAATCTAATTCGACATCATCGCCATCTATTTTTATTCCGTTTGAAGTGTTGACACTAAATGAACCTGAACCATTTAAAGTTAATCCAGCACCACCACTTATATACGATTGCACATCTGAATCACCATATTGTGCTGAACCATCTATTGTTAATGTATCACTTGAATCATTATATGTTAATGTGATACCTGTACCACCTACTAAACCTTTATTTGTTCCTAGACCATTTACAGTTCCAGATCCACCTGCTAAGAAGTCTAATACTCTTTCATTTGTATAGAATTTATTAGTGTTTCCTTCAACAATACTATCTGTATTACTCTGTGCAGTAGGTGTAAAATTACTTCCGTCCCATGCAAGTATTTTACCTACATCATTACTCTGTGCATTTCCTAGAGTATTTGCACTAGCATTTACGTTTGCAAGAATACCTATACCAAGATCATCAACTCTGGCATCTACTCTAGCATTTGTGAAGAATAAGTTTGTTGGTGAAGATGATGCTTCTGCAATATCATCTAAATCTAAAGTTACGTTTTGAGAACCATTAAAGTCTTTACCATTAATCTGTCTTGTATTTTGTAATATAGTTGCTGATGCTGAATTACCTATAAATGTTGAATTACTACCATTTCCAGTTCCATTATCTAAGACTGTAGAACCATCTGGTGATAAAACATCACCTGTAGTATTTCCTGTTACATTTCCAGTAAGATCACCAGTAACATCACCATTTACATTTCCAACTAAACTACCATTAAAAGTTGTTGCAAAAACTGTTTGCCATTTCTTATTTGATGTTCCTAATAGTTTACTGTTAGTATCACTTGGTACAATATTAGTATCAACACTTCCTATCATACTAATAGTATCATTTGCATCATTACCTAAATCTACGTCATTATTTGCATCTAATAATCCTGATAATGTAGAAGTGCCTGTAACTCCTAAAGTACCAGCAACTGAAGTATTACCACTTGATGCAACAACATTAAACTTGTTGGTATTAACATTTAAGTTGCCAGTTAGATCGAGTAATCCACCAATACTTGCATCATCACCTACTGATAAATCGTCACCTACTGATAAATCGTCTGTAGTTGTTAGTTGTTCTGCTTGTACAGTTCCTGAGAATGTACCATTTACTGCACTTGTTAATGAACCACTTGATAGTTGAGCAGTTCCGTCTGATATAATTGGTGCTTGAAACTTTTTACCAGCGGCAGTTGCAATGATATCATCTTCTGCAAAAGTTCTTCCTGCTAGTTGTAATGTGAAACCTGATTCTATATTTGTTGTAAGAGTTGTATTGTCACCATTTAAGATCACACCGTCTGAGTTATTATTAAAGATAGCATTACTATCGTCTAATATCCAAAACGTTGATCCAGTGCTCTGGAGTGCGACACCAAGGAATGATCCTGTGAAAGCATAGATAACAACTTTATCTCCATTTTGTACTGCTTTTGCACCACCAGAATTATATGGTGAACCAGATATACTAAATGTTATTGTTGAATGTGTTCCGTCAGAATTTTGGTTTATTGCTTCGTAATCTGTACCTTCGTGTAAGTGTTCGCCACGTACGAAGACTTGAATTCTATCTTTTCTAAATTTTAATGTGTTTGCCTGAGTATCTGCACCCGAAAATGATACTTGGTTTGTTGTTCCTTCGTAGACAAATTCTTGAAAGAAAAACTCTCTTTCGTTTATACTATTAACTGCATCTGTTAGATTCTGCCTTCTAGTTGTTGTAAGACCACCAATGTCGCCAACATCTAATGCGACTTCATTATGCTTAAGTCTTAAATCTTCTATTGTTGAGAATGAGTCTACTGTTTTTGCCATTATAATTTCTCTAATACGTTAGTTAATAATTGTTTGATCTCCGTCATTTCATCTTTAAGATTATTTATCTCATTTCTCTGAGACTGCATAATCTGTCTTCTACGCATTGTAAGTTTAAAAGTTTCTACATCTGTATTCACAATTGCATGAGATGATTCGTCTCTAACTAAATGTGTATGTCCTTCTACTTTTATTCCCATTATGCTAATGCCATACATCTAAGGGCCGAGACTAACGGCACATTACATGTATTACTTGATTGTCCTACAATCTTAATTTGGAATGCACTGAACTCTGGTAAATTATCAGCAGTGTATTCATATTCTTTAAAGTTTCTTCCGTCGTTTGGTATATCTGCATCTGATGTACCTGTTGAGTTGAAGAATTCAAATCCTATATCATCTACAGGTGTTTGTTCGTCTTGTTTTATAATCTTAAACATATACTTAAGATCAGTGCTTGGTGGTCTAAAGTTATCTGCAAAAACTTTTAATGAAGTTGCAGGTGTTTTCAATTGTACTTTACGTGTTATATAAACCATTGCGTTATTATCGCCATCTGGTTCTGTTAATGGTGTAAATACTTCTCCATTAGACACATCTCCTGATACATTGATGTTGTTGATTCTATTCATAATACCTAACACACCGATTGTACCTGTATCAATAACAGGCGATACGTTTGCATTTGATGATCTCAATTGTAATAAGAGTCTAAATGATTTTGTATTACCCATTTCTTCTTCTTCGTTTACTTTTGATGCTACTATACTTGGTCTATCAAAATATGCGTTATCATTTAGTTTAATGAAATTACTTGTAGTTCTCATTGCGTATGCTGTATCTAAATGAGTTGATGTATCTGATAATTCAAATTCTGGACTGTTCATGCCAGTTCTGTAACAAGTTGCAAATATTTCTGTACCAGCAACTTTAGTTGAAGGTATCATAGTGTGTAAACCATCATAGTATATGTTTCTAGTACAAACTACTTCATCACCACCACCCTGTGTTGATTCTACTGCACCATACGTTGATCTGAAACTATATTCACTACTAGACAAGTTATTACTATTAGTAAATGGTAATGTTGTACTATTTAAATCTAGATTAAAATTATCTATAGCAAAGTCTTCTAATGCACCATGTGGTGTGTTCATCAATTCAATTGGCAAACCACCAAGAGTATCTCCAACTTTATCAATCGTAACTGTAATTGTTTTGCCTGTCTCTAATGTAGCAGTAAATGTTTGAGTTGTATATCCTACTCCTGGATCTGTAATAAAAATATTACTTACTGCATCTCTATCTGATTGTAATATTTCTACATCGAGTTTGAGACCTGCACCAGTATTACCAGATCCGTATGTATAATCACTATCTGTTAAACTGAAAGTTTTTGATCCTGCATTAAAACCTGAATTTGCTACATCACCACTTACTGCACTCGATGTTACTTTAAGAGCACCATTAGATTTGTCTCCTTTTATACTTACAATCTTGACATGTGAACTCGTATCGTACATACCATGTCCATAGTTTAAAACTTTAATAAAGGATTCTCCTTGAGTTGTAACTATTGGATTAGGTTGTAATCTTCTTGAAGGAAGATGTTTATTTTCAAACTGTAATGCTGGTACTTTTGTTACATCAAATTTTGCTTGTCTTAAAGTAAACTTAAGATCATCTGTTTGTTCTGCTGTCCATGTTGAACTATTTTGTGATTTGAATAATGAACCACCGTATGGTTGTCCAGAAATTGTTTCACCTGTTATTAAATCTGGTTCACCCATTCTTGATATATGTGCTTCATATTCGTTTGAGTTAGAGAATACTACAAAACACATTTCTTTTCCATCTTCAATATAGACTGGTGATGGGAATGTAAATGTAGTTGCTACAGAACCATCTGCTGAAATATTTACATCTGCAGGATTCTTTGTAACTGTAGAGAAAGGTAATATTATTTGTCCTGGATATCCGTTTACCATATTTCTGATCTCTACTGATACAGGTAAATTCTTATCTTTTGTTTTGAAGAACACATCAACTGATGTCATAAAGGCACCACCAGCACTTTCTACTAAGAATGATTCAGCAAGTGGATCTCTCCAAACTGTTTCTCTTTCATCTCTAAATCTTTCGTTATTTGATGCGACTCTTTGATCTCTCTGTTGCTCAACAATTTTACCTCCTGGGCCTGGACCTGTTGGGATAGGCGACTCTAATGGTGGTTTTGTCGGTGTCGGTGTTGGACTTGGTTGAGGCGAAGTCGTAGGCGCAGGTGTAGGTGTCGCACTAGGACTTGGAGTCGGAGTCGGATCAGGAACAGTAGGTACTGGAGTTGTTGGTGGTGGAGGTGGTGGACTTGGTGGTGTGTTACCAGGTTCAACTGTTGTATTATATCTCTCACCTTTCTTAACGATAGTTCTCTCACCAGATAAATGTTCTGTGACTACACGACCGTTTCTAGTTGATACGATTTCTGTTTGTGATGTTTGTAATAAACCCTGTGCTTGATACGTGCCTGTACCGTATGATGCAGGTTGTGGTAAATCAGTAGCACTAGATGTTATTCTCATTTGTCTTTGACCTGTAGGGAATTTCTGTGCTCTATTATTTGGTAAATCAAAGAATGCTCTTAGTCTACCATTATTGTCAGTCTTAACTAATGCGGCCGCTCCAGTATGACCATCATTCGAATAATTAGTATCGAATGGTCTTACATATTCATCTACTCTTATACCATCAAAGAATACATAGTGAACAGTTTGTGGTTTTAAATTCGTTGCATCTATTTCAATTGTTCTTTCTCTACAGAAAGGTATAACTGAGATAGATACAATTCTATCATTTCTTGTTTCAACAAACTCTTCTACGACTGATGTTTTAATCCCATTTCTAATCTGACCTTCTGGAGTTTCTGTTATCTCTCTAGTGACTGTAGTTACTGTAGGTGTTAATTCACCACCTTGACCGGGATTACCATCGTATGATTCTGTTCTACTAATTACTTCTTCACCTACAACTTCTGGTTCACCAACCCATGTTGTTTGCCATGCATTCCATATTGTACCAATTGAGTTTTGATTTTCTGCTAATACGGCGTCAAAATTACCCTCTCTGTTTATTCGAACTTCAGGTAATGTTTCTGTATCTTGCCATACATCTGTTTCTGGTGTTAACTCTACATTACCTATAAATGCAAACACATGATATGGATTTACATTGAGTGATCTTGATGCTTTATCTTGTTCTACAAAAACATTTTCTGTATATGGTAATGTAATTAAGTCACCTGTTTTTTGAAAGTTAGTAGATGATGTATTGTTTAATTCTATATCAAAGAATTGTGTATCATGTTGTGGTCTAAGTATACCACGTTTTGTATCTATAGCAACTCTATAGTCTGGGTGAGATACGTCACCAATCTTATGACCTCTAAAGTTATCTACTAAGAAACCAGACTTAAATCTATCAAGACCATCTGCATCTAATATCTGTTTTGATAATGAATCTTTTTCTAATAAAGAAAGTGATGTTATTCTTTCTAAGTTTGTTACACGATTACTAATTTTTCCTATGTCTTTCATTGTGTAACGTCTGTAATCTTTTGCTTGTACAGATATATCTTTTACATTTTTAGTATATGCTGGTACAAATAACTCAAACATTTCAATAGCATTATCTACTGGTTGTGGTTTTTGTGGTGTTATATCTGGATATCCGTTTACTACTTCAAATTCTCCTGTTTGATGTAAAAATACTCTGTCAATTCTAGGAACATAGAATGATATGTCTGCATCTACTGTTGTTCCTGGTATAGGTGTATTAAATTCTTTATCGGAAAATACTCTTGATGCATAAGCAAATGGTGATGTAGTTACTGCTGACATGTTAGGTACACTTGTTTGATCGTAATTACCCAATGTTAATAATGCATTGACTGGTGATCTGAAATCGACTGCATCTGATAATTCAAATTGACCATCTGGTTCAAACCCTCCAAGATCGACTTTGTTTGGAGAATAGTTTGGTATATCTTCGTATGATATCTGATTTGAATTTTCACCTAAATTGTAAGATGAAACTGCATAGTAATCGCCAGTGCCTGATTCAAAATGATCGAATATAACAGTGACAACATTATTTGGTGATTGTGATCCAGTCTTTAATTGTAATCTTGAGAGATCATAATAACCATCTCTCTGTCCGTTGTCTAAGAAATACCTATCTTTTATATTTGGTGATCCAGCACTTACATTTGAAACAACATGTACTGCTTTTGTTGTTTGTCCTACAACTGCTTCGTTATTGATTAGTTGTGTATCGTTTAGTAAAATATAAAAAGATGTATCACCTACGGTATCTATTAATCTTACTTTTGCACCTGATGTTTGCCCTATGAGTATTTCATTTTGTTGAAGTGAACCACTACTATTGCTTTCAGTTAAAGTTGCATTTGGTGGTGTAGGGTTTCCGTTTGTTAATGTTCCAGGTACACCTTCTAAAACTGCATGTACTTTAAATACATCTGGTACACCTAGAGATAAATCTTTATGATCGAATGCTAATCCATATCTCTTACCATCAGAGTTTGCTGATGCAAATCTTACTGATCTTGATACTTTTAAGTCTTTGTTTCTTACTGCTGGATCTTTTTTTATTACAGTATATGATACTAAAATTTCTGCTTCATCATCGTCTGAACCACTTCCTATAGGTACAGTCATTGCTGAGTTAACATCAGTAGGGTGACTTGATATGTCTGCTGGATATAATACTTGACCAGCACTTAATGATGCTCCACCACCAGTATCTGGTTTTATAACTGCGTATTGAAAAGTTAATGCACTTGGTGTAGCAAATTTTTCTATAGAATTATCTAAAGGTATTGATATACTACCACTAGATGGTGATAATCTAATTTGCTTTCTGATTGTTACATTATTCTGTTTTGGTGTTATTGTTTTAACATGATCTCTTGGCCATGCAAAGATTGCCGCTGTTTGATCTGGATCTCTAAGTTGTGATCTCTGTCTTAAAACATTTGCATTTCTTTGTGAACTAATTCCATGAGCACCACCATTTGTAGCAGTGATAGTCATTTTTGTTTCAGGAGTTGTCGCATCGAATCCAGATACAAGTGCTGTTACTCCTGCAACTACGATTTGATCACCGATAACTAATTCTTTAGAGAATTGTGTTGCTGTTCCTTCTACAGTTGCATTTCCACCTGTAATATTTAATTCACCAGATAATTGTGTAAAAGCATCTAGAACTATATTTGCACAAAAGTTTTGAGTACCATTTCCTGGTAACGATTGAAAAACTGATCTTGCTTGAGATATATTATATGTTCTGACTGCTGATATTGTTTTAGAGGTACTATCTTGCCCTCTTGCTGATATAGTTTGTGATGCACTAAATGTTCCTACGACATCGTGTATGAATAGTTTGTTGTTACTATGATCTGCTACTGCTATAATACCAGTTGCACCTTGTTGGTTTTCTACTTTATCACCAACTTCGAAATCACCTGAATTGAAAGATGCAGTTGTGATCTCTGTAAACATCTTGATATCAAAAAGATATAAATCTAATGTATCACTTGCCTGAGTTGCAACATTACTAACATTTTGAAAATGTCTTGCTCTACAGAAACCAATATGTGTTCCTGTTACTGCATTTCCATTTCTAACGTTATCATGTAAATTTATAGGTACAAAAGAATCTGTATTATTGTTATCTGCTATTTCTGGTAAAGAATGTAAACTATTGACTCGTAATCTGTTTCCTATTCTTACTGGTGTTGATGTGTTTGTTACTGTTCCTGTTGTTCTTGCTTTATTGAATACTAGATTTGTTGTACCTAATTTTTCTATTTCAAAACCTTTAACGTATGCTTTACCTGGGGATACTTGAAGAACAAATTGCTCTTCTTGACCACCATCTGATGCTAATAAAAATCCTCTATTGTTTTCTTTTAGTAAATGTTCTCTGAACGATGTTGAAAATTGTCTAACAACAAAATCACCACTCTGATCAAATGTTCTTCTAGCAAGTGTTTCTTCAAATGTGTTGTATATTGGTCTATTGATTTCTAATTCGATTATACCATTATTAACTCTTCCTAATTCTATAAAGTTTGCATTTGTTGAATCATCTAAGGCAACTTTTGCTAATGTAAGTGTAAACTTAAGTCTATCTGCACCTGGGGCATTTTCATTGTTTGTACCCTGTGCGTTATCTAATAATGTTGTATCTTCTGATGATGATATTAAAGATTCTACTATTTCTACACCAACTCTAAAACTTGGTTTACCAGAATATTTTTCTAAGACTATTGTTTGTGGTTCTACTTTTACAAAGAAACCTCTAGTATAAATTGTTCCTGAACTTATAGATGCTATTGAGGCACGACCACTTGGAACTTCTAAAGTGCTTACTGTTTTAAAATCATTATTTGTAGCGGCATCTGTCAATGTTCCATTGCCATCATCTGACATGTTTACAACTTCTATCTCTTCGTCACCAGCAAATAAGAAAGAACCACTTGCATCTGTTCCCATATTAAATGGTTTGACGTATAAAGTTGCGGGATCAGTAGAAGTTGCTTGATCTGATGTTATAACTTTTGCTACTACACCAGTAGTTTTACCTCTTATAAATTGTCCATGTGTTGTTGTTCTGTATGACTCGACTGATGCATCACCACTAGAATTTGGATTTGCTGATTGTACTTTAACAAAGTAGATGTCCATATCGATATTGGACTCTGCACCTTGAATAACTGATCCTTCTTTGAAGAAATGACCACCAAATTTTTCTACTTGATCTTGTAGTATAGATTGTGATTGAGTTAGTTCTCTTGCTTGTAATGGTCGACCAGCACGATATAATATTTTATGAAATCTTTTTGCTTCATCGTAATCATCGTAGTATGGCGTTATATTAAGATTAGTTTTCTCTGACATATTTCTCTACTTTTATTTAATGTTGTTTTAAACAACAATTACATTTCAATAATCAGTTTGATATCTTCAATCTGATCTGCGGCCCTAGATACAGGACCTCTATTTTCAACATATAATATCTGACCAGTAAATCTAGTCATTTCTGGGTGCGTTGAATCTACACCACTACTTGCAACGTCTGTAATTTTAGAACCACTTGCATTTTTAAATACATCGTCTGTAGCGGCAAAGTCTACATACTCACCACCACCATTTGCGATAGTTATTGTTTTGAGAATATTACCAGACTTAGAGACAACTCTTGCTCTTTTTGTAGATGCATTATTAGTTGTATCTGATGTGATAATATCATCAACTGATATAGAAGATGCATCGTCTAGTGTGATTTTATTAGTTGCAGTCATTGTACCCTCAGATGATATTGTACCATCTGAAGATTTTACTGGATTTTTGATCAATCCAATTTGTCTGAAATCGTTATCTGTTGGAAAGTCACCACTACCATCACCAAACTCTAATCTAGAGTTTACGATAACAAAGTTACCACCCAATTCTTCGACCGGGTTAGCACCATGTCCATTGATTGGTGATATTACAACTTTAACAGATGCTCCTGATCCTGCATTAAAGTTTGATAATGCTGATGTTAGTGCTGGTAAAGATGCTCTTTTGTAACCAGAACCGAATGATGAGTTATCTTTAAAGTTTGCATCAGTCAATACACCAGATGTAAATGATAATGTAACTACTGCACCTGATCCATCACCCTCGACTGCTATATCTGTCGTAAACGTATCTGAGTTTGATGCGTTTCTGTAACCTGAACCACCTGCAGTTACGATGTATCTATAAATTGCACCATCTACTGCATCACTCTCTACACTATATTGAGCAGAACCGTCTGTTGATCCTGTCTGACCAAATATTCCGATAGAACCTGCAACTGATGTCTTTGCACCAAGTGTTTTTACTGGTATGAAATCGTTCGTTACAAATTTTATAACATCTGAAGCAGATATTTGATACATGAATTTCCACATATATCCATCTGTTGTAGTCTGAGGAATTGTTGTACTAGTTGTGCTTGGTTCTTGGCCACTTCCGGCACCAACTGGTGAACCACCACTAAAAGGAGTTTTTAGACATTTATAAACTTTAAAATCTGAAGTTACAACATAACCTCTTCCGTCAAAAAAGTTACTAGCACCACTTGGTGTTAAATTAGATGAACTATAATCATCTCTGTATTGATCATATACTGTACCCTGTGTCCAGTTATGCCTTACTAATCCATGAGACACCGATGTATTTGCAACTCTTTTGAGTGCAATCATATCTTCAAAAGTACGAATCTCTTCTGACTCTGAATTTGCTGGTGATGGTGGATCATTATCATCGTCCCAAGATTGTGAACGACCTATAAATATATATTTGTTTGAACTTGTGAAATCCGCTATGAACTCTCTTGCATTATGCGTTCTGAATTTCTCTAAAATTATTGCTGCCATTTTTTAACTCCTAACTCCTCAGTTATGTTATTCTATTATTTATAACGATGCCAATGTTGAATTTGTAATATTTGATGAATTAACGTAAGAACTAAAGGTAAAATTAACTCTTCTGTTGTCTTTCAGATCATATTCGTCAACATACTGTGTTCCTAAGAGTTCGTTTAACTGACTTATTCTCATGCCATCTCTCTTACTATCTTCTAACAATACGTGACCACTACCACCTTCTGTGCCAGATTCTAAAATAATTCTATCTTCTTCTGAATTATCAAAATCAGGATCTTCAGGATTACCACTGCCTCGTGATTCATCAAGCAAATAATAACTTATTCTATAAGTATCTTGGAATGCTATTTTATTTATTGACTTAAATCTTGGTCCTAATGGAGCAAAACTGTATATTGTACTACCAGTCCCAGACTGCTCCTTAACTATAGGTTCGCCTGTCTCTAAAACTATTCTATCAAAATCTTCATAATAAAGATATGGATTTATTAAGTTGTTTGATCTTTCTGTTACAAATCTTTCTATTTGTTCTGGTACAGTTATGTCTTGTAGTAGAAAAGTGCCACCTTTTAAACTTGTTCCGTTTACGTCTGTTGTTGCATCTTCAAATTGTATATTGTCCCCGTCTACGTCCCTGTTTCCAGGTTCAAATACTAATCTATTCAAAGGTTCTTCTAGTTGTATATGTGTTCCATCTTCAAATACCATGAACTCTTCTGAAGGTTGAAAGAATTGAAATACTTTACCTTGGTCTTGTGGTCTGATACCAAGTGGTGATATACCATCTTCTACTTGATCTATTCTAAAATAACCATCTCCCTGTGTTGGAGTGTTAGTCAAGTTGAGTACAGTTATAGCACTGTCTATACGTGGTGATCTTTGATTAATAACTGTAACCGATGCGGCCTGAGATGCAATAGGTTCAGATATTTCGTTATTGATTTTTGTTTGTGTTGCGTTTGCAATGAATCTTTTAATTGTTTCGATTCTACTTCTTCCTGCTTCAGCAGTTTGAGTAGTGTTATTTGATGGTCTATTATCTGTATCGATAAATCCTGATTGAACATATTGTTTGAGTACATGTCCCATATTGAAAGCAGTAAGTTCTGCTTGAGTAGTATGGAATAGAATCATTGTTTGACTATCGACATGGAAAGATGGTTCAAATGCATCTTCATTTTCTACATAAACTGGGTGATAAGAAAGTGATGATTCGTCTAATAACTTATTTGTTCTATCTTTGCCTATGAAGACTAGAGTATTATCTACTTCATCGTGATCTTCTAATAATATATGTTCAGTGTGTTCTAATTCTATATTAATTGTAGGTACAAAAGTAGTATTCTGAATACCTAGTGTATTGAATGGTTTACCAAAATCATTTGCAAGTTCATTCTTTTCTAATTCTACACTAAATCTATCTGGGTTTTGATCTGCTGTTTCTTTTTGTACTATAACTTGTTCTACTGCAACTTCCCCAAAGAAGATATGACCAGATGGGTGAACTAAATCTTTAAGTACTGCCTTATATTCTTCGATACTCTTACCAACTTTAACAACGTAAGAGTGTGTTTGATATAATAAACTATCTTGTATATTAGAGAATGTATTTGATAAGTTTCCTCGATCTCCAAAGAAGTTATCATTTATAACACCCTCACCTGCAAGTTTACCTCTTGCATCGTAAGGATCAAATTTCAAAACTTTAAATTTGTTAGATGATGCATAATTTACTTCTTCACCATCTAAAAATGTTCCTGTTCTATTTTCAAACTTAAGTAAGTTTCTTCCGTCATCAAAAGATATAACAACACCTGTAGCACCCGAATCAGCACCAGTAAAAGTAACACCTTTTGTTAAATTTGCTGTAGATGTCGGTTGTGTAACCAACATGTTGAATGTAGATAGATCATCAAGTACTGCATCTTCATCAAAATTATAACCTTGAGATGTGAGTCTTATTTTTTTGATACCACCAACTTTAGATGAGTGAGCAAATAAAACACCACCTGTACCAGCAGACACTTTAGCAAATCGATTTGTCTTTTGAGTTAAAGATGTACCACCTTTAATAATTTCACCAGTTGCAAACGTACCAGTATCTGTTGATGATCTTTTAATAATTAGTCTTTGATTTTTTACATCTATTTCTTGAACAATACCTGTTGCGTTAGATGTTAAACCTGTGACTGTTTCACCTGGAATATAACCTTGTACAACGACTGCATTTCCATCTGTAACATGTTCTTTTACATCATCGATATAGATGTGACCACCTGGAGATACTAATGGTAGTTTTTTATATCCTGCACCACCAGATGTAATTTCTACTACTCTAATTCTAGTATCAGTTTGTTCTAAAAATATTCTTTCACCATCTTCTTTTATAAGTCTGCTAAATTTAGATACTAATTCAACTCTTTCTCCACCTGATGGTGTAGGCGATGTTGAGAAAATTACTCTATCTAATTTTGTAGTAAAGTTATCCTGTGATTGTTCTATGCCATTTACAAATACTCTAACATCACGGCCATCTAATGCTATAGGTTTAAGATTTAAATCTAATATAGTATTACCATTTGAATCTAAACCACCAAATGTGGTTTGACCTGCAGTAGCAATAAGTTCGTATTGATCTAATCCTATAGAGTTTTCTAAAATTAATTCATCACCAACCGCACCTATTACTCCCTCTGCTCCATGACCACCTGTACCAGTGTTGTCAAAGATTACCATGTCTCCTGCTGAGTAACCTGTACCAGCAGTCTCTATGAATACTTTTTCTACTGAACCTCTTGATACTTCTGCTACGACACCTAATGCATCGACTTCTTCTGTATCTGATTTAGCACCTGTAAATCGTATAACATCTTGTTCATCATATAACGATCCAATTGTTGAACCTTCGAATAGTAATGCTGAACCATCTTCTAAGAGAAGATCGCCAACTTCGTTTTCTATTCCAAATGTTGTTGATGATTCGCCTTCTATTATTTCTGAAATAATACCCTTGAGGGTGCCAGTAAATTGTGTTACACCATCTCTATCTGTAAATGTAACTAATCTATTGTGCTCAAATATTCCTTCATGTGATCTACTAATCTTAACTGAATATTGTCTTTGAATAGTGCTGATAATTTCTACTTGCTCTACTATTGCTTGAGCACTTATCTTTGTACTATCATTCGCATCGTACTGAATAATTTTATCAGTTGCTTTTGGTATACCAGCAAATTCTCCTGAATCCATTTGAACAAATACCCTTCTATCTTCGTCAAAATCATTTTGACCTGCAAAGATAGTTTCATCAATAGGATATTTTATATCTGAATTTAGTCCAAATAAAATTCTCATCAAGAACTTTATCGATTCAGCAGTACCTTTTTGTTTGTATAATGTACCTATATTTTTTAAGGTAAGTCTTTTGTTTTGTGTTGCCCCTAAATCTAGAGATGGTATAAAATCTTTTTGAAAATGATCTAAAAATGTTTCTAGTGTTTGGTCTATATCTGCATAATCAAGTAATCTATTGTTGGCAACGATTTGATTTTCTTTGTATGATTTGATTTTTGATGTTTGACCACCATCTCTTCCTGTGATTGTTTCGCCGATTGCGAATCCTGTGCCAGATATTGTATCTACAAAAAGTGTGTTACCACTTCTTACTCTGACTTTTGCTACAGAACCACTTTTACTTCCTACTATGTATTCGCCTGTAACTATAGTATCGGGTTCTGGAGTATCGTTCTCTGATATTCTGGGTATTAATATATTACCATCATCTTCAAGAGTTAAATTACCAGAACCTACAACAGTACCTGCCTCTAACTCTACACCAGATAATTCTAAAGTATCTTCGAGAGTGATAATCTCACTCTCTAGATACTCGAAATACGCACTAAGAAATTGCTCAAATACGGGAGACTCTTCCTGAATGTGATCAGGAAGAATACTCGGTAATCTATTTGAAAGTCTATCGACTATGTGATCTTGGTGCGCCATCAGTCTTAGTTAATTGTAGCACCAACATTTGATACTGGGAACCAAACGTTTCCGATTGCAACTAATACAACTGCTGATTGTTCTGGCATCACTAAAGAATCGATTGCCGTACCTGTAACCCAGTTTGCTGTTGGGACATCAATGTCTGCGTTTTTGTTTACGCCATCTTTCTTTCTGATAATGATCTTAATTTGACCAACGTGCGTTGGAGCACCTAAGTCAATATCTAAGTCATTTGCGCCACTATAACCTGTAAAGTCTAAGAATGTTATTGCCTCACCAGCACTGATACCAGCACTAACTGAAGTTGATTCATCTAACGATTCAACATCGTCTAATGCAAGAAATGACGGCAAGTTGTTTAACAATCTTTGTATTGTCATTTTCTTGTTTACAGGTGTACCACCAGGACTATCTACTACATGTAGTAAATCTCCTGCTCCGATATCCGCTTCGTCAATTAAGTTTAGAGCGGTAATTTTTTTATCTGCCATTTAATTATCCTCCTATAATCCAAATAAATGGGAAACTACTCGTGGGAAAACCACACGATCACTTTATACATATTAATAACTAGATGACGATGTAGTTGTAAATCCTACACCTGCACTAGTCTCACCACTAATAATGGTGTCTTCTTCACCAGTAACTTTAAGATTGTCGATGTCAATATCAATTAGAGAACCTCTGATTGCTATTACATCATTACTTGAAGGTACTACAGTGAAGTCAATCGATGAATCAGTATTTACAGTTGATGTAAAGTTGATTGCATTGATAGTTATTTTACCATTGACATAATCAATGGTGCCTGCTTCAGAATCCTTGACTACTCTCACACCAGAATCTAGAATGTATCTTCTGATATTACCTTTGCCATCATCATCAAAGAAATGGACATTGACGGAGTCGCCTTGAATTTTGAATCCTGTTGTTGTTGTTATACCTCCACCTTCTGAATTATGTCCAGAATGTGGGTTAAAAAATCCATTACCAAAGTTTACATTAAACCCTTCAGAAAAATTAATTTTAGGTTTTACTTTTTTGAGAAGTCTAATGTTAGTTATATTTGATAACACTGCTTGTTCTGATTCGTCTATTGCTTTTACTAAATTAGAGTGTCTAAACACTGCATCGAAATTATTAAGATTAGTCTCATCAAATTGTATGATTGCATTTCTGACTAATGCTTCTAATTCTCCTTTAGATAGATCAGTAGCAGTTGTATATTTGAATGAAGTTGTTATTAAAATCTTAACTAACTCTGGTGTTACGATAACAGGTTTTACTGTTACCATGTTTAGTTCGTTTAACTTTCTAACTATCTCTTCTTTTTCTACAGTAGATAAAAAGTCTGCATTTTTTGGTTTGATTGCTAAGAACACTTTACCATATTCTGGTGGATCATTGTCTTCACCACCCCAAACTGCGACTGCATCTGCGTTCGCATAGTATTCTGTAACTTTTGCTTTATAGTCATTTAGTGTTACAAGTCTATTCTGTGATGTATAGAATTTAGTTGCTTTGAACTTGATTGATTCTATCGATTCTTTTTCTGCACCACCTTGAGACTCAGATTTAGTTTGTATATTAACATTACTAAATCCATTTATAGAACTACTATTTGTAAATATCTTTGCACCATCGGCATGGTTGATATCTACTACAACGTATGTTATAATAATAACATCACCATCTGATAAAGCATTACCAAGAACACCATCACCAAAATATATTTCTAAAAATCCTTCTTCATTTTCTTGAGTGTAATAAACTTTTGAGTTAGAAGTTATGTCTGATACATTTGTAGATAATGAGTATGTTGTTGAAACACCATTTGAGTTAACTGTCACTGATAATAAATTTTTATCTACTCTATCGTTTGATAATACAAACTTAGAATTTTTAATTTGTGAATCGAATACGTAAGTATCAGTTGTGTATGTGCCTTGTACTATTTCTACATCTGAATATTGAAAATCATTTCCTGATCTAATAGGTGTATTTGTTTTTGAAACAACATATTCGTAATTTACACCATCATATAACGTTGTAAATTTATGACCTCTTTGTATTGCCATTTGATCAGCAGTTGGGTGAGATCCATCGGCATTTAGTGCGTTCTGAACTTGTACATCAATAATTGCTGAAGATGCCTTTTCTGTAGCAGGCGTAAATCCTAAATCTTTTGCCCTTGATACAACGTTCTTTCTTATTTGTGCTGAGTCTAAAAATAATTCAGAGGCCGCTATGTTTGTGTTAACACCGCTTACGTGCGATGCGTATGCTAATGTATCGATAAGTAATGACAAGTTTGATCCTTCAAAATCATAGTCTTTGAATTTGTCTTGACCCTTAAGATACGTTTTAATATTTTGAGATATTGCTTCAAAATCTAAATCTGTTGCGTTTATGTTTGAACTTTTTACTGCCATTATCTTACCCTAGTAACTGTGAAGTCTGTTGATTGGTTTGGTAAACCATTTTTAATATTATAATATACTACTACATACAACTGATTGTCATCTTGTCTTCTTACTACCACATTTACACCATTTACTCTTGGTTCGAAAGTCTCTATCATCTCTTGCATTCTCTTTTGCATCTTTCTGATCTGTCTTGATGAGTTTAATTCAAAAAGTAAATCTTTAATACCAGTACCCAAATTAGGTTTGAATGGTCTTTCATATTTGTTTGTTAGTATTATATTTCTGACTGATCTCTTAATAGCATCTGAATCTTTTTTAATAGAGATATCACCTGTAATTGGGTGTGCTCTAAAATTTAGATCAAAATCAGTATATGTCGAATCATCTACTGCGTTTATTTTTGCGTTGGGTTTAAGATAATCTGCCATACAACTATTTATAATCAAATCTTAACTAAATTAATACTAATACCAGAATTAGGTGCAGAAGTAAAGACAACATTATTTCCTACTATATTATAGTCTACACCTTGAACTTGAAGAAGTGGTGTAATCTCGCCATCTTCAGGATCTTCTCCTTCTACAAATACATTTAAAGTACCTGAACCACTTGGTATTTCGAATGTGTCTTCAGTACCATCACCCTCTGTCAATGATACACCCTCAGATGGTCCATTTAAGTTTGTAATACCGCTTCGATAAGATACAACTGTACCGTCATCTCTTATTGCAGTCAACACTGAACTTTCAAGTTCTCTTTTGACTGAAGACTTTGCTGGTCCTGTAGCATTACTAACATTAATAGTAAATGGAAAACCTATAAGTTTAAGTATATCACAAAATGTAAGTGTGATAAAACTAAAAATTTTACCTAGACCTATAGCATCAAAAAACTTTTTAACAATATCTACCCATTCAAATAAAAGTTTCTTTTGCCAGTTTTGTTTGAAGTCTTCGAATGCAATTTTAATTTCAAGTATCTCTTCTTCTAGAGATTTTACTGTCTTATCTATTTTACCACCAATGATTGCTCTTAAATTAAAACCAACACCAAGTGGGTCTAAATTTTCTAATGTCTCTGTAATTTTCTTTTCTATATCTTCTAGTTCTGCTTTGAGTTTTTCTCTTGCTTCACCTTTAGATTTTAAGAAGTCTTCTTTTAACTCTTCTCTTTTTTCTTTAAATGCCTTGATTGCATTTTCTACAATTGCACCTATATCAAGAGTAAATAAATCTATGAGATCAGGTAACCCTAGTGCTTTCCATATTTTCTTAAACTTACCAATCAGTTTACCAAACACTGAATGCAAACCACCTGTCAAAAATTCTTGTATCTTTGTTTTGATATATTGCCAAGTCATCTTTGCTTTCCATTCATCACACGTTACACCAAATTCACCATCAAACCCTTGAAACTCTTCTGCTACTTTACTAAAAAACTTATCAACATCTTCTGTTATCTGATCTTTAAGTTCTTTTTGATGTGCTTTATCAAAGATTCTTAATATGTCTATCTCTAAACCAAGAAGATTTACTTTGAGTTCAATAGGTATGATCTTACTGATTAACTCTGCAACTTTTGTAGGTACGAATAGATGAAACTCTTGTATTAATTCAGTGATAGCATCATTTGCCTCTTTCTGCCAATTACGAACTGTACCTTTCTCCCAATATGGCGATAGAATGTCCGCAAACTTTTCTACAAACTCAGTTATTTCATCTGATACTTTTTCTAAATCTTTTGCTACGTCTTCTGCTATCTCGTCTTTCTTTTCTACAAGAAAAGATTTTATTTCACTTGGTATTTGTGCAAGTTCATTAAATGCATTTACGATATCTTCTTTTGTTGGTAATGAAAAAATATCATCTGTCGGGCATGGGAAACTCGATGGTATTTGTGGTACTGAATATGATGGTGCTGTCGTCATTATGAATTAAGTTTTACAACTTTACCTACTAGATCAAGTGTTTGTCCTGCTTCTATTGATATGTTCTCAGATGATGTTAACTTCATGTCTTTATCTGAATGTATTTCTGCTTTACCGTCTATGTCAACTGTAGCATCGCCTAATATTCTGACATTGCATTTGCCACCAATATAGACTTCATCATCTTTACAGATAACTGTATAATTATTATTTACTACTCTATGAACTTCTGATCCATCTTGGTGTACTTCATAGAAAGTACCTGATCTATGCGATACTGCTAATCTTTCAGCACCAACTGAATCGTCCATCTCTATCATGTGTCCTGATTCTGTAAAATGTACTTTGTTAAATGGATAAAGAGTAGTGCCTCTTTCTACGTTAGTTTTTATAGGCAGATCATCTCTAGATTTGTATACGCCACCACCTCTTGCAAATCTGTTTAGATCAGATTCATCGTAATAATCTTCTAGAGGATAATATGGTTTTTGATCATCTTTACCTGTATCGTTATATTTTAGTTTATCACTTTCTTCAGGTTCTGTTATAGTACTACCCTTACCTTCGTAAGTAACTGTAATATCTTTTGGTAACTGTGGTGAAGTATCTAATGCCAGTGTTAGTTCGTTTGGTCTTTTCTTATCAGTACCAGAATTTAATCCGTCAACTGAATTGTTATATGAACTTTGCTTGTCTCTTCTTGGATCATTGAAACCTTTGTTGACTGATCTGTTTACTATCTCACCCTTTTCATTTTCTTTATACCCTTTTTGTGATATGCCGATACCGACACCCATAACAATAAAGTCTAAGTATTCATCATCTCTAAACATACCATAAACTGTAGTGCCTTCTACAAGACCATGACCATGTCCAAATCCAGATAGTCCAGCACTTGTTGTTGGAAGCAATACTTGAGACCAAGGTAAATCAGCAGATGATATATCTGATTTACTATCAGTATGTAACCCATGTATACGAACTCTAACTCGTCCTACTCTAAGTGGGTCGTTACGATCTTCTATTACTCCGTAGTAAAAATTATTCATTTTTCTGAACTGGTTGTGAAGGACTTTCCCTTCTTCTAGCACCCTTGTACTCTTTTAATAATTGTTGATTTTCAAATTTGTCTGCAAAACTTTCTTTGACACATCTCATTGCCATTGTACCTTGACTATCTAAAGGACTTAACGAATGATGTATTTGAGTTATTAAATATTTACCATCATTTAGAATGTTATCAAACTTATCCACTCCACCAGAAGGTAAAGATAAATTAACTACAACACCTGGAAATATATCTGTTCTAGCAGGTATAGTTACATAGATCACGTTTGTATCTAAAGCATGTTTTAATGCCTCTCTTTCTAATATAGCATTATCTAAAAATTCATTACCTATAAATTGCGATTGATCTTGTAAGATTGCTGAGTCTGAAAATGCATTTGTTTGATTTACTCTATCATGTATTACTCCACCAATTAGATAATCTTCATTAAGTGGTACATCAGATATAGTTTCGTTAAAAACTATTGGTTCGTCAATGTTTGTTATTGGTTCTGCTTTTCTAGTCTCTTCATTAATGCCCAATCTAACTTGTGGAAATCCTGAAAGATGTTTTTTACCTTTTTCTTCAAAGTTTTTCTTTAGATCAAATGTTATTGTCTTTTCTAACTTACGTATAGGGTCGTATGATTTTAATGTAGAAGAATATGCACCTCTTTTTATTCCTGCTCCAACGTTTGCTCTTTTGTCTATTTCGTATGATATTATTTTTGTAGACAAACCACGTTCATCGTCTTGATGCCTTTGTTCTTGGTTTATTTCTTCACTTCTCCCCATGAATGAAAATTTTAGAGGGAACTCTAAGTCTTTTAACATTTTATCTATAGACATAAACTTATAACCACCAACAAGTGTACCATAAAAGAACATGCCGTTTTTGTATACTGCATCTGCACTGACGTTTGCATTTTTAGAACAGTATTTTATTAATTCTTCTACAGTCCAATTAGGACATACAAACTGATAATTAGATGGTACACTTTCTTCCCAAAAATCTGTTTGATCTGCTGTTGGTAATTGATCAAACTGTGCATCGTTTTGTAATGTCTGTAATAATATTTCAGAATACGAACCACGTTTTACTCTGCTTACTCTTGTTCTTTTACAAGTGAAGAATTTTGGATCGATAAAGTTGAGTATGTAAGAATATGTTGTGAACTGATAGTTTTTAATTTTATCTACTTTGTAAATTCTAAATGTTTTTTCTATTGATTCTGCACCACCAGAAAAATCTGTAGTGCCTCTTTTTACACGATATCTGATAGTTACTGATTCTTGACCATGTAATTTATATTCGTCTAAGACATTTAATGAGTCGACTATACTTAATCTTCCAGATACAAAGAAAGAATCTATACCCTCAAAGATATTAATAGAACCAGTTAGATTTGTTATATCTATAGACTCTTTTTCTGGATTGACAATCGTTACCGAATCAACGACTATTTCGCCTGCTAAAAAATTACCTTCACTCATGATAACATTACTTTTTCAAATCTTCTAACTATTGATTGTATTATACTTGGTTGTATTACTTTGATTGACCTCTTATCTTCATTTTTTTCAAACTCATGATCATAAATTGTTACTGGTGAAAATCCTGCAAGTGATTCATTTCTAATTATACCATTCTCATTTACATAATGTAATATACCATCACTTCTGTTTTTTACACTTTGTGGTGTGAATGTTTTTGCTTTTATACCTACTGCTCTTTCTCTTACTGTTGCTACAGGACTATTTGTATCGAAAGTATCTACATCGATTGCTATTCTTTTACCAATTGGATCGACTTCTATAACGTGTGCTTCTTTTGTACCTTGAGTTACTTTCTCACCAAGTAAAAATTTATTTACACCTGTAGATAGTTGTTCTAATATATCTGTTCTATTATGTGCTACTAGATACGTACCTTTGTATTTGTCTTTAATATATCTTTCGAATGTCTGATTGTCCATGTGCCAATCGTAATAATTCTCAAAATCATTTACTAGAAAAAATGTCCAATGTAAATCTGGATTACCATATAATTTAGATGCAACTATATCAGGTCTTTCACCATCTTGTATTTCGTACTTTGTATATGATACGATACTGTTAACTGCTTCTTGTTCTATCTTGGACTTTCTAAAAAAGTCTTTGATATAGATAATACGACCATCATCGAGTTTGTATTGTATCTTTGGAAAGTTCTCAAAAAATTTAGTCGCCATTGTTATCTATGCCTCCATTAGAGTCAACATACACTTTAGTTGGATCTTCGTAATCTTTTCCTGTGCCACTTACTGTATCTAATATAGAATTCTTACGTCCTTTTGCTAGTGCTTCTTCTCTTTTTGTAACATCACCCTTTGTAACTTCGGCCGCAATTGCATTGTAATTTTGTTGTGACAAGATTCTGATTTCTTTCATAGTAATACTGATATCTGTCACTATAGGTTGACCATCTTCGTATGATGAAAATTGTAAACCACCAGTATGGTTAATTTCTACACTCTCTATTACCATTGGCATAAACCCGTCAACTTTTGCACCGATAGGGCCATCAAAGTACACATCGACTACGTTAGGATAATTGAAGTAACCATCTGCCGCTTCTACTTCTACGTTTTCTCCGTTTAACTCTCCAGATATTGTTGAATTAAATGTATCTGGTAACTGAGCATTTCTCAATGTGTAAATTATTTTGTTTACCATATCTGCTTCAGCGGCCGATCTAGGTGCACATTTAAAAGAAAATGTAAATGATCTAAATGGTACGCCTTGTAAAGTTTGCTCTTCCATGGGATTCACTGCCTTACCTGCTTTCAAGTTAGTTAAACCACCAGACATTGAGTTTGCCATTTTAGATACCATGCCACCAATAAGTGCATCTGCATTATCTCCAATAACACTTGCTAAATCATTCTGTCTACTCTTTACTGCTCCCATAATCTGATCAAATGCTCTTGCCATAGGACCCATAGATGCTTCTGTATATGATACAGTTGTAGTTGACATTAAATCATCTGGTATATACATAGCAATAATATGATCTTCAGTTAATGTTCCTTTATCTACATCAGGACTTCTATTTCTTCTGCCTCTAATATCAAATACTAAGTAATTAGCAAGATCATCGTGAAGAGGATATATTAATTCTACAGGTGCACCTCTAGGCATCTCTTTTGCTAGAGCATTTGATTGTCTTTTAGAGGACTCTATTTGATTCTGAAGATTCTGTCTTCTTTCTTTGATTCTTTCTAGTGCTTCTGCTTTCTGATCACCAAGGGCATCGATTGCAGTATTGTAATTTATACTTTGTAATTTACTAGATATACCCTTTAGAGAATCTATCTTGTTTTGTATTTTATTAAATTTGTTTAGAAGTTTGTCTATGTATGACATCTATAAATACCTGTAAAAGTGGATTGACTTTTTATGTTACCACTGATAAACTATTAGTTATATTAGTTATTTATGTCATATAGCGGCAAGTTTAAACCGAAGAACTACAAAAAATACAAAGGTGACCCTACTAGGATTATCTATCGTAGTCTATTAGAACGTAGATTCATGGTTTGGTGTGATAATAATGAGAATGTAATAGAGTGGGGTAGTGAAGAACTGCAAATACCATACAAGTCGCCAGTAGATAAACGTACACATCGTTACTTTCCTGATTTCTATATTAAATACATCAATAAAGAAGGACACGTGATACGTGAGATAATAGAAGTTAAACCACATAAACAATTATTTCCACCAAAAGAACCAAAGAGAAAGTCTAAAAGATTCTTTTCAGAAGTTACGACATATATAATTAATCAAGCAAAATTTTCTGCGGCAAGAGAATACTGCGAAGATAGAAAATTGAAATTTAGAATATTAACAGAAAAAGAAATCTTACCACGTAAATCATGAAAGCATATATCTTCGATCTCGATGGCGTATTAATCGATTCAGAAAAAATGATGAATCATGCATGGACAATCTGTCAATTAGAACATAATCTAGACCAACCATTTTCAGAATACTTTAAACATATAGGCAAACCTTTTAAAGATATTATGAAAGCATTAGGTATAGAGAATGCTGATGCAGTTAAAAACACATACGATAAAGCATCAATGCAATTGATGGACGAGTTTTTAGTTTTCTATCCTGGTGTCGAAGATACATTGAAGAAGTTAAAGAAAGGATATAAGATAGCAGTTGTTACCTCAAAAACTGCTGAGAGAACTAAAGCAATATTAGAAAAACTAGATGTAGAGTTTGATTATATTGTAAGTCCAAAAAAAGGATTAAGAGGCAAACCTGCACCTGACCAAATACTCTGGTGCCTTGCTATGATAAACACTGACCCAAAAGATGCGATATATGTAGGAGATATGCAAGTCGATTACGATGCATCGCAACGTGCTGGTACAGGTTTTATTCATGCAACTTATGGATATGGTAATGTAGAATGCGAACTCTCAGTCAACCAGATAGATCAACTAACTTAACAGTAGGTTTCATACCTGCTAGATGGCACTCGTCAAGATTTCCTGGCAAACCATTAGAACTCATCAATGGTGTACCCATGTTACAAAGAGTATATGATCGTGCAAAAATGTGTAAGAACTTAGATACAGTTGTTATACTGACCGATGATAATCGTATCAGACAATACTGCGCCATAAATGAGATTAGATGTATTGTAGTAGAAGACGAATGTTACACAGGAACAGATAGATGTGCTAGTGCTCTATCATTATGTGATGGTAATCTATTTGTAAATATACAGGGTGATGAACCTCTAATAAATCCAGATGCTATAGATCATTTAATAGAAGAACATGATAGTAATGTAGGTGTATCAAATGCTTATGTCAATGTAACTGATGATTATAAATTACATGACAAGAATGTTGTAAAAGTGGTCACTGATCTAAACAGTAATGCAGTTTATTATTCTAGATTACCCATACCGTATTTACAAAAACTAGAAGTAACATTTAAACAACAACTTGGATTATATGTGTTTAATCGTCCAATGTTAGAATTATTTCCGTCTTTACTAATTGGTACCAATGAAAGAGCAGAATCAGTAGAGATGTTAAGATTCATTGAAAATGGATATGCAGTACGTATGGTAGAAGTTGATGATCAGGGTTTATCTGTAGACACACCAGAAGACTTGAAAAGAGTTGAGAAATTTTTAAATGAGTTCAATTGATTTCACACGTAATTGTCACTTCATGTTTCAAAGAGAACCAGATGACTGGCAAAATCTTTTAGACTGTTGGGATTTTATTCTTAATACAAATAAAGTATATCCTAAATTACTAACTTATGGTGAACTGACTGATTTAAATTTTATAGGTTCTAAAGAGAGTGGTTATGGAGACTATCAGTTAAACAAATATGTCTATAACTTTTTTGATAATATGGATTTAGAGTTAACTGTAGACAATAAAATTCATTTAGAAATACAAACACATAATTGGGTATTTCATAAAATTAAAGTTCAATGGTTAATCAATCAATATAGAACAGTAGGTTTGTATAGTCCTATACAAGCAAGATTCAAAAAGATACCAACAGAAAAACTTCACAAACAATCTGGCAATAGACTGTTCGTGCACCCTGGTATGTCTAGAGTCCATGCATTAAGACATGTAAGAGCATTTGATAGTTCAGTTATAGTATGGGATCCACATGAGTACATAGATAAAGTACACATGACGTTTGATGAATGGTATAGTATGTTTAGTGATTTAGATCAAGGCGTATTTGGAACAAACGTACAAGGCGAATGCCTAGAGATGCACGTAAACGAAGATAGAAAAGATATGTATGATACAGTTAAAGAAATAAAACTAAATATGTACAAGCATAAGAAACCTTTAATCATAGGTAAATGTGATGAGAGTATAGAGCATTTGTTTCGTAGAGACAATGTAAAAGAAGGTGTAATAATTGAAACTCAAGATACTTTACAATACGATGACTTGAGAATATTCTTAGATTTATATCCAGGAGAGAAAGAAGAAATTGAAACAGAGAGAATGGCAATACGGTGTTACAGGTAACAAAGAGTATTTGACTTTAGGTTTCATCGATGAAGATGGTGTACTTGATGAAGTCAAAAAACTATGGGACGAAACAACTTGTAAACCAAAGATTATAACGTATCAACAAGCAATAGATAACCAATGGGTATCTAAAGACTTTGTAAAAAATGCATCTAGTCCTATATACAAAATATTCAGTAAAGAATACACTGATACTCAAGAACTTTTAGTATATAAAATGTGGTTCTTAGCATGGGACATCAAAAAGATTGGACTCTGGTCACCACCAAATGCTGTACTTAGAAAACAAGTGGGTAATGCTAACTTACATTTTCACCCAGGTGGCAATAGAGTTAGAGCATTGTCACATCTGAAAGCATGGAATACAAAGTTCTTAATATGGGACCCTTTGAATATGTGCGATGAAAAAGAATTATCTTTTGATGAGTGGTTAAATCTTTTTCAATATGATAATACTAATCGTGAAGAAATAAACAAAGTCTGGTTCTCTAGAGTTCGTAAATTCATTGGTGACCCAGATGAGTTGTTCATGTTAGAAGCACATGTGTCTCAAGGTCTTAGTGCATTTGAAAACTATCAAAGTAAAATGCAAGAGTATTTCAATAACACAAAACCTAAACTTATTAATTACTATGATGATTCTCTCTTAGATTATGTACACTTTGAAGGTGAAGATCATGGTGTAGAAATATATGTCAAAGACGGTCAATCATTTACAAGAGACGATCTTGATCTCTTAGTTCAAATCAATCCAGATAATCTTACATTTGAAAACGAAAAAGTTATAATTACCGTACTGTAATACATAAATAGTATTATGGCACTATCACGAAAACTATACCAACAAGTTATTGACGATAGACGAAATTTATTTGGTCTACGAAAAGATAACATTGATGAATCACAAAGAGTTAAAGGTTTGTTGCCAAAACTAGCAGAAGAAAGTCCTGCTGAATTAGAAAGACGATCAATCGAAAGTATGAAATGGTATGTTGGTCGTATGCGTAAACTTAAGGTAAACACAGATAAATTTTATAAACAATCTGTTATGCCTAGAACTCGTAGATATCTAGAAGGAAGAATGTATAATTTTTTCTACGATCCTATAGGTGAAGAGACATTACCATATTACGATAGATTTCCATTGGTACTTTGTATGCACATTTTTCCTGATAGAATGATGGGTTTAAATTTACATTACATACAACCACGTTATAGATTGATATTGTTAGACGAATTATTTAAATATGTAAACAACACAGATTACGATGAGAGAACAAGATTCAGAGTTACATATCCTATTTTAAAGTCTGCATCTAAACTTAGGTGGGGACGACCTTGTTTTAAAACTTATCTTTTTTCACAGGTACATGGCAACGCATTAGAGATAGAACCAGAATACTGGGACATAGTTTCTTTTTTACCAACTGCACAGTTTATGAAAAAGAATATAAGATCAGTTTATAGAGACACATTAGAGAAGGCAAAAACATGAGTAGATTACACATAGATAAAATTAAGTATAACATGGACCAAGGCGCAAGGGTAAATAGATTTATCGTTGATATGTATTGTCCAAAATTAGGAATAAATTTTGAAGGTCTAAGATGCATTGAAGCACAATTACCAGGCAGACAATTACAAACAGAAGAAATATCTGAGTATGGACCTAATAGAAAAATGCCATACAATTTGGACCATGATGGACAAGAACTTAGTTTTACGTTCGTATGTGATTCTACTTTTGCAGATAGATTTCTAATAGAAGCATGGCAAGGTGTAGTTTTTGGTGGTGAAGGTGGTTCAAGTTTACTACCTATATTTAATTACTACAATGACTACATAGGAGAAATACACATATCACAAATAACTCAAAGTAATAAGAAGTCATTAAAGTATGTCATACATGAGGCATATCCAATATCTTTCTTACCGATTCAGTTAAGTTATGAAAGACAAGATGAGATATTAAGATTCGAATGCACATTTGCATTTAGAACATGGGAATCTTTCTATGAAAATCCAGCAAATGCTACTGGCCTTAATAGAGGTGCTAGGGCAATAGGAGCATTTAACGATGCTCTAGGACTATTTGGTAATAAGAGTAAATCATTATCAAAGTTTCAAGAGAGACTAAATAAACTTAGTGGTACATTACAAAGAAGTGGAGGATAATATATTATGGGTTTACCAGTACAGAAAGTACCTGAATATTTTTGTAAACTGCCACTCTCTGGTCTAGAAGTAAAGTTTAGACCTTTCTTAGTAGGAGAACAAAAGAATCTTTTATTAATACAAGAGAGTGAAGAGCAAGACAAAATATGGAGTGCAGTACAACAATTAATTAAATCAGTAACCTTTGGTGAAATAGAAAATGTAGGACAATTACCATTAGCAGATGTAGAATACTTATTTTTACAAGTAAGAATGATGTCTGTTGGTGAGACTGCAAAACTATCATTGATTTGTCAAAAAGATGAATGTAATGGTAGCACTGAAGTCGAATTAAATTTACATGATGTAAAAATAGATACATCAAACCTTCCAGATAAAACAGTAGAATTATCGGAAGATTTAGGAGTTATCATGAAATATCCAACTGCGGAACTTCAAAGATTCGTAAGTGAAGATCAGAATGAAACTTTTATGAATATACTAAAAAACAGTATCGTTGAAATATTTGATGCTGATGAAGTATATAATACAAATGATTATGCAGACCGTGAGATGGACGAGTTCTTAGGGAGTCTTACAATTCAACAAGTAGAAAAAATAGGAGAGTTTTTAAACAATACTCCTACACTATCACATACGATAGACTTTACTTGTTTAAAATGTAGAGAGAAGAACTCAGTATTGTTAAAGGGACTAGAAAATTTTTTTTAGTCGCCCTTTCTCATGAGTCGGTACGAAACTATTACAGTACCAACTTTCAGTTAGTGCAACACCATAAGTATTCACTAACAGAACTAGAAAGTATGATGCCTTGGGAAAGGGAAGTTTATATACAACTTCTTGTTCAACATTTAGAACAAGAAAGAGAAAAGTATAGACGCCAGCAAACGAGGAGATAAAAATGGCAACTGTAGATACAGGTAGAAACGAAGTAGAGATCGATCTCGAAAAGTATACCGAAATGGTTTTGAAACTGGACGAAGCACAGGACAAAATCAAAGAAATGGAAAAAGTTTCTAAAGAACTTAAGATAGCAACTGCGGCCGCACAACCTCAAGAAAAGTTTTCTTTTGGGGCATTGTTCAGAGATGAAAATGATATTAATGAAAAAGCAATCATTGGTTTTATATCATTCGGTTTCATGGTAGTTTTCGCAACTTGCGATTTGATTACGGCATTCATGGACAAAGACTTGTTGTTTTCAGACACAATTTACACATCACTAGTAGTAGTTACACTTGGTGCTTTTGGCATTAGTGAAGCAGGAAAGGCCTTCGGTAAGTAAAAATGGATAGAACTTTCAACCAGAATTTAATGAGTGGGGTTATTAACCAAGTTAAACCCTTTGCAGGTATCATTGACACTTCTGGTCAAGTTCTAGAAAAACATACAACAACAGTAGTTAATAATAACGAAACACTTATCGAACAAGAAGAAGTTATTAAAAGATCCACTTTCAATATGACTAAGTTCAACTCGAACTTAAAAGAAGGTGGTAGTAAATTTAGTGATGGTATAAAAGAGTTATCTGGTGGTCTAGTAGACTTTGGCGATTTGTTCGATACTATCGGTAAAAAGTTTAAAGCAATCGGAGATATTGGTAGAGGTATAGCATCACCAGTCACTAGTTTATTCAGTGCATTTGAAAAAGATGATGAAGAAGAAAAGAAAGATGCAGA
>TARA_B100001121_G_scaffold305858_1_pt1 | contig 59485 bp, 66 predicted proteins | sample TARA_B100001121 | Tara Oceans TARA_B100001121 (sample SAMEA2622817) | marine metagenome | biome: marine biome (ENVO:00000447); feature: surface water layer (ENVO:00002042); material: "saline water (ENVO:00002010), including plankton (ENVO:xxxxxxxx)" | depth 5 m
ATAATTTTTTAGATATGGATAAAGCTGCAATACCTTTATGGTTTTTTGTGGCTATTATAGTAAGTATCGAAATGAAAAAAGTTAGGACTTGATTCTTTCCATATACTGGCCTGAAGAAGTATCAACTTTTATTTTATCCCCAGTATTTATAAATAAAGGAACTTTGATTTCAGCACCTGTTTCAAGAGTAGCTGGTTTTAATGCATTAGTAGCAGTGTTTCCCTTTTCTCCTGGTTCTGTGTTGCTTATTTCTAAAATAACATTTGAAGGTAAATTACAAGCAATAGGTCTTTCTTCTTCAGTATAAAACATTATTTCAACCAGATTGCCTTCTTTTAAATACTTAGGGGCATTAATTAATTTTTCAGGAATTTGAATTTGTTCAAATGTTTTTTGATACATAAAGTGGTAAGTGTCTCCACTTTTATATAAAAACTGTGAACTTCTATTCTCAACTCTAATTACTTCAATTTTTACGCCTGCAGTAAATGTATTTTCTAACATTCTTCCAGTGTTCAAATTTCTAATTTTAGTTCTGACAAAGGCCGGTCCCTTCCCAGGTTTAACATGTTGAAAAGATTCAATTTTCCATAAATCATTATTATGTTTTATACATAAACCGTTCTTAAAATCTGCTGTACTTGCCATAAAATTAGTTTTTAATTATTCCTTGTTTTGAGTTATTTATAAAATCAATTATATTTTGTTCTTTATCATTTAACTTAATTTCATTAAGTTCTTTTAACGATTCTGAAATATTTTTTCCACTTCCAAAAATATTTCTATAAATATTTTTAATAGAGTATATATCGTTTTCTGAAAAGCCTTTTCTCTTTAATCCTACGATATTTATACCTAAGAATTTTAATGGTTCTTTAGCGACTTTTATATAGGGAGGTATATCTTTTCTAACTAAACTTCCACCTGAAATCATTGAATGTTGTCCTATTTTTGTGAATTGCTTTATTGCTGTCAAACCACCAATAGTAACATTATTTTCAATTGAAACGTGACCAGCAATATTTACAGCATTTGCAAGAACACAATCAGAACCAATTTTACAATCGTGAGCAACATGACAATATGCCATTATAAAACAATTTGAACCAACTATGGTTTTTTTTGTTGCCATAGTTGCCCTGTTAATAGTAACATATTCTCTTATAATTGTATTATTTCCAATAACAGTTAATGTATTTCCATTTTTAAATTTTAAATCTTGGGGGTCACCTGAAATTACAGATCCAGGAAATATTTTACAATTATTTCCAATTCTTGCACCTGGAAAAATGGTGACATTTGAGCCAATCCAACAGTTGTCTCCAATTTCAACGTTTTCATGAATTACTGAAAATGCATCAATGTTTAGGTTTTTTCCTATTTGAGATTTATCATTTATAAGACTATATTTACTTATCATCTTTAGCTATTTTTGCCATTAATTCTGCCTCCATAACAACTTTATTATTAACGTATGCTTTTCCTTGCATATGACATATACCTCTTCTAATTGGAGATAAAAGATTTAGTTCAAAAATTAAGATGTCCGAAGGTACAACTTTTTGTTTGAATTTAACATTGTCAATTTTCATAAAATATGTTAGGTAATTTTCTGGATCTTGCACAGTATTTAAAGCAAGTATTCCACCAGTTTGAGCCATAGCTTCTATTTGTAATACACCTGGCATAACTGGTTCACCTGGAAAGTGACCTCTAAAATAGTCTTCATCTTCTCTCACATACTTCACGCCAACAACATAGTTATCTTCTAATTCTCTAATTTCATCAATTAATAAGAATGGTTCTCGATGAGGAAGTATTTGTTTAATTTTTTCAATATCCATTAAAGGTTTTTTGTCTAAATTGTAATTTTGAATTCCTTTACGTTCTCTGTCCATATTTTTTTTTATTTCTTGTGTTAGTTTTATGTTTATTGAATGACCAGGTTTATAAGCAATAATTTTTCCAATGATTTTTTGTTGTAAAAGAGAAATATCACCAATAATATCTAATATTTTGTGCCTTACACATTCATCATCGAATGTAATTACTTCGCTGTTTATTAATCCTTTTGTAAGGATTTTTTGATTCATGTCAATACTTAAATCAATTATATCTTTTTTGTCCAAATTTTTTTCTAAGTAAACTAATGAATTTTTTAAATTCCCTCCTTTAATATTTTTTATTTCTTTTAAATTTGATTTGCTTTTCAAGACAAAAAAAGTTTTAGCCAAACCTATTTCTTTTTCAAAATCATCTGATTCTTTGAAATTATATATTTGTTTTTTTATAATCTCTGACTCATAATCTATAGTTGCAGTTATTTCAAATTTATCAGATGGGATACATTCAATAAAAGATCCGGTTTTAGAATCTGAAACTTTTATATAGTTTTTTATTTTATATTTTTTTCTGTATTTATTTTGCTTAATTATTCCTGCGCTTTTTAACATGTTAACAAATACAGCTGAACTTCCATCTAAAATTGGAAGCTCATCATTATCTAATTCAATCTCTAAATTATCAATTGATAAATGCCAACATGCTGCTAGAAAGTGTTCAGTGGTTCTTATTTCTATATTATTTTTTTTTAAACAAGTAGATCTTTGAGTTGAAAAAATATTTTCAACTGAAGCCTTAATTATTAAATCAGTATTTTTATCGGTTCTAATAAAATATATCCCTGAATCTACTTTTGCAGGTTTTATATTTAAAGTTACATTTTTACCATTGTGCAATCCTACTCCTTTTATTTGAATATTTTTTTTAATAGTTTGTTGAAACATAAATTCGCTTATTTGTTATTGCTTATGTTTTTAAAATGTATGTATGATTTTTGAAATTTATTTTTTTCAAATGCAATTGGGCCTTGGATAACTATACCTTTTTTAAAAAAACTTTTTGTAACTCCTGAATTTCCGGCGATTCTAATTTCATCAGCAATATTTACGTGATCTGCAATTGCAACTTTTCCACCAATTAAACAATTCTTACCAATTTTTACCGAACCAGCAATACCAGTACAACCTGCGATCATTGTATTTTCTCCTATTTCGGCATTATGACCTATTTGTACTAAATTATCTATTTTCACTTCTTTTTTTATTATTGTACTATCTGAATGAGTTTTTCCTCTATCAATACAACTGTTTGCTCCTATTTCTACATTTTCTTCAATTATCACATTTCCAAGATGAGGAATTTTAATATTTTTTAAATTTTTTTTAATAAACCCAAATCCATCAGCACCAATAACACTTCCAGCGTGAATAATGCAATTTGACTTAATAACAGTATTGTCATAAATCTTAACCCCTGAGTAAATAATAGTATTACTTCCAATTTTGACATTATTTCCAATATAGCAGTTTGGAAAGATTTGAACTGATTCGGCAGTTTCACTTTCATTTCCAATGTAAGAAAATGCACCAATGTAATTTTTTTTACCAATTTTAGCATTTTTTGAAATAAAAGAAGTTTTTTCTATACCAATATTAATTGATTTTTTGTCAAATAAATTTAATAGAACTGTGAAAGATTCTTTTGCGTTACTAACACTAATTATTGCTTTGAGTTCATTAGATTTATTTAAAATTTTGTCAATAGGTAAACTTAACTTTTTAATTAAACTTGATTGAATAATTAGAGCTGAAGCTTTAAACTCATTGGAGAAAATTAATTTTTCGAATCTGATGTTATTTAAAAAGCATATGGAATTATTAATGGTTTTTTCAATATTTGAAGATGAATTAATAATAGTATTTAATTCTCCATAACCAATTCCATTAATTTTATTACAAATTTCTTTAACTGAAAACCTCATAGTTGTTATAAATTATTTAAACTTGGATGATAACAAATAAAGTTCTTAATAATTGTGCTTTGGTTTTTATTAAACTTTAATTCTTTTTCTATTCCCTTTAGAACATAGTTATGATTTTTTTCTTTTAATATGTATATAGGGTTTTTATTTGGAGTATAAATTTTATGTTTGGTTCGAATTGGAAAGGCCAAATAATTTAAATCTGTTTTGTTAGTATGATGTATTTTTGATAATTTTTCCTTAATTCTTTTTAATATTATACTTACTTCATTGGATTCAACTTCTTTTATTTTATGTAATTTTCTTTCAATGATTTGTTTTGAAAGAGTTGATAATATAAAATCATCATTTTTTTGCCATTCTTTTATTGAAATCAAAATATCATAATCATCTAGTTGTGAAAAATAGTCTAAGTTTTTATTTAGATTATTCATATTAGTCATGTCAATACTGTCTTCCAAAAATTTTTTTAAATTATTTGTAGTGAATATTTTATGTTTTTTTTTTGTGAGATATTTAGCTCTTTTTAAGATGTTCATAAGAGTATGTTCTGCAGATAGAACAGTCTTGTGCATATAAACTTGTAAGTACATTAATTTTCTAGAAAGTAAAAATTTTTCGGCTGTATATAATCCTTTATAATCTATTACCAGTTGACCTTTATAAACGTTATACATGTCTATAATTCTGGTCGAGTTAACAATTCCTTCAGCAACACCAGAGTAAAAGCTGTCTCTATTTAGGTAATCTAGCCTATCAACATCAATTTGACTAGATATCAGTTGATGTAAATATTTTTTTTTATAATTATTTTGAAATATTTTAATTGCAAGTGAAAGTCTATTTTTAAATATTCTATTTAACTTATGCATATACTGAATAGAAATATTTTCGTGAGAAATATTTCTAACTAAGCTGTGTTCTAATGCGTGAGAGAATGGGCCATGTCCTATATCATGAAGGAGAATAGCAATTAATAAAGCTTCTTCTTCTTCTTCAGATATTTTAATATTTTTTCTTTTTAATACTCTAACAGCTTTTTGCATTAAATGCATTGCGCCAATAGCATGATGAAATCTAGTATGATGAGCTCCAGGGAAAACTAGATACGAAAGACCAAGTTGAGATATCCTTCTAAGTCTTTGAAAATATGGGTGTTCAATTATTTTATATATTAATTCACTTGGAATTGTAATAAAACCGTAAATAGGATCGTTTAATATTTTGTTTTTAGTCTTTTTCACTTATCAAAGAAAAGCATAAATTTATAACTTCAAAATTAGTTACAGAAATAAAATGGAAAATTTTAAAATATTATGGGTTGATGATGAAGTAGATTTACTTAGACCTCATGTACTTTTTTTAGAAGAAAGGGGTTTTGTTGTTTCATCTGTTACTAATGGTAGTGATGCGTTAGATATTTTAAAAGACAATCAGTTTGATATAATTTTTCTTGATGAAAACATGCCTGGATTAAGTGGTATAGAAACTTTATCTGAAATTAAAAAAGTAATAAATACTCCTGTAGTAATGATTACAAAAAGCGAGGAGGAATCTATTATGGAGGATGCAATTGGTGGAAAAATAACTGACTATTTGATTAAGCCAGTTAACCCAAATCAGATTTTATCATCCATTAAAAGAAATTTAGATGTTGACCGACTAATTAATAATAAAGTTCAAACTGATTACAGAAAGGATTACTCACTAATTTCTCAGTCAATCAATCAAGCTAATAATTTTCAAGATTGGTCTTCTGTATATAAGGATCTTATAAATTGGGAATTAGATTTAGATAAATTAAGTGAGGAATCAATTTCTGAGGTTCTATTAATGCAAAAAAAAGAAGCAAATACATCCTTTTTTAGATTTATAAAAAATAATTATAAATTATGGTTCAATGAAAATGAAAATAAAAGACCGTTTTTTTCCAATGAGCTGTTAGTTCAAAAAGTATTTCCTATAATTTCTAATAAACCATTATTTTTTATTTTAATCGATAATTTTAGATTAGATCAATGGATGTTAATAAAACCATTAGTTGAACAATTTTTTTCAATTCTTGAAGATTCTACTTTTTCTAGTATTTTACCTACATCAACTCAATATTCAAGAAACGCAATATTTTCTGGTCTTATGCCATCCCAAATAAAAAAATACTATCCTCAATACTGGGTTGATGATTTTGAAAAAGGAGGTAAAAATTTATATGAGGAAGAGTTAATCAAAGAACTTTTAATAAGAGAAAAAAAATCATATAAACTGACTTATAATAAAATTTTAAACTCTGATTCGGGAAAAAAATTAGTTGAAAGATCTGATGAACTTATGAAGAATGATTTAAATGTAATAATTTATAATTTTGTTGATTTTTTATCTCATGCTAGGACAGATGTTAAAATGATTAAAGAGTTAGCAGATAGTGAAAAATCTTACAGGGATTTAACTTTAACATGGTTTAAAAATTCACCGTTATTTGAATTACTTAAAATTTTATCAAATAAGAATGCAGATGTTATTATAACAACTGACCATGGAACTATTAACGTAAAAAATCCTTTAAAAATTGTTGGAGAAAGAGATATTTCAACAAACCTGAGGTATAAAAATGGCAGAAGAATGACTTTTGATACAAAAAATGTTTTTCATATTGAAAAACCATCTGAAGTTTATTTACCTCAAAATAACTTATCTTCTTCTTATGTTTTTGCTAGTGTTGATTATTTTTTTGCATATCCAAATAATTATAATCATTATGCAAATTATTATAAAAATACTTTTCAACATGGAGGGGTTTCTTTAGAAGAGATGATAATTCCTTTTGTACATTTAAATAAAAAAAATGAGTAAAGTAATCAATATTTGTTCACATGATGATTTAGTTAAAGTTTCTTCCTTCATTTTGTCAACCTACAAAAATAAAATAATTGCGATTTACGGTGATTTAGGTTCAGGAAAAACAACATTAATTAAAAACTTTTGCAATTACTTAAATGTACTTGATAATGTTTCTAGCCCAACTTTTCCAGTTATTAATGAATATTTAGATAATAAAGGAAATAAAATATTTCACTTTGATTTTTATAGAATCAATACAATTCAAGAAGCCTTAGATATTGGAACAGATTTATATTTAGACTCTGGATGCTATTGTTTTATAGAATGGCCAAAATTAATTTTACCTTTGCTAAATGATAACGTTTTATTTTTGAATTTAAAAATTCAAAATAACAAGCGTCAGTTAACAATATTATAAACACAATGGAAAAAGAATATTTATCATTTTCAGAATCTGGCTTCCACCTCCCACAAGAAGAAGTGTTAGAAAAAACTAATGATCAAAAAAAATTGTCAATAGGAATTCCCAAAGAAATTTTATTACAAGAAAAAAGAGTTTCTTTAGCTCCAGACTCTGTTGCATTATTAGTTAATCATGGTCACAATGTCATTATTGAACGTGGTGCAGGTATTTCATGTAGTTTTTTAGATTTAGAATACAGTGAGGCAGGTGCTCAAATTGTTAATGATGCCAGAGAGGTATTTGAGTCAGATATTATTTTAAAAGTATCTCCTCCAAATTTAGAGGAGCTTGATATGATGAAAAATGGTAAAACTTTGATTTCTTCTCTTCAATTAAAACTTCAAAAAAAAGAATACTTTCAAAAATTAATAAACAAAAAAACTACTGCTATTGCATTTGATTATATTAAAGATCAAGAAGGTATATTCCCTGTAGTAAGATCAATGAGTGAGATCGCAGGAAATGCATCTGTTCTTATAGCTGCAGAATGTTTAAGTAACTTTAACGGGGGAAAGGGTCTTCTTTTAGGTGGAATTGCTGGAGTTAGTACAACAAATATTTTAATCATAGGCGCAGGAACAGTAGGAGAGTTCGCTGCAAGGTCTGCAAAAGCTTTAGGTTGCTCTGTCAAAATATTTGATACATCCTTACACAAGCTTCGTAGAATTCAAGATAAATTAGGTGAAAGATTAGATACAAGTATGATTCATCCCAAGGCCTTACAAAAAGCTATAAGAAGAGCTGATGTAGTTATTGGTGCTATAAGAGTTAAAGATGAACGAACCCCTTGCGTAGTTTCAGAAGATATGGTAAAAATGATGAAACCATTGTCTGTTATTGTTGATGTAAGTATAGATAGGGGTGGGTGTTTTGAAACTTCAGAGCCGACAACTCATAATAATCCAACTTTTGAAAAGCATGGAGTAATTCATTATTGTGTTCCCAATATACCATCAAGAATGGCTAGAACTGCTTCGTTTGCTTTTAGTAACATATTTTCTTCTTTACTATTGAATATTGCAAATTTTGGAGGTGTTAAAAGTACTATAGTTCAAAATGAAAATATTTCACAAGGTGTTTATGTTATTAATGGAAATTTAACAAATAAAGTAATTGGAGAATGGTATAATTTACCATATAAAACTTTAAAGTAATAAAGTAAATGTCATTCAAATTCAGGTTGTTTTTTTTTATTTTCGGAACATTAATTGGTATTTTATTTATAAAATCAATTTTCCCAAAAGAAAAAATTTCAAATTTAAAGAAAGGTTATATTGGGTACTTTAAAGGTCATGACAAAGTAATCAACATGTTATCCTATAATCAAAACTTAAAAAAACAATTTGAGTCACATTTAAATCTAAATAAAACTGATAGTTTATTTTATGAAAATATAATTAGGAACTCAGATTTAAAAATTTTGTCTAGAAGGCCTTGTTTTAAATATTTATTAGTTCCCAATAATTCAACAGTAATCAGTCAAATTGTTTTAGAAAAATGTGATAAAAACATCAAATTGATTGAACTAAAAATTAAATAGATTTTCTTCTATTTATTTCCTTTTGAATTAGTTTTAATTCTCTTGAGGTTTGTCCTTTAACAGATGAATTTTCTTCTGCTCTTCTTATAAGATAAGGAATCATTTCTTTTATAGGTCCAAAAGGAACGTATTTTGACACATTATATCCACTTCTTGCCAAATTATAACTTATGTGGTCACTCATTCCAAGTAATTGAGAAAAATAGATTCTATCATCATTTTTTCTGATATTATTTTCTTCCATTAATTTTGTTAAATAAATACAACTTTCTTCATTGTGAGTTCCAACAAAAATTGAAATATCATTTATATTTTGAACGCAATATTTTAACGCATTATTAAAGTCTCTATCACAATCCTCTTTTGTTTCATGAATTGGTGAAATAGTTTTATTTATTTTTGCAAATTTTCTTTCTTTTTCCATGTACGCTCCTCTTACTAATTTAAGCCCAAGTTTATAATTTTCCTTTTTGGCTTGTAGATGAAGTTTTTTAATATAGTGTAGTCTATCTTTTCTATATAGTTGAATAGTGTTATAGATGATAACTTCATTTTTATTGAATTCTTTCATTAAAATCTCTGTTATTTTATCTATTCCATTTTGAATCCAGCTTTCCTCAGCGTCAATTAAAATTGGAGTATTATATTTTGCTGCTTTATAAAATAGAGTTTTTATTTTTTCTGTATTTTTTTTACACCATAAGTCAGTCACATATGATTCATTTATAAGTGTTATAACACCACTCATTTTAAAAACACAAAAAGGTATATTTATATTCTCTTTACTTTCTTCAATTGTATTTAAAATTTCATTAAATGATTTTATTTTTAATTCATCATTATTTTTTCCTTCAATGCAATAATCAAGTGTTGTTTTAATATTATATCTTGATAGTTCATCAATTAAGTTATGACATTCATCAATATTTTCTCCTCCACAAAATTGTTTAAAAAAAAGTTTTTTAATAATTGAGTTAATCGGAATTTTTAAGAAAATCGCTATGTTTAATAGAACTTTACCGATTTTAACAAGACTATTTCTTTTAAGTAATTTAAATAGTTTAATAGATTTTTTTAAATCACGATCAGTTTTAGATTGGAAAGATATTTCAGTGTTTTCAAACATAATTTAGTACAAATATATAAAACAAGATTAAAGCTCTTTTTTTGTTGAGCAATTTATATTTAGTTTTGTTTTAAACAATACTAAATTTTTGAAAAGTTCTGATATTTTATTCAATGAGGATTCAATTCCGAAGGCTCAATTATTTTTTAATGATTTTAAAAATCAAAAAATATTTATTCTTGTCGACACAAATACTAAAAGATATTGTTTAGATAAATTCCTGAGTTTTTTCCCCTCCCTAAACGACTTTATATTACTTGAGATTAAAGATGGAGAATTAACTAAATCAATTTCAACTATTTCTTATTTATCAAGTTTGTTAGTTAAATATAAAGCTGAAAATAAATCATTATTAATAAATTTAGGTGGAGGTGTTGTTTCTGATATTGGAGGATTTTTAGCATCAATTTATAACAGAGGAATTAATTATGTAAATATTCCTACAACTTTATTATCTCAAGTAGATGCTTCAATTGGTGGAAAAACAGGAGTAAATTTTAATGGAATTAAAAATAAATTAGGTTCTTTTTATAATCCTAAGTTTATATTAATTATCCCAGAGTTTCTGAAAACTTTAAGTAAATCTGAATTAATTTCTGGTTATGGTGAAATATTTAAATATTCTTTAATTGAGGATAAAGATTTATGGGAGTTTTTAAAAAATAATTATAAAAATAATCCTAGTTTAAATAATGAATTAGATAGCATAATTTATAAGTGTGCAAAAATTAAAAGTTATTTTGTAAATAAAGATCCTTTTGATATTAATGAGAGAAAAATTTTAAATTTTGGTCATACAATTGGTCACGCCATTGAGTCAGCTAATATAGACAATCCAAAATTTAATCATGGTATTTCTGTAATAATTGGTATAATATGTGAATCTTACATTACTAATAAATTATTTCACTTAACTGATGAAATGTTCATAGAGATTAATAAAACTTTACTTAATAATTTTTCTCTTCCCAAACTTAACAGTACAAATAAAATTTTGTCATACATATTAAGTGATAAGAAAAAAGAAAATGATGAAATTAAAATAACAAGTATATCTAAAATTGGAAAGCCTATTTACGATATTTGTATAAACGAAAAACAAGTTAAAGAATCTCTAAATTATTTTAATAGTATAAATGAATAGTTGTACTCTAAAATTTCATTCGTTTAAATCAAAAATCACATTGAATATTTGTGGTTCAAAAAGTATTTCTCAAAGAGCGCTAATCATAAATTCATTCATTACTAATGAAAAAATTAAAAATTTATCAAACTCAAGAGATACTTTAACATTAAATAAAATATTAAGTTCAAATGATGAATTAATTAATGTAAAGGAAGGTGGAACAACTTTGAGATTTTTATTATGTCTTTTGTCGACAAGACATAATGAATATTATGTAAAAGGAAATGTTTTATTAAAAAAGAGACCCATTAAAGATTTAATAGTTTTTTTAAAAAAACTAGGAGTTCATTTTAAATTTATTGAAAAAGACTTTAACATTCCTCTTATTATTAAAGGTGGGCAGCTTAAAACCAGACATTTAATTATTGACTCAAATAAAACAAGCCAGTTTGCATCAGGTATTGCCTTAATCGCACCATTTATTTCTGGGGGATTAAAATTAACAATTAAACATAGTTTAGTTTCAAAGCCATATTTTGATATGACGCTAAAAATGATGAGGGAATGTGGTATTAATATTTCAAATATTGGTAACTCAATAATAATTAAAGAGGGGAGGTATAAAAAACCATATTTAAATATTGAATCAGATTGGACATCTATTTCATACATATATGAAATAGTTTCTTTTTCAAAAAATACAACTATTACTTGTTCTAAATTTCATCAAGAAAGTTTACAAGGAGACTCAAATTTGATTTTGTTTTTCAGTTTATTGGGGGTTGAAACTACATTTAAAAAAAAAGAAGTTTTAATTACAAAAGTCAGTTCATTTATTAAGCCAAAACTAATTGAGTGGGATATATGCAATAATCCTGATTTATTTTTGACATACGTAGTAACATGTTTAGGTCTTGGAATAAATTTAAAATTAACAGGTATTAATTCTCTTAATTACAAGGAGTCAAACAGGTTACAAGTAATTAAAAAAGAACTTTTGAAATTTAATGCAAGTGTAAAAATAAAGGATAATATATTTTTTTTAGATACTTCGGGAGTTGATTTAAAATTTTCTTCTATAACAACTTACTTTGATCACAGAGTTGCTTTAGCATTTTCCCCATTGGTTATATTAACTAAAAAAATAGAAATAGATAATTATGATGTGGTGTCAAAATCTTATCCACAGTTTTGGAGTGATTTAAAAAAAATAGGAATAAAAATTATTACAAATAACAAATCTTTATAGATTTGCAAAAAATAAAGTTTATGGTTCAATTCACAGATTTATTAACTATTACATTAACTCTTTTTGCTGTAATTGATATATTAGGTAATATTCCTTTACTAATTAGTTTAAAGCAAAAAACAGGTCAAATAAACGCAATAAGGGTCACTTGGATTTCTACTTTAATTATGTTAATCTTTTTATTTACAGGAGAAGGAATATTAAAATTAATTGGAATAGATTTAAAATCTTTCTCTATAGCAGGAGCAATAGTTATTTTTTTAATTGCAATAGAAATGATCTTGAACATAGAACTTTTTAAGCCTGTAAAACAAGCCAAAAAAGTAAGTGACGTTGTTCCTATTGCTTTTCCTTTAATTGCTGGTGCAGGTACTTTGACAACATTGTTGTCTTTAAAATCCATTGAAGCCTATAGTTTTATAGAAATTTTTTTAGGTATAATCATAAATGTTGTATTTATTTATATTGTATTGAAAATGTTAATTCCTATTGAAAAATTGTTAGGCCCTGTAGGAATAGAGATACTGAGAAGAGTTTTTGGGATTCTTCTTTTAGCAATCGCAATTAAATTAAGTGGAATTTAGATTTTTATGAAACTCTGAATTTGAATTTTTCTTTTTCTAAATCTTGATTAGCCTTAACGATTTTGTTTTTCAATTCTTTTTTATACCCGACAGTTTTTGAAAAAATTTCTCTATCATTTGTTGCTAGCATTTGTGCAGCTAGTATTCCAGCATTTAACGCTCCGTTAATAGCAACAGTTGCAACAGGTATTCCAGGGGGCATCTGAACAATTGCAAGTAAAGAATCCAAACCATCTAAAGAAGCTTTTATAGGAACTCCAATAACTGGGACAGGAGTCATTGCGGCAATAACACCAGGTAAATGAGCAGCCATACCTGCTCCAGCAATAATAACTTTAATTCCGTTTTCTACTGAATTTTTAGCAAATTTTTCAACTTCTTCAGGGGTTCTATGTGCAGATAAAGCATTGACTTCAAATGGAATCTCCATTGATTCAAAAAAATCGGCTGCTTTTTTCATTACCGGCCAATCTGATGTGCTACCCATTATAATACTAACTATTGCTTTCATATTTGTATTGATTATATAATTTAGAAAGTAAAAATAAACTTTTAAGTGAATAAAATATATTATCACAATAAATTATTTTATTTTTTTTAATTATTAACTTGTGTCAAATTATATTATAGCTATGTTAAATATTTTAATTTTCGGCCCTCCGGGTTGTGGTAAAGGAACTCAATCAGAATTTTTGGTTAGTAAATATAATTTAAAACACTTATCAACAGGTGATATTTTTAGATATAACATTAAAAATGAAACAAATTTAGGTTTAGAGGCAAAATCTTTTATCGAAAAGGGCCAATTAGTACCAGACTCTGTTACTATTGGTATGCTTAATAAAGAAATGAGGAGTATTAATAATTTGAATGGTTTTCTTTTTGACGGTTTTCCAAGAACAATAAAACAAGCACAATCTCTTGATCAATTACTTTTAAAGTTAAATCAAGAAATTTCTCTAATGATATGTATTGAAGTACCAGAATCTGAACTAATAAAAAGGCTTTTGATAAGGGGAGAGAGTAGTGATAGAAAAGATGACCAGAACAAAGAAATAATTACTAATAGAATTGAAATTTATAAGGAACAAACAGAGATACTTAAAGATTATTATTTAGCTCAAAATAAATTCTATAGTGTTGATGGAACTTCATCAATTCAAGAAGTTAAGGAAAAAATATTTTCTTTAATTGATTCTTATAATTTAAAGAATTAGTTAATAAACATGCTAAGTTCAAAAAGTAATTTTGTCGATTATGTAAAAATATTTTGTAAATCTGGGAATGGTGGAAATGGTTCAGCTCACTTAAGAAGAGATAAAATCACTGCCAAAGGAGGTCCCGATGGGGGAGATGGAGGAAGAGGGGGGCATATTATAGTCAGAGCAAATAGAAACAAATGGACCCTACTTCATTTGAAGTACACAAAACATATTATTTCAGAACACGGTTCAGGAGGAGGGAAAAGTTTAAGTACTGGAGCACAAGGAAAAGATATATATGTTGATGTTCCTTTAGGAACAGTCATAAAAAATATTGATAACAATAAAATTTTATTTGAACTTGAAAACGATAAACAAGAATTTGTTCTTTTAAGCGGAGGTAGAGGAGGAAAAGGAAATGCGTTTTTTAAAACCCCAACTAGGCAAACTCCAAGATTTTCACAAAATGGTCAATCAGGTAAAGAAGGTTATTTTTCCTTTGAATTAAAAGTATTAGCAGATGTAGGTTTAGTAGGATTTCCAAATGCAGGTAAGTCAACTCTTCTCTCTGTTTTAACTTCTGCTAAGCCAAAAATAGCAGATTATGAATTTACTACTTTAGTTCCAAATTTAGGAATTGTAAATTATAGAGACGAAAACTCTTTTATTATGGCTGATATTCCTGGTATAATTGAAGGAGCAAGTAGTGGAAAAGGATTAGGTTATAGATTTCTTAGGCATATTGAAAGAAATTCATGTTTATTATTTATGGTTCCTATAAATGAAAAAAACATATTAAAGAAGTATAAGATTCTTTTAAATGAACTAAAAAGCTACGATGAAAATATGCTTATTAAGAAAAGGATTTTGGTAATTTCTAAATGTGACATAGGAAATCAAAGACTCATAAAAAAAATCTCTAATGAAATAGGAGATAAAATATCATTTATTTTTATTTCTTCTATTTCTAATTTTGGATTAGTTGAATTAAAAGATAAAATTTGGTCCTTATTAAATCCTAGCCATGATTGATAGTCTAATTCAATTTGACAAAAATTTATTTTTATTTCTTAATAAAAATAATTCTCTTTTTGATGATTTTTTTGTTTTTATAACAAATCATAAAACAATGGCATTATTAACAGTTCCCACTGTTTTTATACTTGCTTTTATATTTCAAAAACAAAAATTTAAACTTATTATTTTATGCGTCTTGTTAACTTTTTTAATAACTGATTTAATTCATTATCATGTTTTTAAAGAATTTTTCCAAAGACTAAGACCATGTTGGGATCCGCAAATTTCTGAATTATGTAGAATTTTAGTTGATAAAGGTGGTAAGTATGGTTTTGTTTCAGGTCACGCCTCTAGTACATCTGCAATTGTAAGTATTTTGTTTTTTACTATACCAAACTTAAAAATTTGGATCAAAGATATTTTAATTATTTGGGTTACTTTAATTTGCTATAGCAGAATATACGTAGGTAAACATTTTCCTTTAGATGTTATTTTTGGTGTTTTATTAGGTTATTTAATTGCTCTTTTCGTTTACAAAGTTTATTTTTTCCTTTTTAAAAAATATGTGATTATTGAGAGTAAAACAGCAATTAAAACATCTAATAGTGGAGTGGCATGAGGGTATCCAAAATTCCACAAGACAATTAAGGTAAACCAAAAAAAGTATATTTTATCCACTTTATTTTAATTTACAAATCATTAATCCGTCTCTTATGGGTAATAATATATTTTCAACTCTCGTATCTTCTTTAATTTTTTTATTTAGTTTATTGATTTCTAAAGTCTCTTTATCATTATCCATTATTTTTTCTATAACTTTTCCACTCCATAGTACGTTATCAATTAAAATATGACCTCCTTTATTTAATTTTTTTATACATAAATCATAATATAAGCAGTAGTTTTTTTTATCTGCATCAATGAAAATTAAATCAAATTTCGATTTAATTTTTGGTATAATATTTTTTGCATCACCATAATGAATATGTATTTTATCCTGTAGTTTACTATCAATAAAATATTTTGATGCAAAATCAATTATTTCTTCATTTTTCTCAATGGTATGTAGCTCTCCCCCCTCAGTCAACTCATTGGCTAGGCAGATAGTTGAATATCCTGTAAACATTCCTATTTCTAAAATTTTTTTTGGTTTTTTAAAACTTGCAATTAATTTTAAAAGTAAACCCATGTAGTGACCACTCATCATTCTTGGCATTAAAATTTTATGATTTGTTTCTCTAGATAAATTTTTTAGAATTGAAGATTCTTCACTACTATATTTTAGACAATATTTTTCAATTTCAGAATTTATAAAATTCATATTTCTGTTTTTTCATTATAATTTACTAAAATGATTACTTTTGTTTAAATTTTAAAATTGTTATATGAAAAAACTCACTTTTATTTTTATTTCGATTCTTTTTTTAAATATTCATTCTGCTAATTCTCAAGGTTTTTTTAAAAAGAAAAAAAACAATAAAAATAAAGTAGAGTTAAAAGAATCTAAATCTGAAAACTCAATTGCTAAGAAAACAAAAGATTGTATTAAATATGATGGTCTTTTTTGTATTTATCAGTCAAAAAAAGATGGAAAGTCATTCATTGAAATTGATAAAAATCAGATAAATGATGAATTTATTTACTTTAGTTACGTTGAAGATGGAGTTGTCGACTCATGGAACTTTAGGGGAGGATTTAGAGGATCAAAAATAATTAAGATTAAGAAATATTTTAATAAAATTGATTTTATTGTTGAAAACACTAAATACTACTTTGATCCATCAAGCCCTTTGAGTAAATCATCAAAAGCAAATATTAATGACCCATTAGTTATTTCTGAGGAAATAATTGCTTCAAATGATGATAGTACTAGATTTTTAATTAATGCTGATAAATTATTTTTAACTGAATCATTTCAGCAAGTAAAGTCATCTTACCCTTCATGGTATAAAGGTTTCAAACTGGGATCGTTAAGTAAAGATAAAACCAGGTACAGTGAAATAAATAATTATCCAGAGAATACTGATGTTATTGTTGATTATGTTTATGAAAATAAATATCCTTCAAAAAGAGGAAGTTCAGCAGTAACTGATTCAAGAGTTGTTACAATCAAAATCCAACATAGTTTAATTAAAGTTCCTGATAATAATTATGTACCAAGATACGATGATCCTAGAATTGGGTATTTTCATACCCAGACAAATGATATGACTAGTATTGATCAAATAAATTATAAAGACATGATACATAGATGGAATCTTGTAAAAAAAGATCCTTCAAAAAAAATATCAGAACCCATTAAACCAATAACTTGGTGGATTGAAAACACAACACCGTATGAATTTAGAGACATAATTAAAGAAGGAGTTGAATCTTGGAATCTAGCCTTTGAGTTTGCAGGTTTTAAGAATGCGATTGAAGTTAAAGTTCAACCTGATTCAGCTGATTGGGATGCCGGAGATATTAGATATAATGTTTTAAGATGGACTTCATCTCCAAACCCTCCGTTTGGTGGGTATGGTCCCTCATTTGTAAACCCCAGAACTGGAGAAATTTTAGGTGCTGATATAATGCTAGAATGGGTTTATATTACAAATCGTATTAAGTATGACTTTCTTTTTGACGATAACCAAACAAATTATTTATATGATGAGCATTATTGTTCTGCATCTCAAGAATTTCAAAAACAAACAGTCTTTGGTTCAAATTGTGTCGATTTATTAAATCTTGGTGATGAAATGAAAAAAGAAATGGTAAAACAATCTTTATATAGATTAGTTTTACATGAGGTAGGACATACCTTAGGTTTAAATCATAATTTTAAAGGAAGTACTCTATTATCAAATAAAGAGATTAAAAATAAAGAAATTGTTGAGTCCAAGGGTTTATGTTCCTCTGTAATGGAATATCCTGCAATAAATATTTCTGTAGACTCAAAAAACCAAAGTCTTTTTTATGATATAAAGCCAGGACCGTATGATAATTGGGCTATTGAATTTGGTTATAAATCATTCCAAAACAATGAAAAAGAAGGGCTGGAAAAGATATTATCTAGATCAATACTTCCAGAACATTCTTTTGCCAATGATGCAGACGACATGAGATCACCAGGAAAAGGGATTGATCCTAATGCCATGATAAATGATTTGACAAGTGATCCAATTGAACATTCTATAGAAAGAATGGAACTTATTAATTCTCTTTTGCCAAAATTAAAAGAAAAGTATAGCAATGATGGAGAAACATACGAAGGTTTAAAACGAGCTTATTATTCTCTAACAAGTAACTATTTTACATGTTTAGATATTATTTCAAGACAAATAGGTGGTGTTTACGTAGATAGGTCGTTTATCGGTCAAAAAAATAATAATAAACCATTTTCTGCTGTCCCGCTTGCAATACAAAAAAAATCAATTGAGGCTTTATCAAAATATGCTTTTAGTAATGAGAAATTAATGGCATTTGATGAAGTTTACCCATTTTTACAATCACAAAGAAGAGGTTTTAATTTTAAATCTACAGGTGAAGACCCTAAACTTCTTTCACTTGTTTTGTACGGTCAAAAAAAAGTATTGACTCATTTATTACATCCAAATGTTTTAAAAAGAATTAGTAATAGTAGTTTTTATGGAAACGAGTACGAATTAAATAATTTTCTTCAAGATTTGACAAATGCGATTTTTTTATCTGATATAAATAAATCTGTCAGCTTGATAAGAATGAATTTACAAGTTGAGTATGTATCTACTTTAATTTCAATTTTAAAAAAGTCTAGCTACGATAATCTTACTAAATCTACTGTTTTTAATAACTTAGTTTGGTTAGAGAATAATTTAGGGCTCAGATATGGTAATCAAAAGACAAAAGACCATAGAAGGTACTTACTTTATTTAATAGAGCAAATTTATAATATTTAGTGATGAGATTATTTTTTATTTTTTTTATTTGTTTTCAAATAATTTACTCTCAAGATTATTCTCCAAAAAAATATTATAATCCTGAAAATAAAATTGAAACTAAAACTCGTGACGTTAGTAAATTAAAGGATTTATTCAACTCTGTTTTATTAAAAAGAAGTAAAAAAAAAGAGGACTGTAATTGCCCAGATGATAAATCAAAATCAAATGGAAGAACTAATAAGTTTAATCTAACAAATTCCATCAATAGATCTTTTTCAAATTTAATTAGGTGTAAAAAGCAGTACGGAAATTTAGCCATGCATATTAATTTTTCTGAGTATTATTATAGTGTTACAGGTATTTATGATTATGATTCTTGGCAATTATCAGATCTCAATATTGGAATGCAGTATTTTACTGAAAATGTTTCATTTGATGTGTGGTTATCGGCACCAGTTTTTAATGATGATGTTCAATTGTATGGATTAAGGAGCGGGGTGAGTTTATTTCCTTTAGGAAACAGAGGGGTTATGAGACCATACCTTGGAGCTTCTTTGGGATTCGAGGTAAAATATTCTTATGAATATATATTTCAAAATAATATTTTTTTAGATAATTGGTATTCTGAATATTACTTACTTGGAAGGTTACATGCTGGGTTGCAATATATGTTTAGGTGTCGCCTTATTTATAAATTTGATATTTCATACAGTGCAGGATCATATATTGACAGAGATTCAAATCAATTTCCTCACTACAGACCATGGGTTATCTTTCAATCAATTGGATTGAGATTTTAAATATTAAATCTATATTTTCTATTGCTAATTAAATCTGATGAAATTTTTCTTCTGATTTCTTTAATGTTGTAGTCTGGTTTTTTTGTTAGGCGATTAAGTCCTTTAAGTAGTATTTTCTTTTCAATTGATGAAGATGGAAGTGCTTGAATTATTTCAAATCCTGAATTCGAACAAGTTTCCAAGGTTTTTAAAATATAATTTTTAGTCATTAAAATCTGAATTTCACAGTTATTTTCTCCGTTCTTTAATGCTAATTTTTCTGATCTTAATAAACAAGATTCAGACATGTATAAATCAATGATCATATTAGCTAAGTTTATCATTATTTCTTGTTCGTTTTCAAGTTCTTTTTTATAAACTTGACTACACTTTCCAAGAAGAATTAATATTAATTTTTTTACATTCTTTAGAATAACTTTTTCCTTTCCTAAAACTCCACTGATTTTTTCTTTTTTAAAAAATGAAAAAATACTTGTCAATTCTTTTCCTGCTTTTTTTGCTTGAGAAAATAAATCAATTTCTTTTTTAAGAGCCTTTCTTATTAACATACCAACTATAAGCATTCTGTTGATCTCGTTAGTTCCTTCGTAGATTCTCGATATTCTTGCGTCTCTGTAAGCAGGTTCTACTATTGACTCTGCAGAAAAGCCCATTCCTCCAAAAATTTGTATTGCCTCGTCTGAAACATCTCTAATAACCTCCGATCCATGTACTTTAATAATAGAACACTCAACAGAGTATTCAATTATTCCATCTTTTTTTGATTCGAAAACTCCAACGCCATTTTTTTCTAATCTTTTTGTATTTTCTTCGATATTAAATCCTGCTCTGTATAATCCAGACATTGTAGTATAAATAGATGAAGCCATAATTGCAAGTTTCTCTTGGATTGCTCCAAAATTAGAAATAGACTTACCAAATTGTTTTCTTTCAATTGAATAAGATATACATTCATTTATAACTTTGATAGCAGCTGAACCTGTTGCTGCACCTAATTTTATTCTTCCTGCGTTAAGGGAATTTAAAGCAATTTTAAAACCTTCTCCTCTTTTTCCTAGCATCTGTTCTTTTGGGACCAAAGTTTTTTCATAGAACACTTGTCTTGTTGATGATGCTCTAAGTCCAAGCTTATTTTCTTCTTCTCCTAAATTGATTCCATTAGATTTAGATTTTTCTAAAACAAAGCCAGTTATATTTTTGTCATTTTCAATCCTACCAAATAGAATAAAAACCTCAGCGAATCCAGCATTACTAATCCAAATTTTTTGACCAGTAATTTCATAACTATTTCCATCACTTGTTAAAGTTGCTGTTGTTTTTCCTGAATTTGCATCAGATCCAGCATTTGGTTCCGTTAAATTGTAACATGACATCCATTCTCCTGAGCAAATTTTAGGTAAAAATTTTTCTTTTATCTCATTACTTCCATAAAAAAGAATAGGAAGTGTTCCGATTCCAGTATGTGCTCCGTATGCTGTTGCAATTGAGCCAGAATAGCTACTAATTTCTCCACAAATTAGCATTGAAATATTTAAACCCATTCCAAGCCCCCCATATTTTTCAGGAACAGTAATACCTAGCAAACCCATTTCACCTATTTTTCTCATCAAATCTTCAGTGAGTTTGTAATTTTTCTTTTCAAATTCAAAAATATTAGGTTTTATTTCTTTTTCATTAAACTCCCTTGTTGCTTCGAGCATCATCTTAGCTTCCTCACTGAATTCTTCTACTATAAATATTTCATCAGGATTTGTTTCAGAGATTAAAAAACCACCACCTTTTAAATTTGTTTTCATATAATTAATTTAGTAATTCAAAAATTCCAGCAGCACCTTGCCCAGTACCAACACACATTGTTACCATCCCTATTTTTTGTTTTCGTCTTCTTAATTCGTTAATTAATTGAACAGTTAGTTTTGCTCCAGTGCAACCAAGAGGATGACCTAGAGCAATTGCTCCACCATTTACATTAATGATATTTGGATTTAAATTAGCCTCTCTTATTACCGCTAAAGATTGACAAGCAAACGCTTCGTTAAGTTCAATTAAATCTAAATCATTAATTGATAGGTTAGCTTGATTTAAGGCTTTAGGAATTGCTTCCACTGGTCCAATTCCCATATGTTTTGGCTCAACTCCACAGACAGCATAAGAGAGCATTTTAGCGATAGGTTGAATATTTAATTTTTCTACCATTTTTTTTGACATCAACGTAACAAATGCTGCTCCGTCTGAAGTTTGTGATGAATTTCCAGCTGTAACTGTTCCATTTTTAGAAAACACAGGCTTTAGTTTAGATAGTTTTTCAATGGTTGTGTCTTTTCTTGGTCCCTCATCTTCATTAATTGAAAAAACTTTTGTTTTTTTATTTTCGTTTTCATCTAAATAAGTTTCATGAATATCGTATTCAATAATATCTTGATTAAACAAACCATTTTCTATGGCGTTTACAGCTTTCATGTTTGATTGAAAAGCAAAAGCATCCTGGTCTTCTCTACTTATTTTATATTTTTTTACAATTGCTTCAGCAGTTGTACCCATTCCCCAATACCAGTCTGGATTTTTTTTTGCTACATTATAATTAGGTACTATTCTCCAACCCCCAAATGGAATAGGAGACATTGTCTCAACTCCACCTGCTATAATACAATCAGCCATTCCTGCGTGAATTTTACTCGCTGCAATTGAAATAGTTTCAAGACCAGATGAACAAAATCTGTTAACCGTCATACCAGGAACCTTAACCGTATTTAAACCAATAAGAGAAATAAGTCTCCCAATGTTTAATCCTTGTTCCGCTTCTGGTGTTGCATTCCCAACAATTACATCATCTATTGATTCTTTATCAAGATTGGGTATTTTTTTTAACATTTTACTAATTAATTGCCCGGCTAAATCATCAGGTCTTGTAAATTTTAGAGAACCCCTTTTAGATTTCCCTACAGCTGTTCTGTATGCTTGTACTATATAAACTTCCATTTTTAATTTCTTAATGGTTTTCCATTTTCTAACATATACTTGATTCTTTCCAGGGTTTTAGCTTCTCCACACAATGATAAAAAAGCCTCTCTTTCAAGATCTAATAAATATTGTTCAGATACATAAGTTGGTGATGATAAATTCCCCCCACACAAAACATGTGCTAATTTCTTAGACATTAACTTTTCGTGATCTGTTATATAGCCTCCCTCTTTAAAGCTATCTGCTCCTACTAAAAACATTCCCAAAGCTTGATTACCTAAAACTTTAATATCTTTTCTTTTTATAGGTTTTGTGTATCCCTGATTATCAATTATCATAACTTTTTCTTTAGCATCTTGTATTAATTTATCAGAGTTAATACTAATGCTATCGTATCCTTTTCTTAAATAACCTAATTCAAATGCTTCTTGCCCTGAAGTACTTACTTTAGCTTGTCCAATATTAAGAAAATATTCCTTTAGTCTTGGCAATTCAATATCTCCATCGTAAAAAGCGTCAGAGGCCCTAAGTGCCATTTCTTTAGTTCCACCTCCACCTGGAATTAGACCAACTCCTAATTCTACAAGTCCCATATAAGTTTCAGCAGCGCATTGGACTGCATCTGCATGTAATGTGAACTCACAACCACCTCCAAAAGTAAAACCATGAGGGGCAACTACTATTGGAATACTAGAATATCTGATTAACATAGATGTATCCTGAAATGTTTTAATTGCAAGATTTAATTTATCATATTCTTGTTCGACAGCTAAAGTAAAAATCATACTAATATCAGCACCTGCAGAAAAATGACTACCTTGATTTCCAATTACAATTCCACGAAATTCTTTTTCAGCAATCTCAATTCCTTTCCTAACACCAATAATTACGTCTTCACCAATACTATTCATTTTTGTATGAAATTCGATATTCATAACATTATCTCCAATATCTAAAATGGAAACTCCATCATTTTTCCAAATCAAGGAGTTAGAACGAATATTATTTAAATTAATAAATTTATTTAAAGTTGGAATTTTTTTATGATTTTCGTCTGAGACATCAAAATAATTTTTTTCTCCTTTGCTAATTGAGTAAAGAGTAGCGTTTTTATCGATTTTTTCTAACCATTTTGGAATTTTTAATTCTTCCTGTTTGATCAAATCAATTCCTTTTTGAATACCAATTGCATCCCAAATTTCAAACGGACCCAATTCCCATCCAAAACCAGCACACATTGCAGCGTCTATTTTGTATATTTCATCGCTAATTTCAGGGATTCTATTAGAAACATAAGAGAACATAATAGCAAACATTTTTTTATAAAATAAAGATGCTTTATCATTCTCATTGATTAATATTTTTAATCTATCTTTTAATTTGCTAATTTTTTTTGCTTTACTTATTAATTCAAATCTAACTTTTTTCTTTTTTGTATATTTGAAGGTCTTTAAATCAAGAGATAAAATTAGTCTTTTGCCGTTTTCGTCTCTGCTTTTTTTGTAAAAACCTTGTTTAGTTTTATCTCCCAGCCATTGTTCTTTTAGCATTTTATTGATAAAGTCAGGAAGTTTAAAAATATGTCTATTTTCATCACTAGGACAGTTTTCATAAACTCCTTTGGCAACATTATTCAGTGTATCAAGTCCAACAAGGTCACAAGTTCTAAATGTTGCGGATTTTGGTCTACCAATAATTGGTCCGGTAAGAGAATCAACTTCCTCAATTGAAAGCTCTAGATCTTCAATTATTTTGAAAAGAGATGCTATACCAGCAATTCCAATTCTGTTAGCAATAAATGCAGGTGTGTCTTTACAGAGAACTGTAGTTTTTCCTAAGAATTTTTCTCCATAAGACAATAAAAAATTTATTAAATCTTTTTTAGTTTTATTTGATGGAATAATTTCAAGAAGCTTCAAGTATCTAGGAGGATTAAAAAAATGAGTACCACAAAAATTGCTACAAAAATTTTCACTTCGTTTCTCAATCATTTGATTAATTGGGATTCCTGATGTGTTTGAACTAATAATAGAGTTATGTTTTCTATACTTGTCTATTGACTCAAATAATTCTTTTTTAATTTGAAGATTTTCAACTATTACCTCAATAATCCAATCAGCATCACTTATTTTTTCTAAATCATCAACTAAATTTCCTGTTTGAATTCTATTTATAAATTTTTTAGAGTAAATAGGTGATGGTTTTGATTTTAAAGTATTCTGAAGTGAATCATTAACAATCTTGTTTCTAAAATTTTTATTATTTTCATCCAGTTTTACATTTTTATTTATAATATCAAGTAGTAAAACTTCTACTCCAATATTAGCAAAATGACAAGCAATTCTGGAGCCCATTATTCCAGATCCGATAATAGCTACTTTATTAATTTTATACATTTTTTTCAAAAATTTTCAAATATAAATCCGAGTATTTCTCTAAGATATTTCTTCTTTTTAATTTTAATGTTGCTGTGAGTTCTCCACCCTCTGGAGACCATGCTTTTCCTAATAAAACAAATTTCTTTATTTTTTCATACTGACTAAAGTGATCATTATATTTTTTAACTTCTTTGTCAAATATTTCTAGAATTTTTGGGTTTCTGATAATCTCTTCACAACTAGTAAATATAATTTCATTATCATTACACCAATCTTTTAGGTATTGAAAGTCAGGAACTATAAATGCTGCAGGATGTTTTTCATTTTCTCCTAAAACCATAAGTTGCTCTATGAAAATAGATTGTTTGAATTTATTTTCCATAACTTGAGGAGCAATGTACTTCCCCCCTGATGTTTTAAATATTTCTTTTTTCCTATCAGTTATTTTTAAATATTTTCCATCAATTAATGTTCCAATATCACCCGTGTGAAACCAGCCATCATTATCAATTACTTTTTTTGTTTCATCAGGCTTATTATAATATCCCAGCATTACATTTGCCCCTTTTACTAGTATTTCACCCTCTCCAACTCTCATTCCATCTTCATGATTAATCTTAACTTTAACGCCTTGTATAATTGGTCCCACTGTTCCGTAACAAGCATCTTTTGAATTTGCAAAATTGACTGATACAACTGGAGATGTTTCAGTTAATCCATAGCCTTCACTAACAGGCATTTTTGCTGCTGTAAAAATTCTTGCTAGTCTTTCTTGTAAAGCTGCAGAACCGGAAATAATCATTCTTATTCTTCCTCCAACCGCTTCTCTCCACTTATTGAAAATTAATTTATTTGCAATTTTTAACTGAATTTCATACCAAATTCCATTTTTTCCATTGTATTCATGTTTAAGTCCAAGGTTAACAGCCCAGAAAAATAATTTTCTTTTTATTCCATTTAAAGATTCTCCTTTAGTCATGATTTTGTCATATACTTTTTCCAGTAATCTAGGAACAGTTGGCATTAATGTAGGCCTGATCAATTTTAAGTCATCTCCAATAGTTTCAATACTTCCATAATAAATTGAAACACCTTTAAACATATAAAAATATTCTACCATTCTTTCAAATACATGAGATAAAGGAAGAAAACTTACAGCCCTATCATTAGAGTTCCAATCAAGAGCATCTTTTAATGCAGATATTTGGCTAATTATGTTAGAGTGAGTAATCATAACTCCTTTAGGATTTCCAGTAGTACCAGAGGTGTAAATTAATGTAAACAAATCATCATCAGATATTGAATTTTGAATAGTATTCATTTTTTCAGCCTGAGGATTTGTTATACCTAATTCAACTAATTCCTTCCAGTTTTTAACGTTAACTAAATCATCAAAAGAAAAAATAAATTTTAAAGTAGGAATTTCATTTTCAAGACCATCAATTTTTTTAAATATTTCTTCATTTTCTACAAAAATTAGTTTTGCTTCAGAGTCATTAATTATATACTTGTAATCTGATCTGGTTGAATTTGGATACAAGGGGGTGTTTATTGCTCCAATTTTATTAATTCCCATATCACATAAACTCCATTCGGTTCTGTTACTAGAAATAATACATACTTTATCACCTTTTGTAATTCCTAGATTTAATAAGCCGCTACCAATAGCATCAGAAGTTTGAATATATTCACTACAACTGTATTTTTTCCATTTACCATTTTTTCTTCCTGCAATCATATCTTCTTTATCAAATAAATTTGCATACCTTCTGTCAAGATTAAATATTTTTAAATCTTCCATTTAAAATAAATTTTGGGTTATGTTTACAATTTAAGAAAATAAAAATTTAAAAGTTAAATTTTTATTTCTATATTCATTTTTTATGTTAATCAATTTCTCAAATATAAATGGAAAAATATACGCCAAAAAATGCTGATTTAGGAGATGCTGTTGAAATGGGTCTTTTGTCTGAAGAATATGATCAAATTTGTAATATTTTAGATAGAAAACCTAATTATACAGAGTTATGTATTTTTTCAGTGATGTGGTCTGAACACTGTTCTTATAAAAACTCTATACTTTGGTTAAAGAAATTACCCAAAAAAGGTTCAAAAATTTTAATTGAAGCAGGGGAAGAAAACGCTGGTTTAGTTGATATAGGAGATGGATTAGCATGTGTTTTTAAAATAGAATCACATAATCACCCATCTGCCTTAGAGCCCTATCAAGGAGCGGCAACTGGCGTTGGGGGAATTAACAGAGATATATTTACAATGGGAGCTAGACCAATTGCTCAATTAAATTCTTTAAGATTTGGTGATATTAATTTACCTCATACTAAATGGTTAATGAAAGGTGTTGTTAAAGGTATTGGTGATTATGGAAATTCATTTGGAATACCAATTGTTGGTGGTGAAGTTTATTTTGATAAGAGTTATAACACTAACCCTTTAGTTAATGCATTTTCTGCTGGGGTAGTAAATACTAAAAATGTCATTTCTGCTACAGCTTCAGGAAAAGGTAACCCTGTTTTTATTGTTGGTTCTTCCACTGGAAAAGATGGTATTAATGGAGCTGCTTTTGCTTCAAAAGATTTAACCGAAGATTCTGCTGATGATATTCCCTCAGTACAGGTTGGAGATCCATTTCAAGAAAAGTTATTATTAGAAGCAACGATGGAATTAAGTATGACAGACGCTATAATAGGGATGCAGGATATGGGAGCAGCTGGAATTATTTGTTCAACTTCAGAAATGAGCTCCTCAGGAGGATGTGGAATGAAAATTAATTTGGATAAAATTCCAACTAGACAAAAGAATATGAAACCATTTGAAATTCTTTTATCTGAATCGCAGGAAAGAATGTTAGTGGTTGTTAAAAAAGGTAAAGAAAAAATAGTGAAAAATATATTTAAAAAATGGGACTTAAATTGTGAAAAAGTTGGTGTTGTAACTGATGGAACTGATTTAATATTTTCTTTCAATAATAAGATTGTTGCTAATGTTCCGGCAGAGGCTTTGGTTTTGGGTGGAGGGGCTCCAGTTTATAAAAGAGATTATAAAGAACCTTCTTATTACAACGAGTTAAAGAAGTTTGATATAAATAACATTGCCATTCCTTACGATATTGTTAATGTAGCTCATAAACTCATTTCATTGCCAAATATTTGTTCTAAAAAATGGGTTTATGAACAATACGACTCAATGGTTGGTACTGTTAATATGACTACTAATAATCCATCAGACGCTGCTGTTGTTAATTTAAAAGGAACAAATAAATGCCTTTCATTTTCTGTTGATTGTAATTCAAGATATGTAAAAGCTGATCCTAAAGTTGGATGTGAAATAGCGGTCGCTGAAGCGGCAAGAAACATCATATGTTCTGGAGCAAATCCTACTGCCATAACAAATTGTTTAAATTTTGGAAACCCATATGATCCTGAGGTTTATTGGCAATTTGTTGGTTCAATTCAGGGAATGTCTAATGCTTGTAAAAAGTTTAAAACCCCAGTTACTGGAGGAAATGTAAGTTTTTATAATCAAACAAGTAAAAATAAAAGTGTTGAACCTTGTTTTCCTACTCCAACAATTGGGATGCTAGGGGTAATGGAAGAAAAAAAGCATTTTACAACTTTAGATTTTAAAAATGAAAAAGATATAATTTATTTACTTGGTCCATCTAAAGATGATATTTCTTCATCTGAGTACCTTGTGAATATATTAAACATCGAAGAAAGTCCAGTTCCATTTTTTGATTTAGAAATAGAGCATAAATTACACTTAGTTATGAAAGACTTAGTTAAAGGAGGGGTGTTAGAGTCTGCTCATGATATTTCAGAAGGAGGATTGTTTACTGCACTAGTTGAAAGTTTAATTCCTAGAAATTTAGGATGTGAGGTGTATACAGATCAGTTACTAAGACAAGATGCATATTTATTTGGAGAGTCTCAAAGCAGAGTTTTAGTGTCTATTAACCCAAAAAAAGAAAAAGATTTCAAAAAAATCTTGAAGAATTCAAAATTCCCTTTTTATAAATTAGGTTTTGTTTGTAAAGAAAAAGTCCTTATTGATGACATTGATTTTGGAAAAATTAATGTTTTAAAAGAAAAATATAATAATTCTCTGTCAAAAAAAATTGACTAATTTTTATGATTGATTCTTCTATAGAATATTTAAAAGGAGTAGGTCCCCAAAGAGCTTCTATTATAAATGAGGAATTAGGAATAAAGACTTTTGAAGATTTACTATATTTTTTTCCTTATAAATATATAGATAGAACCAATTTTCATAAAATCAATCAAATTAATAGTACAAGTCTTGATATACAAATAGTAGGTACTGTCAAATCAATTAATGAAGAAGGTTTTGGAAGAAAGAAAAGATTAATTGTTTTATTTTATGATAATGAATCTGAAATAAAATTAATTTTTTTTAAAAGAATTTCATGGATTAAAAAATTTGTTGAAATTTCAAAAAAATACGTTGTTTTTGGTAAGCCAAACTTATTTAATGGGGTTTATTCTTTTGTTCATCCAGAAATGGAATTAGTTGAAAATTTAAATCCTGATTTTTCTACTAGTTTCCAGCCTATGTATAGTTCTACAGAAAAGCTTAAGGTTAATAACATTCAAACGAAACTAATAAAAAAAATAATTCGTTCGGCACTAGAAAAATTGAAGGGCAAAATTTTAGAAAATTTTTCATTGGATATTATTAACAAGTACAAATTAATTTCAAGATCTGAGGCAATAAATAACATACATTTTCCAGAAAGCAAAGAAAAATTAAATCAAGCAATCTTTAGAATGAAATTTGAAGAATTATTTTTTTTACAGCTTTCAATTCTAGCTAATAAATCCGTCAATAAAAAAATTAAATCTTATTTATTCAAAAATATTGGAAATAAATTCAATTCTTTTTTTAAATCTCTTTCATTTGAATTAACTGAAGCTCAAAAAAAAGTAATGAGACATATCAGAAAGGATGTATTGAGTGGTTATAAAATGAACAGGTTGATTCAGGGTGATGTGGGTTCTGGAAAAACAGTTGTTGCTTTGATGTCATTGATGATGTGTGTTGATAATGGTTACCAGGGGGCTTTGATGGTTCCAACATCGGTTTTGGCTTCTCAACATTTTAGGACACTTTTTACTATTTGTAAAGATTTAGAATTAAATATTTCATTATTAACTGGTGCAACTAAAAAATCTGAAAGAAAGAAAATTTTAACAAATCTAGAAGATGGATTGACTGATATAATTATTGGAACACATGCTTTAATTGAAGATTCTGTTGTATTTAATAATTTAGGTTTAGTTGTTATAGATGAGCAACATAAATTTGGTGTTGCACAAAGAGCAAAATTATCAAAAAAATCCATATTAGATCCTCACGTTATTGTATTAACTGCAACCCCAATACCTAGGACTTTAGCAATGACATTTTATGGTGATTTAGACGTTTCAGTAATTGATGAATTACCCCCTGGTAGAAAAGAAATAAAAACAGTGCATAAGTACGATAAAGATAATGAGGGTGTTTTGTCTTTTTTAAAAGAAAAAATTGAATTAGGTCAGCAAGTTTATGTTATATATCCTTTAATTAAAGAAAGCGAAAAGTTAGACTATAAAAATTTATTTTCAGGATATAATTTTTTAAGTAATTATTTTTCAAGATTTGGTTTTGTTGTTTCTATGCTACATGGAAACATGAAAGCTGAGGAGAAAAATCAACATATGGAGGATTTTTTAAATAAGAAAAGTCAAATTTTAGTATCAACCACTGTAATTGAAGTGGGTTTAGATGTAAAAAATGCATCAATTATGTTAATTGAAAATGCTGAGCGTTTTGGTTTAGCTCAATTACATCAACTAAGAGGAAGGGTGGGGAGAGGAAATACACAGTCATATTGCATTTTAAAAACTCCATATAAATTAAGTCATGAAGCTAAGTATAGAATAAATGTTTTGGTAGATTCCTCTAATGGTTTTGATATTTCTGAGGCGGATTTGAAATTAAGAGGGCCGGGAGATATAATGGGCACTAGACAAAGTGGATTATTAAATTTAAAAATATCAAACTTAGTAAAAGATACTGGAATATTAGTTGAAGCAAGAAAAAGTGCTAATAAGTTATTAGAATTTGATAAGGAATTAATAAATCCAAAAAATAAAATGATTAAAAAATATTTTATAAAAAATTATTCGGAACAAATAAAGTGGGCAAGAATTTCATAAAAAATTATTTATGATTGATTAATTTTTTACATTTACTACAAATATTTTAAATGAAAGTTTCTTACAATTGGTTAAAAGATTATTTAGATTTTAAATCTTCTCCTGAAGAAATATCTAATATACTAACAAACTCTGGTCTTGAAGTGGAAAAGATGTCACCAAGATTTCATGATTTTGAATCATTTAATAAGTTGGTTATTGGTAAAGTTTTAGATTGCAAAAAACATCCTAACGCAGATAAATTAAAAATTACAAAAGTAGATTTAGGAAGTTCTTCTAAAAATATAATTTGTGGCGCAACTAACATTAAAAAAGATATGTTTGTAGTTGTGGCAATGGTAGGAACTACTATAACTAATTTAAATAATGAATCTTTTACAATTAAAAAAGCAAAAATAAGAGGAGAATACTCTGAAGGAATGATTTGTTCTGAGTTCGAAATTGGTTTTGGAGATAGTCATAAAGGAATAATGGAGCTTGATAAAAAGTTAAATTTTAAAGTCGGTCAAAGTTTTCAAGAGTATTTTGATTTAAAACAAGATTATATCTTTGAAATTGGGTTAACTCCAAATAGAACAGACGCATTTGGTCACATTGGAGTTTGTAGAGATATAAAATCCGTTATAAACCTTAGTGGCTACAATTTAGATTTAAAAAAACCAATTTTAGATTTTAAATTTGACAATAAAAACTTACCATTTTCAATAGAAATTGAGGATGAAAACTTTATTCTTTTCTATAGTGGTTTAACAATTCAAAATGTTACGATTAAAGATTCTCCCATTTGGTTAAAACAAAAATTAAACTCTATTGGGATTAATCCAATTAATAACGTTGTTGATGTAACAAATTTCGTGTTGTTTGAAACAGGAAATCCATTACATGCATTTGACTATGATTTAATATCTAATCATAAATTAATTGTTAAAAAAAGCCAAGATTTAAAAAATTTTACAAAAATAGACGGTAAAGACATTAAATTAAATGATGATTTAATTATTTCGGACTCAGATAAACCTCTTTGTTTAGCAGGAATAATTGGAGGAAAGGAATCCTCTGTTACTTCTGAGACAAAAAATATTTTTTTAGAGTCAGCTTCATTTAACTCTTCTTTAATAAGATCATCTTCAAAAAAACATTCTATTCAAACGGATGCTTCTTATAGGTTTGAAAGAGGAGTGGATTATAATAATTGTGTATATGCATTACAAAGAGCTGCTCTTTTAATAAAACAATTACTACCAGAATCAAAAATCAGTTCTGAAATCGTTTCTTGTTCAAATAAAAACTATACTTCAAAAAAAACAATTAATTGGTCTTTTAAAAAATTTAATAAAATTACCGGTCAAATCATTCCAAAAGAAATAGTTGAAAAAATTTTATTTGATTTAGATTTTGAAATTTTAAATAATGGTGCTTTGGTTGAAGGATGTACCATCTCTGTTCCAAGCTTTAGGTTTGATGTGATAAGAGATGTTGATGTTTTTGAAGAAATCCTCAGAATCTATGGTTATGAAAAAATAGAAAATGCCAAAAATATTTCTTTACCTGTTTCAAAAAATAAGAACTCTTATTTTGAAAACAATGTTAAAAAAATCACTTCCAATTTCTTGTCAAATAATGGTTTATTTGAAATAAAAACGAACTCACTTATTAGTTTGAAAATATTAGACAAATATAATATGGGTAACTTAGGAATTAATATCATTAATTCTTCAAGTTCTGAAATGAATGTACTTCGTCCTACTCTTTTATTTGGCGGTTTAGAGGCTGTAAGTTATAATGTTAACAGAAAAAACAATAATTTATTATTATACGAATTTGGAAACGTCTATATTAATGGTGAGCAATTTTATGAAAAACCAGAATTAAATATTTTTTTCTCAGGAAATTATTTAAATGAGAATTGGAATAAAGAAGCGGAAAAATTAGATGTATTTCATGTTAAAGGATTGGTTGAAAAATTGTTTGATTTATTTGATATAAATTATATTCTTGAAGTTGAAAAAAATAATATTAAATCAACTGATATTTATAATGATTTTTTTGATAATATAATTTCATATAAAGTTGGTAATAATATTGCTGCTAAATTAGGTCTTCTCTCTAAAAAAATTGTCTCAGATTTTAATATAAAACAAGATGTTTATTACTGTTCCATTGATTGGTCTTATTTTACTTCTTTGATTTCTATTGAGAATATTAAGTTTAATAGTATTACTAAGTTTCCGAAGGTCAGACGAGATTTGGCTCTTGTTGTCGACGAGAAAATATCCTTTTTGCAATTAAAAAACTTAGCTTTTAAAACTTCTATTGATGTGCTGCGAGAAGTTTTAATATTTGATGTCTATAGAGGAGATAAAATTGAAAAAGGTAAAAAATCTTATGCTATGGGTTTTATCTTTCAAAATGATAATGCTACATTAACAGATCAATTTATAGATAATGAAATGAGGAATATTTATGATAGTTTTAATAAAAATTTATCTGCAGTTCTTAGAGATGGGGAGCTTTAATTAAACATAGAGCATAACGTCATTAACTGTAATTTTATTTTCCGATAATATAATTAATCTTTCAACTATATTCTTTAACTGTCGTATGTTTCCAGAGAGTTCTTTTTCCATAAGTTTTTTAATCGCTTCTGATTCAATATGTTTAGTTTTTATCCCTTGCTCTTTACATATTTGTTTAGAAAAAAAATCAATTAATAATGGTATATCTTCCTTCCTTTCTTTTAATGAGGGGACGTGTATTTTAATTACACTTAATCTATGGAATAAGTCTTCTCTAAATCTTCCTTCTTGAATTTCTTTTTCAAGATTTTTATTAGTCGCAGCAAGTACTCTAACATTAATTTCAATTTCTTTCTCGCCACCAACTCTTGTAATTTTATTTTCTTGAAGTGCCCTTAAAACTTTAGCTTGAGCTGATAAACTCATATCACCTATTTCATCTAAAAAAATTGTACTGCCATTTGCGATTTCAAATTTTCCTTTCTTTTGTTTATTAGCAGATGTAAAAGAACCCTTTTCATGTCCAAAAAGCTCACTTTCTATTAACTCTGAAGGAATTGCAGCACAATTGACTTCAATCATTGGTATTTTCGATCTATTACTCTTTTCATGAATAGAATGTGCAACTAATTCTTTACCAGTTCCATTTTCTCCTGTTATCAATACTCTACTATTTGTTCCTGCAACTTTTTCAATTATTTTTTCAATTTTTTTCAGCTCATTTGATTCACCGATCATTTGATATTTATCTTTAACTTTCTTTTTTAAGAATATGTTTTCCTGATTTAAATTTTTATTATTTAAGCCATTTCTAATTGTTGTTAATAATCTATTTAGATCAGGTGGTTTTCCGATGTAGTCGTAAGCACCAAGTTTAATACATTCAACAGCTGTATCTAAATCTCCATGCCCTGAAATCATTATAAAGGGTAGATGATAATCAAGTTCTTTAGCTTTTTTTAAAACTTCAATTCCATCTAATTTTGGCATTTTTATATCACATAAAGCCAAATCATAATTTTCGGAAAATATCTTTTTTAAGCCCTCTTCTCCATTTGAGGCTTCATCAATTTTATAATTTTTATTTTCATCTACTAAAATATTTTTTAAGACATTTCTAATTGAAATCTCATCTTCTATAATAATGATTCTTGCCATGATATTGTATTATTTAAAATGTTTGAAAAAATTCCGTCATTTAATGAAAACTTTGATGTATACACATTTTTAATTCCTTCATCTATTAAGAAATTAATTAAAATAATTGTAATAATTATATTTTCAGCTCTCATTTTTACGAGACCAGGTATTTTTTTTCTATCCTCAATTGTACTATTTAGAATCTTTGGTGATGTAATTTGAGTAAATTGTTCAATATTTAAATAGTCTAATTTCTCAGCTTTTGCATTCAATGATTGAATGTTAGCTAAACAATTAATGGAACCTGAAGAACCAATTAAATTTATAATTTTATATTTTTTTACAACTAATAATAAGTTTTTTAATTTTTTTTTGAAAAAGCTATTAATCTTAAATAAATCCTGACTATTAATGGGTGAAGTTGGCTTAAATTTTTGTAATAATAGCTGACTACCAAATGAAAAACTTTTTTTATAAATCGCTTTTTTATATTTACAAATTACAAACTCAGTACTTGCTCCACCAATATCAACAATTAAATAATTATTAAGATTATGAATATTATTTGAAATACCATGAAAAATTAATTTAGCTTCTTCGATACCTGAAATAATATTAATAATTAGACCTGTTTTTTTTTTACATCTATCTAAAAATTCCAAATTATTTTTTGGTTCTCTCAGTGATGCAGTAGCAACTAAATATATTTTTTTACAATCTAGTTTTTTGCACTTGTTCTTATACTTATTTATTAATTTAATAGAATCTGATATTGTTTTTTCTTGAATAAATCCATCAATTGTTCCTTTTCTAATTCCAACGAAATCTTCGCATCGAAAAATGGATTTTTTAGTTGTTACACAACTAATTAACAGATTAAATGTATTGCTCCCAATATCTATGATGCCAATTTTAGACATTCTAGTTAAACATTTCTTTGATTTTTTCAAAAAAAGACTTTTCAGATTTATCTACTTTAGGCTCAAACTCTTCAGCTGTAATATGTTCTTCAAAAAATTTTCTTTGATGAGAATTTATATTTTTAGGAGTCCAAACATTAATGTGAACTAGTAGGTCACCTCTATTTCTAGAATATTCGTTTATATCTGGAACACCTTTTGATTGAAGTCTAAGTATTTTTCCGTTTTGAATACCTGAAGGAATATTGATTTCGACTTTTCCTTCAATTGTAGGTATTTGCTTTTTAGTTCCTAATACTGCTTCAGAAATATTAATGTAAAGGTTATAATGAATGTTGACTCCATCTCTTATTAAATCCTCATGTTTTTCTTCTTCAATTAAAACCAATAAATCACCATTAATTCCTTCGAACGGAGCTTCATTACCTGCGCTTGGTATTTTTAACTGCATACCCTCAGAAACGCCAGCTGGAATTTCAATCTCTTCCAAACTTTCTTTTCTTATCATGCCATTTTCATCAGAATCAATAGGTTTTTTTGTTATTACTTTTCCTTTACCTGAGCATTTAGGACAAACAGAACTTGTTTGCATTTGTCCAAGAATGGTATTTGTAACCCTAGTAATTTGCCCGCTTCCGTTACACATATCACAATTTTCAAATGATATATTTTTGGATTGAACTAATTTTTTTACTTTAATTTTTTTTGTAGTCCCTTCACATATTTCTTTTAAGTTTAGTTTAAGTCTAATTCTTAAATTAGAACCTTTTAAAACTCTGTTGCGACTATTGCTTCTTCCTCCAAATCCTGAAAATCCACCAAAAATATCACCGAAACTATCAAAAATATCCTCCATATTCATTCCCCCGCTAAATCCGCTATTTCCGCCAATTCCTTGATGACCAAATTGATCATACCTTCTTCTTTTTTCATCGTTACTCAGAACACTATATGCTTCTGCTGCTTCTTTAAATTTTTCTTCTGCTTCTTTGTTATCAGGATTTTTGTCTGGATGATATTTAATTGCTAATTTCCGATAAGCTTTTTTTATTTCTTGGTCACTCGCATTTTTTTGTAACCCAAGTATTTCATAGTAATCTCTTTTATTCATCATTTTCCAATTACAACTTTATTAAATCTTATGATTTTTTCATTGAATGTGTATCCTGATTCAATTTCTTCAACAATTTTTCCTTTTAACTCTGTTTTTTTTGTCGGGATTTGACTAATTGCTTCATGTTGATTTACATCAAATTCATCACCAGAGTTAACCGAAATTTTATTTAATCCTTCTTTTTGTAACACATCAAATAGTTTTTGAATAATTAATTGAAAACCACTGCCAGTATCTTTTTTTTCATTTGCTTTAAGACCTCTTTCAAAGTCATCTAAAATAGGTAGGATTTTAGAAATTATTGATTCTTTTCCATAATCAATTGAAGCAGTTTTTTCTTTGAGAGTTCTTTTTCTATAATTTTCCCACTCAGCTAATAACCTGAGGTACTTTTCATTTCCTTCATTAACTTGATTTTGTAGTTCTTCAATTTTTTTTTGACTAACATCTTTTTTAAGTACTTTCTTTTTTTTTGTCATTGTTCTAATAATTATAGTATATATAAAGCAAAATCTCTGCCAAATCAATAATTATGACATGTTGTCATGTTGAAAATTTATATTCTTTTTATTTTTGCTCCAATTTGTTGTAATCTTTCCACAATATTTTCATATCCTCTGTCAATTTGATTAATATTGAAAATAACGCTCTTGCCATGAGCAGATAAGGCTGCAATCAACAGAGCAATTCCAGCTCTAATGTCAGGTGAACTCATTGTAGTTCCCTTAAGTGGGTATTTTCTATCAATACCTACAACTGTAGCTCTGTGTGGATCACATAAAATTATTTTAGCTCCCATATCAATCAATTTATCAACAAAAAATAATCTACTTTCAAACATTTTTTGATGTATAAGTATACTTCCTTTTGCTTGAGTAGCTAACACTAATATAATACTGATTAAGTCAGGGGTAAATCCTGGCCATGGAGCATCAGAAATTGTTAAAATAGATCCATTCATAAAAGTTTGAATTTCATGTGTTTTTTGCTTTTTAATTATAATGTCATCATTTTTTATTTTCAGCTTAACTCCTAATTTTTTAAATACGTTAGGTATAATTCCAAGATTTTTTATTGAGCAATTTTTTATCGTAAGGTTAGATTGAGTCATAACGGCAAGGCCAATCCAACTACCTATTTCAATCATGTCAGGTAAAATTTCATGTTTTGTTTCATTTAATTCTTTTACTCCTTCTACTTGAATTAAATTAGTTCCTTGACCAGTGATTTTGGCCCCCATGTTATTTAACATTCTACACAATTGTTGTATATATGGTTCGCAAGCCGCATTGTATATTTTTGTTATTCCATTTGCTAAACTTGCAGCCATAATAATGTTTGCAGTTGCAGTAACAGAGGCTTCCTCTAATAAAATTTCTTTTCCTATTAACTTTTTTCCCTCTATTTTGAAGATGTTTTTTTTCTGTGATTTAATAATTGCCCCTAATTTTTCAAGAGCTATGAAATGTGTATCTAGAGGCCTTCTCCCTATTTTATCTCCTCCTGGGGTAATAACATAAGATCTGCCAAATCTTGATACTAATGGCCCCATAATCATAATAGATCCTCTAATTTTTGAGCTAAGTTTTATAAATTTCTCATTTTTAAAATAGTTTGTATCTATTTTTTTTGCTTGAAAGATAAAGTGATTTTTATTTTTTCTATTAATTTTTACTCCAATTACTTTAAGTAGTTTAATAAGATTAAGTACATCAGTTATTTCAGGTACATTTTTAATCTCAATTTTTTGACTGGAGAGTAGACAAGCGGAAATGACTTGTAAAGCTTCATTTTTTGCACCTTGAGGAGTTATCGTTCCGGATAAACTTTTTCCTCCAATTATTTCAAAGCCACTCATTTTTTTTACTTAAATTTTTTTGGTCTATGATTTAATTTTTTTCTGGGACCGGTTTTATAGTGATTATTTTGTTTTTGATAAATTTGGATATTATCGAGAACAGTGTTCTCTGGAATTTTTATTTTTCCATTAGAAATTTGTTCAATTTCGCTAAAAATTACATCATCTAAAACATTTGATTTATTCCAATTTATGTAAGACCTTTTCATTTGATTTGCAATAGAAATAATTAAATAATTTTTATTTTCTTCATTTTTTAAATCAGATATTTTTTTGAGCATATCAATTACAAATTTTCCATAATGTCTGTATTTTACGGTGCCTTGTGTATTATTTATTTTGGCGGGTCTTTCTTTTTTTTCTTTTTTTACTGGAATAGGGTATGGTGAGTCAACGTCAAGTTTATAATCAGACATAATGAAAAGGTGATCCCATAATTTATGCTTGAAGTCATTCACATCTCTTAAGTGAGGATTTAGATTTCCCATAATTTGAATCACAATTTCTGTTTGTTCATTTCTTTTTTTTCTGTCTTTAATTAATGATAGAGAGTCAATAATTTGATGAATATGTCTTCCGTATTCTGGAATAATAAGTTTTGATAGTTCAGTATTATATTTCATAATAGATGATTGGATTTTAAGAGTAGTATAGATATTTATCGTAAATATAATTTTTTTTAATCAATTAAATCAAATTTAGCATATCTAACTAAAATTGTTTTTTTGCTTTTATTTTCAAATTCAACTTCCATTTTTTCGTCCGAGTCAGTTAATGAGACAATTTTTCCTTTACCAAATATATTATGTAAGATGAGTTGGCCGACATTTAAATTTTTCGTTTTTATATTTTCTTTTGAAGTTTTAAATCTTGTTAGTTTAACTAAATTTTTTTTGGGTGTTTTAAATTCAAAGTTTTTAACGTTTGTTTTTCTCTTAAAAGATTTATGGATGGAGTAAGCACTTATATCGTTTTTGGTTTCTTTTTTTTCAATACAATTTTCATTTATTTCATTAATGAATCTACTTGGCTCATTGGATACATAGTTATTAAATCTAAATCTTGATTTACAATGAGACATATAAACTTTGTCTTTAGCTCTAGTTATAGCTACGTATAATAATCTTCTTTCTTCTTCAATATCTTTTTTTGAAAACATAGATTGCTGAGAAGGGAAAATGTTCTCTTCCATTCCAGCTATATGAACTTGTGAAAATTCTAATCCTTTCGATTGATGAATCGTCATTAATGACACGAAGTCGTCATTTTTAGAATTTTCTACATTATCACTTTCATTTACAAGAACTGATTGATCTAGAAAATTAGCTATCGTAATATTTTCATTTTCTTCAGTAAATGATTTTATTGCATTAAGTAATTCTCTAATATTTTCAATTTTTGTATTGCTTTCAACAGATTGGTCATTTGATAATATTTCAATGATTTTCAAATCTTCCACTAGAGATATTGACAAGTCAAATGCATTTTCAAAACTTCTTGATGAATAACTTTTAATTAAATTAAAAAAATCATATACTTTTCCCTTTAAACCTTCATTAATTTTGATATCTATATTTTTAATTTTTGAGATAACTTCCCACAAAGAAATATTATTTTCGAATGCATATTCTCTTATTCTTTCAATTGAAGTTTTCCCTATTCCCCTTGCTGGGTAGTTAATAATTCTTATTAAAGACTCGTCATCTAGTTTATTTGTAATTAATTTCAAGTATGCTAAAACATCTTTTATTTCTTTTCTTTTGTAGAAGGATAAACCAAAAACTTTGTAATTTATATTTAATCTTCTTAGTCCCTCTTCTATAGCTCTTGATTGACTATTCATTCTAAATAACACTAAATGATCAGAAAATTTTTTAGAGGGGGAGAGTTCTTTGATTGTTTTTGCTATTAACAACCCTTCTGCTTTATCAGAATCCACTAAATTTAAACTTATCTTTTCTCCATTTTCTTTATTGGTCCAAATTTTTTTCTCAAGTTTTTGTTCATTGTGAGAAATTAAACTATTAGCAGCTTTAAGAATAATTTTTGTAGACCTATAGTTCTCCTCTAGTTTAAAAATTTTTGCAAGAGGATATAACATATTAAAGTTTAATATATTATTTATGTTAGCCCCTCGAAATGAATAAATACTTTGCGAATCATCACCAACTACGCATAAATTGTTATTTTTTTTTGCTAGGAGTTTGATTATCTCTAATTGTAAAATATTTGTGTCTTGAAACTCGTCAATTAGTATATACTTAAAAATTTCTTGATATTTTTCTAAAATACTATTGTTTTTTCTAAATAAATCGAGTGTATTGACTAATAAGTCATCAAAATCCATATTTTGATTTTGTTTACACTTATTGATATAAGTCTTGTATATGGTTATAAATTTAGGTTGGTTTTTATTTTCATCGTTTTTAATAAATTCAGAGTTTTTTTCATACTCATTTGGGTCAATAAGATTGTTTTTTAATAAAGATATTTTTGAAAAAACACCATTTGGTCTGTAATTTTCTTTATCGAGCTTATAGTCATTAATAATTCTTTTTATCATCGATTTAGAATCCTCATTATCTAAAATAGTAAAGTGGTTATTATAACCAATGAATTCAGATTCAATTCTCAATATTCTTGCAAACATTGAATGAAATGTGCCTGCCCATAATTTCCACAATGATACATTTGAAGAAATTGATTGAATGCGGTTTAATAATTCTTTTGCAGATTTATTAGTAAATGTTAGGGCTAAAATATTATATGGATTAACTCCTTTATTTAATATGTAAGCAATTTTAGAAGTGATGACTCTAGTTTTTCCAGAACCAGGACCAGATATAATTATCATTGGTCCCTCAGTGTTTTTTACACATTCTTGTTGTATATTATTTAGAAATTTAATTTGCTCCATAAATAATTTTAATAGTTAAATATAAATTCTTTTTATTTAATCTGTTAATTAATAATATTTTAGTTTTTTTTAAAAATCATAAGTAGCTAGAAAACAATGGCTTGAGTAGTTAGCTAGTAAATATTTTTTAAAAAAAGAAATAATAAGGTTTGATATAAAGATTAAAAATTATAGATTTGCAGACCTTTTAGGGAGGCCTATGCTTTTTTATGAGGGTTTAGCTAATTAAAAATAATTTTAAATAATGCCAACAATACAACAGTTAATTAGAAAGGGAAGGAAAGTTTTTAAAAGTAAAAGTAAGTCTGGTGCTTTGGATACATGTCCTCAAAGGAGAGGTGTCTGTACTAGAGTCTACACTACAACACCAAAAAAACCTAACTCGGCAATGAGAAAGGTTGCTAGGGTAAGACTTACAAATGGAAATGAAGTTAATGCATATATTCCTGGTGAAGGGCATAATTTACAAGAGCACTCAATTGTACTTGTTCGTGGGGGTAGAGTAAAGGATCTTCCAGGTGTTAGGTATCATATTGTTAGAGGTGCGCTTGATACAGCTGGTGTCGAGGGTAGAAATCAAAGGAGGTCAAAATATGGATCTAAAAAACCAAAAAAATAAAATAATATCATACAATGAGAAAGTCAAGAGCTAAAAAAAGAATATTATTACCAGACCCAAAATTTGGAGATACATTGGTTACTAGATTTGTTAATTGTCTCATGATTAGTGGCAATAAACAAAAAGCATTTAAGATATTTTACAATGCATTAGATTTAGTGAAAAAAAATGAAAATATAGATGAAGATCCATTAGTAGTTTGGAAAAAATCACTTTCAAATATTATGCCAGAAGTTGAGGTGAGAAGTAGGAGAGTGGGTGGTGCTACCTTCCAAATTCCTATGCCAGTTAGGCCTGAAAGAAAAATTTCAATGGGAATGTCATGGCTTATAAATTTTTCTAGAAAAAGAAATGGAAAGACTATGGCTGAAAAATTAGCAGCAGAAATTATCGCTGGATTTAATGAAGAAGGTGGAGCATATAAGAAAAAAACTGAAGTTCATAAAATGGCAGAATCTAATAAAGCATTTTCTCATTTTAAAATTTAATTACAATGTCAAAAAGAGATTTAAAATACACTAGAAATATTGGAATTATGGCTCACATAGATGCTGGTAAAACTACCACAACTGAGCGTATTTTATATTACACAGGTTTGAGTCATAAAATTGGTGAGGTTCATGATGGAGCTGCTACTATGGATTGGATGGAACAGGAACAAGAAAGAGGGATAACTATAACTTCTGCTGCCACTACAACAAATTGGAAATTTAGAGGAGAGGAGTTTAAAATGAATATTATTGATACACCAGGTCACGTTGACTTTACTGTTGAAGTAGAAAGATCATTGAGAGTTCTAGACGGAGCTATTGCCTTATTTTGTGCCTCTGGTGGGGTAGAACCTCAGTCTGAAACTGTTTGGAGGCAAGCTGACAGGTATAAGGTACCTAGAATTGGTTTTGTTAATAAAATGGATAGAATTGGTGCTGATTTCTTTAGATGTGTAGATCAAATTAAAGAACGATTAAATGGGAATCCAGTACCTATTCAAATCCCAATTGGATCTGAAGATAATTTTAAAGGAGTTGTTGACTTAATAAAAATGAAAGCAATCATATGGAATGAGGAAGATTTAGGAATGACATTTGAAGAACTAGATATTCCTGATGATTTAAAGCAAGATGCTAGTGAATGGAGAGAAAAATTGCTTGAGGCAGTTGCTGAATCTGATGAAGCCCTAATGGAAAAATATTTTGATAATCCTGAATCTATTACTCCTAGTGAAATTGAAAGGGCTCTAAGAACAGCTACTTTAAATATGTCAGTCACTCCTTTAATGTGTGGGTCAGCTTTCAAAAATAAAGGTGTTCAAACTGCACTTGATAATGTAATGTTATATTTACCTAGTCCTCTTGATGTTGGTGAGGTAGAGGGAACAAAACCTTCTTCAGAAGAGATTATTAAAAGAGGTCCATCAAACGATGAACCATTTAGTGCGCTAGCTTTTAAAATTGCTACTGATCCTTTTGTTGGAAGATTATGTTTTTTTAGAGTATATTCTGGAAAATTAAATGCAGGTTCTTATGTTTTAAACACAAGGTCAGATCAAAAAGAAAGAATTTCTAGGATATTCCAAATGCATTCAAATAACAGAAATTCTCTTGATGTTATTGAAGCCGGAGATATTGGCGCTGCTGTTGGTTTTAAAAATATTAAAACAGGGGATACATTATGTGCAGAAAATGCACCAATTTCTTTAGAGTCAATGGAATTCCCTGAACCTGTTATAGGTATTGCCGTGGAGCCAAAAACTAAAGCAGATTTAGATAAATTAGGAAATGGTTTAGCAAAACTCTCGGAAGAAGATCCAACCTTTCAAGTTAAAACTGATGAAGATTCTGGACAAACTATTATTTCAGGAATGGGTGAACTTCATCTTGAGGTTCTTATCGATAGACTAAAAAGAGAATTTTCAGTTGAATGTACTCAAGGAGCCCCTCAAGTGAATTACAAAGAAGCTATATCGGGTTCTACTGAACATAGGGAAACTTATAAGAAACAAACTGGGGGTAGAGGAAAATTCGCTGATATCGTTTTTACCATTGAACCAAATAATGATGCTGAAAATCCTGGTTTTGTTTTCATTAATAAAATAAAAGGTGGTAATATACCGAGAGAGTATATACCTTCAGTTGAAAAAGGTTTTAAACAAGCTATGGGAAATGGTGTTTTGGCAGGTTTCGCTATGGACTCTATGCAGGTTACATTAACTGATGGTTCATATCATGCTGTAGATTCAGATTCGTTATCATTTGAAATATGTGCTAAATTGGCTTTTAAAGAGGCTCTTCCTAAATGTAACCCTATTTTATTAGAGCCAATTATGAAATTAGAAGTTGTTACACCTGAAGAAAATATGGGTGACGTTATTGGAGACCTGAACAAGAGAAGAGGTTTAATAGAAGGTACTAACGAAAGAAGCGGTGCCACTATAATTAACGCTAAAGTTCCTTTATCTGAAATGTTTGGATATGTAACTGATTTAAGAACAATAACATCAGGTAGAGCAACATCAACAATGGAGTTTTTTAATTTCGAAGAAGCTCCAAAAAATATAGCACAAGAAGTTATTAATAAAGTTAAAAAAATAGAGGCTTAAAGTTATGAGTCAAAAAATTAGAATAAAATTAAAGTCATACGATCACAATTTAGTTGATAGAACTGCTGAAAAAATAGTTAAAACAGTAAAACCAACGGGTGCAGTTGTTAGTGGCCCAATTCCACTTCCTACTCACAAAAAACATTTTACAGTTTTAAGGTCTCCTCATGTTAATAAAAAAGCAAGAGAACAATTTGAGCTAAGTTCGTTTAAAAGGCTGTTAGATATTTTTTGTGCAACAAATGCTAATAAGACTGTTGATGCGCTTATGAAATTAGAACTTCCAAGTGGAGTAGAAGTAGAAATAAAAGTATAAATAAAATGGCTGGAATTATAGGAAAAAAAATAGGAATGACTAGCATTTTTGATGAAAATGGTATAAATGTAGCTTGTACAATGGTTGAAGCTGGTCCATGTGTTGTTACTCAGTTAAAAACTGAGGAAAAGGATGGATATGAATCTGTTCAAATAGGATTTGAAAATAAAAGTTTAAAGAAATCCACTAAATCAGAGATTGGTCATCTAAAAAAATCGAATACAAGTCCTAAAAAAGTTTACAAGGAGTTTCCATCTTTCGCTATTTCTGAAGCTGATGAAGAAGGTAATACAACAGTTAAAGATATTAAAGTTGGTGATATTCTTACAGCTAGTCAGTTATTTAATGAAGGAGATTTTATAGATGTTAGTGGAAAAAGTAAAGGAAAAGGTTTTCAAGGTGTAGTAAAAAGACATGGCTTTAGAGGTGTTGGTGATGCTACACACGGTCAACATAATAGAATGAGGGCCCCTGGTTCAATTGGTGCTGCCTCTTATCCTGCCAGAGTATTTAAAGGAATGAGAATGGCAGGTAGAATGGGTGGTAAAAGAGTTACTTATCAGAACTTGAAAATTATGAAAATTCTAGCTGATAGAAATGTAATATTAATAAAAGGTGCTATTCCAGGCCCTAATAATAGTTATGTTGAAATAACTAAATAGTTAATTATGAAGTTAAAAGTTTTAAATATTGAAGGTAAAGAAACAGGTAGAGAGATTTCTGTTAGTGATAAAATCTTTAAATCAGATCAAAATGATCATGTTGTTTACCTAGCTGTAAAACAATATATGGCTAACAATAGACAGGGTACTCACAAGGCTAAACCTAGATCTGAGATTACTGGAAGTACTAGAAAAATAAAAAAACAAAAAGGAACAGGTACGGCGAGAGCAGGAAGTATTAAATCACCTCTATTTAGAGGAGGTGGTAGAACTTTTGGTCCCTTACCTAGAGATTACTCTTTTAAATTGAATAAAAAAGTAAAAAAATTAGCTAAAAAAACTGTTTTAAGTTCAAAATTTAAAGACAAAAGTATTTTGATTTTAGATGATTTTCTTTTTGATAAGCCAAACTCTAAAAGATGTATAAAAATGCTTTCTGATTTAGGTATTAACATGAATAAATCCTTACTGATTTCTGAAAAAAAGAATGATAATTTGCTTCTTTCTTCTAGAAATTTACGAAAAGTTAGTGTAATTAATTCTCATGAATTAGATATATTCTCTTTGATGAATGCTAGTAAAATAGTTATAACAGAAGCTGCTATAAAAAACATTGAAAATTTATTAAAATAAATAAAATGAAAGTAATTATAAGGCCTATAGTAACAGAAAAGATGACTCAAAAGACAGAGTCCCTAAATGATTATGGATTTGTGGTTAATAAAAAGGCTAATAAGATTGAGATCAAAAGAGCAGTTGAAGCTAATTACAATGTAAAAGTTAAATCAGTTAGAACAATGATATATAGGGGTAAGGAAAAAAGTAGATTTACTAAAACCGGTGTAATTAAAGGAAAGACGAGCTCGTTTAAAAAAGCGATAATTAGATTAGAAAAAGATAATAATATAGATTTTTACAATAATTAAAATGGCAACAAGAAAATTAAATCCAACAACTCCTGGCCAACGTTTTAAAGTTGTTACATCAATTGATGTTACTGCTTCAAGACCTGAAAAAAGTTTGTTAGCTGTAAATAAAAGGAGCGGTGGTAGAAATAAAGATGGGAAGATGACAATGAGATATATTGGTGGTGGTCACAAGAAAAAATATAGAATCATTGATTTCAAAAGACAAAAAACTGATATTCCAGCAATTGTAAAGACCATCGAATATGACCCTAACAGAAGTGCAAGAATAGCTCTAGTTTATTATGCTGACGGTGAAAAAAGTTATATTTTATGTCCAAAAGATTTGAAAGTAGGTGACACAATTTCGTCTGGTAAAAAATCATCTCCTGATGTCGGAAACGCATTATATTTATCTGACATTCCATTAGGAACAGCCGTTCATAATGTAGAGTTAACTCCTGGAAAAGGTGGTGAGTTTGCAAGAAGTGCAGGTTCATTTGCGACTCTAGTTGCTAGAGAAGGAAAATATGTCACTTTAAAATTACCAAGCGGTGAGATTAGAATGGTTTTATCAACTTGTTTAGCCACAATTGGTTCTTTATCTAACTCAGAAAATAACCTACAAAAGTCAGGAAAGGCTGGAAGAAGTAGATGGTTAGGAAGGAGGCCAAGAACTAGGGGTGTTGCAATGAACCCAGTAGATCATCCTATGGGTGGTGGAGAAGGAAAGTCTTCTGGGGGTCATCCTAGGTCTAGAACTGGAGTTCCAGCGAAGGGTTTTAAAACTAGAAAAAAGAAAAAGGCATCTAATAAATTTATAATTGAACGAAGAAAAAAATAAACTATGGCAAGATCTTTAAAAAAAGGACCATTTGTGAGTGTTAAATTGGCAAAAAAAGTTGCTATTGCAACCGAGTCAAATAAAAAGACTGTTATTAAAACATGGAGTAGAGCTTCAATGATTATTCCAGATTTTGTAGGTCAAACTATTGCCGTTCATAATGGGAAGCAATTTATTCCTGTTTTTATTACAGAAAATATGGTCGGTCATAAGTTAGGAGAATTTTCTCCTACAAGAAATTTTAGAGGTCATTCAGGTAATAAAAAGAGATAAAAGATAAAATAAAATGGGAGTTAGAAAAAAAAATAAAGCACAGTTAATTAAAGAAGCTAATAAAAAGTTAGCTTTTGCAAAGCTTATGAAGTGTCCAACTTCTCCTAGAAAAATGAGATTAGTTGCAGATCAAATTAGAGGTATAGACGTAAATATTGCTTTAAATATTTTAAAAACAGATTCCAAGGAAGTCTCTAAAAGAATGTATAAACTTTTATTGTCTTGTATGGCAAATTGGAAAGAAAAAAATAAAGAAAAAAATATTGAAAGTACTGATCTTATTGTAAAAGAAATTTTTGTTGACTCAGCAAGAATGTTAAAGCGAATCCAACCCGCTCCTCAAGGAAGAGCGCATAGGATAAGAAAGAGATCAAATCATGTTACAATGATAATTGATGAAGTTGAACAAAAAGAAGTAAAAACAAATTAAAAATATGGGACAAAAGACAAATCCAATAGGAAATAGATTAGGTTTTATTAGGGGCTGGGACTCAGTATGGTATGGGGGTTATGATTTTGGTGATAGACTTTCAGAAGATTATAAAATTAGAAAATATATCAGAGCAAGGCTTTCAAAAGCTAGTGTGTCAAAAATTGTAATTGAGCGATTAAAGTCAGTAACTATTACAATTAGTACTGCTCGTCCTGGTATAATTATTGGAAAAGGAGGCCAAGAGGTAGATAAATTAAAGGAAGAATTAAAAAAGTTAACAAAAAAAGATATTCAGTTAAATATCTTTGAAATTAAAAGACAGGAATTAGATGCATATTTAGTGGCGATGAATGTTGCACGTCAAATTGAGGGTAGAATTAACTACAGAAAAGCCGTTAAGATGGCCATTTCATCCTCAGTTAGAATGGGAGCTTTAGGAATTAAAATTCAAGTTGCTGGAAGACTTAATGGAGTTGAAATGGCAAGGACAGAAAGTTGGAAAGAAGGTAGAATACCACTCCATACATTTAGAGCTGATATTGATTATGCCTGCGAAGAGGCTCTAACAACCTATGGAATAATTGGAGTTAAAGTTTGGATATTTAAAGGCGAGGTTTATGGGAAAAGAGATTTGACACCTATTGAAACTTTAAATCTTGGAAGAAAAAAGAATAATAGAAAAAAGTAAAATAATATGTTACAACCTAAAAGAACAAAATTTAGAAAAATGCAAAAGGGAAGAATGAAAGGTCTTGCTCACAGGGGAAGTAATTTAGACTTTGGTTCTTTTGGTATTAAAGCATTAGAAGAATGTTGGATGACATCTAGACAAATTGAAGCTGCTCGTATTGCAGCAACTAGATATATGAAGAGAGAAGGGCAATTATGGATAAGAATTTTTCCTGATAAGCCTATTACAAAGAAACCTGCTGAAGTTAGGATGGGTAAAGGAAAAGGTGCTCCTGAGCATTTTGTAGCCGTAGTAAAACCAGGTAGGGTTATGTTTGAAATAGATGGTGTTTCTTTTGAAGTTGCTCAAGAGGCTTTAAGACTTGCCTCTCAGAAGCTCCCTATAAAAACAAAATTTGTTGTACGGAGAGATTACGTAAAAAATTAATATTTATTTGATTATGAGTAATAAGATTTATAAAGAAATGACAAACGAAGAGTTACAAAAAAAGTTAACTGATACACGTTCTGAGTATGAAAAAATGCGTTTACAGCACTCTGTATCGCAAATTGAAAATCCCTCTCAAATCAAATTTACTAGAAGGAGTATTGCTCGAATGATTACAGAATTAAAAAATAGAGATATAAGTATTTAAAATGGAGTTAAAAAAAAGAAATTTTAGAAAGGAAAGAATTGGTATTGTTACTAGTAATTCTATGGATAAGTCACTAGTTGTTTCTGTGGAAAGAAGAATCAGACATAGGATCTATGGAAAGTTTATAAAAAAAACAACCAAGTTTTTTGTTCATGATGAAAATAATGAGTGTAATATTGGAGATAGAATATCAATCATGGAAACAAGACCGATAAGTAAAAATAAGTGTTGGAGATTAATTAAAATTATAGAAAAAGCTAAATAACCATGTTACAACAAGAATCAAGATTAAATATTGCAGATAACACTGGAGCTAAAGAAGTTTTATGTATTCGCGTCTTAGGTGGAACAAAACGAAGATATGCTTCCTTAGGGGACAGGATAGTTGTTACTGTAAAATCAGCAACTCCAAATGGAACTGTAAAAAAAGGTCAAGTAAGTACAGCAGTAGTAGTGAGAGCAAAGAAAGAGATTAGAAGAAAAGATGGTTCTTACATCAGGTTTGATGATAATGCATGTGTTTTATTAGATACAAATAATGAAATGAAAGGCACTAGAGTTTTTGGCCCTGTTGCTAGAGAGTTAAGAGAAAAAAAATATATGAAAATAATTTCATTAGCACCTGAAGTTTTATAATAAAGAAAAATGAAAAAAACATATTTAAAAAAAGGCGATAATGTTCAAATCATGACTGGTCGTGATAAGGGAAAAAAAGGTAGAGTTATTTCAATTAACAAAATGAAATATATTGCAATTGTTGAAGGAGTTAACTTAGTATCTAAGCATACTAAACCTAATCAAGACAACCCTAAAGGTGGTGTTCTCAAAAAAGAAGCAGGTATTGATATTTCTAATTTATTGTTAGTTGATTCTAAAGGAAAACCATCCAAAATTGGAAAAAGAATTAATAAGAAAACAGGAAAAAAAGAAAGATATTTTAAAACTACAGGAGATTTAGTAAAATAAAAATAAGATGAAACCAAGATTAAAAGTAAAATATGAAAAGGAAATTATTCCAAAATTATTGAAAGATTTAGATTTTGATAATGTTATGGAAGTCCCTAAAATACAGAAAATTTGTCTAAGTCAGGGTATTGGTTCTGCTGTCTCTGATAAAAAAATGATTGAACAAGCTAATCTTGAAATGACAAAAATTGCAGGTCAAAAATCAATTATCACAAAATCAAAAAAAGATATTGCAAATTTTAAATTAAGAAAAGGTATGCCAATTGGAGTTAAAGTTACCTTAAGAAAAGATAGAATGTATGAATTCTTGGATCGATTAATCTCTATATCGATGCCTGGAATTAGAGATTTTCAAGGCATCAATCCCAAAGGATTTGATGGAAGAGGAAATTATACTGTTGGAATTAAAGAACAGATAATTTTTCCTGAGATTAAAGTTGATGAAGTTAAAAAAATAACAGGAATGGACATTACTTTTGTTACTTCGGCAAAGTCTGATCAAGACGCACGAAGTTTACTTGAAAGTTTTGGTTTACCATTCAAAAAAAAGTAAATAGATTATGGCAAAAGAATCAATGAAAGCAAGAGAAGTAAAACGTCAACGATTGGTAGCTAAATATGCTGCTAAAAGAAAGGCGCTTAAGGAAGCTGGTGATTATGAAGGTCTCCAAAGCATTCCAAAGAATGCTTCCCCTGTCAGATTACACAATAGATGTAAAATTACAGGAAGACCTAAAGGATATATGAGAACATTTGGAATTTCTAGAGTTTTGTTCAGAAAAATGGCTAATGCAGGCTTAATACCTGGAGTAAAAAAATCAAGTTGGTAAAATTAAATTAATATGATAACAGATTCAATAGGAAATTATTTAACAAAAATCAGAAATGCTTACATGGCAAAGCATAAGGTTGTTGATGTACCTAGTTCAAACATAAAAAAGGATATAACTAAGATATTAAAAGATCAAGGTTATATTTTGAACTATAAATTTGTAGATAATGGAAATCAAGGTATTATTAGAATTGCTTTAAAATATGATTTGGTAACAAAAATTCCTGCCATTAAAAAAATAAAGAGAGTTAGTAAGCCTGGGTTGAGAAATTACTCTAGTAAAAATGATTTACCTAGGGTTCTAAATGGTCTTGGAATTGCTATTGTCTCTACATCAAAAGGTGTTATGACTGATAAAGAAGCAAGAAAAACTAATGTTGGAGGTGAAGTTTTATGTTTAGTTTATTAAAATAAAAAGAAAAATGTCAAGAATTGGAAAAAAAATTATAGAGCTCCCTGAAAATGTCAACTTCTTGTTTAAAGAAGGTGTTGTAACTGTTTCATGCAATGGAAAATCAATGTCTTTAAATGTAGGTTTAGATTTTGATTTTATTGTAAAAGATTCAATTATTGAAGTTAAAAGAAATTCCGATATTAAGGAAATTAAATCCAAACACGGTTTGTATAGGTCTCTGGTTTTTAATATGATTGAGGGGCTATCAAAAGGTTATACTAAAGAACTTGAATTACATGGTGTTGGTTTTAGAGCATCTAACCAAGGTCAAAAATTAGACATCTCCTTAGGTTATTCTCACAATATTGTTTTTGAAGTTTGCCCAGAAGTCAAGGTGGAAACAGAAACAGTAAAGGGTTCTAATCCAAAGATAATATTAAAGTCTTATGATAAACAGTTATTGGGTCAGGTTTGTGCCAAGATAAGATCTTTTAGAAAGCACGATCCTTATAAAGGAAAAGGAATAAGGTTTGTAGGTGAAAGAGTTAGAAGGAAAGCAGGAAAAACAACAGCTTAAAATTATATTTATGAAATTAACAAAAAAAGATAGAAGGCTTAGGATAAAAAATCGAATAAGAAAGGTTGTTTTTGGAACTAGTAAAGTGCCAAGACTAACTGTGTTCAGAAGCAATAAAGAAATTTATGCGTCTATTGTTAATGATGAAACTAGTGAAACAATTTGTTCTACATCTTCTCTTGCAAAATCTTTTAAAAATAATGGAAATAAGGTTAAACAATCAGAAGAAGTTGGAAAAAATATAGCAAAATTAGCTTTATCTAAAGGAATAAAAGAATGTTGTTTTGATAGAAATGGATATTTATATCATGGTAGAGTTAAATCATTAGCTGAGAGTGCTAGAAAGGAAGGATTAAAATTTTAATTAAACTTTTATGAAAAAATATAAAGATATTATTGAGTATGTAAGACCGAGTGGTTTAGAGCTAGAAGAAAAAGTTGTCGGTATTCAAAGAGTAACAAAAGTAACTAAAGGAGGAAGAACATTTACCTTTTCAGCAATTGTTGTAGTTGGTGACAAAAATGGTGTAGTTGGGTATGGTTTAGGAAAGGCTGGTGAAGTAACATCTGCAATTGCAAAAGGTTTAGAAAATGCAAAGAAAAATTTAATGAGAATTCCAATTATTGATGGAACTATCCCCCATGAGCAAAACGGTAAGTTTGGTGGTGCAACTGTTTTTATGAGACCTGCTTCCAGTGGTACAGGTGTTATTGCAGGTGGTGCAATGAGAGCGATTATGGATTGTGTAGGTATTAAAGATATTTTATCAAAGTCTAAAGGATCTTCAAATCCTCATAATGTTGTTAAAGCTACTTTTCAAGCGCTCATTAATTTAAGAAGTGCTAGTAAAATCGCAGCAGTTAGAGGAATAAGTTTAGAAAAAGTATTTAATGGATAAAAAGATGGGAAAAATTAAAATAAAACAGCTTAGAAGTAAAATTGGACGACCTGAAAATCAAAAGAGAACATTGATTGCTTTGGGTTTGAATAAAATTAACAAAACAGTAGAAGTTGAGGCTACTCCTCAAATAATAGGTATGATTAAAAAAGTTTCGCACTTAGTTGAAACTAAAGAAATAAAATAATTATGAATTTATCAAATTTAAAACCAAGCACAGGTTCGGTAAGAAACAGAAAAAGAATAGCAAGAGGTCAAGCTTCTGGTGGTTCTACTGCAGGTAGAGGTCATAAAGGACAAAAATCTCGTTCTGGTTACTCAAAAAAAATAGGTTTTGAGGGAGGTCAAATGCCGCTTCAAAGGCGTGTGCCAAAATTTGGTTTTTTTAGTCCAAATAAGAAAGTGTTTTCTCCATTAAATCTTGGTAGGATTCAAAAATTGATTGATGAAAAGAAAATAACTGATAAGTTAGATTTAAAACTTATGATCAAATTAGGATTAATAAATAAAGACGAAAAGGTAAAGATTTTATGTAAAGGAGACTTTAATTCTAAATTAGAAATCTTTGCTCATCAATTTTCAAAATCTTCTGTTAAGTTAATTGAGGAAAATGGTGGTAAAACAAATTTAATTTCTGATTAATGAAAGGGCTATTGCAAACATTAAAAAATATCTTTAAAATAGAAGAGCTTAGATCAAGAATTTATGTTACACTTGGTTTTGTTTTAATTTACCGTATTTGTGCTTTTGTTACACTTCCTGGTGTGAACAGAGAGGCATTACAAAATTTTACTGAGCAAAGCCAAGAAGGACTTTTAGGTATTCTTGATTTATTTACTGGGGGAGCTTTCTCACAGTCTTCAATTATGGCTTTGGGAATAATGCCATATATATCTGCATCAATTGTAATTCAACTTTTAGGTATTGGTTTGCCATATATTCAAAAATTACAAAAGGAAGGAGAAAGCGGAAGAAACACAATCAATCAACTTACTAGGTACCTTACCATTGCAATATGCGCTGTGCAAGCTCCTGGTTATTTAACTGCATTATCAGCTTATGGGATTCAAATGACTTCTTCTGCTTGGTGGACTTCGTATATTGTTTTAATTACTGGTACTTTATTTGCAATGTGGATTGGTGAAAGAATAACGGAGAGAGGAATTGGTAACGGTATATCTCTCTTGATTATGATTGGTATTATTGCAGCTCTTCCTTTATCATTTGTTCAAGAATTTACAACTAAACTCGCAGAAACAGGTGGGGTTTTAATTTTGATGTTGATTGAAGTTTTATTTTTACTTCTAGTAATACTTATTTCTATTTTGTTAGTTCAAGGTACTAGAAAAATTCCAGTTCAATTTGCTAAAAGAGTCGTTGGAAACAGGCAGTTTGGGGGTGTTAGGCAGTATATTCCATTAAAAGTCAATGCTGCTGGAGTAATGCCTATTATTTTTGCTCAAGCTTTGATGTTTTTGCCTATGACATTCTCTGGATTTGGTGGAGCCCCAGATCCAAATACAACCGGTAATTTTTCTATGTGGTTGTATACTACTTTTGCTTCACCTGACTCAATGTTTGGATTTTGGTATAATTTCATTTATTTCTGGATGGTAGTTGCGTTTACATACTTTTATACTGCGGTAACTGTAAACTCTTCTCAAATGGCAGATGATATGAAAAGAAATGGTGGCTTTATTCCTGGCATTAAGCCTGGAAGGCAGACTGCAGAGTATTTAGACTCTGTTATGTCTAGGATAGTATTACCTGGTTCCCTATTTCTTGCTTTTGTTGCTATATTACCAGCATTTGCTGGAATGTTGGGGGTGAGTCCACAATTTGCTTTATTTTACGGTGGAACGTCTCTGTTAATTATGGTTGGTGTTGTTCTGGATACTTTACAACAAATTGAAAGTTATTTATTAAATAGACATTATGATGGATTAATGAAAGGTGGAAGAATTAAAGGAAAATCTATGATGTAGCGATATGATTATGTTAAAAACAAATAAAGATATAGACGGAATAAGGGAAAGTTCTTCTTTACTGGTTAGGACTCACGCTGAAATTGCAAAATTAATTAAACCGGGAGTTTCATCTGATTTTTTGGATAAAAAAGCTGAAGAATTTATCAGAGAAAATGGTGGAGTTCCAGCCTTTAAAGGATATAATAATTTTCCTAATACTTTATGTGTTTCACCAAATGATGAAGTTGTTCATGGTTTACCTAATAATGAAAAAATTAAATCTGGTACTATTCTTTCAATAGATTGCGGTGTTATTAAAAATGGTTATTTCAGTGATTGCGCATTTACTTATGAAGTAGGAGAGGTTTCTGACGAAAAAAAGCAACTTTTAGAAGTCACTAGAAAATGTCTTGACCTAGCAGTAGCTGCAGTTAATGTTGGTGGATATATTGGGGATATTGGTTTTACAATTCAAAATTATGCGGAATTTTTTGGTTTTAGTGTAGTGAGAGAATTAGTAGGACACGGAGTTGGGTTTAATTTACATGAAGCACCTGAAGTTCCTAATTATGGAAAAAAAGGAGAGGGTATTTTAATTCAACCAGGTTTAGTTCTTGCAATAGAACCAATGATTAATTATGGTGACAAAGAAATAGTTTCATTAGATGATGGATGGACAATAAAAACTAAGGATGGTAAGCCATCTGCTCATTTTGAATATACAGTAGCTATAACTGATAAAGGAGTGGAGATATTATCACCATTTAATTTAATTGATGAATCTTTAAATAAATAAAATTATGGCAAGACAAGCTTCAATTGAACAAGATGGAATTATAAAAGAATCATTGTCTAATGCAATGTTTAGAGTTGAACTTGAGAACGGGCATGTAATTACTGCACATATTTCAGGTAAAATGAGGATGCATTATATTAGATTATTACCTGGTGATAAAGTAAAATTAGAAATGTCACCATATGATTTAACTAAAGGACGTATTACATTTAGATATTAATGAATTATGAAAAAAAGAGTTTCAATTAAAAAAAGAAGTACAGATTGTAAATTAGTTCGTAGAAAAGGACGTTTATATGTGATTAATAAATTAAATCCTAGATTTAAACAAAGACAAGGATAATAATAAATATTTAATTATGGCTAGAATAGCAAGTGTTGATATACCAAAAAATAAAAGAGGAGTAATTAGTTTAACTTACATCTTCGGTATTGGACCAAGTAGGTCAAAAGAGATTTTATCTAAAGCAAAGGTAGATTTAAATAAAAAAGTTCAAGACTGGACTGATAAAGAATTAACAGCAATTAGAAAAATAGTTTCTGATGAATATAAAATTGAAGGTGAACTTAGATCAGAAATTCAGCTTAGTATCAAGAGGCTTATGGATATTGGTTGTCAAAGAGGAATTAGACATAGGCTAGGGTTACCGCTTAGAGGACAAAAAACTAAAAATAACTCGAGAACAAGGAAAGGAAAGAAAAAAACAATTGCGAATAAAAAGAAAGCAACTAAATAATTTTTAAATGGCAAATACAAAAAGTAAAAAGAAAAGAAAAGTAAGAGTAGATAATAATGGCTATGCTTATATTAGTTCTACATTTAATAATATAATTATTTCAATGACTAATAGCTCTGGTGAAGTCATTAGTTGGTCATCTGCAGGAAAACAGGGTTTTAGAGGTTCTAAAAAGAATACTCCTTACGCTGGGCAAGTTGCTGCAGAAGACTGTGCAAAAGTAGCTTTTGATGCAGGGATTCGTTCTGTCAAGGTGTATTTAAAAGGGCCTGGAAATGGAAGAGAATCTGCTGTAAGAGCTATTGATGGAGCTGGAATATCAGTTACTGAAATTATAGATGTTACTCCTACTCCGCATAACGGATGTAGACCACCAAAAAGAAGAAGAGTTTAATAATAGAATAAAATTATGGCTAGATATATAGGACCTAAAACAAAAATAGCAAGAAAATTTGGAGACCCAATTTTTGGGCCAGATAAATATCTTCAGAAAAAAAATTATCCACCTGGACAACACGGTGTATCAAAAAGAAGAGGAAAGAAATCAGAATATGCAATTCAGTTGTCAGAAAAACAGAAGGCAAAGTATACTTACGGTATATTAGAAAAACAGTTTTCCAACTTATTTAAAAGGGCATCAAAGAGTAAAATAGTAACCGGTGAAGCTTTACTTGCTTTTTGTGAGTCTAGATTAGATAATACAGTGTTTAGACTTGGGATGGCAAACACTAGAAGTGGAGCACGTCAACTTGTTTCACATAAACATATTACTGTTAATGGAGAAGTTGTAAATATACCTTCCTTTTCTTTGAAGCCTGGTGATATAATTTCTGTTAGAGAAAAATCTAAGTCATTAGAGTGTATAACTAATTCTTTATCTTTAAATAGAGATGTGGTTGAGTGGTTGGAATGGAATCCAGATAGTTTTAATGGAAAGTTCCTAAATCTTCCGGAAAGGAATCAGATACCAGAAAATATACAAGAACAATTAATTGTTGAATTATATTCTAAATAGTAAATAAAAAATTAAATAAAAAATTAATATTATGTCGATACTAAATTTTATAAAACCAGAAAAAGTGATTATGGTAAAATCCACCGAATCGCAAGGTGATTTTGAATTTCGTCCACTTGAGCCTGGATATGGTCTTACGATAGGAAATGCTTTGAGAAGAGTTTTATTATCTTCTTTAGAAGGTTATGCAATTACTTCAATTAAAATTGATGGTGTTGATCATGAATTTTCTGTAATTGATGGTGTGGTAGAGGATGTTGTTCAAATTATTTTAAATTTAAAACAAATTAGACTAAAGAAGCAAGTTGAAGAATTTGAATCTGAAATTGTTAAAGTTTCAATCTCAAATCAAGAATCAGTAAATGCTGGTCATATTGGAAGATTTATTTCTGGATTTCAAGTTTTAAACCCAGATCTTCATATTTGTTCTATGGACAAATCTGTTAAATTAGATTTTGAAATATGTATTGAAAAGGGTAGAGGGTATGTTTCATCGGAGGAAAACAAAAAAATGGATGCACCTATTGGAACTATACCAATGGACTCTATATTTACTCCAATTAAAAATGTTAAATATTCTATTGAAGACTACAGGGTAGAACAAAAGACTGATTATGAAAAGTTAATTTTTCAAATTTTTACTGATGGTTCTATTTTACCAAAAGATGCATTAACTGAAGCAGCTAAAATATTGATTCATCATTTCATGTTATTTTCAGACGAAAGAATTTCCATTGAAACAGATGGTTCTTCTAAGGAAGATGAATATGATGAAGAATCATTACATATGAGGCAGTTACTTAAAACTAGATTAGTTGACATGGATCTATCAGTTCGTGCTCTAAATTGTTTAAAAGCTGCTGAAGTTGATACACTAGGGGATTTAGTTTCTTATAATAGGAATGATTTAATGAAATTTAGAAATTTTGGTAAAAAGTCATTAACTGAACTAGATGCTTTGGTTGAAGATAAAAATTTATCCTTTGGTATGGATTTAGAAAAGTATAAATTAGAAAAAGAATAAAAAAATGAGGCACAGAAATAAAAATAAATCACTGAGTAGAACAGCAAGTCATCGTAAAGCTATGCTTTCAAATATGGCCTGCTCTTTAATTATTCACAAGCGTATAAAAACTACTGTTGCTAAGGCGAAAGTTTTAAAAAGGTATGTTGAACCTATTATCACTAAATGTAAAAATGACTCCACACATTCTAGAAGAGTTGTTTTTTCTAAATTAAAAGATAAAAAGTCTGTTTCTGAACTTTTCTCTGTTATTTCAGAAAAAGTTTCAAATAGGCCAGGGGGTTATACAAGAATTATAAAATTAGGAAAAAGATTAGGTGATGCAGCTGAGATATGTTTTATTGAATTAGTTGACTTTAATGAAATTTATAACTCTGAAAAAGAAGATAAAAAGAAAACAAGAAGATCTAGAAGATCGTCTAAATCTTCAAATAATAGTGAAAATTTAGATTCAAAAGTAAAGGAATCTAAATCTGTTTCAACTTCATCAAATAATGATACACCTGCTGAAGAGGCACCTGCTGAAGAGGCACCTACTGAAGAGGTACCTACTGAAGAGGCACCTGCTGAAGAGGCACCTGCTGAAGAGGCACCT
>TARA_B100001121_G_scaffold146577_1_pt1 | contig 59009 bp, 45 predicted proteins | sample TARA_B100001121 | Tara Oceans TARA_B100001121 (sample SAMEA2622817) | marine metagenome | biome: marine biome (ENVO:00000447); feature: surface water layer (ENVO:00002042); material: "saline water (ENVO:00002010), including plankton (ENVO:xxxxxxxx)" | depth 5 m
GTGGGCCCGACGGTCTCGATCACCGTCCAGCTGGACCCGCCGTCATCGGACACATCGACGACGAAGATGTCTTCGTTCGGAGCCGCACCGAAGTCGTTGGAGTACCACCGGGCGTAGGAGAGCACGGCCCCGGGGACGGTTGCATCAAGGACGATCGACGTCAGCGAGCTGGAACCTCCGTCGACGTCGCTGTTGCCTTCGACGTTGTCGGTGAGCCAGCAGCTGCCGCTACCGTCGTAGTCGGTGGCTGGGTCACCGCGGAGGCCTCCGCCGGCGGGTACGCCTCGGTCCCACTGTCCGTCGGTGGCGCTGCCACTGACGGACCAGCCGGCGTTGGTTTCACCGTCGTCCTCGAAGACCAGCACGTAGACCGTGGAGATGGCGTCCCGATCCGCGGTGCTGTAGTCGTTGCCTTCGACGGATGATGCCGTGGCACGCCAGGTGACCTCGGTGTCGCAGGGGAAGGCCGGGAAGGCCGCCCGATGCTGTCCACCACCGATGGGGCTGAAGGAGACCGATCCGCTGACGCCGTCGGCCTCGTATTCGAGTTCGGCACCGGCCAGCGTGCCGAGCAGCTCCTCGACCAGGATGGTCACTTCGGTGCCACCCGCGGGATCGAGCACGGACGGCACGTCGCCGACAAGCTCGATGGAGAGGTCGGGAGGACACTCGAGGTCAGGCTCGCACTCGTCGGGCAGGCCGTTGGAGTTGCAGTCGCTGCTGGTTCCGTCGTTGATGTCCTGATCGTCGGACACGCCGTTGTCGTTGCAATCGATGAACTCCACGTCACCGAGGGGCAGGTAGGCACGACCGGCTGCAGTCATCGCGGTGCTGTCCTCTGTGGGGGGCTTGAAGATGCCGAGCTCCATCGGAAGGAAGAGCGGAGTCACATTGGTGCGGAACCGGAAGTTGTAGAGCGTTCCCCAGCGGATGGCGTTCGCCCAGATGTTGTCGTCGTACTCCTCCGGGCACTCCCAAGTGACGTAGCCGCCACCGACGGACGAGGACCAGTCGGTTCCGTCGACCGGCGAGCCACTGTGGTAGTCCACGTCGTGGAAGCCGATGTTCGACACCTGCGCACCGCTGGCGATCGGAATGCGGACCGACGAGATGCAGCGGTCGGAGTTGTAGTTCTGGACGGCGTACTCGTATTCGTAGAGGCCGCCACCGAGGTCGGTGACCTTGGAGCCGACGAGCACGAGGCCTTCGTTCTGGATGCGGACCGGATAGACCTGGACCCCGACATCGTTGGCCTGCCAGGCGTAGATGCCCTGCAGCTCACGGACCGTCTCTCCGACGTAGTCCAGGTTCCAGGAGTTGCCGCTGCCGCTCACCGACAGCTCGCGGTAGGAGGCGTTGTTGTCGGAGTTTCCTGCCGCGGCGTCATCCGGGGAGATGTACTGGGCCTCGACGAAGAACTGGCCGCCACCCTCGAGAGCGGGGTCCAACTTCGAGATGGGGACCTGCACCCGCTTGTAGATGCCGTCACCCGTGGCACTGCCGTTCGTGGGAGGGTAGGGATACTCGCCCGTGAAGGCGTTCACCTCGTACTTGGGTCCCATGTTGCTCTGCTGGCCGTTCAGGCCCGAGGAGTAGAGATCCGAGCATCCCACGCCGAGCACGTCGCCGTTGGTCGGCGTGCAGCTGCAGTCGCACCAGTTGTCGGAGAGAGCGAAGAAGCCGTGCTTGAGCCAACCCTGGCCCAGCTGCTCGAACCGGCCGTCCTTGAGGCGGAAGACCGTCTGACCGATGACCGGCTTCTGATTCGTACCGCTGTACCAAGCGAGGGTTTCAGTGCCGATGTTGCATGATTCGGTACCGAAGGCGAATGCCTCGATCCCGCCGACCGAGCTGTAATTCGATACACCGCGGATGTCGCCGACGATCACGTCGGGGCCCACCGTCTCGAAGCAGATGGTTCCGTTGTTGCCGCCGGCAACCAGATCATCCTGAACCATCAGCACGATGCCTGCACAGAGCAGGCCTGCGGTAATGACTGTCTTGAACATTCTTGAACTCTCTCCTGGAAGGACCGTCATCGGAGATGGCGGAGGCAGATTCCCAAACTCACATCGTCTTGCGTACCCCGGACGACTGGATGGACATGCAAAGCAAGCCCAAGCCAGACCCTCAACAGTACAACCCTCGGAGGCCTGTGGCCTGCAGAAAGCGCCCATTCTGACGGAATTGAACGATTTTGACGGGCCAAAAACCGCCTGCAGACCCCTTCAGAGGGCCTACTCCGCAGTCCCCTCAGCAGACACCCCACTTGGAGAGCACCAGAAGCAGGTCGTTGACGCCGACCGTGCCGTCCCCATCCACGTCCCCGAGGCAGGAACCACCGTTGCAGTTCCAATCACCGATGACACCGAGCAGGTCGCTGACGTCGACGTAGGCATTGCCGTCGACGTCCCCCTCGCAGTTCCGGCAGACGTAGATGTTGCACAGATCCCAGTCCTGCAGGTAGTCGCCCCCGGCGATCAGGCAGTTCGCCTCCGTCTTCACGGTGCACTCCTCATCGATGCAGCAGGGCCCCGTGGGGTTGGAATCGCCCGTGGGAGTCCGCAGATTGACGGGAGCGGTCATCGCGATGCTGTCTCCGGCGGGCGGCTTGAAGATACCCATGGTCGCCTTGGCGATCTGCGGATTCACATCGCAGACGAAGTAGAAGTTGTAGGTGGTCCCCCAGCGGATCGCGTTCGCCCAGATGTTGTCGTCGTATTCCTCGGGACACTCCCAACGGATCTTGTCCGATCCGATCGACCAGTCCCAGTCGGTACCGTCGATCGGCGAGCCGCTGTGGTAGTCGACATCGTGGAAGCCGACCTCGGTCACCTGGGCCCCGGGGGCCAGAGGCAACTCGAAGGAACTGATGCTGCGGTCGGAGTTGTAGTTCTGGATCGCGTACTCGTACGCCCAGGTTCCGTCCCCCCTGGCGCGGACCCGGCACCCAACGAGGACCAGCCCTTCGTTCTCGACGTACACGTCCTGGACCGTGGCATCCAGATCGAGGAATGGCCACACGCGAAGCACCATGCTTTCCCGCACGGTTCCGGTGAAACCGGGGAAGACCTGCCAGGTGTCTCCGCTTCCCGTGACCTCCGCGAAGGTCCACGAGGCGTTGTTGAAGCCGTTTCCGGCTGCGGCATCGTCGGGTGAGACGTACTGGGCCTCCACGAAGTAGATGCCTCCGCCGTCCTGCTCCGGATCGAGGTCGGAGATCTTGACCTGCACCCGCTTGTAGATACCGTTGCCGGTCGAAGCCCCGTTCGTGGGCGGGTACGGATATTCACCGGTGAAGGCGTTCACCTCGTACTTGGGCCCCATGTTGCTCTGCTGCCCGTTCAGGCCGGAGGAATACAGATCGGAGCATCCCACGCCGAGGACGGTTCCGTTGGTCCCGGTGCAGCCGCATTCGCACCAGTTGTCCGACAGCGCGAAGAACCCGTGCTTCAACCAGCCCTGGCCGATCTGCCGCAGGCGTCCGTTCTTGTACTGGTACATCGACTGGCCGATGACCGGCTTCTGATTCGTCCCCTCGTACCACAGAAGTTCCTCGTCGCCGACGTTGCACGACTCGGTGCCGAACGCGAAGGCCTCGATGCCGTCGATGGAATCGTAGTTGGAGACGCCCCGAAGATCGCCGACGATGACGTCCGGACCTCCGGTACGAAAACAGTCGGTGCCGCTGTTTCCGAGACCGCGATCGGCGGTGACGACCGTTTCAGCCAGAAGGATCACTCCGACGATGGCGGTGCATCCGACGACAATTGACTTCAACATCTGCATAGTCTCTTTCACTCTTGCGGGAACTTGAGTTCGGACGGCGAACCATCACCGATCGATTCATACTACTCCACCTCCATCCTGCAACCCACTACTTCGTCGAAATCCGATCGGATTGGGGAACGGTGTTTCGCATCTACAAAGGCGGTTTCGACCCGGTAGGCGGCAATACCCCCTTCCGGCGCCCACACGTGAAGGCCCGAATCGACCCAAATGTCCATTTCAGCCTTTTGGACGTGGCCCGTAGACTGTTCCAACTGATGCACCCCACGATCCGCACAACTCTGATCCTCCTCTTCGTCACCCCACTGGGAATCCTGCTGATCTGGCTGCTCGCGATGTGGGGTGCCCACCGAATGACCGGCGACCGCATCGCCGCCACCAACCGCCCCATCGTCGCACGCCAGCAACGACCGGTCTCCACCGTCGTGATCCCGATGTCGACGCGATCCCTCTACATTGCCTATTGCGCACAGTGCCACGGGGAATCCGGCGACGGACAGGGCACCCGGGTCCTGGACCGACCGGCCCGGAGCTTCAAGGACGGTGGATTCTCGTTCGGCAACACCACCGAAGCCCTCTACCGAACGATCTCCAACGGCATCGGCGGCACGCCGATGCCCGGCTACGCAGACACCTTGTCCGCGGCAGACCGCCGCAGGCTGGCGGAATACGTGCAGGCCCTCGGGCCCGAGATCATCGACGTGGACACGTCCGCGACGATCATGCGTGTGACCGATCGGCCACTGGTCGTCCGCGGCCATCTGCCTTCGCTGGACGAGGGACTGCCCGAGCATCCGCGGGGCGTCATCATGGCCTCGATGGACGGCATGAGCTTCCAGTACGACGTCGGAGAAACCGTCAAGCTGCTGGCCGTGCGACAGGGAGACTTCGTCGAACGAACCGACTGGACCAACCGGGGCGGATCCCCACTCAAGCCACTGGGCCGTGTGATCCACCTGTTGGAGTCGGAACCCGCCCTGATCGAACTCGGGGAGCGCTCAACCCGCCGACTGCTCGGAACCGCCGTCGAATCCGACCGGGCCGTCATCCGCTACCGCATCACGTCGGAAGCCGAGGACGAGGCGATCGACGTCACCGAATGGGGACAGGCCTTCACCTCCCCGCTGGGATCCGGCTACCGACGCACCCTCACACTGCGGCCCGCCTCGACGGGCCGGGTGCCGCGACCGGTGCTTCGACTGCCTGCGGACGAAGCGGCGATTGCGGTCCTGCCGTCCCCGGACGGAACCTGGGTCGTCAGCGAACTGGAGGCGGGGCACTACCTCGCCCGGAGCATCAACGCGACCTACGATCCCGGAACGGGTCTCCGCATCCCCTTCGGGAACGATGCGTCGGCGACCCTCGAACTCACGACCTTCTTCCTGTCGGACTGGAACGACGCGACGGCATCGATGCTGAAGGAGATGAACTGATGCATGCGATCCTCCTGACCCTCGCCGTCGTGGCCCAGCCGGTCGAGACCGACTACTGGTCGGTGGAGCACCTTCCGAACCCCGAGGGCGAGATACTCGAGGTGGGCGGAATGGACTTCCTGCCCGACGGCCGACTGGTGGTCAGCACGCGGCGCGGGCAGCTGTGGACCGTCAAGCATGCACTTGCGGACGATCCCTCCGAGGCCGAGTTCACACTCGCGGCCGAAGGACTGCACGAGGGCCTCGGGCTGAAGGTCGTCGGCGAGGACATCCTGCTGGTGCAGCGCGGCGAACTGTCACGACTCCGTGACCTCGACCGTGACGGCACGTTCGAGACCGTCGAAACCATCACCCAGGGATGGGGAATGTCCGGCAACTACCACGAGTTCGCCTTCGGTCTTCCCCGGGACGAGGAAGGCAATGTCTACGTGTCGCTCAATGTCGGGTTCTGGGATCCCGAATGGTGGCACGGACGATCGGCGGAACCGTGGCGGGGCTGGGTTCTGCGCATCGCCCCCGACGGCACCATCACTCCCGTGGCCTCGGGCCTGCGCAGCCCCTGCGGGCTGGCCATCGACGGCGAGGGCAGGCTGCTGGCCACCGACAACCAGGGGGACTGGATGGCGGCCTGTCCGATCATCCATGTCAAGGACGGTGGGTTCTACGGACACCCCGCATCCCTTCGCTGGAACGATGAAGCACCGGACGAACCCAGCACCACCATCCCCCCCGACCGAGCCCCCGATCCGGCCGCGATCTGGATCCCCTACGCGTGGTCCCGATCGACCGGCAATCTTGAATCGGACCGGAGCGGAGGTCGTTTCGGACCGTTCGAGAATCAACTGCTGGTGGCCGAGCTGACCAACGGCATGCTGCTGCGGGCCCAGTTGGAAGAGGTGGACGGGGTCACCCAGGGAGCCTGCTTCAAGTTCCTGCAACGCATCGGCTCCGCCTGCCGGGTCCTCTTCGCACCCGACGGTTCGCTCATCGTCGGATTCACCAACCGGGGATGGGGCGGCTACCCGCCCGGCCACGGTCTGGCGAGAGTGCGCTACCGCGGAGAGGAACCCATGGAGATCGATCGGGTCTCGATCCAGTCCGACGGCTTCGAACTCGAGTTCACCAAGGCGCTCGGTCCGGACATCGATCCGAAGTCGATCTCGATCACGGCCTACGACTACAACTGGTGGTGGGACTACGGATCACCGGAACAGAACGTGCACACCATCCCGGTCCTCGGAACCGTGCTCTCGGAGGATCGCCGGACCCTCCGGGTCGAGTCGCCCATCGAAGCGGGCTGGTGCATCCGGATGCGACTGGACGATGTCGCCGCCGAGGACGGCACCCCACTGCTCCACGACGAGTTCTCCTACACGATCAACCGGGTGCCCGGCGCAGGGCCGCCGACTCGGACCGTCCTCCAGCGCGTCCAACCGCCCGAACAGCGGGACGACCGCGAATCCGGCTGGCTGCGACTCACCTGGGGAAGCGTGTTCGAGCAGTGGGAGTCCGTGGGATGGACGCTGGGTGAAGCCGAACTGGATTCCGACGATCGGACGCGGTTCACCACCCGCGAGGGCAACTCCGCCATCGTGAACTCCCAGTCCCTTCCGTCCGACTTCACCAGCCGCGGACGGTTCGGAGACATGGAGATGCAGTTGAAGTTCATGCTGCCCGAAGGCTCCACCACCGGAGTGAGACTGCTCGACGGACCGGTGATCGAACTCGGGGACAACAGCCGGCTGGCCGGCTACCCCGCCACGAGCGGAGCCCTGATCCTCGCCGACGGCACCCGGATCGAACCACGGACGAATGCGTACCAGGGAGCCGGCATGTGGCATGAGCTGCGTGCGACCATCCGAGCTCCCCGATTCAACTCCGACGGCGTCCTGACCGAGGAGGCCAGAGCGGAATCGATCTCGATCGACGGCACCATTCTCCATCTGGATGTCCCCCTCGGCCCGGTGGAATCGCGTCGTGCCCCCCTGGCCGTGATCGGAGATCGCGGCGTGGTCGGAATCGCCGACATCCGGATCAAGCCCCTCGATGCCGCATGGAACGACTCGGACGGCTGGAACCGCGTCGAGCTCGACTTGGAAGGCTGGGAACGAACGGACGGGTCCGCCGTGGGCACGGGATCGGGCCCGACCCGCATCACGGACACGCTGCCGGCCAACGTTGCCCTGCGGACCGGGATCCGCATCAACGAAGGCGGTCGGGCGAGACTGATGCTCGGCACCACACCGATCTTCGTCAACAACTCGTTCGCCGCGCACCCCCGCACCGGCAGCATCGGCGATGCCGTCGTGCGGACGGATCTCCTGGCCGCGGAGAACCGGTTCACGCTCGAGATCCGTCGTCGGACGGACGGCGACGTCCAGCACATCCGCACACTGGTCAACGGAATCCTCGTGAATGAATGGAGCGGGCCGGCGGGCGATCCCGGGGATGCACTCGACATCGAGCCGCTCGAGCCGGACACCCGCATCGAGCTCGACGGATTCGAGTGGCGGCCGCTGCCCTGATCAGGTCGCCAGCGAGCGGGCCGAGGGATCCAGCTTGCTGGCCAGGTGCGGCAGCACCACGGCGAGCAGAATGGCACCGATGACGAAGTAGAGGCCGGACAGCAGCTCCGTCTTGATCATGCGCTGCCCCTCGGTCATGACCAGGAACAGCGCCAGACCGAGCACGTCCAGCATGGACCAGCGGGCGATCCGATCCACCCAGCGGTAGCCCTTCCTACGGGCGCGTTCACCGAACATGCCGAACCAGAGGGTGATGGCGCCGAGGATCCGGATGCCGGGCAGCACGACCAGGGAGAGCAGCAGCACCGTGGCGATGAAGGGCTGTCCTTCGCTGCGCACCGCGCGGATGACGCCGAGAATGTTGTAGGAGATGTCGGAGAGCATCACCTGGCTGATCCGCAGGAACGGGAAGGCGACGGCGGCGGTGTAGGTCAGCAGCGACAGCACGAGCAGCGCTCCGATGCACCATCCTCGACGCCTCTGGCTGACCACCGGACACCCCAGAGCCCTGGGATCCTCCGGTGGCGACTCGTGGCCCAACTGGATGCTGAGACGGAGCATCATGCTGTGCATGATCTCGGAGGTCGTCATGCTGATGACGATGGCGGCGATGAAGAAGTACACCCCGATCTCGGGTGTGGCACTGATGGCCCACTGCTGGTTGGTCATCGCCAGCAGCAGCGACACGACGAAGATGTCCATAAAGGACCACTTCCCCAGGTTCTTGATGAGCGCCAGGATCCGCTCCTGCTTCTTGAACGATCGTGGACCGAACCAGGCCGTGTACATGCCCAGCAGCTTCAGCAGGGGAAAGATGATCGAGAAGCCGAGAATCAGGATCGAGATCAGATACAGCCCCTGCTTCCACATGAGCCAGACCGACCGGGGAAGATCGTAGATCACCACCGGCTCCAGCAGCATCGAGATCTTCAGGAACGGGATGGTGAGCGCCAGCACGTTGAAGGTCAACGCGATCGTCAGCAGCACGGGAATGAACCAGCCACGGGCTCCGAACCGGGTGCAGAGGCGGACATCCTCGGGGATCTGGCCGTTGGGGGTGGTCATCGGAGCGTCAATCGAACAATTGGTAGCAGAAGAGGACACCGAACACGACCGAACTGATGCTGGCCACGATCACCGAGACGGTCTCCATGTCCCCGCGGAGGTACATCACCCAGGTGATGATTGCGATCACCAGAAGCGTCCACTGCACGGCGACAAGCAGCTTGGAGTTCATCGGGCCGGCCCCTTCATCGGTCGCTTCCATCATACCTTCGGAGCTGACTCGGATGAAAGGGAGCCGGAGGCACGGGGGCCGGTACCGGAAAGCACGATCTGCTCAGTCGATGGCGCGGGCCAGACGCTCCTCCGCCCAGATCCGGTCCATGTTCACGCGGGCCTGTTCGTTGATTTCGGCCAGGATGATCAGATCGTCGACCTCCTTGCCGAGCCCGTCGTACATTTCACGCATGATGGTGTAGAGCCGTTCCTGCTGTTCGGGTGACATTCGAACCTCCTCGATAACCAATCTAGGCGGCAGCAGGCAGTGATGGCAAGTTGAAAACAAAAAGCCTCCGCCCGGTAGCGAGCGGAGGCTGTCTTGATCATCGCGAGATGCGAAGTGACCCCAAGGGGATTCGAACCCCTGTTTCCAGGATGAGAACCTGGCGTCCTGGGCCGGACTAGACGATGGGGCCGTCTGGAACGGAGCATTGTAGCCTGAACCGACCGGCCCGTGGACGACGGCCTCAGCCGGCCAGCTGATCCGGCTTGAACTCCGACTGCGGAGCGACCGAGGCCCGCGGCGTACTGACCGGTGCGAGTCGATGGAAGGCCTTGACCCAGTGCCGGGGGATCTTGGTGACGGATCCCATCTCCTCGGGTCCCTTGGAATCGGTGACGGCAATCTGTTCATCGTCCTGATGAACCAGGAGGCCCACGGTGTGGATCACCGGCAAGGGGCGGCGAGCGTACTCCATCATCTCCTCCGGGTCCTGCCAGCCGCTTCCACCGTCGGATTCGGCATCGACCCAGAGCACCGAGACCATATCCCACTCGACGTCCGTGTATCCCTCGAGAAAGGGTTCATCCCGGCCACGCTCCCGGTTGCGAAGATCACTGATGGTCCGCTTGGGTTCAGGCATGATTTGACTCCTTTCGAGGATCGAGGACACACGGAAGAAAGACCGCGCATGCGACACCGTGCCGGTGCCCGGAGGCACGGATGACGAAACCGGCCCGTGCCGAGATCCGCCTGAAATCATGCGCGTGGCCCGCTGAGGATCCGGACGACCCCTCCCCGGGAGTCCCCTGTTGCGTCCGAATCGAGCCACGAAACTATACGCACCGAACCGACCCGAAGTTCCCTTTCTTCGAAACCCCATGACCGATCGATTCGGCATCAGCCTGACAATCCCACCCGGGCCCTCGTCATTTCAACCACCGGATGAATTCACCGGATCCTCGAAAGCCGAAATGGTCCCCGAAAACGAAAAGAGCCCGCCTTTCGGCGGGCTCAAGTGGAGCCGATCGGACTTGAACCGACGACCTCCTGCATGCCATGCAGGCGCTCTCCCAACTGAGCTACGGCCCCAGTGATGTGATCACCGTTGGTGATCGAGGCGGATAGGATAGCGAAATCCAGCGAAACGAGGTGAAGCCGGTCGTATCGAGCCCCCAGAGGGCTTCAGGGGCGATCGACGTGCTGATCCAGGAAGTCCAGGATCCGTCCGAAGCGGTCCTTCTGTCGATCGCAGGCGGCGTCCCGATCATCGCCCCGGTACGCGGCCCGCTGCACCTCCTTGTAGCCCAGGGAGAGCATGCGGTAGATCAGGGCCGTGCCGTGGTTGGTCACGAAGCCCCCCGTGGATCCGGTCAGAAGCAGCACCGAGGCTTCGATGCGATCGACATGGGCCGCGGGATCGATCTCCCGGGTGATTGAAAGCACCGCCGGATCCTGCGGCAGGCCGCCCAGAAGCTCCCGGAGTACGGACCAGTCGTCATGTTCGGCAAAGCCCGTGGCCACGCTGAAGACCCCGTCCTCGATCACCGCCGCATCAATGGTCGGCATGGCCGCGATCATCCACATGGCCAGCAGTCCGCCGAAACCGCGGGCGATGACCATTTCCCCCGCCGATCCGAGGCGTTGATCCTCCTGGCGAACGTGCTGAAGAACCGCGAAGACATCCCGGGAGGGACCACGGATGAAGTCACGGAAGATGCGCCGACGGACGTCACGGCCGTAGCCGGCGGAGCCTCTGGGATTCACCTGCAACACCGCGTACCCGCCGGCCGCCAGCAACTGCGTCGGGAACCAGTCCCCGAACAGTCCCGGACCGAGCATCGTCCCGGGGCCCGCCCCCAGCCAGATGACGATCGGAAGTCTCGTGTCCTCCGTCGCATCGGTCGGGCGGTACAACCAGTACGGAATCGGATCCTCTCCACGGGGAGTCACCCAGCCGGTCTCCGGCTTCGACACTTCCATCCCTTCGAGCCAGGGATTCGGATTCCAGATCCGGCGTGGTCCCCGTGCATCGAGTATCCAGAGCTCGGACGGTGCATCCACCGTGGTCCGCGCCATGGCCACCACTCCTCCGCCGCTGGCGAACGAGGTGATCCCGACGGGAAGATCGTCTTCGTGCTCCACCAGCACCCGCGGCCCGGAAAGCAGCGTCCGGCTGATGGTCAGAAGATCAACGCCTCCATCGTCGAATGCATTGAGCAGGAGCACGTCCTGACCCGACCGCCAACGGAAGGATCGGACGCTCCGGTCGAACGCCTCCTCACCGGTCAGCCACGCCGGCGACGGCGAATCGTTCGGCCCCAGCTCGAACACGCCCAGTCGACGGGGTTCGAAGAACGACGAACGCTGTGAACGCCCCAGTACCGCCAGCACGCTCCCGGAGGGCGAAACCCGCGGCGACGACAGGTCGTAATCCGGATCCTCGAACAGAAGGAAAGGCTGCGACGCGTCGGCATCCCCGGAGTCCGGACCGCCGATGCCGAAGCGGGCGACCGCGGTGCGCGGGGCGCGACCGGGCTCGGCTTCGCCGGGAAGGACCACCGTGCAGTAGACGGTACGACCCCCGTCGGCGAACACACCTTCACTGCAATCGGCGAAGTCGCCCAGGGGGCCGATGGAATCACGTCGGCCTCCACTCGCATCGAGCATCCAGAGACCACGACGGGCCGAACTCAACTTCGAGAACATCGGGGCATCGCCAATCCGTTCGACCACGGGTTCGCCTACGGCACCGTCCTCCATCCAACCGGTCACCAGCAGGGTGCGGCCGTCCGGCGACCAGACCGGCGGCACCGAGGCATCGACGCCCGAAGGCAGCGCGGCGAGTCCGAAGGCTTCACCACCGCCGACGGGAATGACGTGGGCCTGGTGGAGACCACGGTCGTCGAGACGATAGAACGCGATGGTCCGGGAATTGGGAGCAAAGACCGGATGGCGGTCGTCACGGTCTCCCGTCGTCAAGCGGACGGGTTCGGCATCACGGTTGACGAGGCTCGCGAGCCAGAGTCGGCTTCGTCCGTCGCTGCACGCGTCCCCGACCGAGCAGACGACCAGCCCTCCGTCGGGCGAGACCCCGACGGAATCGATCCGTTGCAGTCGTGAGACATCGTCGATTCCGATGCGCTGACCAGCGGCGGCGGTGAACGTGGCGGCCAGCACCAGCAGTACCGCCACCGGCGTGGTTGCCAGGGCCGACCTAGAGCAGCTCATCCAGAGCACCGGCGAACTTGTCCTTGCCGGAGAGACCGACGAAGGTGTTCTTGATCTCACCGTTGTGGAACAGCAGCACGGTGGGAATCGACATGATCCCGAACTGGGTCGCGACCTGACGGTGGTCGTCGATGTTCATCTTGGTGACCTTGGCCCGACCGGCGTACTCGTCGGCGAGCTCGTCCATCGTCGGAGACAGCATCTTGCAGGGCTGGCACCATTCGGCCCAGAAGTCGACCAGAACGGGCTCCTGGGAATTCAGCACTTCACTCTCAAAGGTATCGTCCGTCAGATTCACGACTGCTTCGCTGGCCACGGTCAGGTTCTCCACGAGTTGGGGGTCAATGCGTCAGTGCAGGTCGATCATGGTACCAGCATCGCGCACCGACTCAAACAACTGCCCCAGCGCGGCCCGGGCGGAATCGACCATCGCCGCGGAGCGGTCCACGACCTGCAGGGCCGCCACGTGGGCGGACACGTCGTGGACCCGGAACAGCCGTACGCCCCTGGCCGCCTCCCAGATCGCGACGGCGACGGAGCCGGCCACCCGGTCCGCCGGCTCCGACTGCTCAGTCACCGCTCCGATGAAGCTCTTGCGACTGGCGGCACACAGGATCGGATAGCCGGTCTCGACGAACGAGCGGACTCCTCCGACGAGCCGGGCGTTCTGTTCGACGCTCTTCCCGAACCCCAGTCCGGGATCGAGCACGATCGCCTCCGGACGCACCCCCCGTTCGACGGCGCACCGGGCACGATCAAGTAGGAACGATCTGACGTCCGCGCAGACGTCTCCGTACTCGGGAGCCGTGTCGTAGGCGTCCGACCACGAGTCCTCCTCGGGGCGGCACCGGCGATGCATGAGGACCAGCCCAACCCCGCGGGCCGCCGCCAGATCGAACATCCGCGGATCGTCACCGCCGGCGGACACGTCGTTGATGATCGAGGCGCCCGCATCGATCGCGGCCTCGGCCACCATGGCCGACGTCGTATCGATCGAGATTGGAACCTCCAACCGTCGGAGGATGCCTTCGATGACCGGAAGCACCCGACGCATCTGCTCCGCGGCGTCGACGGGTTCCGCTCCGGGGCGGGTGGACTCGCCTCCCACGTCGACGATGTCGGCGCCTTCCGCCACCATGGCGACGGCCCGACCGATGGCCTGGTCGAGCTCCGCGTACAGTCCCCCGTCCGAAAAGCTGTCCGCGGTCACGTTGAGGATGCCCATCACCCGGCAGCGGTCGAGTCCGAAGACCCGATCCGGTCCGATGCGCCAGGGCCTGGTACCGGGATCGTTCATTCCACCGTGACGGACTTGGCGAGATTCCGCGGCTTGTCGACGTCCTTCCCCCGCAGGACCGCCGCGTGGTAGGCCAGCAGCTGCAGCGGCACCACCGTCAGCATGGGCTGCAGGACCTCGGGCACGTCGGGAACGTAGAAGACGTCCTCGCAGAGCGAGCGGATCTCCTCGTCCCCCTCGGTCGCCACGGCGATGACGTGCCCACCGCGACTCCGCACCTCCTGGATGTTCGACACCACCTTCTCGTACTGGCTGTTTCGGGTGGCGACGAAGACCACCGGCATGCCTTCGTCGATCAGCGCGATCGGACCGTGCTTCATCTCCGCCGCGGGCATCCCTTCGGCGTGGATGTAGCTGATCTCCTTCAGCTTGAGGGCTCCTTCGAGGGCCACGGGGAAGTTGAACCCCCGACCGAGGAACAACCAGTTCTCGCGGGCGATGTACTTCGCGGTCACGTCACGGATGGCCTCGCTCTGATCGATGACCCCCTGGATGTGATCCGGCAGGGCCTGCAGGCCCGCGAGCAGATCGGACGCCGCCTGAGCGGGCAGATGCCGCATGCGGCCGACGTAGGCCGCCAGCATGGTGATCGTCGCCAATTGGCCGATGAAGGCCTTGGTGGACGCGACGCCGATCTCGGGGCCGACCCGCAGGTACACCCCGGCATCGGTTTCGCGGGCGATGGTGGAGCCGACCACGTTGACCAGTCCCAGCGTGAGCGCCCCCCGCTGCCGTGCCTCCCGCATCGCCTCGAGCGTGTCGAGCGTCTCACCCGACTGGGTGATCGCGATCACGACGGTACCGTCCTCGACGATGGGATTGCGGTACCGGAATTCGCTGGCGAAGTCCGTCTCGGCGGGAATGCCCGCGAGATCCTCGAAGATGTACTCGCCGACCATGGCCGAATGCAGCGCCGTCCCCTGCCCGAGCAGGACGATGCGCTTGGCCTTCATCAGTTCCTGCGAATGGTCGGCGACCCCGCCCAGCACGATGCGCCCGGACGCCTGGTCGATCCGACCCCGGAAGCTTCGTCGGATCGCTTCCGGCTGCTCGTGGATCTCCTTGAGCATGTAGTGATCGAAATCCCCCAGCTCGATCTGCTCGAGATCGACTTCGAGCTCCATGAGCTGGGTGGTCACCGGAACGTTGTCGACCGTCGTCGTTCGGAATGAATCATTCGTCAGACGAACGATCGTCCCGTCCTCGAGCTCGACGGCCTGCTTGGTATGGGCGACGATCGCACTGGAGTCCGAGGCGACGATGTACTCGTCCTGGCCGACGCCGACCATGAGCGGAGCGCCCTTGCGGGCGGCGACAAGCACTCCGGGCTCCCCCCTGCAGACCACGGCGATCGCGTAGGCGCCGGTCACCTCCTTGAGGGCCGTCTGCACGGCGGCTTCCAGATCCCCCTCGTACAACTCCCCGATGAGATGGGTCAGGACCTCGGTATCGGTTTCGGAGTTGAACACGTGCCCACGCTCCTCGAGGTAGGTCTTGAGCGCGCGGTAGTTCTCGATGATGCCGTTGTGGACCAGAGCGATCCCGTGCCCGTCGGTCGGACTGTCGGTGTGCGGATGGGCATTGACGTCATTGGGTTCCCCGTGGGTGGCCCAACGGGTATGGGCGATTCCGATGACTCCGGCCATGCCGCCTTCGGATGCGACCCGCTCCTCGAGGACCATCACCCGGCCGGCGGTCTTGCAAATCCGAAGTTCCCCGGCTTCGTCCAGAACGGCCAGGCCCGCGGAATCGTAGCCGCGGTATTCAAGACGCTTCAGTCCTTCCAGAAGGAGCGAAGGCGCGGCTGAGGTACCGATGTAGGCGACGATTCCGCACATGTCTGGAGCCTCCTGGAGCCGGTGATGCGTATTTCGTCCGGCAAGGGGAATTGTACCCGTACCCCCCCGTATCGGCGTCCCGCGTTCGTACAATCCAGCCATGTCTGATCTCTGGGCCCAGCAACGAGCCTCCCATCGCAAGGCAGCCCTTCCTCTGGCGGCGAGAATGCGGCCCACCACCCTCGAATCGTTCGCGGGGCAGCGGCACTTCCTCGGCCCCGATCAGCTGCTGACTCGGATGCTGACCGCGGATCGACTGACGTCGCTGCTGTTCTGGGGCCCGCCCGGGACCGGCAAAACCGCGCTGGCGGGGATCATCGCCCGGCATTCCGACGGACATTTCGAACAGGCCAACGCCGCCCTCGTGGGCGTCAAGGACATTCGACGGATCCTGCAGGACGCCGCCCGGCGGATCGAGACCGGGGGACGGCGAACGATCCTGTTCCTGGACGAGATCCACCGCTTCGCCCGCAACCAGCAGGATGTCCTGCTGGCCGATGTGGAGGCCGGCCTCGTCACCCTGATCGGCGCGACCACCGAGAATCCGTTCTTCTCCGTGAACTCGGCCCTGATCTCCCGATCGACGCTGTTCCAGTTCGAACCGCACGATGAGGACGACATCCGCCGGATCCTGCAGCGGGCGCTCACCCACGAGGATGGATACGGCAATCTGGATGTCCGGGTCGACGACGACGCCCTGGAACACTGGATCCGCATCAGCGACGGTGATGCGCGACGTGCGCTGAATGCGATGGAAGTGGCCGTCGACAGCCAGCAGATCGACGGCACGGACGACCCGATCCGAATCGATGTGGCCGTCGCGGAACAGTCCATCCAGGCCAAGGCCCTCCGCTACGACCAGGACGGCGACGGGCATTACGATCACGCGAGCGCGCTGATCAAGTCCATCCGCGGCTCGGATCCCGACGCCGCGGTGTACTGGCTGGCCCGCATGCTCTCGGCCGGTGAGGACCCCCGCTTCATCTGTCGCCGACTGGCCATCCTCGCCTCCGAGGACATCGGATTGGCGTCCCCCCAGGCCATCCAGATGGCCGCGGCGGCCTGGACGATCACGGAACGAATCGGCATGCCCGAGTGCCAGCTCACCCTGTCCGAACTGGCCATCTACCTGGCGACCTGCCCGAAATCCAATGCCGCGGCCCAGGCCGTCTGGAACGCCATGAGCGACGTCCGTGAAGGACGCACCGTTCCCGTTCCACGGTTCCTTCGCGACGGCCACTACGCCGGAGCGTCCGATCTCGGACACGGTGACGCCTACCGAAACCCCCACTTCGATCCGACCGCCGATCAGCAGGACTACCTCGGCGTGGATGCGGTCTACTACCGACCGACGGACCGGGGCTTCGAGGCGGAGATCGGCCGACGAATGCCCCCACCATCTCCGGACGCGACCGATGACTGAGACGCTCGAAGCCAGAAAATCCCGACAGCGCACGGAACTGCGGCAACGCCTGGCGGACATCGGGGAGGACCGGCAGCGATCGGCGGCAGCGGAGATCGACCGCCTGCTCCGGGAACGGCTCGGGGATCGACTGGCAGAGGGCGTCCTGGCGTTTCATCCGCTGCCGGACGAACCGGACCTTCGACCGCTGCTGCTGCACCTCCTGGGACGCGGTCACCTGATCTGCCTGCCCGGGGTCGACTGGGAGAAGAAGACCATGACCCCGCTCCGCCTGGAGTCGCTCGACGGTACCCGTCGCGGACGCCACGGAGTGATCGAACCCGAACCGCGGACCCCGATCGATGCCGGCGAGCTCTCGCTTGTGCTGGTCCCGGGCCTCGGCTTCGATCGGCGGGGACGACGGCTCGGCCGGGGCGGCGGCTTCTACGATCGCTTCCTCGCCGACTGCCCACCTCAGGTGCTTCCCGTCGGCGTGGCCTTCGACGAACAACTCGTGGAACGGGTGGAAACTGGCCCCCACGACATTTCGCTGCCGATGGTCATTACGGACACCGGAATCATCGAGCCGGGTTCATCCACAATGTCTGCACGCTGAGCCTCGAATCGGAGGATCTGCAGTACACTCGAAGCGCGGGAAACCAGCCGGTTTCCCGGCGGAGAATCGGTATTCCGGTACCGATGGGGAAGGAACCCAAGCAGCATTTCAAGGAGGATTCACCATGGCACTTCCAAGCCAGAGCGTTTCGCAGAATGCACGCGGTCGGTACATGTACCGACGCAAACGACGCCGGCGGTTCCCCACTCTGGCCATGCTGGCCTGCGCGGCCATCGCCTGCGGTGGCGTCTGGTGGTACCTCGACAGCCGCTCCCAGACCCCGGCCGAATCCTCCGAGCCGACCGCCTCGGCCACCGCACCGACTGCTCCCGTCGCACCGTCTTCCGCGGCCCGATTCGACGCCCAGCGACGATCCCGGGCTCTCGAGACGACGGTGACGGCCGCTCCACCCGAAGGATGGACCGCCGGCCTCGGAACGACGGAACCCAGTCCCCCCCCGGCACCGGCACCGACCCAAGCCCCGGCGCCTGCTCCCGTCACGGAGACGGCCGCCACGACCCCGCCGCCCACCGCACCGATCACTCCCGAGACCAACTTCTTCGTCTCGGGCACGGGAGACGCAACGACCATCCAGCAGGCCCGCCAGCTGCTGGGCGAGGACCGTCCGGTCGAGGCCAGGACCCTGCTTTCGAACGCTCTGGGAACCGGCACGCTCACACCCGCGCAGCTCGACGAGGCACGCTACATGCTGACCTCGATCAACGATCGGCTCATCTTCTCCCCCGAGGTGGTGCCCGGGGATCCCTTCGTCACCACGTACACGGTCAAGAAGGGCGATTCACTGGGCAAGATCGTGAAGTCGCTCGGCGTGCAGGTCGACTGGCGATTCCTGCAGCGGGTCAACGGCCTGACCCGGCCGAACCAGATCCGGCCCGGACAGGTCCTCAAGATCGTCACCGGTCCATTCCACGCGTCCGTGGAACGGAACAGCCATCGGCTGGATCTGTACATCGGGGAAGGCCCCAACGAGGTCTTCGTCCGCAACTTCCTCGTGGGCCTCGGAGAGCACGGCTGCACCCCGAGCGGACTGTTCCGGGTGCGGCGAAACTCCAAGCTGGTCAATCCCCCCTGGACGAATCCCCGCACGCGAGAGCACTACGCCGCCAACGATCCGGAGAATCCCATCGGCGAGTTCTGGCTGGGGCTCGAGGGGATCGACGATCACAACCGCCAGGAGGCGGGCTTCGGCATCCACGGCACCATCGAACCGGAATCGATCGGACGCAACGAATCCATGGGCTGCGTCCGGATGCGGACGGGTGAGATCGACATGATCTACGAAGTGCTGACCGAAGGCGTCAGTACGATCTGGGTGGACAACGGCGTGCAGGCGGCCAGCGTCCCCGGCGGGTGATCAGAACATCAGCTGCATCTGGGCCCGGAGCAGGAACTGGGCGTCGTGCTCGTCGGGTTCGGTCCGCCAACCGGTCTGGTTGATGGTCATGATCGCGCTCATGGGATTGAACGAGATGCCGGCGTCGACCGTGAGCTTCACGTCCTGCCCATCGATGTAGTAGTTGGTGCCGACCATGAGAATGCTGACCGGTTCGGTGAATTCCTTCTTGGGGATCCCGGTCAAGCTGCCGATGACCTTGGTCGGACCGCCGTATTCGTACCGCGCGTAGACCTCGAGCTTCTCGTCGAGGTACACGCTTCCCTGGACGACGAGCCCGTACCAGTCGACGTTGTCGAACACCTTGCTGGGGTTGTCGTTCAGGTTGATCTGGTTGGCGAAGATGAAGGCAGCGAACAGACTGGCGCCGCCGTACATCACCGAAACGTCCGCCGTGGCGAGCCAGATGTCGTTCTTCGAGTTGGCACCGATGGTGGTCCGTTCCTGCTTGATGGCGCCGCCCGCGACCCCCAGCATCATGCCGAAGTCCTGCCCCGGAGGACTGGTGAACTGCTTGAACTGGCTCCATTCACCGGCCAGCAGGAACTCCATCCGGCCCTGGATCGAGAGGTCGTTGGCATCCGTGCTCCACGCGAAGGGCGGGGTCTGATCCGCGAGCCCGATCCGCGTGAAATAGGCCCCGCTTCCCCCGTTGATCGAGAGCATGCCGCGCATCTCGTCGGAGGTGTAGTCGAGCTCGACGCCGACGGTCCGCCCCAGCCCCATCCGCATGTCGATGGTCGACCGCTCGACCGCAAGCTGACGGCCCTCGTAGACGAGCGTCTCTCGCGTGAAGGGGGCCTTCATGAGGCCCACCCGCACGGACCACTCGTCGGTGATGCGGAATCGGGTCCACGCCTCGTAGAGCCTCGTTCCGAACAGCGAATCATCCTGGTTGAAGCGATACGGGTCCAGCCGGCCGTAGCCGAGACTGAGCCGGTACTGGATGTCGTCGCCGAAGACATGCCCGGAGAGGTTGAGGCGGGCGGTCGTGGTCTCGAAACCATACACCCACCGGTCCCGGTTCGAGTCCGTCGAGTCGAAGACGGAATCCCTCCAGTTCAGGATGAACCGGTTCTGCGTCAGCATGCCCATGCGAAGCAGGAAGCGGCCGTCGGCACTGGCGAGGAAGAAGTGATCCGACCAGCCGGCCATGAGCCCGTTTCCGGCGAGGGAGGAGCGGGTGTCGGCGTCGGCCAGGACGTCTCCCACCAACCCCTTGATCTCCTCGGCCCGCTGTTCGGTCAGCCAATCCTGATTGTTCTCAGCCTGCAGGAGATCGAGCTCATCCCGCATCACCCGGTTTTCCTGCTGGACCTTCCTCAGCTCGGCCTGGATGGCCTCCAGGACCGCCTCATGGCTGGATGGCTGCTCTTCGGACGCCATCGCGCCGGCCGCAGGGACGACCAGCAATGCCACAAGGCATGGTCGAAGAATCATTGAAATGGGCTTCTGAGCCCCGGCCAGGTACCCGGTGAGACGATGCGACATCCGTTTCGCTCCTGAAAGCCACCTCCTGTGGCTCCATCCGTGATTTATCGACCCATGGTGTTATCGGGCTCCAAGGAAAGAAATCGGGCCACACGAGCTTCCAGGGGCTCCTGGAAGCCCGATTTGGTCCGATTTGGGGATTCGTCCACACAAATGGCGAACCCCGTCGTAGTGGAGGTAGATCAAGCAACTTCCCCTCCTCTCTTCTCAACTCTCCCTTCTTCCAACTCTCTCTCCTCCCCATCGGAACCAGGCCTCGGCACCCCGCCGAGGCCTTTCCGTTTGGGGACCACGCCCGTCTCCGGAATCTCGGCCAGGGCAAAAAGACAGCTGGCCCTCCGAAGAGGGCCAGCTGGTCAAATCACTCTTACAAGCTGCTGATTAGAACATCAGCTGGAGCTGAGTGCGGAGCACCCACTCGTGCTTGTCAGCCTGGTTGACAAATCCGGTGAATCCACCACCACCGACGCCGGCGGTCTGGATCGAATCGAATGCGTAGCTCCAGTCGATGCTGAGCTTCGCGTTCTGACCGGCGAGGTACCAGTTGGCACCGATGGTCAGGATTTCGATGTTGTCATTGTCGTTACCAGTCTTGGGGTTCAGCCACTCGAAGCGACCGAACAGCTCAGCGTTCTCGGTGAGGTAGTACCCACCCTGAACCTGCCAGCCCCACTGGTGGCCGTCAGGAACGTTTCCGCCGCCGATGGCGTTGGCCTTGTCATCACCGTAGGTGATGGAACCGAAGAGGTTCCAGCCGCCGAAGTCCATCGAGGCGTCGAACGTGAGGAGCCACTGCGTGTCGACATCAGCACCGACGGGCAGAGCCGCACCGGTCTTGTCGTCGTACTCCCAGACGGCCCAACCGAATCCGAACAGCATGCCGGCTTCGGAGCCCTGCGGGCTGGTCATCTCGTCGAACTGCTCCCAGGTGCCGCTGGCCTTGTAGGCGAAGCGACCGGAGAACATCCAGTCAGCGGAATCGCTGAGGAAGGAACCGTTCTGGTTGACGCCACCGTTCCACTGCGAGACAGCGGTGCCGTTGGAGTACATCACGTTGGCGCGGAAGCTGTCATTGGCGTAGTTCAGCTTGAGGCCGTTGGTGATGGAGGAAGTTGCCCAGTAGTAGGTGGACAGCGAACGCTCGATGGCCTGCTGGTACTCAGCGTTGACCATGTACTCGCGCATGACACCGAACTTCTGCTTACCCATCGAGAGGCTGAACTGGTCAGACAGATCGATGGTGGCGTAAGCCCACTCGAGCTCCGACGGGCCAGGGGTGTTGCCCTGGTTGTACGGCGAGTAGAGAAGACGCATGTTGAAGTGGTAGTCCTTGGCAACCGTACCACTGAAGTTCAGTGCTGCACGGGTGGTCTCGAAGCCGTGATGGCCCTTGCGACCGGTAGCAGTGCCGGGGGGGACCGGGTTCACGTTCTCGGGCGTGTGGGTGTAGATCCAACGGTTCTGCATGAGACCGTTGATCCGAAGCATCCACTGACCGTCGTTGGAGGAAATAACGAACCCATTGTTGTATCCGGCCTGCATGCCGGATCCCTGGAGGCTTGCGCGGGTGTCGGCGTCTGCCAGCACGTCCTGCACGAGGCCGCGGATGTCATCCGCACGCTGCTCAGTCAACCAATCAGCGTTCTGAGTGGTAGACAGCTCGGCGATCTTGGCCTCAGCAGCGTCGAGGCGCTGCTGCAGGTCTTCGTAGCTGACGTTAGCAGAGGTACCCGCGAAAGCGGCACCAGCAATAGTCGTTGCCGTGGCTCCCGCAAGGAAGCCAACCTTGGTCGTGAGACTCATCTGTTGACTCTCCATTATTACTCGTGAACGCATGGCCGACTCCCAGCCATGTCGCGTCACTCTCACATCCTTTGTTTCGCAATACCCAGGCACACACGGCCTGGCACGAAACGTGACCTTCGCCTATCGGCCAACCTTGGCCGATCAGTTGAAGGCGAGATAGTAACCATTTCCCGGGGAATCGCTACGGGCTGGGCTCTAATCAGCGAAAAATGTGGCTTCAAACAGCCCTGATGGCGCGTAAGCCACTGCAAATGAATGGTTTGCGCCGCAATGGGCTCATTTTTCCATTTTCACAATCACAATTCATCCTCGCCCACATCCACATTGGTACCCCCAAGCGGAATCACCGCTTACGGCCCTAAAATGGGCTTTTTTTGGGACCTTCCCAAGGGTCCGATATGCCGTTCTGCCCTATTGAAGGCCCACTGCGGTCACAGCCGCCGGATCGACCACACCCAAGCCCCGAAATCCATCATGGATTGCCGCCGTTTCCGGGCCGTCGGCCACTCCGAAGCCGTCCCGCCGAAGGCCGTGTGCTGGCGCCAGGTCCAGTAGGCACCCCGCAGCCGCCCCCTCGCCCGAAGGCAGACGAGACCGAGCCCGAGCAGGCCCGTGGCAACGTGATGTAGACGTTTCAGCATCGCAGTCACAGCGTACCACTTCATGTCGAACCGCGCGGGTGGCACGCCCACGGTGCGATTTGCACTTGCAGCACGCACGCGTCACTGCTTAGTATTCATGCAACGCAAACGAAACGGGCGCTGATCGATGCTCCGACTCGATCGGCGTTCGTTCTTTTTTGGTGCAAGGACCTTCAGTCTTCGACTCGAGCCGGGGCTTCCTCGGCGAGCGGGCTGAATCTGGAACCCAGCAGCCCGAGGCGACGGTTCGGGTCGTACCTGGGCAGCGCGGGCAGAATGATCCAGATGCCCACGAGGAGCACCAGCGATCCGGTCCAGAGCCATGTGGTCCATCCCATGAAGACGAAGAACGACGTCATGAGCAGCAGCACCAGCCCCAGGGGGATCATGGCTTCCCACGCGAGCTTCATGAGCTGATCGAACCGGAACCGCGGCAGGGTCCACCGGATCATCATGCCGAAGACGATCAGCAGGAACACCTTGCCCATCACGATGCCGAACTGCACCAGGATCATCCACCATTGACCGGCCATGGGCAGATCCCAGCCGGTCACCGGATTGATCGACCAGCCGCCCAGGAAGAGCATCGTGAAGAATGCCGCACCCACGAAGACGTGAATGTACTCCCCGAGGAAGAAAAGTGCCCATTTCATCGAGGAATACTCGGTATGCCAGCCGCCGACGAGTTCCTGCTCGGCCTCGGAGAGATCAAAGGGGGCCCGGTTCGCCTCGGCCAGCATGCAGATGAAGAACAGAGCTGCCGCCAGCGGCTGCTGCAGCAGGAACCACTGTCCGTCGAGCTGCTTCTGCACGATTTCCATGGGAAGCAGGGTGCCCGCGGCAAGAATCACGCACAGCAGGGATAGCCCCATCGGGATCTCATAGCTGATCATCTGAGCGGCGGCCCGGAGTCCACCCAGGAACGAGTACTTGTTGTTCGACGCCCAGCCGCCCAGACCGACTCCGTACACCCCCAGGGATGCCGTCGCCAGCAGGTACACGATGCCGATGTTGATATCCGCGCCGATGATGGCCACCGTGCGCCCGGACCCCAGTTCAAGCATGCCCGCCCAAGGGATGATGACGAAGCCGATCATCGCCGGGATGGCGGAGAAGGCGGGAGCAAGAATGAAGAGCACCTTGTCCACGCCCCGGGGCATGAAGTCCTCCTTGAGAAACAGCTTCAATCCGTCGGCGATCGGCTGCAAGAGGCCCATCGGTCCGACACGGTTGGGACCGATGCGATCCTGGACCCAAGCCGCAATCTTCCGCTCCAACAGGATCCCGTAGGCCGCGACACCCAGAGCGAGGTGCAGCACGATCAGGATCACGGCCATCGACGTGATGAATTGGGGAAGCCAAGGAGGCATGAAGTCCAGTGTAGCCGGGAACCAGTCGTCGTTGGCCGTTCAGATCAGGACTTGACGGTCTCGAGCCACGGCGTCTCCATGTCCCGGGGCGTCGACGCGGGACGCGTGATGTCCGGGAAGACGTCCTGCATGGCGGCGACCGACCAGTCGCCGGCCCGCAAGGCGGAGATCGCCTGCACGGCGGCCTTGGCACCGGTCATGGTGGTGATCATCGGAACACGGCTGCGCACCGCCATCGCCCGAATGCGTCCTTCGTCCGTATCCCCTCCCTTGCGGGTGGGCGTGTTGATGATCAGATCGATCTCCCCGTTGGCCAGACGATCCAGGATGTTGGGCCTGGCCCCTTCGGAGATCTTGCGGATCGGGCTGGTTGCGATGCTGTGGCTGGCCAGCAGATCGTGGGTGCCCTGAGTGGTGTGGACGGTGAACCCCATGGAGACCAACTGCCGGGCGGTCTCGATGAGGCCCGGCTTGTCGGAATCACGCACCGAGATGAAGACGTCGCCCTCGGTGGGCAGGGCCTGGCCGACCGCCATCTTCGCCTTCGCCAGCGCGATGGAAAGCGAACGATCCGCCCCCATGACCTCGCCGGTGGAACGCATTTCCGGACCGAGGACCACATCCACGCCCGGGAACTTCTCGAACGGGAAGATCGGCTCCTTCACCGCGAAGAACTCCGCATCGGGCCGATCGACGATCTCCTGCTCTGCGAGCGACTGCCCCATCATGACCTTCGCGGCGATGCGGGCGAAGGGGATCCCCCGCGACTTGGCGACGTAGGGAACCGTCCGGGACGCCCGAGGGTTGACCTCGATCATATAGATAGTGTCGTCCTTCACCGCCATCTGGACGTTCATGAGTCCTCGGACACACAAGCGTTCCGCCAGCCGGCGGGCGTTCTCCTCGATCTGCCGCACCACGCTCTTGGACAGCGTGTTGGTGGGGATGGTGCAGGAGGAGTCTCCGGAATGGACCCCGGCCTCCTCGATGTGCTCCATGATGCCGCAGATGATCGCCTGAGGAGGATCGCCGGACACCTCGAGCTGATCCGAGACGGTGGCGGCATGGGGCGGATAGTCCGCCACCACATCGACATCGACCTCGATCGCCTCGGACAGGAAGCGGTCGATCAGCACCGGTGCGTTGGCGAGTTCCGAGACGTCCACGGCGGTACGCATGTACCTCGCCAGGGCCTCCTCGTCGAAGCAGATCTCCATACCGCGTCCACCGAGGACGTAGGACGGGCGGACAAGCACCGGGTAACCGATCTCGCCGGCGATGTCCCTGGCCTCCTCCATGGAATAGGCGATGCCGGATTCGGGCTGCTGGAGGCCGAGTTCATCGAGGATCGCCTTGAAGCGGTCCCGGTCCTCTGCCGCATCGATCGAATCGAGCCCGGTCCCGATGATCGGAACTCCCGCCTTGGCGAGGCCGTGGGCGAGGTTGAGCGGAGTCTGGCCGCCGAACTGGACGATGCAGCCCAGCACGCCGCCGCTGCGGGCCTCGATCTCGACCCCTCCGCCGTTGAGCCGCTCGAGAATATTGAGGGTGTCCTCGAGCGTGAGTGGTTCGAAGAACAGAAGATCGGAGGTGTCGTAGTCGGTACTCACCGTCTCCGGATTCGAGTTGATCATCACCGATTCGAAACCGACCTCACTGCAGGCGAATGAGGCCTGGCAGCAGCAGTAGTCGAACTCGATGCCCTGCCCGATGCGGTTTGGACCGCCACCGAGGATCACGATCTTTCGCTGGTCGCTGACGCGGATCTCGTCGTCCACCACGGACTGGCCATCGATGAGGAACGGCCGCTCGTAGGTTGAGTAGTAGTACGGCGTGACAGCCTCGAACTCGGCGGCGCAGGTGTCGACCAACTTGTAGACCGGTTCGATGCCCAGCGACTTCCGATGGGAACGCACTTCGAGAATGGTCTCCGTGCGGATCCGCCCCTTGTACAGACGGGCCAGCTGCGGATCCGAATACCCGAGCTGCTTGGCAGTGCGGAGGGTCTCCGCCGGCAGGGACTCCAGCGAGTCGTGGGCCAGCAGTTCGTCCTCGAACTCCACCAACTGTGCGAACTGGTCGATGAACCAGGGATCGATGCCGGTGAGATCGTGGATGCGTTCCGGAGTCCACCCCGCCTTGAGGGCGTAGCGGACGTAGTAGAGCCGACCCTGACAGGGAACACTGAGCTTGCGGGAGATGGTCTCCTCGTCGATGGGCCAGTGCTCGCCCTCTCCCTGCTCCCGCCCCAGCAGCCACCGGTCGTTCTCATCCAGTCCGTAGCCGAACCGCTTGACCTCCATGGACCGGATGGCCTTCTGGAAGCTCTCCTTGAAGGTGCGGCCGATGCTCATCGCCTCGCCCACGGATTTCATCTGGGTGGTCAGTGTCTCGTCCGCTTCGGGGAACTTCTCAAAGGTCCACCGGGGCATCTTGGTGACCACGTAGTCGATCGAGGGTTCGAAGCAGGCCGAGGTCGTCCCCGTGATGTCGTTGCGCAGCTCGTCGAGGGTGTAGCCCACCGCCAGTTTGGCCGCGATGCGGGCGATCGGAAACCCCGTCGCCTTGGACGCGAGAGCCGACGACCGCGACACGCGGGGATTCATCTCGATGACGATCATCTCCCCCGTGCGGGGGTTGATCGCGAACTGGACGTTGGAACCGCCGGTGTCGACACCGACGGCCCGCAGGATGTCCAGCGCAGCATCGCGCATCTCCTGGTATTCGCGGTCCGTGAGCGTCAGGATCGGGGCCACGGTGATCGAATCGCCGGTGTGGACGCCCATGGGATCGATGTTCTCGATCCCGCACACGACCACGCAGTTGTCGTTGCGATCCCGCACCACCTCGAGTTCGAACTCCTTCCAGCCGAGCGCGGACTCGTCGATCTGCACCTGATCGATGCGGGATGCGGCCAGTCCGCGACGCAGGAGATCCTCGAACTCCTCGCGGTTGTAGGCGACCCCGCCGCCGCTGCCGCCGAGGGTGAACGCCGGACGCAGGATCGCGGGCAGACCGATCTTCTCGAGGAACTCGAATCCTTCCTCGACGGTGTTGACGGTGCGGGCCCGGGGCATGCGAAGCCCGAGTTCCTCGACGATCTCGCGGAAGACGTGCCGATCCTCGGCCCGGTGGATGACCTCCCGCGAAGCGCCGATCATCTGCACGTCCAGTTCCTCGAGCGTCCCGAGCTCCTCGAGTTCGCACGCGCAGTTGAGTGCCGTCTGGCCTCCGATCGTCGGAAGCAGCGCATCGATCGGCGTACCCCGGTCGCGTTCCTTCTCGATGACCCGCCGTACCGCTTCGGGCGTGATGGGTTCGATGTAGGTGCGATCGGAGAACGCAGGGTCGGTCATGATGGTCGCGGGATTGGAGTTGACCAGCACCACCCGGTAGCCCTCCTCCTGGAGGGCCTTGCACGCCTGGGTGCCCGAGTAGTCGAATTCACAGCCCTGCCCGATGACAATTGGACCCGAGCCAAGAACAAGAATGGTGTTGATGTCGTCGCGGCGGGGCATAGACCGTTTCAACCCTCGATTCCGTGCATGGTATCCCGGCCGACCCCAATGTTGCAAGATGCAGGATGTGTCCACATTGGACACTTGACAGAGATCTTCCCAACCGTGACGCTCGGGAGATGGGACCACTCGGATGGATCGCCGTGTCGCTGGCCGCATGGGCGGTGCTGATCATCCTGATCAGACGGCTGGTCATTCCGGCTCTTCGGCGGGGGCCCGCCGGCGACCCCGCACTGGGACTGGCCTGGTACTTCCTGAAGATCTTCAATCGGGTCGTCCATCGGCTCAAGGTCACGGGGCTGGAGCACCTGCCCTCCCGTCACCCGCCCCGACCCCTGGTCGTGGTGTGCAATCACACCGGTTCCGTCGACCCCCTGCTGATCTCCAGCGTCTGCCCCTTCATGATTCGATGGATGATGGGCGACGACATGATGTGGGACCGGATGGCCCCGCTGTGGGCCAGACTGCAGCTGATTCCCGTGGATCGCACCGGTGACCGGCCCGTGGCCATCCGCGAAGCCCTCCGGACCCTGCGGAAGAAGGGTGCGGTCGGCATCTTTCCCGAAGGAAGGATCACCCTGCCGCGGGGTGAGATCCGGCCCTTCTTCGACGGGGTGGGCGCCCTGATCTCCCGGGCCAGGGCGGACACGCTGCTGGTCTGGATCGAGGGCACCCCGGAAACCGACCGGGTCATTCCATCCCTCTTCACTCCAAGCCGTTCGACCGTGCATTTCGTCGAACACCTCCCGTGGGACGGCGAACGCGACCCGGAGGTCATCACCAGGCGGCTTCGGGATCGACTGCTTGCCGTCAGCGGCTGGAAGGCCAACGACCAGTCCCTCCCCCTGGTCCTGCCGGAACGCCTCCCGTTCTGAGGTAGACTGAGAGCATGATCAGCCGCCTGTCCGGGATCCTCGATTGCATCACCGAAGACGGTCGGGCCATGCTCCAGAGCGGGCCCATCACCTACGAAGTCCTGGTGCCCGCCGCGGACATCGAAGCCCTGCGGAATCGAACCGGCCAGGAAGTCGTCTTCCACACGCTCCACTACCTCGAGGGCCAGAGCCAGGGATCGAGCATGCTGCCCCGGCTGATCGGTTTCTCGAGCGATCTCGACCGCTCCTTCTTCACGCTGTTCACCACCGTGAAGAACATCGGCTACCGGAAGGCCCTGCGGGCCCTTCAGCGTCCCTGCCGGGAAATCGCCTCCGCCATCGCGGCCAAGGACACCACCACCCTCACCAGCCTTCCCGAAATCGGGAAACGATCCGCCGAAACGATCGTCGCCGAACTGCACGGCAAGGTGGATCCCTTCCTCGAAGGACTCGTCGAGCCCTCCTCGCCGATCCGCGCCGGCGAGAACATGCCACCGCTGGTCGCCGATGCCATCGCCCTGCTGACGACCCTCGGCGAAAGTCGGACCGACGCCCGGAGGAGGGCGGAGTTGGCGTTCGCAGCCCATCCGGACGTCGAAGGCCCCGAGCAACTTCTCCAGATCATCTACACCATGAAGGAACCGGTCTCGTGAGTCGATACGCCATGATCATGGCCGGTGGTGCGGGCACCCGACTGTGGCCCATGAGCCGCCCCGCCCAGCCCAAGCAACTGATTCCATTCATCGACGGGCGGTCCCTGCTGCAGATCGCAGCCGATCGACTCGAAGGGGTGGTTCCGTCCGACCGACGCCTGATCTGCACCGGCCGCGATCACCTCGAGGTCATCCGGCAGCGGCTTCCCGAGTTCACGGAGGATCGTCTCCTGGGCGAACCGACCGGACGCGACACGCTGAACGCCATCGGCCTGACCGCAACCGTCCTGGCCCTCCGGGATCCGGAAGCGGTCTTCGCCGTCCTCACTGCGGACCACCTGATCACCCCCCAGGACGAGTTCGCCCGGTGCATGCAGTTGGGTTTCGATCTGGTCGAGGCGGATTCGAAACGCATGGTCACCTTCGGCATCACACCGACCCACCCCGCCACCGGATACGGCTACGTCCAACTGGGGGAGCCCGTCGAGGGCTTCGACGCCGCCCATCAGACGGCCCGATTCGTCGAGAAACCGGATGAGGCCACGGCACGCGGCTACCTCGAGTCCGGCGATTTCGCATGGAACAGCGGCATGTTCATCTTCTCCGCCGCGGGGTTCCTCGAGGCCACTGCGGCGTTCGCCCCGGAAGCCGCCGCCGGGCTGCAGACCATCGGCGATGCCTGGTCGGGTCAGGATCGGGAAGCGGTCCTCGATGCGGTCTACCCCGCACTCCCCCGGATCAGCGTCGACTACGGCATCATGGAACCGGCCTCGGCCAGCGGGGACTTCCAGGTCTGCACGGTGCCGATGGCGGTCCAGTGGATCGATGTCGGCAGCTGGCCCAGCTACGGCGAGACGCTCGAGTCGGATGACGCGGGCAATCGCAGCAACGGGCCGGTCGAGCACCTGGATTCCCGCAATGTCCTGGCGGTTTCGGAGGATCCGAACCATCTGATCACCACCATTGGCTGCGAGGATCTCGTCGTGGTGCATACGCCGGACGCCACCCTCGTGTTCCCCCGCGATCGTGACCAGGATGTGAAGGCGATGGCGCAGCGGGTCGCCGAGCGCGACGACTGACGTGCGGTTCCTCGGACTCGATCTCGGCTCGAAGCGCACCGGTGTGGCCGTCGGCGACGACGAGACCGGCACCGCGCTGCCGGTGTCGGTCGTCGACACGCCCGACGAAACGAAGCTGATGCACGCCGTCACGACCCTGCTCCTGGAGCACGGCCCCGACGCCATCGTCATCGGACTGCCCCTCAACATGGACGGCACCGAAGGCAAGCCGGCCGAGGACGCCCGTGCGTTGGCGGAGCGGCTCTCGGCCCACGCATCGATCCCCGTGCATGTCCAGGACGAGCGCCTGACCTCCGACGACGCACGACGGCGGCTTGCCGAAACCGGGTCGACCCGCGGACGGCGCGACGACGCGATCGCCGCGGCGATCATCCTGGAGGAGTTCCTCGGCGGTCGATCATGAGCACCCTCCTCTCCGCCCGCGGCCTGGGCAAGTCATTCCCCGCCAATGCACTCTTCGAAGGCGTCGACATCCACGTCGAGTCCGGTGATCGGATCGGATTCATCGGGCCCAACGGCGCGGGCAAGACCACCCTGATGAAGATTCTCACCGGACTCGAGGAAGCCGACGCCGGCGAGATCACCCGCCGCCGCGGACTCACGATGACCTACGTGAAGCAGGACGATCTGTTTCCCGACGGGGCCACGCCGCGGTCGGTGGTCCTGGATTCACTGGAACCGGATGCATCGGACCGCGTCGACCCGGACACCCAGGCCGCCATCGCCCTGTCGAAGATCGGCTTCGAGGATCACGATCGCCCCGTGGGCACGCTGTCGGGCGGTTGGCGGAAGCGACTGTCTTTGGCCTGCGCCCTCGCCCGGGAGCCCGACGTCCTGGTGCTGGACGAACCGACCAACCATCTCGACCTCGAGGGTGTGCTGTGGCTGGAGCAGTTCGTGCAGCAGTCCTCCATGGCCATGCTCTTCGTGACCCACGATCGGATGTTCCTTGAGCACTCGGCCAACCGTATCGTCGAACTGTCCCCCGCCTACCCCGGCGGCACCTTCAAGGTCGAGGGGGACTACAGCGAGTTCCTGCGTCGCAAGGATGCCTTCCTGGAGGCGCAGGCCGCCGCCCAGTCCGCTCTGGCCAACAAGGTGCGTCGCGACACCGCATGGCTGCGCCAGGGCATCCAGGGACGACAGACCCGGAACAAGACCCAGGTGGCGGCGGCCTCGGATCGCCGCGACGAGCTCAGGCAGACGCGCAGCCGCAACGAGGCCCCGAAGCAGACGACCGACATCGACTTCCAGGCCACGCAGCGCAAGACGCGGAAGCTGCTCGCCCTGCACAGCGTCGGCAAGAGCATGGGCGACAAGCGGCTGTTCGACTCGCTGGACCTGGTGTTGACGCCGGGGCAACGCATCGGCCTTGTGGGCGTCAACGGCGCCGGCAAGACCACCCTGCTCCGCCTCATGAACGGCTCCCTCGCCCCCGACACCGGAACGATCAAGCGGGCCCCGGAACTCCGCATCGTGACCTTCAGCCAGCACCGCGACACCCTGGTCGCGAAGCAGACCCTGCAGGAGGCCCTGTGCCCCGTCGGAGACATGGTGGACTACCGAGGCAAGCAGGTGCACGTGACGGGGTGGGCCCAGCGGTTTCTCTTCGAGGCCGACCAGCTTTCGACCCTGGTGGGGAATCTCTCCGGCGGGGAACAGGCGAGGGTGCTCATCGCCAACCTGATGCTCGAGCCGGCCGACGTGCTGCTGCTGGACGAACCGACCAACGATCTGGACATCCCCTCGCTGGAAGTACTCGAACAGGCCCTGCTCGAGTTCCCCGGCGCCCTCGTGCTGGTGACCCACGACCGGTTCATGCTCGAGCGGCTGGCCACCGAATACGTCGGGCTCGACGACTCCGGGGGCATTCGTCAGTTCCTGACCTACGAGGAGTGGAACGCCGCCCGACGGGAGGCCGCCCGCATCGCGAAGCAGGAGGCCAACCGAAGCCGGACGCAGGCGAAGGCGGCGAAACGAAAGAACGACGCACGCAAGCTGAGCTGGGACGAACGCAAGGAGTACGAATCGATGGAGGCGGCGATCCTCGAGGCGGAAGCCGAGGTGGAACGTCTCGAAGCGGAGGTTGCGGATCCCGGCCTGGCGGAGGATCACGTTCGATCGACCGCGACGTACGAATCCCTCTCAGCCGCCCAGACACGGGTCAAGCAGTTGTACGATCGCTGGGTCGTGCTGGATGCGATCGCCTCGGGACGGGCCACCGACTGAAGCGTGATCAGTCCCTGAACGGCTCGGCGTCCTCGTCGAGCGTGGTGCCGGAGAGATACCAGCGCGTCGTCCCCCCCTCGGAACGGATGGACTGCACCGGCAGACCGCTGCCCGACGGTTCGAGCGAATCCAGTCCCGCGAGCACTTCGGCACCCATGGCGATGAGTCCGATGAATCCCGCGCGGTTGATGCGGGCGACCGGCACCAGGATCTCGTTCACCGCCGACTCGCTGCCCAGGACTCCCACCCGGCCGTGCACTCCGACGTCCAGCATCACGTAGTCGATCGCAGGTCCCTCGTCCCGATCGTCGGCGCCGTGGAGATTGGCCTCGTCGATCCCCGAATGCGGCACCAGAATGTCGCGCAACTGGATGTAGTGGTCGTCGTCGCGGGTGTCGTTGAGCAGCCAGCAGTGCGTCTGGGCCCAGGGGAACATGCGGATGACCGGATCGAACATCATGCGTTCGAGGCAGCGGACGATCGTGTCGGTCCAGGAGACGGCGAAATGGAACGTTCCGCCGCCACGAATCCGCATCTGCGCCTCGATCATCAGCTCGGCAAAGACCATGTCCAGGAGTTCGTCCGCCGAATCACGTTCGGCCAACGTGCCCCAGAGCTCCGGCAGCCGCTGCCCGTCGGCGCGTTGCAGATCGTAGGGCTGGGGGCGTTCCGGATCACTGCTCATGGGCCATCTGCTCCATCCCGAAAGCGTAGACCGGATAGAGTATGGCATGCAAATTCAAATCATCCTTCTGCCGCTGATACTCTCGATGACGGGTGAGCCGCCGCAGGAGCCCGCTCCGGGCCCTGCGTGGCAGGACGCGCCCTCGGTACCGCTCGACCAGCGGATCGATCCGGGCAAGATGACGGAGTCCCCGCTGCCTCCGCTCCCCAACTCCATCACCGCGCCTCCGCCCCCCACGTTCCGCATCGCCCTGCAGAGCGAGGATGCACCGGTCGACGCGGAGACCTGGGCCCGATGCCTGGCGGCAATCGATCGCGGACTGGACTTCCTGCGCACGCGACAGGCCGGCAGCGGCTTCTGGATGATGGGAGACGAGACGCAACCCACGGACGAACCCCAGCAGGCGACTCCCGTGGCGGCGGCGATCACCGCCATGGGCGTGCAGTCCTTCGCCCAACGGGGACTCGATCCCGAATCGGATCCCACCCTGTCCAAGGCGGTCATCGCCACCATGAGCGTCCGCGAGCAGGACGAGCTGATGAACAACGCCCTGGCCAACTACATCCGCTCCGCCATGATCAGTGGCCTCGCAAGTCTGGAGGATCCGCGTTTCCGTGATGCCGTCGACGAAGGCGTACGCTCACTCACCAAGCACCAGTGGGATCGGGACGAGGGGATCGGCGTGCGATCGGACTGGTTCGGCGGCGCCGGCTACGGCAACCGCGGCCGCCCCGACCTCTCGAACACGCAGAACATGCTGCAGGCGTTGTACGACTCCGGCATGAGTCCCGATGAACCGGCGTTCCAGGAGGCCGTGGTCTTCCTCAGCCGGACCCAGAACCTGAAAGCGGTCAACGAGTCGGCGTGGGCCGGAGACGACGGTGGCTTCGTCTACACCCCTGCCAACGGCGGCGAATCGATGGGATCGCAGTACGCGGGGGAAGGCCGCTACGGGGAACTGATCCCCGCCGGCCAGCCGCGCAGCCTGCGAAGCTACGGCTCCATGACCTACGCAGGCTTCAAGAGCCTGATCTACGCCGGACTCGATGAAAACGATCCGCGGGTCCGGGCCGCGTACGACTGGATCCGCCGGCACTGGACCTTCCGGGAGAATCCGGGGCTCGGCCAGCAAGGGCTCTACTACTACTGGCTGGCCATGTCCCGCGCCCTGCGCGCGGGACAGCAGCCGATCATCACCGATGCGGAGGGCACGCCGCACGACTGGCGGTACGAACTGGCCGACGAGATTCTGCGACGACAGCGCACCGACGGCTCCTGGCTGAATCCGGAGGACCGCTGGCTCGAAGGGGAACAGGAACTGGCCACGCTGTATGCGATCCTCGCCCTCGAAGAGCTGCTCAAACCCGTGACCGCCCCTGCCGACGAAGCGCCTGCACCGTGATCACTCCATTGCTGCTGTCGCTGGTCGGCGCCACGACGACGATCGATTCCGCACCGACCCGATTCATCGTGCAGGCGACGGAGGAGGCCGTGGGCCTCCCCGGGCAGTACACCGGCCGCGTCTACGTCTTTCTCGGTGCGCCGGAGGGCCGTGCACCCCGACAGGGCCCGGACTGGTTCCGGCCGCAACCGTTCTTCGCAGTCGACGTGGAGAACTGGGACACGAAAGCGGAGCTCGTCCTGGACGAGCGGGCCCTGGGGTATCCCGGCCCCCTCTCGACCCTGCCCGACCGCGACTGGGCCGTGCAGGCCGTGCTTCGCGGTCCGGGCACCTCCCGCGCTGGATCGGGACCGGGCACGGCGTACGGAACGGCGACCACCCGCCGCATCGGACCCCACAGCGGCGACATTCGACTCACGATCGATCAGATCGAACCCGATTCGGCTCCGCCCGAGGTCGATGGCATCGAATGGGTCCGACTGGACAGCCCCCTTCTTTCCCGGACGCTGGGACGCCCGGTCGTTCACCGGGCGGCCGTTATGCCTCCCGCGAACTACGATCCGGAAGCGGAGCGGGTCTGGCCCACGGTCTACGTCATCGGTGGATTTCCGGGATCGCTGAACGACGCTCCGATGACGAAGTGGATGTGGGGACAGACCGCGCTCGGGAACCAGGCCTTCATCGTTCACCTCGATGCCGAATGCTTCAACGGCCACCACGTCTTCGCCGACTCCCCCGGCAACGGCCCCCGCGGCACCGCGCTGGTGACCGAGTTCATTCCCCATCTGGAGTCCCGCTATCGAATGCGGACCGATCCCCCGGGACGACTGCTCACCGGACATTCCTCCGGAGGGTGGTCGAGCCTCTGGCTGCAGATCAACTGGCCCGACTTCTTCGGAGGCACCTGGTCCACCGCCCCCGATCCGGTCGACTTCCGCGCCTTCCAGACCGTCGACATCTATTCGGACGGGGCCAGCGCCTTCGTCGATGAACAGGGCGAACGACGTCCGGTGGGCAGAGCACGGGGACGTGTACTCATCTGGTACGACGACTTCGTGGGCATGGAGCATGTGCTGGGCGACGGCGGACAGATCCGCTCCTTCGACTGGACCTTCAGCCCCGTCGACGAGCACGGCCGTGCCCTGCGCCTCATCGACTCGCAGACGGGTGTCATCGATCCGAAGGTTGCCGAGGCCTGGAAGCAGTACGACATCAATCTTGTGATGCAGGATCGCTGGGAACGGATCGGACCGGACCTCGCGAATAAGATCCACATCATCGGTGGCCGCGAGGACACCTACTACCTCGAAGGTGCACTCGACCTGCTTCGGCAGACGCTTACGGAACTCGGCAGCGACGCGGAGATCACAGTGATCCCCGGAGCCGATCATTCGAACTTCATGAATCTCAGACGACGGCGGCAGATTGCAGACGAGATGCTGGAGCAGTCGTCAGCCGGTGCGTCCACGCAGCCATGAGCACCGCGGTGCACAGCAGCAGAGCGCCGTTGGCCTGATGCATGCTGGTGAAGACGACTTCCGAGCGGGGAATCACCCCGTCAGGATGCACCTGGACCACCAGCACCGTGGCCACCACACCGAGGGCCAGCTGCAGCGTGACGATGACGAGCATCGCCATCCCGAGACGACGCATGATCGGCTGGTCGTCCATCCAGCCCCGGATGCCGTTGACCACGGCCAGCAGGGCCACCAGCGCCGCCATGGCGATGTGACCCATCAGCAGCGGTGTGGTTCGACTTGGCTCGTATTCGAGGTCACTGGTGAGATGGCGATAGATCGCCCCGATGATCAACTGGAGCACGAGCGAGACGACGAGGACCCAGGCGAGGAATCGGGCCGGCCCCGCACCCTCGACGGCACGGGGGGCCGGGCCGCTGACCCAGGTCCAGCTTGCGATGGCGGCGGCCAGCACGATGCAGGCCAGGACGATCTGGCCGAAGACTCCGTGCACGATGCCCAGCGCCGTACTGGGTGACAGCAGGTCGGGGTTGTCGCTCATGGTGAAGGTCCCGGTCACCCGGAGCCCTCCGAGGATCCCCTGACCGATGACCATCAGCAGGATGATCGTACCGAGCCACCCCAGCGTGGAACGCCGGTCGCCCCACCACAGCATCACGCAGAGCGTGAGGGCCGCAAGCCCCACGAACATGCCCGTGAGCCGGTGCGCGTGCTCGTAGAAGATTCCATCACTGAGATCCGCCACCATCTCCGAAAGCGGATACAGCAGCATGTTGTGACCGTAGGAGTTTGGCCAGTCCGGAACGGCCAGTCCTGCTTCGAAGCCGGTGACGATGCCGCCCGAGACGATCATGAGAAAGGTGATGACGGCGCAGACGGCGGCCAGGGCTCCGATCCAGTTCACCCGCGAGACATCGAGCCGCTTCGCCACGGTTCCCAGCAGACCGCCGACGCCACCAAGGATAATCGAGACGACGAAGAGCCCCCCGAACCAGACACCGGCGGACGCCCCATCGGCGTCCACGAGGCTGCCGACCAGCATCAGATTGATGCAGGCCGACACCAGTCCGATCTCGATGCCCAGTCGCATCGACCTCGACCACCGCGGGGAACCGTCGACCATGGTCGCCACCGCCCCGCCGAGGACCAGCAGGGCCAGGGTGAGAATGAAGATGGCCTCCCCGACGAATTCACCCGGCTGCAGCATGGCAACATAGGAAAGCAGCCACATCAGCGCCGTCGTGCCCAGACCGATCGCCAACGCCCGTGCAGCACGGGCAGACAGGGGCTGCGCGGGAGCATTGGGATCGATTTGTATCGCGTTTCGGGACATCCAATGGGCTATACTAGGCGAGAAGAGAAGGTCGGGGCCATTTTCACCTCCGACACCCGCCTCATGTCCACTTCACTAAGCACATCCTCGTCCGACGCCGCGCAGACCCTGCCCGCCAACTACGCCGTACTGGTGAAGGCCAGGCTGAGCCTGCTGGTCGTCATGACCTCGGGAGTCGGCTACGTGATGGCGTCCCCAGCCCCCCTGGACTGGCTTGCCCTGCTGTGGACGATGGCCGGAACCTTCCTGTGCGCCTGCTCGGCCAACGGACTCAACCAGGTCATCGAGCACCGCCGCGACGCCATGATGGATCGTACCCGGCAACGACCCGTGCCCACGGGTTCCATCAGCCCCCAGCACGGATGGATCTTCTGCATGGTCACGGGCTACGCCGGACTGAGCATGCTTGCCCTGCTCGTCAATCTCCCCGCCGCGGGACTGGCCCTGGCCACCATGTTGATCTACGTGCTGCTCTACACCCCGATGAAGGCCCATACCACCCTCAATACGCTGGTGGGCGCCGTCGTCGGCGCCATTCCACCGATGATCGGGTGGGTCGCCGCCTCGGGCATGATCACCACCGGCGGGTTGATTCTGGCCGCGATCCTGTTCGTCTGGCAGCTGCCCCACTTCCTGTCGCTCGCGTGGATGTATCGGGACGACTACAACCGGGCGGGCTTCAAGATGCTTCCCGGGGTCCCCGGCGGCGAACACATCACCTGCGAAGTGGTGCTGCTCACCACCCTCCTGCTGATCCCGCTGGGGCTCACCGCCACCATGATCGGTACCGCGGGAGCCGTCTACGGCATCTGTTCGCTCCTGCTGGGACTCGGATTCCTGGTACCGGCCGTGAAGTTCTTCCGACGGCGTGACCGGGCGTCGGCACGAAGCGTCTTCTTCGCCAGCCTGCTGTACCTGCCGCTGCTGATGAGCGTGATGATTGCCGATCGGGGGGACGAACTGATCCCCGGCCGCACCGCAGTGCTCGTCCTGCAGGAAATGGACGCCGCCCCTGCATCGGTCCCTCCCAATGACCTCTGATCAGCCCCAGACCGGACAGGGTCGCTTCCGCTTCCGAGAAGGCGGCTGGGTGCTGGTGGTGGCATTCCTGTTCTCACTCGCCATTGCCGCCTGGGCCCTCGCCCCGGCCGTGTTCCGCATGGTCCAACGGCCACCGGGCGACGGGGCGAACGTCCCCAGCTTCCAGTTCGACACATCGACGCCGTTCGTCGATCTCACCCTGATCGAGCCAGCCATGCTGCACCGTGACATGGTGCCGGTCATGACCGCCCCGACGATCTTGACCATGGAGGAGATCGTTGAACGCAACTCGGAACGCAAGACCCGGTATCTCGTCCCCTCCGATCTGGTGATAGGAATCGAGCACAACGGCGAGTCTCGCGCGTACCCGCTTTCGGTGCTGAACGTGCACGAAGTGGTGCACGACGAACTGGGCGGCGAGCCGATCCTCGTCTCCTGGCACTGGCCGTCCGCATCGGCCCGAGCCATGGTGCGGCACGACAGCGATCAGCAGTTCCGCGTCAGTGGACTCGTAGCCGGCGGTAACGGCCTGCTGTACATCCCGAACGACGAGCCACCGGCCGGAGGCGAACCGCTGTACTCGCAGCTGCTCGCCCGGGCCATCACCGGCAACCCGGACCGCCCGTTCTTCACGACCATTCCGCACCAGTTCATCCGGTGGGACGACTGGTCGGAACGGCATCCCGAGACCACGGCCATCGCCCCGGACCCCGGCCTCAAGAAGCGGTACAAGAAATCCAGCCCGTTCACCTACTACGAGCACGATGATCTGATGTTCCCCGGCCTCGCGACCTCCAGCGGCCCACCGGCCAAGACCTGGGTGACGCTCCTGGATCTCGACGGGCACCGCGCGGCCTGGTCCTGGCCCTGGCTGCGGAACAACGCACAAGGCGGCATCTACGAGGAGACCCTCGGTGATCGTCGAATCAGATTTGAAATGACCGCCAATCCGGATACGGTCCAGGTCTACGACGCAATTTCGGATCAACCCCTGGATGCCACGCACGGCCTCTGGTGCACCCTGCAGGCACTGCACGGGCCCTTGGACGAAGCTATTTCGCACTGAACCTGCCAAAAGGCAGCCGAATGAAATGTCGTGAGAAATCACGTCATGCTGTGATTGCCCCGTACAAAGGGACGGTCAAGGCATGGCCGGCTGAGCTGCTTCGTGGTGATCGCAGACAGCACCGGCACACATTCCCCCTCCCTTGTGCCTTGAACTTCTCTCTCCTCCCTCTTCGCCCCACGCCCGCATTGCTCCTCAAGCGGGCGTGGGGCAATTTTCGGGGAGGCGATCAGAGAAGAATCACCATGAAGACCACGAGCATCAGCCAGATCACATCGAGAAAGTGCCAGTACATCGCGACATCCCGCACGGCGACGTGGTTCGTCTCGGAATACCCGCGTAGCAGGGCGTACCCGCAGATCCAGATCAGCGGAATCAGACCGCCGATGACGTGGGCCGCATGCACCCCCGTAAGCAGAAGGAAGGTCGAAGAGGCGAGCTGATGGGTGGAGATCAGGACCCCCGACTCCTCGACGGCTTCCGTCCACTGGAACCAGGACACCACCTGCAGGACCAGGAAGACCACCGCGAGCCCCGCTGTCCAGAGCAGTGCGATGCTGCCGGACCGCGAACGCCCCCGGCGGAACAGTTGCAGGGCCCGGTGCATGGTGAGCGCACTAAGCACCAGGATCGCGGTGCTGGCCCACAGCGTCGCGGGCAGGGCCGGCAGGCCGTCGGGCCATTGGCCGGCCTGGATGCGGATGAAGATGACTACCAGAACGGCCGAGGCGAAGAGGATTCCCGTGGCGACCAGAAGCAGCCACATGCCCAGACGGCGAGCCGAGTCTCGCTGGGTCGCGTCCTTGAAGATTCCCTGTGACACGGTTCGACCGATGGCGAACGGGCTCAGTGCTCGTCGTCACCGTCTCCGTGATCGTGACCGTGCCCCGCGTAACCGTCGAGCGAGTGGTCCAGCTTGTCGATCTTCTGCTGGATCTGCTCCGAATCGGTCTGGATGACCGCCGGCTGATACTCCCTGGTGTCCGTGATGGCGATGCTGATGAACAGGACGACGAAGAAGATCGACGAGACGAACACCAGACCGGTGAAGCTGCGGTCCCAGCGGAGATGCATGAAGATGAGACCGACGATGAGCACCTTAATGCTCGCCACCAGCAGCGCGATGAAGATGTTGATGCCGGGCAGCTGCAGGATGTCGAAGTCCAGACTCGCCACCCACACCGTGACCGCGGTCAGAAAGAGCAGGGCCGCGCAGGTGATGGCCAGAATCTTGATCGGAACGGCGTGTCCCCCGCTGTCGTGTCCGTCGTGATGGTCGCTCATGGCATGAACCTCATATCAGGTAGAACAGCGGGAAGAGGAAGATCCAGATCACATCCACGATGTGCCAGTAGAGCCCCCCGAGATCGATCGGGGTGTAGTAGCCCTTGTTGAAACGCCCCCTGACCGTGAGCCAGATGAGCCAGACGATCACGATGCCTCCGATCACGACGTGGATGCCGTGCAGGCCGGTCATCAGGAAGTAGATCGTGAAGAACTTTTGGGCGTTGGCGGGACGCTCGGGGTCCTGCAGCGGATGCGGAAGATCGGGAAGCTCACCGGGAGAATGATGCTCCGCGTAGTCGAGCATGGGCCCCTGGTTCTCGATCGTATCGACCAGCTTCGGAGGAAGGAAGATTCCAAGCTCGGATCGCTCCCATTCCAGCTCGTTGGTGGTCAGGCCGGTGACGCCGGTGGCCCCCAGGGGAATCGAGGTCGGCTCGGCCGTGACCGGTGCCGCGGGCAGTTCGTCGCGGGACTTGACCTCGGCGGCGAACGCCTCGTTGGCTTCGGTGGTCTCGATGGCCAGACGCGCCTGCTCCTGCTGCGCCTCCTCCTGCAGAGGAAGCCAGAGGTGTGACGCATTGGGCTGCTCGTAGAAGGCCATCCCAGGTAGGAAGCCCTCATGGAACTTGTGGCTGTACTCGAAGTACTTGATGACCATGAATCCGCCCGCACCGAAGAGGGTCAGGATCAGGCAGATCACCACGGCCAGATTGCGTCCACGGGCCGCGAAGGTGACGGCCATGGCCATGGTCATGCTCGAGAGGAGCAGGACACAGGTGTTGATCGCACCCATCGCCGTATCGAGGTACTGGCTGCCGTACTTGAAGATCTCGGGATGGTTGGCCCGCCAGACCGCGTAGGCCACGAACAGGCCGCCGAAGAGCAGGACTTCCGTGGCGAGGAAGAGCCACATGCCGAGCTTTCCGGCCTCGAACTGCTGCTTGGAGTTCTCCCAGTGGTGACCGAGATGCGGCGGATGCTCGTGATCATGGCCGTGGCCATGGTCAGCGGAGTGGGCGTCGGGTTGGACGTCGAGCTGCGACACGTCGATCTCTCCAGCGGGCCTCAGGAGGCCTCGGGTGACTCCTGTCCGGGACGTTTGGAGTCGGAACGCCACACATAGCCCTCCTCCTCGGACTTCCATTCGAGCACCGTGAAGTCGTAGCAGTCGCCGACGGTCGGGGTCTCGGAGAAGTTGTCATGCGGCGGGGGCGAGGAACACTGCCATTCGAGGCTGCGACCACCCCACGGATTCGCGGGTGCACGCCGTCCACTGAAGATGGACTGGGCCAGGTACCCGGCGGTGACGAAGAAGCCCACGGCCAGAACGTAGGAGCCCACGGACGAAATCACGTGGTAGATCTGGAAGCCGGATTCCTCGGGGTACGTCGCGTAGCGACGCGGCATTCCCTGGCTGCCGAGCATGAACTGGCTGAAGAACGTCACGTTGAAGCCCACGAACACGAGCAGGAACCCGAAGCGGCCCCAGTTCTCGTTGTACATCCGACCGGTGATCTTGGGCCACCAGTGGTGCAGCCCCGCGATCATCGCGATCAGGGCGCTGCCCATCATGACGTAGTGGAAGTGGGCCACCACGAAGTAGGTGTCGTGCAGGTGCACGTCCGTGGCCAGCGTTCCCAGGTGGAGTCCGGTCAGTCCGCCGATGGTGAAGATGAAGATGAACCCCATCGTGTAGAGCATCGGCGTGTTCCAGCTGATCGACCCCTTGTACATGGTCGCCAGCCAGTTGAAGACCTTGATCGCCGAGGGGATCGCCACCGAGAAGGTGATGGCCGAGAAGATCACGTTGACCAGGGCCGACTGGCCGGAGGTGAACATGTGGTGGCCCCACACGAGGAAGGAGAAGAGGGCGATGGCGATGGAGCTGAAGGCGATGAACCGGTATCCGAAGATGTGCCGGTGCGAGTGGACCGCGACGAGATCGCTGATGATGGCCATCGCGGGCAGGATCATGATGTACACGGCCGGGTGCGAGTAGAACCAGAAGAAGTGCTGGTACAGCACCGGGTCTCCGCCCAGTTCCGGGTTGAAGATGCCGATCCCGAACGCCCGCTCGACGGCAAGCAGCGCGAGAGTGATGCCGAGCACCGGCGTCGCGATCACCTGCAGCACGGCCGTGGCGTAGATGCCCCACAGGAAGAGCGGCATGCGGAACCAGGTCATGCCCGGCGGCCGCAGGCGGTGGATGGTCACGATGAAGTTCATGCCCGTGAAGATCGAGGCGAATCCGAGGATGAATGCCCCCGTCACCGCGGGAATCACCCCGCCCATGGCCCCCACTTCGGGACGCGAATCGATGCTGTACGGGGTGTAGAAGGTCCACCCGGTGTCGAGGCCGCCGGAGAAGAGAGCACCGACGAAGAAGAGGGCGCCGACGATCCAGAGCCAGAAGCTCATGAGGTTGAGCCGGGGGAACGCCACATCCTTCGCACCGAGCATGATCGGCAGCACGAAGTTGCCCAGGGCGGCGGGGATGCTCGGGATGATGACGAGGAACACCATGATTCCGCCGTGCAGGGTGAAGGCCTGGTTGTACTGCTGCTGACTCATGATGGCCCCGCCCGGGGTCAGCAGCTGGGTGCGGACCAGCAGGGCGAAGACGCCGCCCACGAAGAACGAGGACAGCACGGCCACCAGGTACATCACCCCGATCCGCTTGTGGTCGAGGGTGAACAGCCAGGACCACAGGCCGCGGGTGTGATTGAGGTAGTTGTCGTCGACCAGCTTGGGCTGGTCGGGGTTCAGTTCGAGCGTGGTCATGTTCAGCCACCTTCTTCCATGTTCTCGACATCCCTCGATGCGGATGAGTTGACAGAAGGCATCTCGGGCTGCTGCACGTTGCCGTCTTCGTCGATCCATCCTTCATCGGCGAGCCGATCGAGATGCTTCATCATCAGCACCAGCGCCTCGACCTGCCGGGGCTTGAGCTGGGACGCGAAGTTGTTGGGCATCACGTTCGCGTAGTTCTCACGAATGAGCTTGCCGGGGTTGAGAATCGATTCCCGGAGGTAGTTCTCGGGCAGTTCGTATTCCCCGCCGGGGCCCATGTATTCCTGCAGCGTCCGGCCGTTGGTGAACGCGCCTTCGCCGCGGGCCACGCGGTCCCACAGCCCCTTGAACGTCGGGCCGGAGCGCACCTCACCGTCGAGCGAGTGGCAGGACGAGCAGCGGTTGTAGAGCTTGGTCAGGGCGTAGGCCGGCAGATCCGCCTCCGGCAGATCCTCGTATTCGCGGGCCAGCTTGCCCATCTTCGCCTGGAACTCGTCCTCGGGCAGCACGTGCACCGTGGCCAGCATCTTGGAATGGTCCTTGCCGCAGTACTCGGTGCAGTAGAGCTGGTAGGAGCCGGGCTTGATCGCGGTGAACCAGAGGCTGGAGTAGCGTCCCGGGACGACATCCTGCTTCACACGGAAGGCAGGTACGTAGAGGCTGTGCAGCACATCGGCGGAGCCCATGATGAGCCGGACCGGACGGTTCAGCGGCACGTGCAGTTCATTGCCCTCGATCACGCCGTAGTCCGGGTGGGCGAATGCCCACGACCACTGCTGGGCCGTCACGCTCACCTCGTAGGAATCCTCGGGCGATTCGCGGAGATCGATGTACCCGATCATGCCGACCCAGAAGATCGCGACCACGATGCCGGTGGGAATGATGGTCCAGGTCAGCTCCAGAGCCAGGCCGTGCGTTGGCCCCTCGCCCAGGATCTCCTGCCCCTCCGACTTGCGGCGGTACTTGACGGCGAACCAGACCAGCACCACGGTGACCAGCACCAGGAAGATGTAGCAGATGACGTTGATGAACTCGAAGATCCAGTCGATCTTCCCCGAGACGGAGGAGGCCGCCTCCGGCATCCAGAAGGTTGCTCCCGTGGCGTCCACCGTCGTTGCGAGTGTTGTAGCTTCGGCCAGAATCGACATCACATCCCACCTCCTGCCGCCAACCCACCGCTCGGACCATGACCGGAGTACTTGGACCGGTATCCGAGCACGAGCAGGCCGCCTGCGACCAGTACGACGGTGAGTACGCCGCCCAATCGCATGATCTTCCATGCATCCGCAATGTAGCTGTTGCGATCCGGATCCCACTGGAAGCAGTTGAAGAGCAGCAGTGTATCCAGAGGCGAGCCGATCCGGCCTTCGGACGACTCCACTAGTGCCAGGCGAAGGTCGCGCGGCTTGAACAGCACGTCGTTCATGTACAGCGAGATCCGACCTTCGGGGGTGATAAAGATGATGCTCGCGGTGTGTGCGTACTCGCCGGAGACCTCGTCGTAGCGGTAGCCGAAGCCGACGCCGTCCGCGAGCCGCTTGATGTCCTCTTCTTCCCCGGTGAGGAAGTGCCATCCCTCGGCGGCGGAGTCACGGCCGTACTCGGAGAGGTAGGATTTCTTCTTGTTCCTGGCCAGATCGGGCCCCTCGTCCGGGTTGATGCTGACCGTGACGATGTCGAATTCCTTCCCCGCCGACCAGTCGAGCTCCTTGAGGCCGTCGAGCATCCCGTTGAGCGTCAGGCTGCAGAGCATGGGACAGCGGTAGTAGTTCAGGGTGAGGATCAGGGGCTTGTCCCGGTCCAGGTACTCCTCGAAGACCACCGGCTCACCCTTCTCGTTGAGGAACCGGACGTCACGGGGGACGTACTGATCCAGCTTCTGGGTGATCCCCACGCCTTCCATCTCCGCGGCCTCCTGGCCGGGCAGGACGCTCGGCTGGGCCGTCGCGATCCAGGACGGAACGAGTGCGGCACACAGCGATGCCGTCGTGATGGAGATGGGCCGGAGACGACGGGTCATGGCTTGGCCTCCCCGCCGTACTCGTCGATGACGAGTTGCACCGCCTGATCCATGGGGATCTTCAGGGACCGTTCGCCGGTGAGTTCACCGTCCGCATCGGTCCAGGTCTCCCAGTGGGCATCCTGCTCGAGGGCCAGGACGCGGGCCTCCCGCATCAGCTGGGTGGCCTGGGTCCGGACACTGACCACCTTCCGCTTGGTCTCGCGGTGCACGGCTCCGTAGAACATTGCTGCGACCGCCAGACAGATCACCGCGAAGAGGATGATGCTGCAGATCCCGATCATCCACGTGGACATCGGGCGGGGATCCTCGGTATCACCGGAAAGCTGGCCGTCAGGCAGGATGGACTCGTCGTGGGACATGGATCAGTAGTTCTCGAAGCTCATGGACTCCGACAGCCTGGGATCGGAAATCGGTACGAGGCTGCACCGACGGAGGTTAAACATCGTGCCGGAGAGCAGCAGGCTGAGCATGCTCACCGGCAGCACGAAATCGACGACGTTGAGCTGCCAGCCGATGCTGGCCGGCGTGACGGCGGCGACCAATTGATCGTAGGTCTCGGCTTCGGCGAGGGCCACCTCGGGAACAGTTGGAATGACAAGCCAGTAGACGTCCACGCACAGCATCAGGACCATCCACCCCGCGATCAGGGCGATCGAGCCCCGGAGCCGCTTCGGCCACCGGGAGACCAGGAGGAGGAAGGGCAGCACGAAGTGGCCGAAAATCAGGATATGGGACACCCAGAACCACGAACCCAGCTGCCGGGGGAAGAACCAGGAGGTCTCGATCGGGATGTTCGCGTACCAGATCAGCATGTACTGGCTGAAGCCGATGTAGGCCCAGAAGACGACGCCGAAGGCGAAGAGCAGCTTGCCCAGATCGTGGTAGTGCTCGCGGGTGATGGCCTCGCGGACCCGTCCGGCCCGCTGGAGGAAGTACACCAGCACCAGGACGCAGGAGAAGAACCCCGTGACCGAGACGGCGAAGAAGTAGACGCCGAACATCGTGCTGAACCACTTGGGCTGCAGCGACATGATCCAGTCGTAGGACGCAAAGGTCTGGCTCAGTGCGTAGAGGATCATGGCCAGCGGCGCGAACCACTGCATGGTGTTGGTGATCCGGTAGTCGCCGCTGGCATCCTGCCGCCTCGACAGGCGGAAGTAGAACCGAGCGATGACGGCCCAGATGGTGAAGAAGACGACGGCGCGAATGCACCAGAAGGTCACGTTCAGGTACGACGCCTTCTTCTTGATCAGATAGTCGTGCGAGGCGATCTCGTAATCGGCCCAGGGGAAGAGGTGCCCCCCCTTCCCGGTGGCGACGAGCACGAAGATGGGCACAAAGAGGATCCAGAGCCACGACAGGTTGGCCGCGATGCCCTCGGCGATCCGCCGGACCGTCACCGACCATCCGGCCTTCGTGATGTGCTGGAGGATGGTGAAGAACATGGCCCCGAGTGCGACAGAAAGCACTACGAGGAAGGCGAACAGCCACGACTTCATGAAGGCGTCGTCGCCCCCGATGCCCTTGAGACTGTAGGCGACACCCAGCCCGACCAGACCGATCGCGCCGGAACCGACGAAGACCGCGCCGCCGAAGCTGCCCAAGGCGAGGTTGTCACGGGAAAGGTCGACCTGCTTCATGTCGCATCCCCCTCACCGGGCTCCACCTTGGTCCGGACGGGAAGCGTGTCCGCGCCCGGCACGCGTTCCACCGGTGCGTTCTGGGAGTACTGGAGGGCCTTGACCCAGGCGACGATCGCCCAGCGATCCTCGAGACGAATCTGCGACGCGTAGCCGGCCATGTTTCGGATGCCGTTGGAGATGGACCAGAAGATCTGTCCCACGGGCTGTTCGGTGATCGCCTCTTCGTGCAGGTTCTTGGGCTGGACCCAGGTCGTGCCGTTGACACCCGCGTTCAGCAGGACCATGGCCCGATCGTGGACCGGACCGTCGCCCTCGCCCCGCACGCCGTGGCACGGCAGGCAGTAGACCTCGAACTGGATGCGTCCTCGCTTCAGCAGCGCCTCGTCGATTACGACGTTCGAGGGGAAGGTGGTCGCGAAGTCGCCTTCGGAGGTGCCGAGGAAGTAGTGCGTATCGGACACCATCTGCGAGCGGGCGATCGTCCCCGGGACCCTCGGCCGCATGGACCGGGTGTCCACGAAGAGCGTGTTCTCCTGCTGATCCACGTACTTGGGCTGATTGTCCATGTTCTGGATGATGTGGATGCGGCGGCTTTCGCTCGGCACTGCGCGGGCCCGCAGAATGATCGCCGGCGGAACGAGCAGCAGGCTCAGCATGAGGATGCCGACCCAGACAAAGGCCGGGGGCAGTTCCTTGAGCATCATCCTGGGATCGAACGGCGACATGCGGTCAGGGCTCCAGCGTTTCAACTGCTTCGGGACCGAGGGATTCGAGGAACGAACGGGTGGCTTCGTCCTTGAACTGGGGATCCCGGGCCTCGATGACCAGGTAGAACCGGTCGTCCGTGATCCGGGCGAGCTTCTTGGACTTGAGCACGGGGTGGTAGAGGCACGGCAGCCCGTTCAGGGCGAACATGGAGCTGACGGTGGTCAGCGCCGAGAGCAGGACCGTGACCTCGAACATGACGGGGACGAAGGCGGGTGCGCTGATGAGCGGCTTGCCCGAGACCTCGAACTGGTATCCGATCACGGGCACGATGGCCCAGAGGTTGACCTCCAGTGAGTTGGTGAACACCTGCAGGAAGATCGCGAGCATGGTGCCGGTCATGCCGCCGAAGAAGACGAGGATCGGAAGGATCGTCGGCTTGACGCCCATCGCGATGTCCAGACCGTGGACCGGGAACGGCGTGTGGCAGTCCCACCAGCGGTATCCGGCGGCGGCGACCTTCTTGGCGGCCGAGGTGATGGCCGCAGGGGAGGTGAACTCGGCCGCGTAGCCCCAGATCCGTTCACGCGTCGAGACGAGAGGCGTATTGCTCACGGATGCACCTCCTCATGGTCGTCGTCGTGCCCGTGGGCGTGGGGATCCGCCTCCGGCATGACCGCCTTGATCTCGGCGATGGCCAGCACGGGCAGGAACCGAATGAAGAGGAGGAACAGGGTCATAAACAGACCGAAGGTGCCCACGAAGGTCATGATGTCCACCCAGGTCGGGCTGAAGTAGCCCCAGGACCCGGGCAGGAAGTCCTGCGCGAGGGAGGTCACGATGATGACGAATCGCTCGAACCACATGCCGATGTTCACGAAGATCGAGACCGTGAACATGATCCAGATGTTGGTCCGGAAGCTCTTGACCCAGAACAGCTGGGGCGAGATCACGTTGCACGACACCATGATCCAGTAGGCCCAGTTGTACTGACCGAAGGCACGGTTGACGAACGCGAACTTCTCGTAGAGCTCGCCGCTGTACCAGGCGATGAAGAACTCGGTTGCGTAGGCGTAGCCGACCATCGTGCCGGTGAGCAGGATGATCTTGTTCATGTTCTCCAGGTGCCGCATGGTGATGAAGTTCTTGAGGCCCCAGATCTGCCGCGCCGGAATGGCGAGCGTGAGGACCATGGCGAAGCCGGAGAAGATCGCCCCGGCCACGAAGTACGGCGGGAAGATCGTGGTGTGCCATCCCGGCAGCTGCGAGGTCGCGAAGTCGAACGACACCACGGAGTGCACGGAGAGCACCAGCGGGGTGGCAAGGGCCGCGAGCAGCAGGTAGGCCCGCTCGTAGCGGTGCCAGTGCCGCATGCTTCCCCGCCAGCCCAGCGAGAAGAATCCGTAGGCGATGGCCTTGATTCGGTTGTTGGCCCGGTCCCGCAGGGTCGCGAGGTCGGGAATCAGTCCGACGTACCAGAACAGGAGCGAGACCGTGAAGTAGGTGCTCACCGCGAACACATCCCACAGCAGCGGACTGCGGAACTGGGGCCACATCTCCATCTGATTGGGGATGGGAAAGAGCCAGTAGGCCAGCCAGACACGACCGATGTGGATCCCCGGATACAGACCGGCGCAGATGACCGCGAAGATGGTCATGGCCTCGGCGAACCGGTTGATCGAGGTGCGCCACTTCTGCCGGAACAGGAAGAGGATGGCGGAGATCAGCGTTCCGGCGTGGCCGATGCCGACCCAGAACACGAAGTTCACGATCGGCCATCCCCACATCACGGGGTTGTTGTTGCCCCACACGCCCACGCCGGTGATGATCAGGTATCCCACCAGCATCATGAGCATGCCGGCCAGCGAAGCGGAGATGACCAGGGTCACGTACCAGAGCTTGGGAGGCTTGGGCGCCTCGTTGACCGCACAGATCTCCTCGGTCACCGACGCGAAGTCGTGGTGGTTGAGGACGAGCGGACTGCGTTCGCGGGGGTCGTCGATGGTGTTGTCGACCTGCAGCCGGGCGGTGTTGTCGAACGGGAGCGTGCTCATGTCAGCCTCCCACCCTGCACACGCAGCTCGACGTTGGCATGACCGCCGTAGTGGCCGTGATCGTGGCCGTGGTCATCTCCGTGCCCGCCGTGTCCGCCGGCGTGGTCCTCGGGGAACCGCTCGCCGCCGACCGGGTTGTTGAGCCGGGCGAGGTAGCGGTTGCGGGGCTTGACGTGCAGTTCTCCCAGCAGCTCGTACGAGCGGGAGTTGGCGTGCAGCTTGGAGACCTTGGAATCGGGATCCATCAGATCGCCGAACACGATGCAGTCGTTCGTGCACGCCTGGGCGCAGGCCGAATTGATCGAGCCGTCGGGGATGACGATGCGCTTCGCCTTGGCCTTGGCCGCCTCCGGCAGCTTGACCCAGGCGTTCTTGGCCTTGATCTTCGCAGCCTGGATGCGGGAGGTGCAGAAGTTGCACTTCTCCATCACACCGCGCATCCGCACCGTCACCTCCGGATTGAACTGCATGCGGCGGAGGGGATCGCCGCCGCTCTGGCGACGGACGTAGTAGTCCGGCTGCACCTGCAGGAACCCGGTCGAACGCAGCGGTTCACGGCGGAAGTAGTCGAAGTAGTTGAACCGCCGGACCTTGTACGGGCAGTTGTTCGAGCAGTACCGCGTGCCGACGCAGCGGTTGTAGACCATGACGTTCAGGCCGTCCATGGAGTGCACGGTCGCCGCCACCGGACACACCTGCTCGCACGGCGCGTTCTCGCACTGCTGGCAGGTGATGGGCTGGAATGCGACCGAGGCCGGCTGGTCGACGTCGTACTTGCCCGGCGACGTCTCCTTGAAGCGGAAGTAGCGGTCGCAGCGGAGCCAGTGCATCTCGCGACCGCGGAGCACCTGGTCCTTGCCCACGACGGGAATGTTGTTCTCGGCCTGGCAGGCGATGACGCACGCACCGCAACCGGTGCAGGTGTTCAGATCGATGGCCATGCCCCAGCGGTACTGAGCCCCGTCGAACTGCTGCGACTCCCAGAGCGAGAGTCCGTGGGCGGCGTGTTCCTGATTGCGGACGAAGTCGGGGTTCTCGTTGAACGTCTCGATGGACGCCTCGCGGAAGAGGACCGGGAGCCGCTCCGCGATGCCCTGACCACCGACCGAGTCGATGGCGAAGTGGTCCTGGACCGTGGCCAGCGGATACTTCGCGCCGGTGGACACGATCGAGGCGCCCCCCCGCGACCAGAGCGAATCGGTGGTTCGCAGGGGATAGACGTCGAAACCGGCTCCGGAGCAGACTCGGCCGGCGAAGCGGCGACCGTATCCGACCGCCAGACTCGCCGTCATCGGAGCCTGACCGGTCTGGACCAGGGCGGCTGCTTCGATGGTGACCCCGCCGACGGTGATGGTGATCATGTCACCGGTCGCGACTTCCAGGGACTTCGCGGTGGAGGGGCCGATGACCACGGCGTTGTCCCAGGTCAGTCGGGTGACGGGGTCGGGGAGTTCCTGCAACCAGCCGTTGTTGGCCCAGCGGCCGTCGTACACGCTGTAGCTGCCGCGGAACTCGAGCATGACGCCGTCCTGTCCGGGCAGTCGCGAGGCCGATTCGGCCAACGCGGCGTCCAGCGAGGCCCGGCGGACCTTGGGCGCCTCCTTGACGGAGGCGGATCCCTTCAATGCACCGCTGTGGAGCGTTGCCCGCCACTCCGGGTCGAATCCCAGTGACGAGTCGAGTTCGGGCTTGAAGGACTTGAAGGTCTGGCGCACCAGATCGAATCCGGCCTGGCTGTCGGAGCCCGTCACCTGAGCGAGGACCTCGAGGGGGGACCGACCGTCGAACAGGGGCAGAATCAGGGGCTGGCAGATCGAGTAGGTGCCGTCCCAAGCCAGACCGTCACCCCAGCATTCCAGGGCGTGGGCTCGGTTGAGGTGCCATTCGGACTGCTGTGAGGTCTCGTTGTCCTCGAAGGACAAGTGAATCGAGTGGGCGACCTTCCCCATCGCCTCCCGGAACCCCAGATCCGCGGGCATGTCGTAGGAGGGATTGCCGCCCAGCATGAGCAGGGTGTCGACCTTTCCGTCATGCATCGCGGACGTAAGTTCCTGTACGGAAGCGGTTACCATCACATCCGACGGGAGCCGGGTGTAGGAGACGGTTCGCCCCGCACTGCCGGAGGCCTCGTTGATCAGGGCCGCCAGATGATGCACGATCGGAGGCTGGGATGGGCCCGGAAGGACCACTGCTTCCCCAGAATGGGCCTTCAGATTCTCGACCAGGACGTCCAGAAACGGCGTTTCAACCCCGGAATCGGCGAATGGAGCCGCCAAAGCGGGATTTCCGGTCATTTCAGCGGCGATTCGGGCCGCCAGAACGACCATATCCGCCGATCGCATTGCATACCGATCGTCCGCGGAGCCGCCGGTGGCGGTCAGGCCCGGCTCGATCACGATGAGTCGACTGATGGAACCGTTGTCCGGCTGCCGACCCGCCGCCCAGTCGCACGACATCACAAGCATGTCGGGATGCATCCCGAGGAAGTCGCAGTCGAGCGACAGCATGAACTTTGCGTTGGCGATGTTGTACTGCGGGCGGAACCTTCCGCCGAAGGCAGCTTCGAGACCGGCCAGCGAGTTGGTGTCGGCCAGCGGATCCCACGTGACCCAGGTCGCCTTGGGGAACTGTTCACGCAGTCTCGACTGCTGGGCACGGATGGACGGCGAACTCGTGCCCTCCGACAGGATCCAGAACCCTTCGCCCTGATTCGATCGCAGCGAGTCGAAATGCGTGCCGGCCCACTTGTCCCACTTCTTCCACGTCGTGCGAAGCCGCTTTTCACCGAATCCGTTGCGTGGATCGCGGGAGCGGTCGGGATCGTAGAGGTCCAGGATCGTTGCCTCGCCGTAGCGGGACGATGCGCCGCCGCTTCCGGAGTGGTCGGGATTGCCGTCGATCTTGGTCGGACGTCCGTTGTAGCTCGTTACCAGTTGCCCGGTGGCGATTCCTTCGACCTCCATGATGGTCGCGTAGTAGTCGGGAACGCCCGGCATGGTGCCTTCGGGACGTTCCGAATACGGAAGGATGTGCTCTTCAGGCCAACGTCGACAACCGGTCATCCCGAGGCCCGCCAGAGCCATGGAGGCTCCCATCACCTTCATGAAGTGACGACGATCCTCCTCCATGAGTTCGGAGGCACCGGCGGGGAACTCGCGATGCAAAAACGTCTTGAATTCAGGCGTTTCCGCCAATTCATCCAGACTGCGCCAGTATGTCCGGCCCGACGGGCCCTGCTTCATCGATGACATGTGGAACAGTCCTGATTCGGCTGAAGGTGGTTGGCATCCAGCCACTTGGCACCCTCGGCGATGCGTTCGGCGGCACCCATGTCCCATCCCCATTCCAGCTGGGTGACGAGATCCGGATCACGCACATGGGGAGCAGGATCGCGGTGACAGGAAAGGCACCAGCCCATGCTCAGCGTCTCGTGCTGATAGACGACTTCCATGGTGTCGACGCGACCATGGCATTCGACGCAGCTCACGCCCCGCGTGACGTGGGCGGAGTGGTTGAAGTATGCGTAGTCGGGAGAGTCGTGGACCTTGACCCACTCCATCGGCATGCCGGTGTTGTAGCTCTCGGCCAGGGGCTTGATGTACTCGCTCTCGGGATGGATCTGCGTGTGGCAGTTCATGCAGGTGCTGGTCGGCGGAATGGCCGCCGACGCCGCGAACTCGACCGTGTTGTGGCAGTACCGGCAGTCGATGCCCAGTTCGCCCGCGTGCACCTTGTGGCTGAACGGAACGGGCTGGGTGGGCATGTATCCGACGTCGGTCGTCTTCGGACTGAACCCCCAGGCGACCATGAACGCCACGTACAATGGCGCAGACATCGCCACCACGATTACCGTGGGGAGAAAGAGATTCGACCATTTCGGAAAGACGTAGTGGAAGCGGCCCATGAGCGATCAGAAGCGAAGGACTGTGAAGTTTTTCACAAAGTTTGACATGACATGATCTGCCCCCAACCGCTTGATGTCAAGCGGGAAACAGGGTTCCGAAGGAGTCAAGATCGGCTGAAGAGGATGATTTTGAGTACAGCACTTTTGTTGAGACGCAGTCTCAACTCATCGCAACATTTCCCGAACGATCAGCACACATTTCGCGCTCTTCTTCCTAGTTGAACATGCGGGGCACGACCCTGCTTCACCGGCGTCTCGCCTCCCAGCGAAATGCTTTTCTTGGAAGGGGAATCCACATGACCGTTCTCGTCGCCATACCGATCCTGATGACGCTGGGCCTGCCACTGGCGTTGGCCGCCTGTCCGACGGTTGAAGATCCGTGGGAACATGACGACTGACCGAACGGGCACCGGCGTGGTACCTTCGAACCCGGCCCATGTTCGACACCCATTGCCACCTCGTGTCCACCCAGCTGCGGGAATCACTCGACGCCGTCCTGGCTCGAGCCGCGGATGCGGATGTGACGGGAATGATCACTGTCTCGACCTCGATGCGGGACTGCGAGGCGGGACTCGAAGTTGCCCATCACCACCCCCACGTCTGGTGCACCGCCGGCATTCACCCGCACGAAGCGGACTCCGAGATCGACTGGAGCGTCGTCCGGACCGTGGCCGCCGACGATCGCTGCGTGGCCTGGGGTGAGTTGGGCCTCGACTGGCACTACCGGGAGCCCGAGCGTCCCTCCCAGATCGCCCTGCTGGAAGCCCAGCTCGAGGTCATCGCAGCGGCCACGGGGCGTCAGTCGACCATGCCGATCGTCATCCACTGCCGGGAGGCCTACGGGGATCTCCTGGGAGCGTTGCGGGACTCCGGCCTCGATCCGGAGCGGTTCGTCTTCCACTGCTTCACCGGGAACGAGGCCGAGATCGACCTCGTGCTCGACTTCGGAGCCAGCGTGAGCTTCACGGGCATCGTGACCTTCGGCAACGCCGCCGACATCCAGGCCGCGGCCCGCCGTGCTCCGCTGGATCGGATGATGATCGAGACCGATGCCCCCTACCTGAGTCCGGAACCCGTGCGTTCGATGCGCCCGAACGAACCGTGCAACGTCGCGTACACCGCACGCTTCCTCGCGACGCTGCGGAGCATGGACGCAGAAACGTTCATCGAGACGATGGATGCCAACGCGGTCCGGTTTTTCTCGCTCGCCTGATCAGTCCTCGTCGGCTTCCTCGACGGGAACGTCGGGGTCGAAGTTGATGTCCGGAACATCGGGAACCCAGCTGCGATCCTCGAATCCTCCGCCGCGCATGCCCGTGTCGCCGTTGACGAGCAGCGTCGTCTCCTGCGCACCGGGCATGAAGACCGGAATCTCGACCCGATCGGGAGGTGGGCCGGTGGCGGTCACCTTGAGATCCCCCTCGTAGAGATCCGGGGTGCCGATTCGCTCCTTGCCTTCCTTGACCAGACGCCAGCCGTGGAACTCCACCTCGAGTCCATCCGGCGGATGGAAGGCGGGATCGGGGGGCCGCACGCCATCCCATCCCTCCACGTACAGCCGTGCGTTGCTCTTGCGGATGCCCAGTGTGCTCTCACCGCTGCGCCGGATGGTGATGCTCTGGGGCGTATGGCGCAGGCTGTCGCGAAGACGCCCCCGCGCCGACAACCAGAGCACCAGCGGCGACTCGTCCTCGAGCACGACCTTGATGTTCGAATCGAGCCTCCTCGACTCCTTCACGGAGAAGGTGACCGGCAGTTCCATGGTCGCACCGGCCTCGAGGAACGGCTCGCCGGGCCCGGCCCAGGTGCATCCGCAGCTCGGCACGGTCTTGAGAATGCGCAGCGGCCGGTCGGTCGTGTTCCGCAGTACGAAGGTGTGCGCGACCGTGGACTCGGGAGGATCGATCAGCACCACGCCGAAGTCGTGGCGATCGGAATCGACCGGCTGCAGCGGCGAGGCCATCGCAAGTTGGAGAATCCACCACGCGAGCAGGAAGATGCCGCAGCCCAGCAGAAGGATGCTGATGACCTGCATCGGTCGGAACCGCCGGGCTTTCCGCTTCGCGTCCATGGTGGCAGATCATAGGCCCTCGACTGCCGATCGCGACTCCACACACTGCCATGCTGGCAGGCATACCCCCGCTCACGGCCTGCAACCCGGGGTCCCCGCTGGCACGGCTGTTGCACCTCTGTGGGGGGCCCGGAACCGAATCGGGCCCGCATGGAGGACACCCATGAATCTTGAACAACTCACCACGCAGGCCAGACAGGCCGTTTCGACATCCCAATCGATCGCCACGGAACTGCAGCACGCGGAACTGCTCCCGCTGCACGTGCTGTCGGCGCTCCTCGACGAGGGCGACCGGTCCGGTCTCGCCGGTTCGATCATCACCCGCTGCAACGCGGCTCCCTCCGCCCTGCGCGATGTGGTCACCGCCGAACTGAATCGGCTGCCCACCGTCAATGCGTCCGGCGGCCATCTGCCTCAGGCCTCCCCCGCCTTCGTCAAGCTCATGACCGATGCAGCGGCCCTCGCCAAGTCGATGCAGGACCAGTACGTCTCGGTGGAGCACCTGCTGATCACCCTGGCCGACGGCACCTCCCCCGCACGCGACGCCATCGAGGCGGTCGGACTGAACGCGAAGTCGATCCGCACCGCCGTCGACGCCATCCGCGTCAGCAGCGGCGTCTCGAACATCACCGACCCCGGCGCCGAGTCGAACTACGAGGCTCTCGCGAAGTACGCAATCGATCTCAACGAACTCGCTTCATCGGGCAAGCTCGATCCGGTCATCGGCCGCGACGAGGAGATCCGGCGCTGCATGCAGGTGCTGAGCAGACGGACCAAGAACAACCCCGTCCTGATCGGCGAGCCGGGCACGGGCAAGACCGCCATCGCCGAGGGACTGGCCCTGCGCATCGTCAACGGCGACTGCCCCTCCGGCATGCGCGAAGCCCGCATCATGGCCCTCGACGTCGGTCAGCTGCTCGCCGGCACCAAGTTCCGCGGCGAATTCGAGGAGCGGCTGAAGTCCGTGCTCCGCGAGGTCACCGCCGCCGACGGCCGACTCATCCTGTTCATCGACGAACTCCACACCATCGTCGGCGCGGGTGCCGCCGAGGGCTCCGTCTCCGCCGGCAACCTGCTGAAGCCGGCGCTGGCCCGCGGCGAACTCCGCTGCATCGGCGCCACCACGCTCGACGAGTACCGCCAGCACATCGAGAAGGACGCCGCGTTCGAACGCCGCTTCCAGCCGGTGTTCGTCGAGGAACCGTCCGTCGAGGACACCATCGCCATCCTGCGCGGACTCAAGTCACGCTACGAGGCGCACCACGGGGTGCGCATCCAGGACGGAGCGCTGGTCGCCTCCGCCACGCTCTCGCACCGCTACATCGCCGACCGGTTCCTGCCCGACAAGGCGATCGACCTGCTCGACGAGGCCTCCTCGAAGCTCCGGCTGGAGAACGACTCCATGCCCGTGGAACTCGACGAGCTCCGGCGACGGATCATGCAGCTCGAGATCGAGCGCGAAGCGCTGAAGCTCGAGAAGGACAGCGGTTCGAAGGAACGGCTGCAGCGGGTCGAATCCGAATTGTCGGACCTCGAGGACCGCAACCACACCCTCACCGCGCAGTGGGACATCGAGAAGTCCGAACTCGACGAGATCCGCGACGTGAAGGAGACCATCGACACCGCCGGCATCGAGCTCGAGCAGGCGCAGCGGCGCAACGACCTCGAGACGGCCGCCCGCATCCAGTACGGCACCCTGCCGGAACTGGACAAGCGGCTCGAAGCCGCCGAGGCCAAGCTCGCCCAGCGCACCCGCGAGGGGCGCACCCTCGTGCGCGAGGAGGTCGACGCCGAACAGATCGCCGAGGTCGTCGGCGCGTGGACCGGCATTCCCGCCGCCCGCCTCGTCGAAAGCGAGCGTGAGCGTCTGCTCCGCATGGACGATGAACTGCGCCGGCGGGTCGTCGGCCAGGACGAGGCCGTCGCCGCCGTCTCCGACGCGGTCCGCCGCAACCGGGCCGGCCTCGACGAGACCAACCGACCGATCGGTTCGTTCCTGTTCCTGGGCCCCTCGGGCGTGGGCAAGACCGAACTGTGCAAGGCGCTGGCCGAGTTCCTGTTCTCGACCGAGGATGCGATCGTCCGCATCGACATGAGCGAGTACATGGAGCAGCACGCGGTGGCGCGACTCATCGGAGCGCCTCCCGGCTACGTGGGCTACGAGGAGGGCGGCCGTCTCACCGAAGCCGTCCGCCGTCGCCCGTACTCCGTGGTCCTCTTCGACGAGATGGAGAAGGCGCACCCGGACGTGAGCAACATCCTCCTGCAGCTGCTCGAGGACGGTCGGCTCACCGACGGCCACGGCCGCACCGTTGACTTCACCAACACCATCATCGTGATGACCAGCAACATCGGTTCGTCGCAGCTGCTCGAGATGGCCGAGTCGGGTGCCGTCGAGGCCGAGATCGAGGCCCACATGCGCGAACTGCTGAAGAAGACGCTCCGGCCCGAACTGCTGAACCGGATCGACGACACGCTCGTCTTCCATCAGCTCGACAGGGTCGAACTGCGACGCATCGCCTCCATCCAGGCCGGAACCCTCGCCGACCGCATGGCCGCCCGCGGCCTGACGCTCGACATGACCGACGCCGCCCTCGACGCCCTCGTGGCCGAGGGCTGGGATCCCCACTTCGGGGCCCGCCCGATGCGACGGGTCCTGCGGCAGCGGATCGAGAACGAGATCGCCTCGCGCATCCTTTCCGGCGACATCGACGAGGGCGACACCATCCGCGTCGACGCGGACGGCGAAACCTTCCGGTTCGAGACGGTCCGCGACGCGGCCTACGAACCGACGAACTCCGAGTGACTCTCTCCCCCCC